>Ga0316204_10000124_pt1 | contig 315203 bp, 263 predicted proteins | sample 6monrhotite_MG_2_FD_205661 | JGI IMG/M metagenome (GOLD analysis project Ga0316204, IMG submission 205661) | Microbial mat bacterial communities from mineral coupon in-situ incubated in ocean water Damariscotta River, Maine, United States -... | ecosystem: Environmental > Aquatic > Marine >... | reverse complement strand
TTGTTTTTTCCCTGTTTGCATTGGGTTTAGTCTTTGCATTTCACTCAAGTCTTGGTGATATGGGAAAATGGCTGGCTATTCTCTTTGTCTGGATTTATATCGCCTTCTTTGCTATCAGCCTGGGTCCTTTGGGCTGGCTGATTATATCAGAAATCTTCCCACAACGCGTAAGAGGAATTGGCTCCTCCATCGGTTCACTTTCAAACTGGCTTTTCAATGGGGTGGTTGCATTTACCTTTTTCAAGATTGTTAAATTGTTTACAGCCTCAGGAGCAGGGATTGTTACCCATGAGAAATTGTACGATGCAGCCACCAACAGCTTTACCATGCACACCATCGACAACGGCAATCCGGCAGGAGCATTCTGGTTTTATGCCGTCATTGGGATTTTAGGCCTCGTTTGGGGCTATTTTTATCTACCGGAAACCAAGGGCGTTTCTTTGGAAAAAATAGAAGAACTTTGGCGTCAGGGTGGAAAACCAAGAGATTTAAAGGCATAAAACAGTTTTTGTATTAACAAAGGAAGCCTAGGCTTCCTTTGTCTTTTACATTCAGTGGTAATTCATTATAGATTTTCCACAAATGTCCTGATTTCCTCCAATTCAGCAGAGATGCTTTTTGTAGGCATTTGTCTGCCCGCTTTCTCGTACCAGTAATTTGCATTCCAGCTATCTCCTTCCATCCGATGGAGAAACGCATGAAACCAGCAGGCTTCGGGACATTCAAAATGTTGAACGATACGATGCGCGTCTTCCAGGTTCTGATCCTCTACCATCTCGATAGCTTCCAGTAATTCTGCTTTGCTAATCATAGTTAAGCCTCCTTTCCGAATGCTGGTTTATGCGACTAATTTACAAAAATCTTATATACGAAGGATATTTTCTAAGAAATGATACTTACTGCACCAGCAAGTTACATCCACGAATATCGCTATTATCGAAGCGTCCCAAAATTTCAAAATGGGATGGAGACAGTCGTTTGCCAAGATCCTGGGTGGCAATAAAAGCACAGGAGTACAAATTGGCTAAGTCGATAATATTGATGCCTCCGCTATACCCATCCGGTAGTAAAGTCAAAGGATCGTTTATATCCCGGATCAGGATCTGCATCCACGGCGGCGTGCTAAATACACCTTCTCCTTTTGAATAGGCCTGCGAAAGTAATTCGGTCATGCCATATTCCGAATAAATAGTTGAAAGCCCAAAGGCTTTTTTAAGCTTTGCATGGAGTTCTTCACGAATCATCTCCTTGCGTTTACCTTTCATGCCCCCGGTTTCCATCAGGATAAGTTCGGGAAAGCGGACAGGAAACTGTTCGGCCATATCGAGTAGCGCATAAGTTACCCCCAGCAAAAGTGTTTTTTTGTTTTGATTTTTAAGTTCTTCCAACAAATGAGAGAGCTTTTCATAATCATGTAAATAAAAACCACTTCGCTCATCTTTGCTCATTTTAATAAGCTTTTCCGACATATAAACCAGCGATGAACCTTCGCGTTCCAAATAAGAAGGAAGCAAGGCCAAAATCACATAATCAGAGGGGTCTCCGAAGAAAAGGCGAAAGGCGCTTAACATACTTTTTTCGTATACGGTCAGGTCTTTTACATGATGCCTGCTTGTAGTCATGTCTGTAGTGCCGCTACTTTGAAAAACTGATTTCGAACGAAAGGAGCCGGTCTTCACCACATGTGTTTTAAAAAACTCAATGGGAAGAAATGGAATTTTTAGTAAGCTGTCAACTGTTGATGCTGATATGGATAATTCATCTACAAATTGATGATAAAGGGGATTGTTGCGATATTGCAGTTGAAATATTTCCAATGCCTTTTCTTCAAACTCCTTTTCTGCATTAATTCGAAAGATGGTTTTTTCAATATCACCACTGTCCAACATTTGACCCTTGTATTTTGAATTTAACTATAGTTCTGCCTGCTTTGAAAACGGGCACTAAAATACTGTTTATTCGTGAAACTCAAAGTTCAAAAGCGAAGTGAATTGAACTTTGTAAGTTGAACGAATCCCGATAGCGGAGCGTATCGGGATGAATGAGTTTAACCTGCAAGCCGGGCAGGCTGGTACCCCGATGCTTACATCGAGAAAAAACAAATTTCATTTTGATACCTCGATAGCTCTGCTTCGAAGTAGTTCATACCGGCCGTTGATTAATCCTTCTTCATTAGAATCAGTTTACCCTGATCTGGGTATTGATGCCTTTTGATTTACGAAATAGTTTTGCAATTCAATAAAAAATTAATCATGAGAAAGATCCTTTTTGTTTTGTTTGCAATGGCAAACATAGCCGTTCTACAAGCACAATCAAGCGAGAAATCATCTAATATCTATGAAAATGCAGCCGTGCAACTGGGAAAAAACAGTCCGGGGATATCTATTGGAGGCTATGGACAAATAGATTATAATCAGCCATTTGGAAATGGGATGAGGTACAATGGTTTGGCCGATGTTCACCGCTTGGTTTTGTTAGTGGCCTACCGATTTAATAAACGCCTGAATCTAATTTCAGAAATAGAATGGGAGCACGTAAAAGAGGTGTCTGTAGAACAAGCCTATGTAAATTATTCGCTGAAACCCGAAATTACACTTCAAGCTGGTTTGATGCTGGTTCCCATGGGAATTACCAATCTCTATCATGAGCCAACAACACTGAATGGTGTGACAAGGCCACTCATTGATAAAATTATAGTTCCGACCACTTGGCGTGAGATTGGGATCGGAATGGCAGGAACCCTTTCCGGGCTTTCTATGAAATACCAGGTTTACCTTTTTAATGGGTTCAAGAGTTATGATGGTGGCGGATTAATTTCGGGGAAATACGGCCTTAGAAAAGCAAGGCAAAGCGGGGCGGAGGCAATCAGTGGTTCTCCAAATTTGGCCGCTCGTATCGAATACTTTGGTGTGCTGGGGCTTAACCTTGGCCTCTCTGCCTATGTTGGGAAAACAGAGTCGACACTTTATAATGGAATTGAGAAAAGCAATGAAATACTAATGGCAAGGGCAGATTCTTCTAGAGTAGGTCTGGCCATGATTGGTGCCGATTTGCGTTATCAAAAAAAAGGTTTCCAATTAAGAAGCCAGCTCTACTATTCTTCTCTTTCTAATACGGGCCAATACAATTTCTTTACGGCTAAAGACGGAATCCCCAACGATGTTGGAAAGACCATGCGTGCCTATTATGTAGAAGCGGCCTATAATATTTTCAGGGCGATCAGTAAATCGGGGAGCCAATTAAATTTATTTGTCAGGTATACAAATCTTGATACCCAAAGCAGTACAGCTGCCGGGATTAGCAAGAATAATGCATTCCATATAAGGGCAATAAGCTCGGGTTTGGGATGGAAGATTCATCGGGGAATACTTATTAAGGCAGATATCCAATTTTATAAGACTGCAGCCCAAACGCTTTATCACAAAACCTTTAATGGAGGCATTGCCTTTTGGTTTTAACAACCGACGCAATATGAAAAGAATTGTTATTGGCCTGTTTATGACCGGATTGTTTATATTAATCACTAGCTTTAGCTGGGAGGAATTTCCCACTCCTGTTCGAAAAATACAGAATGCGGCCGCTAAACTTTGGAAAGATAAAAGTCTTAAATTACTTCCCTTAGCAAGGCAATCTTGTGTTGAAGATGGTCGTTTTTTTGGCCTTTTGCATGGTGCTGATACCTTGGGCTATGTATTTGTTGGGAGGGCAAACAGTTGTCGTTCGGGGGGGTGTTTTGCAGAGGAATCCGGCAACAAGCCGATGCCGAATTTGCAGTTCGAGTATTTTGATTATTTCATTATTTATGGATCACGAAAGCAAATAAAGCGAATACAAATTTATAATTACCAGGCTACCCATGGGCAAGAAGTCATGAGTCGGGGATGGCTGAATCAGTTTAAGGGTTACGAGGGTAAGCAAACATTGGAATATGGAAAGGATGTTGAGGCAATATCCGGAGCAACGGTTTCGGCCATGGCAATGATTGATAATCTCCAATTAATCACTACCTGCCTTAGACAAACTGATTCACAATAGGAAGCGTATTAAGGGAAGAAAGATCTCCTGATAAGCTTTGAAAAAACTTTTGCGTTTTGAGTAGGGTTTATTAATTTTGCAGCCTGATTTTTCGGGGTGTAGCGCAGCCAGGTCCCGATTTTGTCGAAACTTTTGGTTTCGTTACAAAATCGTGGATCCTCGAAAAATCACGAAAATCATAGATTTTCTATTTTTCGGGATTAGCGTAATAGGTAAATAGGAAGATGAAGTTCTTTACATATATATTAATTTCGGAAGTCGATGAGAGTTATTACATTGGCCAAACTCAAGATGTTGAGAAACGCTTGAAAAGGCATAATGCAGGGAGAAACCGTTCGACTTCGGCAAAAAGGCCATGGAAGCTATTGTATGCTAAGACATGCTCTAGCAGATCAGAGGCTATCAAAATAGAAAGTTATCTAAAAAGTTTAAAAAAACGAAAAGCCGTTCTAGACTGGATAGATAAACAAATTCGGGGTGTAGCGCAGCCAGGTTAGCGTACGTCGTTCGGAACGACGTGGTCGGAGGTTCAAATCCTCTCACCCCGACAAACAAAAAGCTTTGCACTACAGTGCAGGGCTTTTTTATTGCCACTATGAGCTTACGTCTCTGCAATACATGCACGATTCTTGAAAATCTGCAGAATACCCCAAATTAAAGCATTGTAAGTATATATTCGGTATTTTTGAAACTAACAAAATACGAATTAGTAAGGGGTTATTTGTTATGGCCTCTAAGCGTTGAACAATGGTTTAACAAGGATATAATCCAAAAGCTATGTTTTCTTATATTTTCATGAAAATACTGGAAAGTCGTCCGGAAAGATATGATGCCGGGATAAATTTCTTATCTGGTGGACACGCTACAAAAATTAGAAAACAGATAATAAAAAATTATGTCAAACCCGGAATGAAGGTTCTTGACATTGGGTGTGGGACAGGTTTATTCATCGAAGGAGCGGCAAAAGCAGGTGCTCAATTGATGGGTGTTGATATTTCCGCAGGCATGTTGAAAGTCGCCAAAGATCGTTTTAAGAAAAGCGGCTTACAAGATAAAATCTCTGTATATAATGTTGGTGCAGCAGAGATAGATACTCTTTTTTCCGAGCACGCTTTTGATTTAATTGTTTCGACCCTGGTATTCAGCGAATTTTATCCCGAAGAAAGAGCATTAGTGTTAAATCAGATAAAAAAGTTGCTAAAGTCGAAGGGAAAATTAGTAATCGCCGGAGAAGCACAACCCGAAAAATTATTTAAACGGATTACTCATTTTATAGTAAGATTGCCTTTAAGTATTATCACTTATGTTGTTGCTCAAACAGGAACAAAACCGTTTACAAACATCGCGGAAGAGCTTATAAAATCGGGATTTTCAATAATTAAAGAAGAACGTTCGTTTCTTGACAGTTTTATTCTGTTATCTGCAACAAATGAAGAAAACACCGATCGAGATATGATTAATTTGCCGCTTGTTAAAAAGCCCAATGATGACTTTTCAGTGATCCAATCTATTTGGGATTATATCGGTAGATGGTACCCAAACCCTGTAGATCCGGGTCTTCGCATTATCGGTAATCCGGACAGAAACTCACCGGTATTGCTTACATCGAATTTTCATCTTACGGTAAGGCGGGTTGAAAAATCCTTAAAAAATGAAAATCTATTTTTATTGGTTGCTCCCTCAAACGGGATTAATGTTTGGTGTGCCTCAGCAGGTGGCGAATTAAATACTCATTCGGTAATAACCGCTATAAAAACAAGCCGCATAAACGAAAGAGTTGACCATAATAAGCTCATTCTCCCACAATTTTCTGCCCCGGCAATTGACCTGAAACTTTTGAAAACAGCAAGCGGCAGGAAAGGGCTTTTTGGCCCTGCCTATTCAAAAGATATCCCGGGTTATCTTATTAAGCATCAAACTGTTTTTGAAAACAATAAGGCTGTTTTTTCACTCCCTTTCAGATTGGAAATGTTACTTTCAATGAATTTCATTATTTGGTTTGTAATAGCTCTTATTAGCCTGTTTGTTGCCCCAGGAACATTAGTCCCACTTAGTATTTGTTTTTGGTTAACAGGCCTAGTCCTTTATGCCGGTTATCCAATTATACCCGGGAAAAGTGGTTGGCTAAAGGCGGGCATTTTATCAATAATTGAAATTATTGCAATGGCTGGCTATACTGTTCTGATTTCAAAAATGCCGGCATTTACATCTTGGAAAACGATGCTTATTATCAGTGGAATAAATCTTTGGCTCGGTTTTGATTTAAGGGGAATTGTTGCCGCTAAGGCATCAGAAGCAGAATGGTTAATGAATAAACTCGGCATGAAATCTTTTGGCCATATTTTTTCAGCAGAAAAACAAAATGAAGGATTAATACAACAAGACATCACTAATTGTACTAATTGTCGGCTTTGTTTAATGGTCTGTCCCAAAGACGTGTTTGATGTAGTGGAGAAAAATAAAATAAGAATAACGAATGAATCAGCATGTTTCTCATGTAATGCTTGTGTAATTCAATGTCCGGAAAATGTTTTATTGTTGGGAGAATGATCGTTAAAAATAAAATCAAAAAGTTGATATTAAAAGGTTTTTTTCTAAATTTACCTCCGAATTTTTAATCGAAAACCCTTCATGGTCTTAATTGTTATCTTGTGAAAGAAACGCCCAATTAATTTCAACATTATGAAAATTTATAAAAACATGAAAAAACTGACATTGGTAATTTTAGGGATCTTAATTTTTCAATCCTCTTTCTCTCAAACGCAGAATTTACCCGGATACATTGTAACTTTAAAAGGAGACACCATCCATGGAACCATAGATTATCACAGCTGGGGTGTAAATCCTACTAAAGTATCTTTTAGAAGTGTAAATGATAACGTACAGAATATTTACAAACCGAAAGACATCAAGTCTTTTAGCGTTAATCATGAAATTTATGTCAGTGCTAAAGTTAAAGTAGAAGTTGGTTCAAGGAACATAAATAATTTGCATCAAGATCCGGTAGTAAAAACCAAGTTAGACATGGTATTTTTAGAAACGATGATTCGGGGTGTAAAAAGTTTATACCATTTTAAAAATAGTGATGGAATAGAAGATTTCTATATTAAACATAATGGCGAATATGTTTTATTAATCTATAAAAAGTATTTGAAGAAACTACGAGATGACAAACGATTCGTTCAAAATATACGTATATACATTACTGATAATAATAAATATTTAGGACAATTAGCATATTATCTTAAAGATTGTAAATCAATTGATTCAAAAATTAAGGGAACAAAATATAATCAAAAAAGCCTTGAAAAACTATTTCTTTATTATTATGATTGTACGCATTCGGAGGTTGAATTTAAAAAAAACATTCAGGGACTGAAGTTAGAAGTTGGTGTGTTAGCCGGAATATCATCAAGTTCTATAGAATTTAACTCAACAACACTTATGAATATCGTTAATGCAAAGGATTCCCGATCATTAAATTTCTCGGGAGGCATGTTTCTCGACCTTGTTCTTCCAAGAACTAAAAGGAAATTGTCGATATACAATGAACTTATTTATACCTCATTCAAATTCGAAAATTATTATAGCGATTATACCAATGAAAATAAATATACTAATACACATGTTAATTTTGGATATTCATATTTAAAAATGAATAATATGCTTCGCTTTAAATATCCAATCGGACGTTTATATGTTTTTGCAAATGCCGGAATATCGAATGGAGTTGTAATTAGTGAAATAAATAAAGAACAGGTCGAATCAAAGTTTTATGCTACAACAAGATCTGAAGTAGGTAAGGTCATTAATGATACCAGAAAATATGAGCTAGGATATTTAGTCGGTCTCGGGGCTAAGTATAATAAATATTCTTTTGAAATGAGATATGAAAAAGGGATCAACATGTTTCCATATACGACATTAGGATCAACCACAATCAGGTATTATGTCTTATTCGGATATCGATTTTAAGATAAGACAAACATAATACATGAACCACCTTTGGATGTAAAGGGTCTTTATGGAGCAAAAGAGTTTGAATACACCTTATTGTTGTTTTGATTGATTTGCCGGTAACAGTGTCAGGCAACAATCTGTAGCCATCTCATATAAGTTTCCATAAAAATTCATTTTACTAAACGGGGCTTTTACATAACCAAACTTATTTGTGTTCCTTGAGATGTTTGAAAATGTTGATCCTACCCCTATTCTAGTGATATTACGCTTTGGTTGGATTTATTATATTTGCCTAAATCAACAAGCACTAGCACAATGATTAATAAGAACTCTTTCTTCATCATAAGCTTCCTTTTACTATCCCTCGTAAGCTTTTCTCAAAATATTCACCACAAGCTGGATGTGAAGCTGGATATTAAAAATCAATCACTTAGCGTGTGTGACAGCATCCTGCTTTCGGAAGCTTTCGTTCAAAGTCATGACACCTTATTTTTCTCTTTAAATAAGAATTTGAAAATTAGTTCTGTGAGCAAGAGTTTTCAATTGCTTAGCATGCCTCGAAAGGAACAGAAAGCACAAAGTAATCGTTATGCCCTATTGCAAACGCAAGCTCCTTCTACGGTGCTGGTATTGAAATATGAAGGCCGCATAGCGGACAGTATTCGTACGGGTGCTAGTGAATATGCCCGTGGATTCAGCGAAACTAATGGGATTATTAGCAATGAGGGTGTTTACCTTTCGGGAGCCACCTTTTGGGTTCCCCACTTCGATAGTCCGCTTATTAGCTTTCAACTCACAACACACTTACCCAAGGACTGGCTGGTGGTGTCGCAGGGAAAGCGAACTGTGAACAAAATCATGGATAGTATACGCACCATTCGATATGACTGTGTGCACCCACAGGATCAGGTTTATTTGACTGCCGCCAGATGGACTGAATATGATGCCCGTTCGGGAAATATAAACTTACAGGCCTTTTTAAGAAAACCCGACCCGAAACTGGCCAATCGTTATCTTGATATGACATCGGTTTATTTGAAAATGTATGTGGGTTTGTTGGGCGCTTATCCTTACCAAAAATTTGCCCTGGTCGAAAATTTCTGGGAAACCGGATATGGAATGCCATCCTTTACTTTGTTGGGATCGAAAATTATTCGTTTTCCTTTTATTTTGTATTCATCATACCCACACGAGCTATTGCACAACTGGTGGGGTAACTCGGTGTATGTGACCATGGAAAAAGGCAATTGGTGTGAAGGCCTTACAGCTTATATGGCTGATCATATGTTAAAAGAGCAGGTCGGGAAAGGGGCTGAATATCGACGAAATACCCTGCAAAAATTCACTGATTTTGTAAACCGGAAAAATGATTTTCCTATTGTTGACTTTCGTGAACGCCATAATGCAGCAGAAGAGGCTATTGGTTACGGTAAATCGTTGATGTTTCAGCATATGCTCCGGCAACGCCTTGGCGATTCGGTTTATATACAGGCCTATCGGAAGTTTTACCGGGATTTTCGATTTAAGAATGCTTCCTTTGATGATATTCGACACACTTTCGAATTGGTAACGAGCCGCTCCTTAAAAAACTTTTTTGATGAATGGCTCACACGAAAGGGCGCTCCCCAACTTTCGCTGTCGGATGTGAAATTAAATAAACAGCAAAAAAGGTTCACGCTGTCTTTTAGGCTTTCACAAGTTCAAAAGGAAAAGCTTTTTCCAATGATCATTCCTGTGGCAATATATTTTGAAGATACAGTGCTCGTAAGGAAGGTCAAGATGAACCAAAGACAAATCGACCGGGATTTTATTTTTAAATGGCAACCATTGAAGGTGGCTGTCGATCCACAATTTGATGTGTTCAGGCGACTTGATAAAGGAGAAGCCCCTCCGGCTTTGACCCAACTCTTTGGCGATGGCCATGGGAAGATAGTCCTTCCGGCAAACAGCCTTATCTTGACGGCTTATCAGCAACTGGCTGAAACCTGGAAGCAAATGCAGGAAGCCCAGGGTAAAACCTTGCAAATAGTTTATGACACTGCCCTGAAACAAATCCCTATAGCAGGGTCGGTTTGGGTAATAGGGTTTAACAATAAATTTGCGGGTCTTTTTGATGTTGAAAAAAAATATTCAACCTATTTTACGCAAGATCAATTGAAAACCATGGATTCACTTCGGCAAAGGGGTTCGTTGGTTTTTGCCGTTCCTAATGGTCAAACTTTTGGGAAGACCATGGGATTCATAGCCACTAGAATAAAAGAAGCTGTCCCCGGACTGGCCAGGCTCTTGCCTCATTATGGGAAGTATTCTTATTTGGGTTTTGCAGGACAACGACCTAATAATGTGCTCAAAGGCAGTTTTCCCGCTTTGTATTCTCCTTTGCAAGTGAGTTTTCCTGTAAAAGGTGTAGATAAGAAGGTTCCGGCAAAATTAAAAGCAGAACCACCATTGGCTCCTTTACGTTAAATGCTTAACGATAATTGAGGTTCAGGTTTAAAAGAAGGAGCCTACCATTATTTTAGTGATATTTCACTTTAGCCGGAAGACTAATAAACTCATTCGGATTTGTAATCCGAATGTTAAAGGGCTCAAAAGATTTGTAATCTGGTATGAAACAAAAAAGATGATTGATTAATAATTTGCCGGATAAAAAATCCTTAGTCTCTTTAACTTCCTGATTACCCACCTGCCGGCGTGCAGGTAAATCAGGAAGAGTATAGGAAATTATTATAGTAATATTTCGTTTTCCCTTTTAAGCTGCCATCTTCTGGCTTCGGACTTCTGACTCCGGTCTTTTGATCTATTTCAGCATTGCTCGTACGCTTGGAATACTTCCTTCAGCTACCCGGATATTAAAAACTCTGGAAAAAGTTGATCCGGATAAAAATCGTGTGCCAATTACGTAAGTTTTGATGGTGTGCTTGTATTTATCAGCTTTAGGGTCTTTGGGTACCGGGCATTTTAGGCAATCGATGGGAACTTGGATGGTAAGTGGTTTGGCGTGTATTTTTCCGGTAGTGGCGGACATCCCTCTTCCGGTAGCGTTGACAAACTGGAAGTAAGCCAGAGCATTTCGGTCGTTTTTCATAAATACTTTCATGGCAATCGGAAACATTTGAAGATAATCGCTACCATGATTGGTGATGGTAACGGTTACCCGATACAAATCTTGTCCCTTTTTTGTTTTCTTTTTTGCTGCAATATAACTTACTGCAATACCATTGATTTCTTGTGTTTCACCCGCTTTTAAATTAATAAAATTTTGTCCGTACCCCGCTGTGGGAATCATAAAAGTGGGAATTACGAAAAGTAATGCTAATAAAATTTTCATAACAAAAACATTTAGTTAACTCAATCGTGAAATTATAAAACAATTATAAACCATTGGTTTTATAGGGATTAATCAATTTTATCTCGTAAAGATAACAAAATTTGGAACTTTGAATCTTGTACGATTTAAATTTTTGTATGCAGATAATTTGATTGCATTAAGTGGAGGCCTGGCTATCGCGTATTCATTGATTTTGTGCATAAAGTTCCTCATGATAGACTTTCCTTATTTTTGCCTAAAAAAAGGATGGAAAAAATACTTCTTCTAATAAAAAAGCGATTGTTTTTTTGCGGCCATCGTTTTTGTATTGGCCTTGTTGGCTGGGGATGTAAATTATGTTCCTGATTTATGTTTTGGGACAAAGAATAAAGACTTATCTCGAAGGTTAAGAACAATTTGTCATGAAGAATAAAGCAATTTTAATTTTCTTTTCTATCATTCTGCTCTTGTATGCTGTTGTGAATTACACGGTCATTCGGTGGGGGCTTGCCGTGTTTGAACCGGGCTCTATCTGGCGTATTTTCTGGATATGGACAGTCGTGCTTTTGGCGGCTTCTTTTGTCATTGGGCGGCTGCTTGAAAGGCGAATGGTCAATTCGTTGACTACCACATTGATTTGGATAGGCTCCTTTTGGTTGGCGATCATGGTATATATATTATTACAGCTGTTGTTAATCGATTTCGTGTTTTTGATAAACCGATGGTTAGATTTTTTACCGGCAGGAGTAAATCTTGATCCGTTGAAAATTCGACAAACACTGGCGATTATTATTGCTGCAATTACCTTTATTGTCGTTCTCCTTGGGCATATCAACACCTGGTTTCCACAGATAAAGAAAATGGACTTGGTAATACACAAAGAGGCGGGGACTTTAAAAAAATTGAATATCGTGGTTTTCTCGGATGTTCATCTTGGAACCTTGATCGAAAAAAGACATTTGGCTCGAATAGTTGAAAAAGTCAATTCCCTTCAGTCCGATATTATTCTGATTCCAGGCGATATTATTGATGAGGATATAAGCCCGGTAATCCATAGTAATGTGGGAGAAACACTCCGGAAACTTAAAGCAAACTATGGTGTCTATGCCGTAACCGGTAACCATGAATACATCGGCGGGGTAAGCAAAGCAAAGGAATACTTGAAGACCCATGGTATTCATTTACTGAATGATATGGCAGTATTTATCGAAAATAGTTTTTATGTTATTGGTAGAGAAGACCTTATGAAAAACCGTGAGGGATCGACAAATCGGATGCCCCTTTCGCAAATAGTGGAACAAACGGATTCCAGCTTTCCCTTGATTTTATTGGATCATCAACCTTTTAAGCTGGAACAGGCAGTAGAAAATGGTATTGATTTACAATTGTCGGGGCATACCCACAACGGGCAATTGTGGCCTTTCAACTATATAACGCGCTTGGTTTTCGAGAAAAGTTGGGGTTATCTCCGAAAGGGAAATACACATTTTTATGTTTCCTGTGGCGTTGGCGGTTGGGGACCTCCCGTAAGAACGGTGAGTCGCCCCGAAATTGTTAAATTAACATTATATTTTGATTAAAAAATAAAAGGAAAGTATTATGGAAACAAAAGAAAATCTTTTTATTCTGTGGACCAGCGGAGAAAAACTCACCTTTGATGAAATGGTCTTTATGTACGCATACAACAGCGTGAAACGGCAATGGTGGAAAGAGGTAACATTGATTATTTGGGGTGCTTCGGCTCAGTTGGCGGGAACAGATTTTGTTGTTCAGCAAAAGTTAAAAGAACTGTATGAGGTGGGCGTAAGGATTAGTGCCTGCAAGGGTTGTGCTGATGATTTGAATGTTTCTGAAACTTTTGAAAAGCTGGGCATTGAAGTAAAATACTGGGGTACTCCCCTGACTGAAGTTCTACGTTCGGAAGCTAAAATCATCACGATTTAAAAGGGAAGCTTCAAGCGTCTACGCTTGAAGCGGTTGTAGTCCCGTTTTAAGCGTCCACGTTTGAAATAAAAAAAATCAGAATAAATTGCTATTTTCTCGGTTTTATCTTACTTTTGGGAGTACCTCAAGGAGGTTAAAAAATAGAACCATGAATGCAAAATCAATGATTCAGGATTTGTTTGCTCAAGCGGGTCTGCAAATCAATGGAAACAAAGCTTACGATGTTCAGGTGAATGATGAACGGGTGTTTCGCCGCTGGCTTTCGAAGGCCGAAATGGGTCTTGGCGAATCATATATGGATGGATGGTGGGATTGTGAAGCCCTGGATGAAATGATTAACAAAATGCTTCTGGCTCATTTAGAGAATAAAGTGAAACGCAATCTTCAAACAGCCTTCTTTATCCTCACCACCAAATTGTTTAACTACCAAACAAAATCTAAGTCGAAATTGGTTGGACGTCAGCATTATGATATTGGTAACGACTTGTTCGGTAAAATGCTGGATCGTGGCATGAATTATTCTTGTGGGTATTGGAAAAATGCGAAGGACCTGGACGAAGCACAAGAAGCTAAACTGGAGATGATATGTAAAAAGCTGGAATTAGAGCCCGGGATGAAAGTGCTGGATATTGGATGTGGTTGGGGTGGTTTTGCAAAATATGCAGCCGAAAAATACGGCGTTGAAGTCTTAGGGGTGACCATTTCTGAAAAACAAGCCGAATTAGCAAAAGAAGTATGCAAAGGTCTGCCTGTTGAAATACGGCTGCAGGATTATCGCGAAGTAAACGGGCAATTTGACGGCATTCTTTCCATTGGCTTTTTTGAGCATGTTGGTCACAAAAATTACAGCACTTATATGCAAGTAGTGGATCGTTGCCTGACAGAAGAAGGCGTTTCTCTTTTGCACACCATTGGCAACAATATCACTACCACCTATATCAACGGCTGGACTAATAAATATATCTTCCCAAATGGAATGCTCCCATCAATTGCACAAATAGCCAAAGCTACGGAGGGTCTTTTTGTGATAGAAGATCTGCACAATTTTGGCCCTGACTATGATAAAACACTGATGGCCTGGTATGCTAATTTCACGAAATCGTGGCAAGAAATAAAGTCGTCTTATGATGAACGGTTTTATCGAATGTGGCGTTATTATTTGCTCAGCAGCGCCGGCGGCTTTCGCTCACGTTTTAATCAATTATGGCAAATTGTAATGACCAAAACAGGCCGTACTCAGCCCAATTGCCGGATAAGTTAAAAATAGAAACACATGTTTTTAATCCGTTATTTCCCGGTCTCTAAATCCCAACAAATACAATATGGTGTCAAGGCCGGTTGCAGAAATGGCATTTTTTGCCGAGGCCTTAACCTTGGGCTTGGCATGAAAAGCAATCCCTAAGCCCGCTTTCTCCAGCATGGGAAGGTCGTTGGCACCATCGCCTACAGCAATTACCTGATCCAAATGGATGTCTTCTTTAAACGCGAGTAATTCCAATAGTTCCGCTTTTCGTTTTCCATCCACAATTTGGTCTAGATGTTTACCGGTTAGTTTCCCCTTTTTTATTTCCAGTTCATTGGCAAAGACGTAATCGATACCAAACTTATTTTTTAGAAAATTCCCGAAATAGGTAAAGCCACCGGATAATATAGCCGTGCGATATCCGTATTGTTTTAATGTTTTTAAAAGACGTTCAGCTCCCTCGGTTATGGGGAGGTTCTCGGCTATTTCTTTCAGCACCGATTCGTCAAGTCCCTTTAAAAGGGCGACTCTATTTTTAAAACTTTCCTTAAAATCGATTTCCCCACGCATGGCACTGGCAGTAATATTTTTAACCTCTTCACCGACACCTGCTTTATTTGCCAGCTCATCAATCACCTCTGTCTGTATCAGCGTTGAATCCATGTCAAAACATACCAGCCGCCGGCTTCTTCTAAAAATATTATCTTCCTGAAATGCAATATCAATTCCAGTTTCAGAAGCAGTATTCATAAGGGCCTGTTTCATAGCCTTGACATCCAGTGGAGTGCCCCGAACGGAAAATTCTACTACCGAATTGGTCACCTTATTGCTTCCATTTAATGATTTCCGACCCGACAAACGCGAAATCGTATCAATATTTAGTTGTTGATTGGAAATAATCTTTGCCACTTTTGAAAGATGCAAAGCAGTCAGTTTGCGGGCCAGCAGCGTGATGATATAGCGCTCTTTTCCCTGTTGCGAAACCCATTCTTCATACTCGTCAAACGGAATAGGCGTAAACTTGATGTGACTTCCGCATTCATAGGCTTTAAAAAGCAGGTCTTTTAAAATACCCGAAGAACCGGATTTTTTTGGCACTTCAAACATAATTCCCAAGCCTAAATCTTTGTGGATGACCGATTGTCCGATGTCAAGAATATTTACATCATGATTAGACAAAACCTCTGTGAGAGAGGCTGTTAATCCGGCTTTGTCTTCGCCTGAAATATTGAGTAGAATGATTTCTTTGTTTTCAACCATGATGTTTTTGATTTAAAAGCAAAATTATCAATTTTATTTAATGAGGGGGCCTGCTCCCGCCTGGGTTCCTTAATTAAACAAAATGTTTTTTTTCAATTCATTCATTATTCCAAGAGGAATTGTTTTCTATGGCGCATAAATCGATTGCGGAAGCAAATAAGTAAGAAAATGACTTGATTAAGGATGAATTTGTTGTGAATAGGGTTTATTCATCAAAAAATGTGTAATAAAATAAAAATCAGCAGTATACCTATATATTCATAAAAAATAGTTCGAGTAAGGTTGACCTTATATCTTTTTTAGGAAATGATCGGAATAGATTATTTCTGTATATTTTCCTTACTTTTGGTCTTGCCTTAACACAAACGAACTGTTTTAAATCCCCCCTTAGGATCTGAATATTACAAGATATGGAGAGGATTATACGGTAGCTTTTTCAAGGATGATTCAATATGCCTGGCGGAATTATATCCCGTTAAATAGGCCGAAGGGATCTTTTTGTTAAGGACGGTTTTAAAGAAAGCATACACGAAAAATAATAGAAGATGGCGTTTCAATTTCCAAAGTTAGATGGATTGTATAATCCAGATAACGAACATGATAATTGTGGGATAGGTTTTGTTGCTCATATCAAAGGGCAGGCATCACACGATATTATTGAGAGAGGGCTTGAGGTTCTCCGAAACCTGGATCATAGAGGAGCCAAAGGTTCTGACAATACCAGTGGTGATGGTGCTGGCATCTTAATACAGATTCCTCACGAATTTATTAGTGAGATACAAAAAATAGAGGTGCCTTCAATGGGAAAATATGGTACAGGACTGATATTTCTACCGCAAATTGAGGCTGAAGCCGACGCTTGTTTGAATATTTTAACTGATATCATTAAAGAGGAAGGCTTGGATCTTATTTGTTTCAGCGATGTGGCAATAGATCATGCTGTCCCGGGAGATATTGCCAAAACCACAGAACCCATAATAAAGCAAGTCTTTATCAAGGGCAATCTTGAACAGGATGCCCTTGAACGCAAGCTTTATATCATTCGCAAACTGGCTGAGAAAGCGGTTTCGGCCACAGCCCTTTCTCAAAAGGAAGCCTACTATCATCTGAGCCTCTCTTCAAAAACCATCATTTACAAAGGGATGCTTACCCCCAGCCAGTTAAGGGATTATTTTACTGACCTTCGGCATCCTAAATTTAAATCAGCCATGGCATTGGGGCATTCTCGCTTTAGTACCAATACCTTCCCCACCTGGGATTTGGCTCAACCATTCCGTATGTTGGCTCATAATGGCGAAATAAATACAATAAAAGGAAATCGTTTGTGGACACATGCCCGCGAAGGCTTGTTGAAATCTGAGGTTTTTGGCGATGATTTAAGAAAGATATTACCGGTTATTGAAAAAGGAAAATCGGATTCGGCTTCTTTTGATAATGTGTTGGAGTTTCTTCATATGACGGGACGTTCCTTACATCATGGCTTGTGTATGATGATTCCTGAATCATTTAACGCGAAAAACCCTATTCCGGATAGCCTGAAAGCTTTTTATGAATATCATTCCACTATTATGGAACCCTGGGATGGTCCTGCATCCATGGTATTCTCTGATGGTCGCTATATTGGTGGGACACTGGATAGAAACGGATTGAGGCCTTCACGTTATGTCATCACCAATAATGACTTAATTGTTATGGCTTCTGAAGTAGGGGTTCAAAAATTTGCTCCGGCAGAGATTAAAGAAAAAGGGCGTCTACGTCCCGGAAAAATTCTGCTCGTTGATACACGTCTTGGTGTTATAATTCCGGACAAAGAAGTGAAAGACCAGCTGAGCCACCGTAATCCATACGAAATGTGGTTGAAGGAAAACAGTCTGATGATGGATGATATCAAAGTGAAAAAACGGGTTCCTTCGGCGATGAAAGACTTTATCACCTACGCGAAAGTTTTTTCCTATTCCAAAGAAGACCTGGAATTATTGATTCACACAATGGTAAACCAGGGGGTTGAGCCAATAAATTCCATGGGAAACGATACCCCTCTGGCCGTTTTTTCGCGGCAACCGCAACGATTTTTCAATTATTTTAAACAAATTTTTGCCCAAGTCACCAATCCGGCAATTGATCCAATTCGTGAGGGATTGGTCATGTCGCTTACCAACTATATCGGCTCTCTAAGTTCAAATATCTTATCTGAAAGTCCTAATCATTGTAAATTGATTAAGTTTAACGATCCGATTATTACCAATACCGATCTGGGTAAAATAAAGGATCTGAAAGATGAAATGTTTAGTCATGAAACCATTCACATGGTTTTTCCCGTAAAGGATGGACTGGATGGGTTTCAGAAAGCATTTAACCGAATGCTTGACCTGGCGGAACAGGCTGTAGATCAAAAAAAGAACTTTATTATCTTATCCGACAGGGCCGTTGACAAAGAAAACGCCCCATTCCCCTCTTTGTTAGCCGTTGCTGCCGTTCACCACCACCTTATCCAAAAGAAGAAAAGAATGCAGGTAGGGATTATTGTTGAAACGGGTGAAGCACGTGAAATAAACCATTTTGCTTTATTGCTGGCTTATGGGGCAAGTGTCATCAATCCGTATCTCGCTTTTGCTGCCATCGACCATTTAGTAAAAGAAGGTAAAGTTGAATTCGAATACAAAGAGGCCCGGAAAAATTATATCAAGGCGGTTAACAAAGGCTTATTGAAAATATTTTCGAAAATGGGAATATCAACCGTCAGAAGCTACCATGGTGCGCAAATATTTGAAGCCATTGGCATAGGCCGCGAACTGATTGATAAATATTTTATCGGAACGGCTTCTCCAATTGGAGGCATTGGTATTGCCGAAATTCATACAGAATATAGCAAATTTCATGAAGAAGCTTTTAAACCGGCGGTTTCAAAACAAAAGTTTCGTTTCGAAAATGCCGGAATCTATTCCTGGAGAAAGCTTGGCGAAGACCATGCCTGGAATCCTGAATCCATTGGCTTGTTGCAATGGGCAACAAGAACGAATAACTATGCAAAATATAAAGAATATAGTGCATCGGTTAGCGAATTTAACAGAAAGCCTTCATTTATCAGGGCTTGTTTTAAAGTAAAAAGGGATCCAATACCCATCGAAAAGGTAGAGTCGGTGGAGCAGATCATGAAACGTTTTGTGACCGGGGCTATGTCATACGGATCCATTAGTAAAGAAGCTCACGAGGCCATTGCGGTGGCGATGAATACAATTGGCGGGCGCAGCAATACGGGTGAAGGAGGAGAGAATCCCCGCCGTTTTGGAACCTTGAAGCAAAGTGCTGTTAAACAAGTTGCTTCGGGTCGGTTTGGGGTAACCAATAATTATCTGACCCATGCCGATGAAATTCAGATAAAAGTAGCCCAGGGGGCAAAACCTGGAGAAGGAGGTCAGTTGCCTGGTTATAAAGTGAATAAAGTTATTGCAAGGATGCGCAAATCCACACCGGGGATAACCTTGATCTCGCCTCCACCTCATCATGATATCTATTCCATAGAGGATCTGGCACAACTGATCTATGACCTGAAGGTTACCAACCCAAGAGCGAGGATATCTGTAAAACTTGTTTCGGAAGATGGTGTAGGCACTATTTCTGCAGGTGTTGCAAAGGCTTACGCTGATCTGATTATTATTTCGGGTGGAGAAGGTGGCACGGGAGCAAGTCCTGTAAGCTCCATTAAACACGCCGGTTTACCGGTGGAATTGGGTATTGCAGAAGCACAACAAACGCTGGTGAAGAACAACCTAAGGGGTCGTGTGAAACTTCAAGTGGATGGTCAGCTTAAAAATGCAGATGATATCATTAAAATGGCCTGTCTTGGTGCAGAAGAGTTTGGTTTTGCTACATCTGCGCTCATCGTCCTGGGTTGTGTCATGATGCGCAAATGTCATCAAAACACCTGTACTGCCGGTATTGCTACTCAGGACAAAGTCCTTCGAAAGCGTTTTGGCGGACAATCGGATTATGTCATAAACTTCTTCCGTTTCTTAGCCCAAGAGGTGCGTGAACAACTTGCCGAGATGGGATTTTCTAAATTTGAAGATATTGTTGGACGTACTGATCTGATGGAGGTTGATAAGGACGTGTTTACTTGGAAAATGAAAGAAATTGATTTTTCAGCCCTGTTAAATAAACCAAAAGAAGCTGAAAAATTCGATATACGAAATACCCTGTCAAGCAATGGTAAATCAATAAGCGGCCATTTAGATTATTCGTTGATAAGAGAGGCGGCAAAAGCCATAAAGGGGAAGGAAAAAGTATGGCTGTTTCAGTCTATTGTAAACACTGATCGTGCCATTGGTGCTATGTTGTCGGGAGAGATATCCGGAAAATATGGAGATGAAGGACTCCCTGAAGACACCATTAACGCGACATTCTCAGGAACAGCAGGTCAAAGTTTTGGTGCTTTCCTGGTAAACGGTGTAACTTTTCGGCTGGAAGGTGATGCCAATGATTATATTGGAAAAGGGATGTCTGGTGGAAAGATAATTGTGGTTCCTCCTCCTGGCTCACTCTTTAAACCTGAAGAAAATATAATAATCGGGAATTCCACTTTTTATGGTGCCACAAAGGGAGAAGCTTATATCCATGGTGTTGCCGGGGAGCGTTTTTGTGTCAGAAATTCCGGTCTTGAGGCGGTGGTGGAAGGCACCGGGGATCATTGCTGTGAATACATGACCGGCGGACGTGTGGTTGTATTGGGGAAAACCGGAAGAAACTTTGCCGCTGGAATGAGTGGGGGTATTGCTTATGTGCTAGATGAATCAGGTGATTTCGATTACTATTGTAATAAAGGCCTTGTTGACCTCATCAGGGTTGAGGACAGAGTTGATATGATTGAATTGCAAGATTTGATCAGCAAACATTTGCTTTATACCCAAAGTATACTGGCAGCTAATATTCTGGCCAATTGGGAAGAATACATGCCGAAATTTGTGAAGGTAATTCCTTTCGAATATCGAAAAGTCCTTGAAGAAATGAAACTTAGGGAGTTGGAACGGAAGTTACAATTAACGGAAGATGACCCTGCTCATCATGAATAAATAGCGGTGTTTATTATTAAACGAAAAATGAAAGAAAATGGGTGATCCTAAAGGATTTATAAGCGTCAGGAAAAAGGAAGGCGGCTATCGGCCAATAAGTGAGCGGATTTATGATTTTGGCGAAGTGGAACAAACACTGAATGATGAAGATAGAAAACTACAGGCATCACGTTGTATGGATTGTGGTGTCCCTTTTTGTCATTGGGCATGTCCACTGGGTAGTAAGATTCCTGAATGGCAAGACGCGCTTTTCAGAGGCTATGCAGATGAGGCTTATGCCAGTCTAAATTCCACCAACAGTTTTCCCGAGATAACGGGAAGAGTTTGTCCGGCACCATGTGAAAAATCATGTGTATTAGCTATTAATGAGGAATCTGTAAGCATTCGTGAAAATGAATGTGCCACGGTTGAAAATGCGTTTAAGTCAGGACTTATCGAGGCAAATCCGCCTCAAATAAGGACAGGAAAAAAAGTCGCAATTATTGGTTCCGGCCCAGCCGGACTGTCTGCTGCTGATTTGTTAAATCATGCCGGGCATTTGGTAACTGTTTTTGAAAAGAGCGATGCTGTAGGTGGTTTGTTAAGATATGGTATTCCTGATTTTAAATTGAATAAAAGAGTGATCGACCGTCGGATAGATTTATTTAAAGAAGAGGGGATCCTTTTTAAAACGGGAATCTGTGTTGGAGAAGTGCTTACCAAAGAAAGATTGCTTAACCAATTTGATGCCGTTGTGCTTGCTACAGGTTCAGGAAAACCACGTACACTGGATGTGGAAGGCAATGAGTTGGAAGGGGTTCATTTTGCCTTAGACTTTTTAACGCAGAATAATAAAATAGTGGCAGGACAACGTTTTGCTGAAGAAGAGAAAATTGATGCAAAAGGCAAACACGTATTGGTTATTGGAGGTGGTGACACCGGATCTGACTGTGTAGGAACGTCCATTCGCCAAAAAGCAGCTAGCGTTACACAAATAGAGATTCTTCCAAAACCACCTGAAAAACGAACAGGAGAAAATCCCTGGCCATATTGGCCCAATGTGCTACGCACCTCCAGTTCGCATCTTGAAGGCTGTGAGCGTAAATGGAGCTTGCGTACAAAAAGGGTAGTGGGAGAAAAAGGAAGCGTAAAACAGCTTGAGGTGGTGGAAGTAGAATGGTTTAAAAATGCTTCCGGACAATGGCAAATGAAAGACATAGGAAAGCCACAACTTCTGAAGGCTGATTTGGTGCTACTTGCCATGGGATTTACCCAACCTGTTCATGAGGGTTTACTGGATGAGCTGGGGATAGCGTATGATCAAAGGGGGAATGTAAAAGTGAACGGACAAAAACAAACTTCCGTGGATAAAATTTTTGCAGCCGGAGATGTGGAACAGGGAGCCAGTTTGGTTGTTCATGCTATCCAGGCCGGAAGGCTTGCTGCCGAAAATGTACATGCTTTTTTAAATAAAGCGTAAACCCTTCCATATTAAAATGTAGGTTCAGGCCATGAGATAGAATTGATTTCAGTACATCAATATATCATTTAGCCGTGTTTTAAAAAAATCAAAAGAAAAAATTACTTAATTTTGAAAGTTTTTTGCCTAAAAAGAGGGTGTATTGTAAATTCCATATTTTAATTTGAAAAATGACTCTGAATAATGTAAAGCCTAATCCGTTTAAGCAAGCTTATAACCTTCTCATACTCCTGGTTTCGATGGCCGGATATGTGCCAAAAAATGCTACCGTACTTAGGACTGTTGTAATGATTGCCTCTCTTGCTTTTGCTGTATCGCTGAATATTTTCCAGCCCCATAATTCTAACCTCGCCATTTCATACTTCTTCATTAGTGAAACCTTATACATAGGTTTTATTATGATTGTACTTTCAAAGAATGGCCTCCGTCATTGGTTTATTAAAAAATGGGGCAGTGAGAATAAGGGATATCTAACTTTTGAAACAATAGTTGGTTTTCTGTTTTTTCATAATGCGGCCAGCATTGGATATATGGCTTCCGCTAACCCGGGCAGTCTGTTTAATTTTATTAATAAAGACATTTTATTAATAATAACAGCAATACTGTTTGTTGGTGGATTTACAATAAAATTATTGGCTGCAAAAGTGGTTACGATAGATATTTATTATTGGAAAGACATGTTCCTGGGAAAAAAGATTTCAGATTTCGTTGTCAAAGGGCCCTACAAATATCTTAGTAATCCTATGTATGGGGTTGGTCAGCTCCCGGCCTATGCAATTGCCATTTGGTATGGATCAAAGTATGGTTTAGCGACGGCCCTTTTAAATCAACTATTGATTTTTTCTTTTTATTATTTGGTGGAGATAAAATTTATCAAAAGGGCTTATCAAAAAATCATTCTGCTGCCTGCATCAGTAATTTGAACTTCAATGAACCTGCCCAAAAATCGGTCGTTGATTTATTCGTGAAACTCAAATTTTAAAAGCGAAACGGATTGAAAAATCCTTAGTCTCTTTAACTTACTGATTATAAATCAGGAAGAACACATTGAGGTTGATAAATTTAAATAGTCATTAATACAATCGAAGCGAAGATTCCGCACAAATCAACATAGAACCGATTTTTACAGGGTTTTTACCTGAAATGTTCTTCTTTCAAGTTCGGGGTTCCCGATAAATTTTACTTGTTGAAATTGCTTTAAAAGCATCTTTTTATTCAAGGCGCCATAACCGATGGCATAATTGATTTCTGAAGACAGAACTTGAACTTCGATATTTTTTGTTTTCTTTTCCTTTAAAAGCGGTGAAAGGAGATCTTTCCAGATTTGGGTAAGTACCAATTCTCGAAAAGAGGGATGGAAGGGGCCGGCTACTAAGTCGCTACCATCCAAAAGGCCATCGGAGGGATGGAGCCCCAAACGAATGACATTGACACCCGCTTCTTCAAAAAGCAATAATAAATGTTTCGACCATTCCACCGCTTCTTCTAATGATAAAGGTCGATACTTTCCTTGTTTAAACCATTGGTGCATAGCGGTATCACGAATAACCAGGGCAGGATAAATGCGGGTGTTGGAAGCCCCCAGCTCAATAATCTTTCTTGCTGTTGACAGTGCTTTTTCAAGCTTGTCGCCGGGTAAGCCAATCATCATCTGCAAGCCCAATTCAAAACCGGCAGCATTAATCATTTTTGAAGCCTTTTCTACCTCTTGAGCCGTATGTCCCCGAAAAGAAGCATTCAAGACGTCATCATCCATGGATTGAGCGCCCAGCTCAATGGTGGTTACTCCGTATTTTTTGAGTAGGGAAAGCACTTCGGTGTCGATGTAATCAGGACGAGTGGAAAGGCGAATACCTTGGATTTGACCTGATTCAAGATAAGGCTGTACCAAACGTAGGTAGCTTTCCTGCTCAGCGAGAGGAATTCCCGTAAAGGTTCCCCCGAAAAACCCTATTTCCACATGCCGCTCTTTTTCCTTAAAAGATTGAAAATAAGCATCAATAGAAGTTGTAATTTCCTTTGTGTCAGGAATATTAATGTGTCCCGATATTTTTTTCTGGTTACAAAATGCACATTGAAAAGGGCAAGCAAGTTCGGGAATAAAAACAGGTATAGTATAGTGTTTTATTGATTGCATTGTGATGGCAAAAGTAGGGAAAACCTCCGCTGGTTCAAGCGTCCGCTTGGATCTAATCCCGGTTTGGGCATCCACGCTCAAACATTTGTGTTTGTGCATGCGGCACCGAAGGTACAAAGGACTCCTTTAGAGGCATCCTTTGGAAGATAGGAAGGCAGTCCTTTTGGCGAGGACTATGGTGGATAGCCGTCCTAACCTACCCCCGACAGCTAAACAGGCATCTCAAATTATAATCCTATCGGGAAAAACTGTTTTTCAAATTTCTTATCTCACATAGATTATATCAGCGTTAAAATTTTACACTTTCTTTTACTAATTTCGCAGCTTGTAAATTTTATAAAACGAATTGATTGATTACTGAAAATCAAGCATTAAAGTTATAAGGGCGGAAGTATTATGGCGTATAATCATCAGGAAATTGAAAAAAAGTGGCAGCAATATTGGAGGAAGCACAAAAGTTTTAAGGCTGAAAATAATTCGGACAAGCCTAAATTTTATGTGCTGGATATGTTTCCTTACCCTTCGGGAGCAGGTTTGCATGTGGGGCATCCTTTGGGATATATTGCATCGGATATTTATGCGCGCTACAAACGGCATCAGGATTTTAACGTGCTACACCCCATGGGATATGATGCCTATGGCCTTCCGGCTGAGCAGTATGCCATACAAACGGGGACACATCCTGAGCTTACTACCAATAAAAATATAAAGCGTTATCGCCAGCAGTTGGATCAGATTGGATTTTCGTTTGACTGGGATCGGGAGGTTCGTACTTCTGATCCTGCTTATTACAAATGGACACAATGGACTTTTATCCGGCTTTTCGACTCCTGGTATGACCTAAACACAGATAAAGCCGAGTCCATCGACAAGCTGATTGTCATTTTTGAAACTTCGGGAAATACTGATGTACAGGCAGTTTGTGACGAAACACCTAATTTTTCCGCAGCACAATGGAAGAAAATGTCAGAAAAACAACAGCAGGAAAACCTGATGCATTATCGCCTGACATATCTTTCCGAAACGATGGTAAATTGGTGTCCTTCGCTAGGTACAGTGCTGGCCAATGACGAAGTAAAAGAAGGGCTGTCGGAAAGGGGAAGCTTTCCGGTGGAGCGCAAACTGATGCAACAATGGTCACTACGTATTACTGCTTATGCTCAGCGTTTACTTGATGGACTTGATACGGTTGACTGGCCTGACTCTTTAAAAGAAATGCAGCGCAACTGGATAGGACGCAGCGAAGGGGCTTCCTTGCGTTTTCAATTGGCTGCTCCACCAAAAGCTCTAAAAGATTATGAAGACATAGAGGTTTTTACCACCCGTCCGGATACTTTGTTTGGTGCCACTTTCATGGTGCTGGCACCGGAACATGAACTCGTTGAAAAAATCACCACCGTCAAACAAAAAGAAAAGGTGGATACTTACGTCCAGTGGACTAAAAGCCGCTCGGAGCGTGAGCGCATGACGGAAGTTAAAAAAGTTACCGGTGAGTTTACCGGTGCTTATGCCGTTAATCCATTGACGCAAGAAGAGATTCCCATTTGGATAGCCGATTATGTGTTGGCCGGATACGGTACCGGTGCTATTATGGCTGTGCCGGCACACGACAGCCGCGACTTTGCCTTTGCCCGCCATTTTGGTCTCCCCATAGTGCAGGTCGTTGCCAAAGAGGGTGAAGAAGATTCTGATTCTGCTGACTGGGAAGATTCTTATGATGCCAAGGAAGGGATAATGATTAATTCAGGCTTTTTAAACGGATTGCAGGTCAAAGAGGCCATCCATGCTACCATTGAAAGCTTGGAAGAGATGGGCGTTGGGACAGGAAAAGTTAATTTTAGATTACGCGATGCTATTTTCAGTCGTCAGCGATATTGGGGGGAACCTTTTCCTATTTATTACAAAGATGGAATGCCTTATCCTTTGGCTGAAGAAGAGTTGCCACTGAAATTACCGGAAGTGGACAAATACCTGCCTACAGTAACGGGCGAGCCACCACTGGCCAGGGCTGAGAATTGGAAAACCAAGGAAGGATATCCTTTAGAAACCAATACCATGCCCGGATTTGCCGGATCAAGTGCCTATTATTTGCGTTATATGGATCCACATAATGACACAGCAATTTTTTCGAAAGAGGCCAATGCTTACTGGCGTAATGTTGACTTGTATATTGGTGGTGATGAACATGCTGCCGGCCACCTGATCTATTCGCGTTTTTGGAATAAGTTTCTTTACGATCTGGGTCTCGCCTGTGAGCCTGAGCCGTTTAAAAAACTCATTAACCAGGGAAAAATTCAAGGCCGATCCAGCTTTGTTTATCGGATACAAGGCAGCAATCAATTTGTCTCATACAACCTAAGGAATGAATATAAAATTCAGGCCTTGCATGTAGATATCAATCTGGTAGATAATGATGTGTTGGACATGGAAGCCTTTAAAATGTGGCAACCCGAATTTAAAGAGGCAGAATTCATTTTGGAAGATGGAAAATACATCTGTGGTTATGAGGTGGAGAAGATGTCAAAATCGAAACACAATGTCCAAAACCCTGATGCCCTGATTGAGAAATATGGAGCCGATACCCTGCGCTTGTATGAAATGTTCCTTGGACCCATCGATCAGGATAAACCTTGGGACACCAAAGGAATTGAAGGTGTTTTTCGTTTTCTTAGGAAACTTTGGCGGCTATATTTTAATGAGGAAGACGAGCTAATAGTTAGTGATGAGCCTGCCGGTGAAGCAGAACGGAAAGTTATTCACAAAGCCATTAAGAAGTTGCGGGATGATATTGAGCGTTTTTCTTTCAATACGGGAGTGAGTGCTTTTATGATTTGTGTAAATGAGCTTAGCGATTTAAAATGCCATAAACGGGAAGTATTGGAACCCCTGGCTATTTTGTTGGAACCCTACGCACCGCATGTAGCTGAAGAACTTTGGGAATTGCTTGGGCATCAAGGGGGTATTAGTAAAGTTGATTTCCCAACCCATGATGAAAAATATCTTAAGGAAGATACTGTCAACTACCCCGTTTCCTTCAATGGCAAACTAAGGTTTAAAATGGAACTACCGGCAGAGATGCCCAAAGAAGAGGTGGAAAAAGCTGTTTTGACCGCTAAAGAAGCCAGGCGTTGGCTGGAAGGGAAAACTATATGCAAGGTTATCGTAGTCCCCAAGCGAATTGTGAATGTGGTGGTGGGATAGAAGCACTGTCTGCGAGTAGACTTATTTATCAGGAAGGCGCAATAATTCGATTTTTGAAAATCAGATTCTTTAAGTTTAGTCGATAACTTCCGGCGTGGGGAGCTGGCTGGAAGTTGGATATGCTAAGGTGTTTAAATTGGCTCCCTTAACCTGAAAATAAAAGATCATAACACCTGTTAGCGTGGCAAAACCGGCAAAATAAAACACAAATTTTATTCCGATTGTTTGCATCAGCAAGCCGGATATTAAAGGCGCAACCACCATGCCGGCTGACATGGCCGCCATAAATAAGCCCATTGCTGATCCCATCCCATATTTTCTTCCAATAATAGTATTGATGGCGGTTGTGGCCGGAATGCCCATAGCTCGGCCTGTTCCCCAAAGCACATTCAATAGGAGAAGTAAATAGAAATTTCCCGTAAGGGGCATCAGCATCAGACTAATCACAGTAATGGCTCCTCCAACCATAATAATTTTGAGTTTAGAATATTTATCCGCCATTTTCCCGAACGGGATTTGTAGGAAGGACAAAAAAACGATATTCACAGTCAGGATAATCCCAACCTGAAAAGCCGTAATTCCAAAAGAAAAGGCGTAGATGGCCAGAAAAGACAAGATGGAACCCCTGCCCAGTGCAGATACAAATCGAAAAATGAGCAAGCCGCGCATCACCTTTACTTGCAATAACTTTTTAAAAGAAGATTGTGGCTTTTCTTTAGGTGATTTAAGAAAAACTTCTTCTTCCTGAAGAAAAAAGAGGGTAAAAAGAAATGCCAGTGCTGAGAGCGCCGACAGGGCATAAAACGCTGAATTAATTCCATAAGAATCATTCAATGCCCCGCCTAAAAGCGGCCCCATTCCCATTCCAAGGAAACGGGAAACATTGAAATAACCCATAAATCTCCCCTCCTGACCCTTTGGCGACATATCACCAATAAAAGCCATGATGATTGGAAGTGTCATTGCGGAGGCGAACCCCTGCAAAAATCGTACAAGCGTTAATAAATATTCATTGGTGGCAAAAACATAGGCCAGAGAAAAAATGCTGTATAAAAGCAGTCCTGAACCAATAATTTTCTTTCTGCCTTTTTTGTCTGAAATTTTCCCCATTAAGGGGACGAAGATGAGGCGGGATAAGGAATAAGACGAAAAGATGATTCCGAGCCACAAACCCGAAGCACCCATACTCTCGGCATAAAGAGGCATTAAGGGAGCGATAATCCCCATGCCCATCATGACGGCAAAGGCCGATAAGGCCAAAACAAAAAATCTTCTCTTTTTAATGGTCAAAATAGTCCCTTTAATACCGGCAAATGTAGGCGATTATTTCAGATTTTCTAAGGTATAAGTCCTGCCAATACAGGGCAAACGCCAAAGCTGGTTCAAGTCTTGTGCGTCGGATGGTGGGGAGCAGAGTGGAGCCTGATTAAACTTGATTTTGGTATAGTTGATTCTGGCATGGGACTGCTGGCGCACTTACTTATGCAATGCACCTGTTGGAGGGGAACTTAAATCTAAATGTCCGCTTTATAACTCAAACTATTTTCCAAGTCTTGGAACAAACATCGGAACCTTTTTCTTATATTTTTCATATTCTTCGCCGAAATCTTTTGTTAGCTCCGCCTCCTCCTCCTTTCGGGAAATAAGATAAAGCAGGATGAAAATAAATGGGGTAGACAGTAAAGCATACCATCCTGATAACAGAAAGCAAAATCCAAGATGGACCAAAAACCAGCCAGTATGGGGGTGCCTGACCGTAGCGTATATCCCGGTGGAAACAACTTTCTCCGCCCTATGTGTTTCCGAAACTTTTCGGGATAGCCCTTTTACGGATTGAATTAGAAACCAAACACCCGGCAGCACGAATGATACAAATATTATCAGGTGAAACAATGGGATAGGGAAATTGATAACAGGAACCCGGACAAATAGGTTTTGGAAAACCGGGACAATAAATCCAGGCTGAGGCGAAAACCAGATTCCTATCAGGGAAAAGAACAATAAATCGGCTGAAATGCGGCCAAATCTCTCGCCGATTTTGGTGCCTTTCTGCTTCCCGTATCTTTCTTGAAGTTTTACATGCTCAACTGACAAGAAATAAAGTGGTAATGCCACAACCACACCTAATGCGAAAATAAAGAATAGAATGTACATTTTCGTCTCCTTCTTTAAGGTTTGTACTTGACTGATGCAAATTAAGTAAAAATTTGATTACCCAAGGCACAAACCCCGCCACCTACAGCTGGTAGGGATTTGCAATCCCGACCCTCAAAAACAAAAGGATTTTAAATCCTGATCTCTTTTATATTCGGATTACAAATCCGAATGAGCGGAAGGTTTACCGCCATTAATTTCAACTATTTCATTTTTGTACAAAGATATGAGCGTCCACCTTGAAGATTGTCAACGCTTAATTTAGTTAGTAGCCAAGCCATCACCAGCGGCTTCCTGCAGCTTTTTGCCAGATCGAAAGAAAAGCCAGCCGATAAAAGCAAAAATGACTGGAGCAAGATAAAAACCAGTCATCCAACCTAGGGCATAACCTGATGAATATGCAGAATGATTAGTCACTACCGGACTTGGAAATTTTAGAATAATAATCCTAAGAATGTCGTAGAAGGCCAAAGCAAAAAACAAGTAGGCTATTATTTTACGCGTTTTAGCATTTTTCCATAATAGAGGTCCTTTCTGATTTCTAATTATTCTGCAATATTGCAATTTGTTTATGTCATACTTTCTATTAACTTTCAATAAATTATAAAAATATGGGTGGCCTGAAAATCTGTATTTTCAAGACAAGTTATGCCAATCATGAGCTTAGGCTTTGAATGTCCGGCCAAGGTCTTTGCCGGTACCAAAATAATGTCGGAACACGTAGAGCAGTGGTTGCCACTTGTCGGTGTCAATATAATCAGTTCCGGGGATTACAATATCCTCGTGGGCATGAACTTTTGTCACCAGGATTTCCACCATCAAGAATGTTTCCGAACGCTCTTTAGGCCACTCGCCAGGCTCATGTGCGGCCATAACCTTTCCTTCTATCTGAATTGGACATTCGTTGATGCGGGGTGGCTTGACCGTTTCTGATGGGATAGGCGTAAGACCACTCAAGGGAAATTTATCCTTCACGTATTCGTACCCAATCTTGACTTTATGCGGAGGTACCGGATTCCGGCCTGTAGTACGTGCGATTTTTTCCACCGATGGACATAGTGACGCAGAAGGGTAGTTGATTACACACTCCATTTCACGAAGCACATTTTTATGACACTGGCTGGTGGAAGACATGCCGCACACGATTCTGTCATACAGTGTCCAAACGGATGACATCGGCGAGATGTTAGCCGTACCATCCTCATTGCATGTCGTTATCAGTACTACCGGGTTTCCAACATAAAGGACAGGTGGATGCACCGACTTATATTTGTTGGGGGATACAGATTTATGATTCATGGTGTTTCTCTTTAGATATATTTATAATTTCAAATGATTTTATTAAATCATTGTATACATCCATTACTATTCTATTTTTAATAATTATCTCGTTTGCATAAGATCGAAAATCACTGGGCGGTAATAGCTTTATACCAGCGAAAGCATAGGACAAACCCTCTTTTTATAAACAAGGAAAGGGCAATTAGCCCTTTCCTTGTCTTTTGCCAGACTGGTCTTAGTTAAGCCCAGCGGCATCTTTTCCACTGGGATATGCCGGAATATCAGCTGGAGATTTGGGTATATTCAAGGGATGTTCCTTGAGCTTCTTCATGATATAATCAATGGCGGTATCCAGTTGTTTGTCTTTCCCTGCCATTACATCGCCCGGAAGGTTGTCTACCCGGATATCAGGTGTTACGCCATGGTTTTCCACAGCCCATTTAGAGTCAAGCCCATAGATGCTGTTTTGAGAAACGACCAGGTTTCCGCCATCAATCAAAGACCAAACATGATTATAGCCACGGACACCGCCCCAGGTTCTGGTACCAATCAATGGTCCCAGGCCGTATTTACGAAAATAGAATGGGAACATATCACCATCAGAAGCCGAATAATGATTCATGAGGGTTACCTTATATCCGTTTAATACCTGTTCAGGATAACGCATCTCAGCGTGCACACGGTTGGTGCTCATACCAACCAAAACACGACGAAGTCGCTCAAGCACTATCTGGTCAATAAATCCTCCGCCATTGAAGCGATCGTCCATAATCAACCCTTGTTTACTGATTTGTGGATAAAACTGATGGACGAATTGATCCATTCCCAATGCCTCCATATCAGAAAGGTAGATATAACCGATCTTTCCGTCGGACTTTTTATTTACGTAATTGCGTTTTTGAGTAATCCAGGAATTCAGGCGCAGATTTAATGCATTGGCGATGGGTTTAACGGTAATGGTATGTTTCCCTTTCCCATCAGGGTTATCGGCTAAGGTCAGTGTCGTTTGTTTGCCTACCGTGTTTACAAACAGGCTGTAAGGATTGGTAGGTGCTTTTAAGGTGTGGCCATTTACAGCCAGCAGATAATCACCTGTTTTGGCATTTATGCCGGGTTTGCTTAGGGGTGATTGATATCCTTTACGGGAATTATCCCCTTCATAGATTTTTTTGAAGTAATAGCGTCCGGCAGATTTATTTAATGCAAAATCGACACCCAATAATCCGGTCGGGTTATATTTTCCCAGATAATCATCATCACCTCCCCACACATAGGTATGTGAATTACTAAGTTCTCCGATCATTTCACCAATCAGGTAATTCAAGTCTTCGCGTGAGCCAAGGAGGGGAAGTAGTTTTGCATATTTTTGCCCGACTTCATCCCAATTTACACCATTCATTTTCGGGTTATAGAAGAAAGCATGGAACAAACGCCATGATTGGTGGAACATCTCATTCCATTCGGCAGATGGATTAATATGTATCTTCATATTAGAAAGCTTAATCCCTTCTTTCCCTTTTTCGTTAATCGATTTTGAAGGAATAAGAAAGAGTTTATCTTTCTGTGCATATAGGATAGTATTTCCATTTGCGCTGAGAGTGAATGCCTTAACTCCTGTATTTACGACAGTAGCCCCCTTTTTCTTACTCAGGTCATAAACCTTTATGGCAGATTGGCCGCTTCCCGGCAATGGGCCTTCAATTGTTTGCAAGGGAGCCGTTCCATAAAAAACTTTACTGTCGGCCACATGGATGTTTCCATAATCTCCTGGAGAAATCGGCAAGGGGACAACCCGTTCCATTAAACCATCCAGATCTATCTTAACGGGAGCAGAATTACCGGCTTTCCATGAACCTGCTTTCGCGGCTTTTTTAATGGCTGCTTCAGGCGTTCCTTCATCGGAGGTGAGGGCAAAAGGAGATTTTTCATCCTTTTGTAAGGTAAGCATATAAATACCGTCCATTTTCAGCGTTGCAATATTGAACTCGGTTTCACTGAAGGTGGGATTTTCGTGGCGAGACGAAACAAAGAACAGGTATTTCCCGCTCGGGCCAAATACAGGATCGCCGTCAGCATACATTCCAGTACTTATTTTGGTGTTTTTATGATCAGAGATGTTATAAAAATATATCTGAGAGAGACCACTTTTATTGGTTTTGGTGTAGGATAACCACTTGCCATCAGGCGACCAGTGATAATCCAACATGGCGTTTACCTTATCCTGATTGATGCGAACTGCTTTTTTGTCTTTGATGTTTAAATACCAAAGTACATGGTTGTTATCTGAAAAAGCAAGCATATCGCTGCCCGGAGACCATAAAGGATTGTAGAAATATCCATTTTTGAAATGGGTAAGCAATGTTTGGCTTCCGGAACCATCAGAAGGACGGATAGCCAATTCATTTTCGCCATTGCTATCTGTTAAATAAGCAACCCATTTCCCATCGGGTGACCATGATGGATATTGTTCCTGGGCATTGGAAGTCTGGGTAAGGTCGCGGGTGGCTCCGTGTTTGGCCGGAACAGAAAAAATATCCCCACGGGCACCAATAAGCACACGTTTTCCGTTGGGGGCAATATTAATACTGCGGATCATTTTGCTAACATCAACCCAACGTGACTGGGTACGGAACCCATCATTGGGAACGCTAACATTTATTTTGTGGAGCTGTTCCGAAGGAAGGTCTATTACATAAAGCGATCCACCATTCTGAAGTACAATACCATTGTTTCCAAGGCTCGGCCAGTCCACATCATAATTTTTAAAATGGGTGATTTGGCGAAATGTTTTGGTTGATGAATTATATGCCCAGATGTTTAAGCGATGTTGGGCACCTCTGTCAGAAGCAAAATAAATGGTCTTTTTATACCACATGGGATAGGTGTCCGTCCCTTTCCATTTGGTCATACGTTCAATTTTTTTTGTTTTCAAGTCATAAATCCAGATGTCCTGGGCCAAGCCACCGGTATATCGTTTCCATGTACGGAAATTTCTAAAAATACGGTTGTAGGCAATTTTTGAACCATCAGGACTATAAGACAGCATCCCTCCCTTTGGCAACGGAAGCGGTGTAGGTAGTCCGCCCAGTTTACTAACATTAAATAACTGGCCGAACCAGGAATTCCAGGTCGCTCTTCGTGAGAGGAAAACAATGTCTTTCCCGTTGGGGGTCCAGCTGACTACCATATTATTAGGTCCCCAGCGTGTTGGCGCCTTTTTGACAACATCAGAATGGTAAGTCAAGCGGCTAACAGCTCCTCCCATGGCGGGGATGGTGTAAACATCCTCATTTCCGGCATATTGGCCGGTAAAAGCAATGGTCTTCCCATCCGGGGAAAAGCGGGGCATCATGTCATAACCCAAATCGGTTGTCAATCGTGTAGCCACACCTCCTTCGCGGCTTACGCGCCAAAGATTTCCGGAGGCTTCAAAAACAATATTATTGTTGTGGAGTGTTGGGAACCGACAAAGAAGGGCGTCATTGTTTCCCCCATTGGCTGCACTTGCCAGCATGGGAGTGCCACCAAAAAGTAATATTAATAGCAGGGCCAGAAAATTATATGAACGTTTCATAAATAAATAAAATTAAGTTGTTTGTGAAAAATAAGCTGATTCCATGATAAGTTTTTATTCTTTTAACCCTCAAAATTAAGGAATTAAAACCCTTTTAAAGTGAAAATTTTAGATTATTTAACTTTAGAGTGCATAAGTATTGAAGAAGAACACCTTTCTTTTAACGTTAAGGGAATATTTACGCTACTATTTTTGCGTTCGTTTCCTGGTCGTATCTTTAGATAGTTTTATTTTGCAATAAATTAAGAAATAGATGATCGATTATAACCTGCACCAACACAGTACTTATTCAGATGGCCATAGCGTACCGGAAGACTATGTGATACAAGCACTGAATCTCAATTTCAGAGCCATGGGATTTTCCGAACATTCCCCACTGCCTTTCCCCAACTCCTTTTCTTTGAAAGAAGAACAGGTAGAAGCTTTTGTGGCAGAAACCGAGAGGCTCAAAACGAAATTTCAAGACAGGATTGCATTATACAGGGCGTTGGAAATGGATTTTATCCCCGGAATATCCGATGATTTTGATTTTTGGCGAGAAAAAGTAAATCTGGATTATGCCATCGGTTCGGTACATCTGGTGAAACCTGTAAATAGTGAAGAGCTATGGTTTATTGATGGCCCGAAGAGAGAAATTTATGACGAAGGGCTTCAGAAATATTTTGGCGGAGATATAAGAAAAGCTGTGAAATCCTATTTTCATCAAATCAATCAAATGATAGATAGTCAGCATTTTGATATCGTGGGGCATCTGGATAAAATAAAAATGCACAACCAAAACCGCTATTTCACGGAAGATGAAAATTGGTATATCAATTTGGTGAGTGAAACCCTCAACCTCATTCATGAAAAAGACCTCATTGTGGAGGTAAATACCCGAGGGCTGTACAAAAAAAGGTCTGACGGGCTGTTCCCTGATGATTATGCCTTGAAACGCATCCGGGAACTGAATATTCCTGTTCTTATTTCATCGGATGCACATCAACCGGAAGAATTGAACCTTTTGTTTGATGTGGCAGAAAAACGACTACTGGAATTGGGCTTTGGTGCTGTGGCCTTTTTTGAAAACGGTAAGTGGAGGGAATGGCCGTTGCGGTAATGGAACAACAGAACTCAGGGATTCATATTTTATTTATTCGTGAAACTCAAATTTTAAAAGCGAAGCGAATTAAAATTTGTAAGTTGAACGAATCCCGATAGCGCAGCGTATCGGGATAAATGAGTATAATACTCCGCCCCTTGGGGCGAAATAAAATAAATTCTAATCTTGATACTCCGTCCGCTTGCGGCGGGGTAGTTCATTGGTGGAAATATCTCAAACTACAAAACACCTGAAAAGGCTACATATTGATTCTATAGGAAAACTTTACAAGAAAGACATTTGTCGGCTTTATGGACAGCAAGCCCTTCAAGTCATTGCCTAAATTGGAACTACTAGTTGAAGTAAAATTACCATTGGACTGCGACCAGACTAAATAGAGAGTTGAACCCGGAACAAATTCCCAGCGCAAAACCATATTTGAACGGAATTCAACATCAGTAAAATTAGGGTTGTCGAGCGTGATGACAGAGCTTCCATTCAATGGATCATGAATTAAATACTGATTATTTGTGGCATCGTATTGGATTTGACTATTGGAATAAGTATAAAACTGATCATCAAATTTTTTCAGATTCGGATGCGACAATCTTTTAAATCCTTCATAATTTGCTGAATACAAAAAAGGTTGCCCCCAGTATTCCAAGGTCAGATCGGGAGTGAAAGAAAAGTTAATCCTGATGTCTGCTGACCATTGATTTTGTGTAATCCCTGAAACGAGATATTCAGTCTTATTATCTATGTTCTCTGTGCTAACATAGATGAGACCATCATAAGATTGATGAAAATTTGGGCTCAGTGACAGTTGTAAAAAGTCGGTAGGCTGATAAGTGATCCCTGTTCCTAAAGAGACCGAATGACGCTCTTTTTGGTCACCAAGACTCTGATTTATGTAAAAATTGAAATGCAGTTTTTTACGAGAATCGGTAGAAAGACCAACATGATAATTCCAGCCTCCCGGTTTCAGAACCGCGGGACCGCCTCTCAGTTCATTACAATCAAGATTAAATCCATTCCGGCTTATATTGACATTCGCATACCAATAGTTTTTAAACTGTCCCCAGGAAGAAAAACTTTCTCCCGATTGGGTATGGTCGCCTGAAAAGTTCCATCCGGACCATTGGCTTACTTGATAGCCAATAGATCTAAAAATACTAAAAGGCTCCCAGATGCTGTATTCCAGCCATGTTGTTTCCTGAATAACATCGGATACTCTTATATACCCCTGGTCATTTAAAGAAAGCCCGGGGCTTGTCATATAAGCTTGAATGCCATAACGCCAATGACCCTTTCCTATTTTCGCGAATTCAACGCTCCCTGATGTACCTTGAAGAACCCTTAAATTGGTATCCAATGAACGAATGCTCCCGGGACGCTGGTAGTATCTTTGTGGCGCTTCTTGTAAACCAGTAATCGCTTTCGTGTTCCCCTGAACTGAGCTGGTAAGAATTTTAGCAGAAAGTCTAAAAGTGTGGTCTTTCCAATAATTCTGGAAATCAATTCCTCCGGTATAGGCAGCAGACGGTAAAAACAATAGGGTCGTATCCTTAATAATCCGATTGGTAGCTGTAAGCATGCCTCCTAAAATAGTATTTCCATTTTTAAAATCTTTTTCAACGCGCGCATTGAAATAGTTTGTCAGAGGCTCCACTGCTATTTTTGAGCGCTTACCCAGACTATCTAGGCTGGCTATTCCTTTACCTCCCAAAGCATCCATAGCACCAATAGACCAACCACCCTTGGTTTTTCCTGAAAGCTTAAATGCACCCAAAATTTTGGTAACATTTGGCATTTTTACGTATTCACTATCGGCTAAACCGGGATAATATTGTGGAGGTCTTCCAATGCGTCGTGAATAAAATAAATTCTCCTGGCTATTATCATTTCCAGCGATCAGTGGGAAATTAAAAATATTACTTCCCGCAACAAAAAAGGGACGTTGTTCACTAAAATAAGTTTCAAATGCAGTAAGGTTTACCTGAGATGGGTCTGCGTCCACCTGACCAAAGTCCGGATTAATGGTAAAATTCATTGTCAGATCGTTGGTAACCGCTACTGTACCATCTAATCCTACAGAATATGCGCCGCTTTTCCCGCTTGCAAAAGGGTCGCCCTGAATGCTTGGAGCGGTCTCGAGTTTACTCATCACATAAGGAGTAAAAGCAATTTCCTTTTTAGGTTTGATATTGTTAATCCCGGTTAGCAATCCATATTTGCTAACAAAACCTGAAGCATCTTTGGCAATGGGCTGCCAAAAATCTTGCTCCTGATTTCTGAATATATATCTTACTGCCTCAAGCCCCCATACCATATTTGGTTTATTGGCAAAACGCAATTGGGAAAAAGGAATTTTCATTTCGGCAACCCAGCCTTCACTGTCTTTGGAAGTTTTAACATACCAAACAGGATTCCAGGTATCGTCAATATTGCCATTGTCGTTTGCGAATTTACCGTCGAATTTCACCCCGGCCGCACTCACAATAAAACCAAATGCTGTGCGCTTATCAAAATGGCTGTCAATAGCCACTCCAGCCCAGTCTCCGTCAATGTGATCCCTTCTTGAAAGCCTTTTCACTATTTTGCCAGGTTCATTATCGTAGCACCGAATGGCAATGTACAGGTTATTATCATCATACAACACCTTAAAGACTGTCTTTTGTGACGGCTTTTTGCCGTTGAATGGGTCAAATTGAACAAAATTTTGGCTCCAGGCTGCTTCAGACCAGGCTTTATCATCCAATTTACCATCAATAAGCGGGGCTTTTCCCACCACCCTTTTAGCAATGGAGTTTCTTGGCTTTTGATTTTCCTGTCCTTTTGAAACAAAAGAAACCAACATCAGCCCTAAAAGTACTACCCCAAAATATTTAAAATTTATACTCATTTTTTTAAATCTTTTTTTATTAGCAGAGCAAAAGTATAAAGGCAAGCTTCAAAAAAAACGAATCATCGGTAAACCGAGGTTCATTATCGGTAAACGGAGATTTTTAACCTGAATACCAAGTAAATTCATTAAAAGTTAAGACGATGGAAGATAGGTTTTGTTACAGCAACAAAACGGAAAAATATCATGAAGGATAAACTAACTTTCTGATTATAACAGAATTATTAAAAAAACAATCAACGTTTTGTTTACGAAAACAAAAAAATGTTTATTTTCATCAAAATTTCACCACCATGAAGAAATTCTTTAAAATTGTTGGCATTGTTATGCTGACAGCCGTCATTATTTTTGTGGGTTTTCTTGCCTACATAACAATCACCGATTACCGCCCGGCTAAAGTGATTAACCTTAGGGCAGGAGACAAGCCGATTACAGCGGAACTTCTTGATAAAGACACCATTAACTTTATAACATGGAATATTGGTTATGCCGGACTGGGTGCCGGAATGGATTTTTTTTATGATGGTGGCACAAAGGTTCGACCTACTAAAAAGATGGTTGTTAAATACCTGAATGGGATAAAACATTTTGTTTCAACCCATGATTCCATTGACTTCTGGTATATTCAGGAAATTGACCTACATTCACATAGAAGTTATTACTTCAATGAAGTAAAGTCGATCAGCCAGGCAAAAAGCGGAAGCCATGCTGTTTTCGCGAAAAATTATGATTGTCCTTTTGTCCCTGTACCGATATATGACCCTCTGGGCAGGGTAAAAAGCGGACTGATGACATTTACAGACTTTCCTTATACTGAGGCCACCCGTTATGCCTACCCACTCATTGCTAAATGGCCCAATAAGCTTTTTCTGTTGGATCGTTGTTTTATTTTGATGCGCTTTCCTTTGGCCAATGGCAAGGATCTTGTGATTATGAATACCCATAATTCGGCCTATGTATACGATAGTTTACAGCGCGTAAAGGAATTGAATATCTTAAAGTATAAAATGCTGGAAGAATACAGCAAAGGAAATTATGTTATTGCGGGCGGCGACTGGAATGCCAATCCCCCTAATTTTAAACCCCAGGGCAACTATGCTGGCGATCGCTTTGTTCCTACTAAAGTCCGAATGAGTTCCAAAACATTTCCTTCTGCTTGGCACTGGGCTTACGATCCAACAACACCTACCAATCGACAGAATTATAAGTCCTTTGTGAGGGGAGAGAATGGGACAACCACGATTGATTATTTCATTCTTTCACCGAATATTCACCTACTTAACGTGAAAGCCATTGATTTAAATTTCGCTGACAGCGACCACAATCCCGTCTTTATGAAAGTTGCTCTTCTACACTAGAGATAAAAAGTTCTTTTTTAGAGCTTTTTACTTAACTTTTTTATGTTACTTTTGCAGCGCTTTTTGGAACATTAATTTGAAAACATGAGAGAGCCTATTGTTAGTGTTTTTTCTGGTCGTACCAGTCGTTATCTAGCGGAGAAAATTGTGCAAGCCTACGGAACCACCTTGGGGAAATCGGAAGTGATAAATTTTTCTGATGGTGAGTTTCAGACATCGTATGAAGAAAATATCAGGGGTCGGGATGTGTTTATAATTCAATCAACCGTACCTCCTGGCGACAATATTTTGGAGCTTCTTATGATGATTGACGCTGCTAAAAGGGCTTCTGCCAGAAAAATTGTGGCTGTAATACCTTATTTTGGCTATGCCCGTCAGGACAGAAAGGATAGACCACGTGTTTCCATTGGAGCAAAGATGATTGCCAACTTACTTACGTCCACAGGAATTAACCGTTTGATAACGATAGATCTACATTCTGATCAAATTCAGGGATTCCTGGATGTTCCCGTGGATAATCTATATGCTTCTGTTATTTTTTATCCATATTTAAAAAGCCTGAACCTGCCTAATCTTATGATGGCCTCACCTGATACGGGCGGAACACGAAGGGCTGCTTCTTATGCCAAGGCAATGAATACCGGATTTGCTATTTGTTATAAGCAGCGCTCACAGCCCAATGTGGTGGAAAAAATGCAATTAATAGGGGATGTAGAGGGTAAAGATGTTATTTTGGTGGATGATATCATAGACACCGCGGGGACGATTACCAAAGCCGGGGAATTAATTCTTGAAAAAGGCGCCAATAGTGTACGTGCGATGGCTACGCATCCACTTTTTTCGGGGAAGGCCTATGAAAAACTTGCTTCTTCTCCATTTACGGAGGTCATCGTTACCGATACCATCCCTTTGGAGCAAAAATCTGACAAGATTAAGGTACTTAGCACGGCTAGTTTATTTGCAGAGGTAATAAAAAGAGTAGAAAATTTCGAATCAATCAGTTCCCTGTTTAATTTAGGGGAGAGTCTTAAATAATAATCTAATATTTAATTAACATGAAAACAGTATCATTGAGCGGTTCTCTTCGCGAGAACGTAGGGAAAAAAGATGCTAAAATGCAAAGGAATCTTGGAAAGGTGCCTTGTGTAATTTACGGTGGTAAAGAGCAAAAACATTTTACGCTAAATCAACTCGACTTTAAAAAAATCGTGTTTACTCCTGATGTATTTATTGTAAAAATTGAATTGGATGGTTCATTTTATGAAACTATCCTACAAGAGGTTCAATATCACCCTGTTACAGACATCGTGCTTCATGCCGATTTTTTGCAAATTACTCCCGGAAAACAGATTGTTTTAGGAATTCCTGTTGAATTGGAAGGAACATCTCCCGGTATTATAAAAGGTGGTAAATTACACTTGAAATTACGCAAATTACGTGTTAGGGGATTGGTAGAAGATATGCCTGAGCGCATACTTATTAACGTTTCCAAATTGGATTTGGGAAAATCCATTAAAGTCAAAGAAATTGTAAATAACAAATTACAGTTTCTAGATACTGCTAATTCGGTCATAGTCAACGTGAAAACGCCACGTGGTATCGTTGAAGAAGAGAGCGAAGAAGGCGAAGAAGGCGAAGAAGGCGAAGCTGGAGAAGCTGGAGAAGAAAAATCAGAAGCATAGTCTTTTAAATTTTTTTTGTAAAGGGATAGGGCTGTTTGCTTTATCCCTTTATTTTTGTGTCATAATTTGATTCCTATGAAGTATCTGATCGCGGGACTGGGAAATGTAGGTGTGGAATATACTAATACCCGCCATAATATTGGTTTTGCTGTGGCTGATGCCCTGGTGGCTGACTTAAAGGGGGAATTTGAAACCCAACGACTGGCTCAGGTAGCCCATGTAAAATATAAGGGCAGAATTTTGGTTGTGATCAAACCAACTACCTATATGAACCTCAGTGGGAAAGCGATTAAATACTGGCTGGAAAAAGAGAAAATTCCAATAGAAAATATGCTGGTGATACTGGACGATATTGCTTTGCCAACAGGAAGTCTTCGCTTAAAAAGCCAAGGAGGTGATGCCGGTCATAATGGACTGACAGACATCATAGATAAATTGAACACCAATGTTTTTCCGCGTTTGAGAGTGGGGATTGGCAATGATTTCCCCCGTGGGCTTCAGGTGGACTATGTGCTTGGACAATGGAGTAAAACAGAAGTCGATTTAATGAATCCCCGAATCGAAAAGGCTGTTGAAATTGTGCAAAGTTCCGTTAGTCTGGGAATAAGCCGAACCATGAACCTATTTAATAAGAAGTAATAGTTGAGTATTCAGATAGATTTGGTAAGAATAGTTAAATGAGTCTGGTCTAAAAACCTGTATTTCACGCAAAGCCGCAAAATCGCAAAGATTTATTTTGCCATATGCAAGCCTTTGCGTCTTAGCGACTTTGCGAGAGATTTGTTTATTTACTGGTTTCTTTCACCCGCATATCTCCCAGCATAACATCCCAGAAATTAATCAGCTGACCGTTAATTTGGGTTTTTTTCCTTACAAAACTGGCGCAGTCTTTGCGGAAGCCCGTGCGCAAGCTGACTTGTGCTTTTGTAGTTGGTTTTAGTTGTTGGTTCAAGTCTGCCGCCCGCAGCCCTTAGTGAAGACTTGATCCGGGTAGGGGAAAATTCATGGTAGCAACAACGGGAACTCCTTATGACAATTGAAATAGGAAAATCCGGCTTGAAATTTCAAACAGAAAATCTTACTCGGATTGATTCTAAATTTCCGAAAAACATTGACTTTCCCGTTTCATATCTTTAAATTTGGAACATCAATTATACTATTGTGCATGAAACCCAATTCTTACCGGTAAAAAGGTCCCCTTTTAGGCGAAAAGAAATGACTATAGCAAATCTACATGGAAAGATACCGGCGGCTGTAGCATTGTGAGAAACAGGAGCCGCTATTACGGTTAGTTGAAATTAAAAACGTAACAACTTCATTGCTTAAGTTACCATTGATTAACTATTTATTCCCATTTTATTTATTAATTTGACATTTTACCAATTATGAAAAAAACAAGTTTAATTTTTATCCTGATAATTCTAACCGCTTTCGGTTGTTAAAAAGCTAATTCAGGAACAACAAATCCTAATTTTTCTTTAGAGTCACAAACTGAAATTAAATTATTTTAAAAACGAAAAAACCATGAAAAAATTGACTTTTCATCTTCTCCTTATAAGTTTAATTTTATGCGCATCGTGCGAAAATAAGTTTATTCAACCCACGCCCGTCACTAATCCGAAACCCATTCAGGTGGACGCCAAAACCTCGCAATTGATCCAGAACAACAATCAGTTTGGCCTGGCTCTTTTTAAAGAAATTGCATCCAGGGTACAAGGGGATACCAATATTATGATTTCTCCCCTGAGTGCCACGCTGGCTTTATCCATGACCTATAATGGAGCGGCAGGAACCACAAAAACAGCTTTCGAAAACACTTTGGGCTTTAACGGCCTGACCAGTTCCGAAATCAATCAATCCATGGATAATCTTAGCAATGCGCTTACAAGTGTTGATCCTGAGGTTACTTTTAATCTTGCCAATTCCATCTGGTACAGAAACACTTTTTCTGTGGATTCAAACTTTTTGAATACCGACGAAAAATACTACAATGCCGAAGTGAGCGCGCTGGATTTTAACAACCCCGGCAGTGTAGATATTATCAATCAATGGGTAAACAAAGAAACAAACGGCAAAATTCCGGCCATCATAAATGGAATTAGCCCGTCAGAAATGATGATTCTTATCAACGCCACCTATTTCAAAGGAAACTGGAGTTCGAAGTTTGACCCGTCTAAAACAGAAAATCAGCCTTTTTATTTACAAAACGGCGATGTTGAACAGATCCCTACGATGACGCAGGAAACTCAAATGGGCTATCTGAATACAGGTACATTTTCGGCAGTGGATTTACCTTACGGAAGGGGTAATTTCAGCATGATACTAATCCTGCCCGATAAAGACAAAAGTCTCAGTGATATTGAAAACGAGATGACCGGGGCAAACTGGCAACAATGGACCACCCTTTTAAATCAAAAATTAGACCTGACCATCAACCTGCCCAAATTTAAATTTAGTTATAGCAAAATATTAAATAACGAACTTTCGGACCTGGGGCTTGGAATCGCGTTCACTGACTCTGCTGACTTTTCAAATATTAATCCTGCTGCGTCTTTGTATATCTCCCAGGTTTTACAAGAAACGTACATTAACGTTGATGAGGAAGGAACAGAGGCTGCGGCAGCAACAGCAGTCGTTGTAAATGGTTCTTCGGGAACACAACCCACGTCGATTTCATTTGATCGGCCGTTTTTCTTTGCCATTAAAGAAAAATATACAAATGCCATTCTTTTTATCGGATGCGTGATGGATCCTTCTCAGAATTAGAAGGCTAAAGTTTAAGGGCTATCGGATGGTTCTTAAAGGTCTTGGAGAAGGCGATAATCATAAGTTCGAGACAGAGGAAACGGCTTTTCTGTGGCTCAACAAGACCGACGTTGATACCGTAAAGGTTGAATACAAATCGGAATGGGGCATCTTTAGTACAAAACTTTGGTATAACGGCGTGTTAAAATGGACAAGAGGAGTTGATAAATAACCTGTTGTAATTATCAAAAAAGAATAGGTAAACAACTGCCGGATATGCTCCCATCGTGAGGCCTTTAAAACACAAAACTGGTGCAAATCCGTGCGCAAGCTGACTTATACTTTTAGTATTTGGTCCAAGTCTGCCTGTCCGGCAGTTAGGTCTGCCGCCCACGGCTTTTCGTGAAGACTTGAATCGGGTAAGGGATAGTTAAATGAGTCTGGTCTAAAAACCTGTATTTCACGCAAAGCCACAAAATCGCAAAGAATTATTTTGCCATATACAAGCCTTTGCGTCTTTGCGAGAGATTAGTTTATTTACTGGTTTCTTTCACCCGCATATCTCCCAACATAACATCCCAGAAATTAATCAGTTGACCGTTAATTTGGGTTTTTTTCTTTTTCACATAAACAGTGATGTCTTTTTTAGTGGTGTCATGGTATATGAGGCGGCCTTCTTTATCATATCCATTAAATTTTTGAAATACCGTTATCACACCTACATAAGTTCCATCGGGCTGGCGTTGTAAGTCGCTCACATAATCAATCTTATACCATTCAATTTCAACTTTGTTGTAATTAAGGCGAATGAGACGATTAAAATATTGACGGATACTGTAGTTCTTTATTTGGGGTCTTAACAAAGAAGAAACACCTATTTCAGATCCATGCATAAATAACTCTTCAGCACGATCAATCACACGGTTGGCTTCGCTCCATGGAGTATCCTTGCTACCAATAATCGTAATATACTTACTTAAATCACGCACTTTTTCAAGTGCCAGGCTATCCACCGCCTGTTTCCTTTCAGGACTTAAATTTTCCTGGGCAGAAACCGGTGATACCATCATAATACCAATGATAAAAAGGGTGCTATAGATTAAGTTTTTCATGCTGATTATTTTTTGATTAATTCTAATTCAGTTATTTTCCCATGGCTATCTTTCTTGACCGATTCAACGCGATAATAGTAAATCCTTCTGTCTTTTAGGTAGTTGAGAAATTTTGAAATAGTAGTGGGCCTGTCATAATCATTGAAACCTTCTGCCTGGCTAATAATCATTAATACAGGTATTTCGGGGGTGGCAAAAAGATGAAGAGCCGCTTCAATTCTTTGGTTTGCTTCATCATAAGAGGTGGCTTTGGCAATGCTTTCTAAATTCCGGTCGATATTGGAAAAACGAGCCTGCTCTGCCTTTTTCTTTGTCGCTTCTTCCTTCCGAAGGCGATCTTCTTCCGTTTTACGGGCTGCTGCTGCTTTGGCATCAGTTAGTTTATTCTCTACTTTTACAATCAAGTCTTTCACGTCTTGATCGTCAATGTTATACGATTTAATGGTATCCAATCGTTTCGTTTGTTCGTCCAGTGTCCAGGAGGTAGTGCCATTGAGCATAGCTGTCAGGTCATTTTTGGATTGCTCAACCTTTGCGGCATAAGCGGCAGCTTCTTTTTCGCGAGCCAACTTCTTATTACTTTTACACGAGGTAAATGCTCCCATACTTAGGGTAGCAACAAATAGCACCAAAATAAGTTGCGGCATGTGCCGTAAAAATCTCTTTGTCATCCTTTTAAATATTAAATGAATTCCTTTTTCTCATTGTGCAAAAATATTCAAAAAAAAAGACTTTATTTCATTAAAAATTATTTTCTCTACTGACTTTAATACTTTTTAACGATCCATCAGGCAAAATAATTCATGACCAAAAACAAATCGTTAAAGCTTTGAATAGGGAGCTTTAATTTTCCTACTTTAGCAGCAGGAATGCAGCTTCAGCAAGAAAAATATTACAAAAGGAGAGTTAACTCGGCTTACATTACCTCAGTAATCAGTATTACCCTCGTTTTATTTACGATGGGCTTTCTGGGGCTGTTGGTGATTCATGCAAAAACCTTATCCAATTATATCAAAGAAAATATTGGGTTTGAGGTGATTATGAAACCCGGAGTGAAAGAGGCAGAGACAGTTCATTTACAGAAACAAATGGACACCCGTCCGTATGTGAAATCCACTAAATACATCACTAAAAAGGAAGCCATACATCGACTAAAGAAAGCCCTGGGTGCCGACTTTGTTGATTTTTTGGGAGATGCTGATAATCCCTTACTCCCTTCTATTGATGTACGTTTTAATGCCAGCTGGGCTAATAACGACAGCATCCGGAAAATTGAGCAAAATATTTTGACCAACCCCTCTGTTAAAGAAGTGTATTACCAGAAATCGCTGGTTCAACTTATCAATAATAACCTGAACAAGATTAGTGTTTTCCTTCTGGGATTGAGCCTTTTATTGCTCGCTATTGCGATTGCTTTAATTAATAATACCATTCGCCTATCCATCTATTCCAGGCGGTTTATCATTAAAAGCATGCAGTTGGTGGGCGCCACAAAAGGCTTTATAAGGCGTCCTTTTGTCTTCAGGGGAATGCTGCATGGGATGTACAGCGCTTTTTTTGCTTTGGTGTTGCTTAGTATCTTCATTGTTGTTGCCCGGGAGAATATCCCTGAGCTGGCATTGTTGGAAAGTAATGATCTTATTGCAGGCTTGTATCTTTTTGTGCTGCTGTTGGGAATGGCCATGTCAGGATTTTCTACTCGTTTTGCAGTAAACCGTTTCCTTAGCAAGAATACCGATAAATTATACTTTTAAGTAATACAAATGATCTCCCCATCCTTATGGATGAACGACCTAATGGGGCTTTTCTTTCCGAGGGTCTGCCAATCATGCAGTGTTCAGTTGTTTGATTCTGAAGATATTTTGTGTATGAAGTGCCGGTATAAACTTCCACAGACAAATTTTCATTCTTCCTATGATAATCCGGTGATGGAGATATTTAAAGGTAGGATCGACCTTTATTCTGCGACTTCCTTTCTGTTCTTCAATAAAGGAGGCATGGCTCAGCAAACGATTCATCGCCTGAAATACAAAGGAAAAAAGGAGATCGGGCTATATCTGGGTAAATTATTTGGCAGACAATTGAACGATAGCGAATTATTTAATCAGGCAGATGCCATTATTCCGGTTCCACTACATCCGAAAAGACAATTTAAACGAGGTTACAACCAGAGTTTTATGATTGCCACGGGAATGGCCGTTGAGATGAAAGCCGAAGTTTATTCTGATGTCCTATTCAGAACCAGCCACACTTCTTCCCAAACAAAAAAAACACGCTACGAGCGCTGGGAAAATGTAAAAGACATCTTTGAAGTTAAACATGCCGAATCTTTGATAGGAAAGCACTTGGTGCTGGTAGATGATGTAATCACTACGGGAGCTACGCTTGAGGCTTGTGCCAACAGTTTATTACAAATTCCGGATATAAAACTTAGTATTGCTTCTCTCGCATATAGTCAAGGGTAGTTGGTATGGTGTCGTTCGGCCTTCCGAGTTTGATCATTTCTCGATTATAGTCTTTGCGGTTTTTAATAAGCTTGCGTTGAAGGACTGCCTTACTGTTCAACATATCATATAAAGCCTGAATTGGCCCTTCCATGGTAAGCGATTGGTTGGGTTGTTGATAAAGTAATGGATTTTGATCCAACTCCTTGGAAATGCTAATATAAGGTGCCGGTTTCATGTGAATGATCATTTGCTTGAAGGTTGCATAATCCCAAAAGGCATGGATTACGACTTCATGGATAAGAACAGTATCCAGTGTCATTAAAAAAGTAATTGGCTGAGCCAAGCGCAATATACTGTCTGTAATCGGGACAATTCTTGTATCATATCCCATTGAAGAAAACATCAGCGAATCACCCTTGTTGACAATGATGTTGAACTGTCCCAAGGAGTCACTAAAACTCCCAAGGAAATTATCTTTGCTGAGAATTCGGGCGTCTGCAACAGTTTTAAGACTATCGGAGCTCAATAGAATGCCAGACAATTCAACCATCTGCACATCCCTCTTTTGAGCATGGAGACCGGCGGGCTTAAACACTAAGAGAGCCAACACGATAATGAACCCTAAAAAGTAGATTTGACGAGTATTATTTAGCTTGTTGTTCAAAATTAATTTTAAAATGTTTTGATTTACGAAGATATAATTTAAATTAGCATGCTGATTGGTCTAATACTGAATGATTTCTTATTTTTTCTTAAAATTATAAATGAAAGAATTTGGAGTTTATGAAGCGGTTTAGAACGAATAAAAAATCAATAGCAATTATTTACTAAATAAAAAAAACATGAAAACAATTACTTTTAACAAAGGGGTTTCTTTCCTGCTGGCTTTCTTTTTCTTATTCATTTTAAGTGCTTCTGCGCAGCAGCAGACCCAAAACTCAAACTCGACAAAAAAGAAAAAAAAGACTGAAAAGAAAGAAGAGCAGGTAAAAAAAGGCTGGAACCTAGGTGCTTTGCCCGTTATTTCCTTCGATAGTGATTTGGGCTTTCAGTATGGTGCACTGATGAACCTATATAATTATGGTAATGGTAAGGATTATCCCAATTATCGGCAATCGCTCTATATGGAGGTTTCACAATTCACCAAAAAAAGTGGGATTTATCGTGTTAATTATAACACCAAAGACCTGGTAAAAGGCATGCGCGTATATTTTGATTTGAGTTATATGCCGGATCAAGCATATAACTTTTACGGATTTAACGGTTACGATGCCTTTTATAATGCTTCATTGATAACAGACGGAGACCCAGCTTATCTAACCAGGGTCTATTATAAATATCAAAGGAAATTCTTCCGTTTTAAAATTGATGTCCAGGGTAATTTTAAAAGCAATAAAAAATTTCATTGGGATGCCGGAATCGGCTTGTATAATATGAAGGTGGCCCCGGCAGATATCACTTTGTTGAATAAAGGTAAAACGAATAATCTTTTGCCGGATGTCCCCGGATTATATCAAAAATATATTGATTGGAACATTATTCCGCAAAGCGAAAAAAACGGCGGAACGTTTACTGTATTTAAAGCAGGGCTCGAATATGACAGCCGCGATAATGAAGCCAATCCAAACAAAGGGGTCTGGACGGAAGTGGTTTTGGCAGCGGCACCGAGGTTTGCCTCTAACATGGCTGATGGGTTTATGAAACTTTCCATTACGCATCGCGAATATTTTACGCTTATTAAAAATAAGTTGCTATTTGATTATCGCGTGGGTGCACAAATAAACCTATCTGGACATACGCCGTTTTATGCATTGCCACTAATTTTTTACGCCCGGTCTACTTCTGCTTACAATGAAGGTCTTGGGGGTAGCGGAACCTTAAGGGGAATATTGAGAAACCGTGTAATCGGTGATGGCGTATTATATGGAAATTTTGAAATTCGCTGGAGGGCATATTCATTTCGTTTTATCAACCAAAATTTTTATATGGGATTGGTAGGCTTTTTTGATTCAGGAACGGTTATTCAAAAAGTTAAATTTTCCTTGCCCTCATCACCATCATGGAACTCGTATCTTCCAAACAAATCAGATGGGCTTCATAACAGCCTTGGGCTTGGTTTCATCATTGCCATGAACGAAAACTTTATTATTTCAGTTAACCATGGACAGGCTATGAATGCACAGGATGGCACTTCCGGCACTTATGTGGGGCTGAATTATATGTTCTAATACAGTACAGCTAATAATCGAAGAGGTATTGATTTACAGCCTTGAAAAAGCTAAACTTTTCCAAGGCTGTTTTTTTTGTCATCGATAAATCCTAGGGTGGTATGACTATTGCATTCCTGTAAAGCCATAAATTAATCCAAATGAAAAAAACATTACTCCTGCTTGCCTTGTTCATTGGCTTATTTGTGTTCAATGCCCTGGGTCAGGATACCTTATACCTTAAGAATCAGCAAAAACAAAATGTAAAAATCCTGGAAAGCACCCATAGGGTTGTCAAATATCAATTCACAAATTATAAAAACGGGGCTACGTTTTCGGTGAACCCCCGCCGGATTGAGAAAATTGTATACAAAAACGGATATACCGATGACTTCGGAAATAAAAACCCTCGAAAATACAGACCCATTGGTGTTAGTGGGGGTATTAGCTTATTTCTTTCTGATTATGGTGGCGGTATGTTTTTAACTTCTCTTGATTATTTTATTCTTCCCCAAATTGATTTACAACTGAATCTTGGTACTGATTTATCTAGCTATTCTTATTATTCGGTTGGGGCTAACTTTCACTTCAATACCACCGACTCCCATACCCGACTCACCCCTTTTACCGGTATTCTGGTGGGTTCTGATGCTTATTATTACTCGTTTAGATCCAATGGTTTCATACAAATTCCTGTGGGCATCAGTTATATAACTTATATGGGACTAAGTGCCTCCCTGAGCATGAATGCCCGGTTTTATTTTAACGATATTCCCATAATAGCGACCCAGTTAACAATCGGATGGCGGTTTAAATAATAAACAACAATATATTTAGCAGATTATGAAAAAATTAACCGGAGTATTAGTGTTGATGTTGATTTTCGGTAGTAATTCTGTGTTTTCACAAAAACTAGTGAAAACAAGCAGCATACAGGCGGGATTTTTTGATCTTGGCTATGCCAGGGAATTTCCGGTTTCAAACAAAACCGTGATTAATGTTTTTGGCGGAATGTATGGCGGGTTTTTCTATAATAGCTTTGAAGGTGCCCAGTTTGATCTGGTTCCGGTTGTAAGCGTTGAACCACGGCTTTATTACAATATGGCCAAAAGGTTGTCGAAGAATAAAAAAATCGATTTTAATTCGGTAAATTATGTGGCACTTAACTGCGCTTACGTATTTGGGATGCTTTCCACCAATCCCTATTTCCTGACGGAATCAACCTTTTCGGTGAGCCCTGAATGGGGGTTCAGAAGATATCTAGGAAAACGGTTTACTTTCGATTTGGCCATAGGCCCAGGGTTTAATAAATCGCTATTCGAACCCCTCAATGTTTCAGTTAATGTGTACATCACGTTTAGTTATCATCTTAAAACCAGGGTTTCAGAGCCGACCAACTAAAAAGAAACAGGAAGCCTGTCGGCAGGATTAATTCCCGCAAGCATATTTTGTACCGATGCCAGCGAGACCTTGTCGAAAGTAGCACGTTCGATGGCCATATCTGACAACACAATATTCCCTGAAGCTTCGAAACTTGCCATTGCCCCTATTTTTCCTTTCCCTGCCAGTTTGTATCTATCTCTTGGAAAGATAAATAGCCGATAGAGCATGCTCTGTTTAACAACGACTAGATTTTCAGTATGATTTTTCGGGTTTAATTCATGCCACTTTAACAAGAAGGCATCAGCATATTTTACTATTTCTTCCTTATAGATGCTTTCTAACAGTAAAAGGCTTGTGTAATAATAGGGTTGCGATACTTTTATCTTTTCGTTGTTTTTAATAAGGCTTCCAGGAGACACAATGATGTCTTCAATAGGGAACTTTTCAGTGGTTACCTGCATATGTTCATGGTGTTCAATGGAAGCTCCGGCGAGGCCATTAAAGATACCACGAAAACAGCCCTTGGTTTTATCCAGAAAATCGAGCAAAAACGCGATGACTTCCCTGCGGTACAACTGAGGCCGATGTGTGTTATTGAAAAGGGTGAAGTGATTGTCTGCCAGGTAGGCAAAATTAGCACCAAGGAAATATTCTTCATCAACCAGCCTGACAGGATAAATAATTTCTGCCGGGTTTTGTATGTTGATATTCCCCGGACAAAGGTAACAGGCTTTTCCCTGGCCGTCTTTATTTACCAGCTTGTGTTTATCAGCCGCAGGATCGATAATCCCCCTTTCCACTAAAAGCGCATGGTTTTTTCTCAGTTCACGTTCGGGATTCCATTGTATATGAAAAGTCACCCCTGTTTTATCGTCATACAGATTATAGAATTCTTTATCCGTTGTATCTGCCGGGTCAGCAAGCACAAAACCACTTTCTACTTGTTGACGGTACAGTAGCAGTAAGGCGGCACAAAGACCGGAGGAAGCCTCTATCGAAATCAGCATTTTAATGAGTTCTTCTTTATCAGCTGTCTTATACCTTTTCAAGTCTTCATAGGTCGCCAAGAGCTTGTCATCAAAACCAAAATCTGTGCGAAGGATGTGGCTATAATCCATCACAACGTCTTAAGATGTTTGATAATTAATTCCTTTGCATCCAGTGTTGGCAGGACGGCGTCTTTTTCAAGAATGTTTTTAGGGGAGCCCGTAACAAGCTGATGATATCCCTTGGCTGTTTTCTCCCAGGTATATTTTTCTTTTACCAAACGAACGGCTTTTTCAGCATATTCTTCATGATTTTCGAGCGCTTTTTTCATTCCCCTTGCAATATCATCTATATCCGTGGGATCAACAAGGATTCCCATCCCATCCTTAAAGATGTCGCTGGGGCCTCCGTTATTGGTTGTTACGGGTACTAATCCGCAGGCTCCGGCCTCTATGGGAGCCAGGCCAAAGGGCTCGTAGAAAGCAGTTAGCACAAACATAGCGTGTTTTATTGCAAAGTATTTATATGCCCCTGCTAACTCCTTCTGGGAAGCTAAGTCAAGAAAAAACACCCTGTCGCGAAGATGATGCCGGTCTATCTCATCTATGATGGCTTGTAAGATGATCCTTTCATTACCAGTCAGATTACCGACTTCTTTATAAGGATCTTTAATCCCCCTAAGGAAAATTCCGAGTGACGCCTTTTGTTGTAATTCTTTATTTTGCGCATAAGCCTTTACAGCTGAAATATGATTTTTTTTATCATCGAGTCGGCTTGAAAGGATAATACTTGGCTCTTTTGTTATGCCTAATTGGTCTTCAATGCTGGCGAAGACCTCTCTGTCTTTTTCATCCACCTTCTGATTAAATAAAGTGGTATTTACCCCGGGAGGGATCACTGCAAACTTTCCATCCGCTTCCACATCTACAACATCACGGTATAAGGGATGCGAATATTGTTCGTACCGTTCCATGTCAGTGGACGTTATAATGGTGTCAGCGTATTGCATGCTTAATCGCTCGGCTTGAATACGCATACTAAAGTGATACCAGTCATCCAGTTTATTAAAATCAGGTTCTTTTTTGTATATTTTATCCAGCTTTTGTGCTCCCAAGGAATGTCCTGTAAAAGTAAAAGGGATTCCTGTTATTTTTTTCAGCAGTACTGCGGAATAACCACCATCACCGTAATGAGCCGTGGCATAGTCGGGTAAATGGGTTCCGTAAAAACGGACAATATTTTCTACCCATTCAGGGATATGTTGCCATAACATCTCTTTTCTCAAAAAGGAAGTATCGCCACAAGGAATACGGACAATCCGCAAGCGGGAGGATGTACCTTGATAATAGGTAATTTCTTCTCCAAAATCTTCACTCCATTCAGGATCATTAAAACGACGGGTGATAATGTCCACTTTAAGGTCGGGGTATTGTTCCACCAGGGCCTTACTAATTTCTTTAACATAAATAAGTTGGCCGCCAAAATCGGCATGTTCAGTCAGGTGTGAGTCTTTTTGATCGAAGTTCCCCTGAGGATTTAAAAATATGATGTGCATAGTTCTTTATTACAAAAAATGGACGTTAAAAGTTTTATCTATTATGATGTCGGCATACACCTTGTGTTTATTGATGATTTCATGTTCAATTTCCAACACTTCTTCAATAAAAGGATCCATAAGATCCCGTCCTCTTTTGTGTCGATCCTCCATGGTATCAAAGCGGTCACGGTCAATAAAAATCCGTTTATCAATATTTTTTAATAGTGACGAATAGGTTCCTTCAGCAATGCAGACTTTAATGCCGTTCATGTCGAAGACCTCTGTAGTAATACGATTTTCAGGATAAATAACCAAGGGTTTTTCGATGGCTTTACTTCCTTCTTTGGACGCTTTCAAGTGTTCATCTAGCAGGTCAAGCCTTACCTCTCCGGTGCCGACCCATAATAAGTTGGCCCTTCTTGTCTTGTCATTTGAGAAAGGGGGCAAGCGGAAGTAATCGTCCTGCTGAAATATTCTTACTTTAATATCATGATTCTCCAGCTGTTCAGCAATAGCGGCAGCAGTAATTGATTTACCCGCTCCCGATTCGCCGGCTACAGAGATATTGAAGACACCATTAGTTTTTCTTATTTCGGACAATAAGGGCTCCACAATATTCCTGGCTGTTTGCCGGTATTCATTATTCAGATTGATAATATCTCCCTTCATTAGTAGACAATTTACTTAAATTATAAAATTATTATGTGCCGCATTTTCTACGAAGATGACGCCGGCAGCTGACCACAACTGATGGTTCACTCCGCCAGCAGTCCAGTTGTTCGCATCCAGATATTCATAAAAACCATACTGTTTATCTGGCATTTCCACAGCACGATATAAAGCCTGCCTTAATTTATCGGCAAGAACATTTTCATTCGACTTATACAATCCTGCTATCAGTAAACCGTTAAATATCGGCCACACTCCTCCATTTTGATACTCTCCTGGGAAATTTCTGAATTGATAAGTCCAATTGCTTTGCAATGTATTCCACGCGTCCCCGGTCTCTTTTATAAATGGATAGAATGAAGGGACAAGAAAGTCTTTCAATTCAGTGGTGATGGTATTGATACTTGCCGTTATTTTCTTCTTTTGAACTGTAGAATTAATCTCCAGCATGAATGAAAGGGCATGAGCGAAACAATCAAAATAATTATAATACCCGGAAGATTTAAAACCCGCCATCCAATAATCTGTTTTGGTGATTGCCAGCTGTTTATGATAGGCGGTTTTATGATAGGCCCTTTCTATGTTTTCTTCATGCGGCCAATAATTTATCACAATGAGTTCTTTTAGCCTTTGTGCTTTCTTTGAAAATAAATCTGATTCATATACTTGGGCGGCTTCTGATAAAGCCCAGTAGTAAAGAAATTGTTCGGAGAGGTTATAACCTTCCATCACAAATTCATCTGCCCAGTTTCCTCCTTGCGGAACGTACAAAAGCCCTCGCCCGTTGAACTCCCACATAGCAAGCACCTTAAATATTTTCCTGATCGCCGTGAGCATGTCGTCTTTAAATTCCTGATCTTGAGTTTTTTTGAAGTAGAGGCAAGTTCCAATAATAAACCATAAATCAGCATCTACTTTGCCCGTTATCGTGCCATAGCTTACCTCTTTTACCTTCCCTTGAGCATCTATCTCAACATTGGAAGGAATCATGCCTGTTTTGTGTTGATTAGCTTTCAAGGTAAGTATGGTTTTTCGCAAGCCAGCTATCAATTCTTTATCGTTTGTCAAAAGAGCGCTTAAGCCGGTTATTATCCCATCTCTTGCCCAAATACGATGATAATTCGCCTGATGTCCGGTAGCGGCCAAATAACCGCCGGGAGTTATTCCTTGTCTGAGCAGCTCAATAGCCTTATTGTATGCTTCCGCTCCATTCATATTCTTACCTGAAAAGATATACCAAAATAAAAGTGAGAGCAAGCGCCGCAACAGCCTGGTAACGGTAGTTCTTATACCATAGGGTGCCTATTAACATCTTGCTTTCTTCCTTATAGAATTTAAGTGACCAGGTATAATTTTCAATGCATTCCTTAGGGGGAGGTGCAGTCTTTAGAGATACTGGAATAATAATTACAATGGTTACAACCAAAAGCACAGGTGCTACAAGTAAAAATTGGATATGTCCCAGCCATGGAAAAGCAGCTGGATTCATATATCTAACATAAACGGTAAACAAAGAAGCTACAAATCCACCGATTAAGCCTGAAAATGCACCCGTGGCATTGCTACGTTTCCAAAATAAGCCCAATAAAAAAACAGCCACAACAGGAGGCGCAATGAGTGCCAGTACTTGTTGAAGATATTTGAATAATGAAGGAAAGTCGGCTATATGTGGTGCCCAAGCTGCAGAGATAACTACAAAAACACCCGTAAAAATCTGTCCACTCCTAACCAATTGTTTAGGTGTAAGTTTGGGCCTTAGGTTACTGACAAAATCCATGGTCATTAGGGTACTGGCTGAATTTAATGTTGCACTGATACTGGAAGAAATAGCGGCAATTAGGCCTGCCAATACAATTCCGAGGATTCCTACGGGAAGCAAATTAAAAAGCATGGTAGGATAGATTAAATCGGGACTGGGCAGGTTGGGATAAAGGATACGTCCGATAATTCCGGGTAATACGACAATAAATAAGCCGGGAAGTTTCAGGACTCCGGCAAAGAGCGCACCCCAGCGTCCATGATTTGTGTCCCTGGCACTTAAAATCCTTTGGACCATAAATTGATTGGTTCCCCAAAAATAGAATCCGAGCAGAGGAACTCCAATCACCAATCCCAGCCAGGGCATGGCTTTGTCATTCATCGGACGAATTAGGCTTAGCATTGATTTTGGTGTTTCTGCGAATATCCTTGGTATATCGAAATTAATTTTTTGCAAGGCAAAAAAGGTTAATAATACGGCTCCCAGCATGAGCAATACTCCCTGAACCGCTTCGGTGTACATCACTGCCGAAAGTCCTCCTGTAATTGTATAAGCAGCAGTGATGATTGCCAAAATGGCGATTATATGCCATAATTCGAGCGAAGGGAAAACCATTTTCACAATAATTGCTCCTGAATACAGAATGCCGGCAGTATCAATTACAATATTTCCAACGAGTGTAATAAAAGAAAAATAATACCTTGAACGAATATCAAACCGTCGTTGCAGGAACTCAGGCATCGTATAGACCTTGCTCCTTAAATAGAAAGGAAGGAAAAAGATAGCGAAAAAAACAAGTACTACCAAGGCCATCCACTCATAGTTAAAAACAGATATGCCTGTGCTATAAGCATCGCCGGCAAGGCCTACCAAAGCGGGACTTCCCATATTCGCAGCATATAAGGTAATCCCAATAATTGGCCAGGTCATGTTTCTCCCGGCCAAAAAATAACCTTCCTGTGTTTTGTTTTTTGTCTTTTTCCGGCTGTAAGCCAAGCCCCAATAAGTAATCCCAATAATGTAAACCACTATAATGGTTATATCTATAGGACTTATAACATAGTCTTTCATGCTGTGTATTTAAAAACGATTTGTGAAATATTCAAAAAAGGGGCTACAAATTTTTGTTTTGCTTAATCATGGTTGATATTACAATGATGCTAACTTATGATCCCATGAGATAATCTTCACGAAAATTCTAAAAAGCAATTCAAAATTTGATCGCCCCTGTTTGGTAAAAATACTCCTCAACATTGAATAAAATTAATTCAACAGAAACTTAATCTGCAAAAATGCTGTACTTTATTAATCCAAACTTTTTGTCAGGTTTAATAAAGTACAGCTGTTAAAGAATCCACCTTATTATAAATTGATTTGTGCTAAAAAGCTATTGAATAAGGCATTAAATTAATTAGAGAAAAAATAAATCTATTAAAAAACATACTTAAACGATAGAATTGCAGAACGTCCAAGTATGGGGCGTGCATAAAAGTACTGGCTATTTACACTTGTCAGCCCTGTTCTTGGGTTTCCTTCAGTCAACCCAATTACATTGAATAGGTTATTCCCTGATGCGGTAACACTAACATGCTTACTAATTGAGTAATAAAGTGCCGCGTTAATTTGTGAAAATTGGGGAAGTACCTGTTTATTAGCCGGGTTGGTAAATCGTTTGCCGAAATATTGCCAGGTCAGGCTGGCATTGAACCGGCCAATCTGATAAGAGGGGCGAAACGTAAAGTACAATTTAGGCAGACGTTGAATAACATGTCCGTCAAAGTTGAATGTTTCACCAGGGCCTATCACGCCATTACCATTAAGGTCTTGATGATAAATCCAATTATGATATCTCATGTCCTGGTAGGTACCGGTAAGAGAAAGGTTTAAATTTCCAAAATTGGCTGCTGCTTCTAATTCCAAACCACCCGCAGAGGTATTATAAAACTGTTGAATGGCAGTTAGGACTCCATTTTGCTGAACAAAATCAGTGAAATTTATGTGATTAAAGAAGCTGTAAAAACCGGTTGCAAATAATGCGATATTGGAAGAATTATATTTGAAACCGAATTCATATTGGTAAATGCTTTCAACTTTTGTCGTGGCAGGAAATCCATTTACTGTAGATTCGGTGCCGCCAAAAGCATAAGCCCGATCAGCAGGCGCACGATGTCCTTTACTTGCCCTGGCGAATACTGCTGAGTTTTTGTTGAATTCGTAGTTCAGACCCAAGGACCATGACAATGCATTATATTTATAGCTAACGGGGATAAAAACCCCGGTACCATAATTGACACCTGTTTCAGCCGGGGAAATTACACCATCACCATTAACATCGTAAGTATAATTCGCTGTTTTTTCGGTATAACCATCCGTTTGGCCCATATCATAACGAAATCCTAAATTTGCCGTTAACTTTCCGATGTCCCATTCGTCGTTAAAATATAAGGCATTGATACGGGTTAAGGCATAATAATCACGGTATAATGACCCAAATTGTGTATATCCGTTTGTCGTTAGCGAACTCCCCGTTGCATCATTAACAAGATTAAGTTTTCGTGTATTATTTGAAATATCCACAAGCATATTATGCCACCACCATTTTGAGGACACTTGATTTGTTGAAAAATACCAACCACCTGTCAGGGTATTATTGTCGAATTTCTTTGTTAATTTAAAATCATTGACAAACTGTTCAAGGGGAAGGTCTACTGCCCACCATCCATAAGTTCCGACCAGTCCGTTTCCATTAAGCGAGCTCATGTTAGCTATCGGTTGCCCGGCTTGATATCCATCTGCATAAGCATAATGATAATTAGTTAAACCTCTACTAGCGGCATAGGCACTTGCGGTAGATGGTCCATCCACTGCGAAAATGGAATTGAACTGTAAATTGATTATCGATTTCTGGAAATTGTCCTTTAGACTCCAATTATTTCCCAAATCAATAAAAGCTTCGCCACCGAGTGTTAAAACTTTGGGGTTCATTCCATCTGCAAGGTTCTCATTTACCTCTGTTCCGGATGGGGTAACAGCATGAAGTCTCATCAGGTCTACACTTTTCATCGTACCATAATTAGGATTAAATCCCGGAATCCCTTTGGCGGGATTTCCTTCTAAAGGGAGCGGCAGGTAAGCAATGGTTTTGTCGTTTAGATATTTTCCTCTTAATCGGATGTAGCCTTTACTAAACAGATAAGTAAGGTTTGCTTTTATTTGACCTCCGTTATTTGCTGTGAAACCAGGTGAGCGGATGCCATCACCAGCCCTATAAAAACCACCGATATGATAGCGAAGGTTTTTCGACATAGGACCACCTATATCAAAACCTGTCAGCGAGTGCATATAGGTTAATCCTATGGTTTGAATAAAAGATCCCTTGGTCGTTTCACCCCCTGTTTTGGAAATAAAGTTAATAATTCCGGCGGGAGCATTACTGGTAAGTATGGAAGCTGAGCCTCCTCTTACGGCCTCAACCCGTGCAACGTTCTGATCAACACGAAGAAGGATGTCGGTATTCCCAAACATAAGGTCACCATATTCAAAAACAGGCATTCCATCTTCCTGAAGTTGTACATAGCGAAGTCCTCCTGAACTGGGTAGCCCTCGGGCAAATACGTTAGCATTCCCTTCTCCTCCTGAACTTTCCACGTAAAATCCAGGGATCGATTTTAGAAGGTCTGCAGCACTTCGAGGGGCGATTTCTGAAATTTGCTTCGCTGAAATAGTTGTAATCGCAACACTGGATTGCAACTTGGTTTTGTCGTTCTGAACTCCGGTAACCACAACCTGATCAAGTGACAGGAGATCCTCAAGTAGGACGAAGTTTTTGGTAAGCGTTGCCCCGGCGGTAACATTAAAGTTATACCCTATGGGTTTGAAACCCGTAAAGGTAACAGAAAGCGTGTTTTTTCCCACGGGAACCTGAAGTGAGTAATTTCCGTTATAATCGGAAATTGTTCCGGTTGTTGTCCCTTTGAGTAAAACGGTGGCACCCGCAATCGGCTTCCCGTTTTTCAGACTAATGGTGCCTTTTATAGTTCCTTGAGCCATTAATCCCACGGATAATGTGAGGCTAAGGAAAACAATAAAAAGTCGTACAATTTGCTTCATAATATTTATTTTTTAATGAACGAATATTGAATGAAAAGCTAAAAATAGGCCATTAAGTACCCGGAAAACAAGGATCATATAGTCTCTTTTTAACGCACACGTGAACACACACCTGAATTGTTTATAACTAAGCATGTTTTGTTAATAAAAAAAGAGTGCTTATTTTGTTTGTAACTAAAGGTTTCATTAAAAGCGGAAATTTCTATACTTTAGCCCCTCATTTACAGAAGATGACTCAAAAAAGAAAAAAGAGGGTTACGATAAAAGATATTGCCAGTCAATTGGGGGTGTCTCATACAACAGTTTCCCGGGCACTCCACAATCATCCGGATATTAGTCCTGAGAGAAAAGAGCAAATTCGAAATTTGGCTCAACGCATGCATTACAATCCAAATGCCTTTGCACTTAGTCTGCGTAACTCCTACAGTAAAATTATCGGATTAATTATACCGGAGATAACTTTGTACGCATTTCCTTCTATGGTAAAAGGAGTATCTGAATTTTGTCATAATGCGGGTTATAATGTTATCATCCTTTCCTCTAACGAATCATACGAAAGAGAGGTGCAGAATACCGAGCTTATGTTATCCAGCCAGGTTGACGGGCTTCTGGTGGCTATATCTAAAGAAACTGAAAAGTATGATCATTTTGAACGGTTGGAGGAAAATGGGATTCCTGTTGTTTTTCTTGATCGTGTTTTTAAGGACTATGGAAAATCAAAGGTAATTATTGATGGTCAAAGAGCGGCCTATAAGGCAACGAAACACCTGATCGAGTCCGGACGAAAAAAATTAGCTTACTTTGGTGGAAATCCCTCCTTATATATTACCAAACATCGGCTTGAGGGTTTTAGAAAAGCACTTCAGGACTTTAAGATGAAAGAGCATACCATCGTCTTTTCAGATGATGCCGAAGATGCTAGGCTTAAAACATTTAATATTTTTAGTAGGCAAGATATCCCTGATGGAATCATGTGTATTAGTGATGAGGTTCTTACCGGAATTATCCCATCCTTGCAAGAGCTTAATATTCGCATTCCGGAGCAAGTTGGGATTATCAGCTTTAGTGATGGCCCAATTTCCCTAATGTATAAACCGGAAATTTCTATTATCCATCACTCGCTGGCGCGGGTAGGCAGGGTGGCGGCAGATATATTGATCCAGGGAATTGAAAACCCGGAGGAGAGACATGACCAGGTACATATCATTGATACTAAACTAATCGCCCGGGGTAGTACAATCGGGTTACAAAAGTTTCAATCACAAGTGTAGTTCACTTTCTGTTCCCGTCGTAGGCCCATTTTAAATAGATGGCGCCCCAGGTAAAACCACCACCAAAAGCAGACAGCACAATGTTATCTCCCTTTTTAAGTTGATTTTCCCATTCGTGCAAACACATGGGGATGGTTCCATTGGTGGTATTCCCGTATTTCTGAATATTAATCATGACCTTACTTTTATCAAGCTTCATCCTTTTGGCAGTAGCTTCAATAATACGAAGGTTAGCCTGATGGGGAACCAGCCAACTAATATCATCCGATGTCAAATGGTTACGTTCCATGATCTCCACAGAAACATCAGCCATGTTAGTAACGGCAAATTTGAATACCGGCTGTCCTTCCTGATAAATAAAGTGTTCACGTGCGTCTACGGTTTCGTGTGATGCAGGTTTAACAGAGCCTCCGGCTTTTTGATTCAAATGTACCATTCCGGAACCATCGGTATAGAATCTATGATCCATAATGCCCACATTTTCGGTAGTGGGTTCCAACAAAACGGCACCGGCTGCATCGCCAAAGATAACACAAGTAGCACGATCAGTATAATCGGTGATGGACGACATTTTATCGCCACCCACGACTATTACTTTTTTATATTCACCTGATTCAACATATTTGGAAGCCGTTTCCAAAGCGTAAATAAAGGTAGAGCATGCGGCATTCATGTCGAAGCTAAAAGCATTTTTAATCCCTAGCTTATGACTGATGATATTTGCAGTAGCTGGAAATTGCATGTCGGGGGTTGTTGTTGCACAAATCAACAAATCAACCTCATCAGCAGCGGTTCCTGTTTTCATCAGGAGTCCTTTTACGGCTTCGGCACCCATATCAGAAGTGCCTTTGCCTTCTCCTTTTAAAATATGTCTTTCCTTTATTCCTGTACGGCTAACAATCCAGTCGTCGGTAGTAGCTACCATTTTTTCTAGATCCTGATTGGTCAATACATCTTCCGGAGCCCAGGCGTTTATCCCTGTTATGGCAGCTCTTAGTTTAGCCATCTGTGTTTTTTGTTTTATCGAGGTCAACAAAAGTAAGGATTTCAACAAATACCAAACTTCTGAATATCGTTTTTTAAGAAATTGTAACGTTTGAACATAACAAAACCCTCGTTTACGAAATAAACGAGGGTGATAAAATATGGATAAGCTTAGCATACAAGCCTTGCTAGTCTGTTTGTTGTAAATAAAATAATGATTAAGCCTCAGTTCCTTTAACAACAAGCTTTCCTTTATAATAAAGGTCACCATCAACATAATAAGCGCGATGATAAACGTGTACTGTTCCGGTGGTGGCGCAGGTAGCTAAAACAGGCGCATGTGCTTTGATATGCGTTCTTCTTTTATCTCTTCTTGTTCTTGAAATCTTTCTTTTTGGATGTGCCATTTTACTTATTTTAAAATTTGTCTTATTACTTTATTCCTATTTTTTTTAATGCATCCCAACGTGGATCATCGATGTGTTCCGAAAGTTTTTCTAATCTGTCCAGCATCTCGGCCTGGCAAGTGCTGTTTCCATTTTCATCATCAGGGTGCACCCGCTTGATGGGAATCATAAGATTGATATATTCATAAATATATTGTCTTAAATCCACCTGACTTTCTTCGTGGGGCAGTGTAATCAACTCATCAGAAACTTCTTCAAACTTTTCGGCAAATTTAACAATCAATCTGAAATTACCTGTCAAATTTTGTGAATAATTCTCCAAACAACGATCACAACTCAAAATCACCCGTCCATCAAAATGAAAAAGTAGCACCATTAAGCTAGCCTCTTTTTCCAGATCTACCGATAAGCGCACACGACCTTCGTGAACGTCGAGAAATTCATAACTTTCAAAGAACGCATCTCCTATTTCAAAATCATAGTGATGTTCCTCTAAGCTAAGGTTTTTAAAGGATATAATTAGCTCCCTGTTTTTTTTCACCTACTCAAAATTGGGCGGCAAAATTATGGATAATAATTTGGTTTAACAAACTTTTTAACGGCTTAAATTTGAATAAGATATAGGCTACTTAAAATTATCTCTTTTTTGCGTGGCTGAAGATTAATTTTGATGAGCTTTTAGTCCTTTATTCGTGAAACTCAAATTTTAAAAGCGAAGCGCATTAAAATTTGTAAGTTGAACGAATCCCGATAGCGTAGCGTATCGGGATAAATGAGTATAATACTCCGTCCGCGGCGGGGAAGTTCATTTAAATGTTAACGAGTTCTTGACGACCAGCAAATTCTATTGTTTGAAAATATTATAAATTATTTTATGGTGTTAAGGAAGCAAAATTAAAATATAATTTTGTCTCCGGATAAATTGATATTACAGCTTATGATGTGGTTTAATAAAATGATTGCCTCCATTTTACCCCATTTGCCAAAAAAGTTGGTGTGGGTATTTTCGAAACGATATATTGCCGGACGAAGCGTTGATGATGCGGTTCGGGTTGCTCAAAAGCTCAATACTGAAACTTACCTGGTAACCATCGATTTATTGGGAGAGTTTATCAGTGAATTGAGCGAAGCAGAAAAGAACAAAGAGGAGTATTTGCAAATTATTGAAACCATTGAGAAGAACAACATTGAAGGGAACTACTCTTTAAAACCCAGCATGTTCGGACTTCTTATCGACAAGGAAGCCTGCTATAAGAATATACGTGAAATTGTTGTGAAAGCAACGGAATACAATAATTTTGTTCGTATCGACATGGAAGATTCTCAGTGTGTGGATATGGAGATAGATATCTACAGGCGTTTGAAAGAGGAATTTCCCGGGCATGTCGGGCTGGTATTTCAAGCGTATATGCGTCGTAGCCCGGATGATATTAAACGACTGATGGATGTTCATACGGAAGAAGCTCCACTGAATTTTAGGTTATGTAAAGGTATTTACGTGGAAGCTGAGGAAATTGCTTTCAAAAAGTATGAAGAAATTAATGCACATTATCTGGAGAATCTCGAATTTATGTTAAAAAATGGCATTTACGTGGGTATTGCCACCCATGATGTGCCGCTTGTTGAAGGAGCTTTCAACTTATTGAAAAAATACAAGGTGCCGAGAGAAAAGTATGAATTTCAAATGTTGTATGGCGTAAGCCCTGCTTTGCGTAAAAGTATCATCGAAAAGGGACATCGGCTACGTGTTTATGTGCCATTTGGTGAGAAGTGGTTTCCGTATTCCACCAGGCGATTGAAAGAAAATCCGAAAATTGCCTCTGATATTATGAAGGCTTTCTTTGTGAAGGGATAAGAGATTTTCACCTTATTGTTCCAGTATTTTTATTTTGCGGCAAAACACATCCGGTGAAGGATTTTTGAATGATTGCGTGATGTCTTCCATAATGGAGTGGAATATTTTCACTATTTTTGCACTGCTAAAATCTCTAATTTAAAATCTTAAATCAATGAGTAAGAAAAGAGTGCTTTTTGTCGCACAAGAGATTATGCCCTATTTGCCCGAATCACATATGAGTAAAATAGGACGTTCCCTCCCGCAAAAAATTCAGGAATCAGGAAAAGAAATTAGGGTATTTATGCCCCGTTTTGGACTTGTAAACGAGAGACGCAACCAGCTTCATGAAGTTATTCGTTTGTCTGGAATGAATTTGATTATAGAAGATATTGACCATCCGCTCATCATTAAAGTTGCGTCCATCCAGCAGGCACGGATGCAAGTGTATTTTATTGAGAACGAAGATTTTTTTCATAGGAAATTTATTTTTAGAGATGCAAAGGGAAAATTCTTTAACGACAACGATGAACGCACTATTTTCTTTTCGAAAGGCGTACTCGAAACAGTCAAAAAACTGGGATGGGCTCCAGACGTGATTCATTGTCATGGTTGGTTCTCGGGCTTGCTCCCTCTGTTTGTTAGATCTGCTTATAAAGATAATCCCATTTTCAGCGACTCAAAAATTATTCTTTCATTGTATGATGATGGTTTTGCGGAGTCATTTGGAAAAGGATTTGCACATAAAATTAAAATGAATGGCATCCCTGACGACTTGCTCAAATACTTTTCTAAAGGGAACTACGTTTCCCTGATGAAAGGGGCAATTGACTTTGCGGATGCGTTTATAATAGGTGAGGAAAAAATTAATAACGAAGTGCTTGAATATGCTCAGGCGAGTGGAAAACCAATTTTAGATTATCAAGGAAATGAAGATTATTTTGAATCGTTTAACCAGTTTTATGACCAGATCATTGAAACCAAATAATATTTTTGGACAGCGGAAAATGTCCTTTCTTATAGGTTCTATTTTTTTGTTTTTTGTGGGATTGATGTTTACCTCCTGTACAAAAACACCAAGCCAGCTTGGCGCAACGCTTTTACCCGATAGCACCCTACAGATATTATTTTCTGATACTTCTGCTATCGTGACTTATTCAGTTCCCATTGACACCACCCGATCCGACCAACTCGCTGCCTCAAATCTGGGGAGTGTTTCAGATCCTGTTTTTGGCGAAACACAGGCCAGTATTTACACCAAATTTATTCAACCTGCGGGGGGACAACGGTTTGGCGATCATCCCAAACTCGACTCTTTAGTTTTACAGCTTGCTTATGCCGGAGTTTATGGCGACAGTACCACTCATTTAAAGTTGCATGTTTATGAGTTGATGCAGGATATTGTTTATGATAGCACGAGCTCTTATTATTCAAATCAAACCGTTGCGGTCATGCCGACAGATTATGCTGACTACAGTTTTCAACCGCAACCGGCTCATCAGGCAATTGTTAATTTAGATACTATCAAAGGTGTAGTCCGGATCAGATTGAGTGATATTTCTAATGAGTTGGGGTATAAATTACTCAATGCCGATTCTACCATTATGGATAGTGCTCAACTTTTTATGGGTTATTTCAAAGGATTGTATCTTACAACCGATGTGAACACTCAGGGCGGGGCATTGGCCTCTTTTTCAATGAATGCGCCAACTACCTTACTCACTGTGTATTATTCCAATGACGCGGCTGATTCCTTGCAATATTCCTATATTATTAGTAGCTCCATGGCGTTGGTAAGTAATTATAAACATGACTATTCGTCGGGATCTCAATCTTTTATTGATCAGGTGGTTGATAAGGATACAACATTGGGAGAGAAACAATTTTATGTCCAGGGCTTGGCTGGTGTAAAAACGATCATTCGTTTTCCTAATATAAAGAAATTGGCTCGTTCAGGTAAAATTGCCGTGAATGAGGCTGAATTAATTTTACCAGGATTGGAGAACCAACCCTTCTTAGGTGCCCCAGCTAAATTATCGCTGATTCGTATAGTCTCCGATTCTTCTTATGCCATTTTGCCAGATGAAAATGAGGGCGCTGCCTACTTTGGTGGCATCTATAATGATTCCACCAATGAATATCAATTCAGGATAACGCATTATATCCAATCACTGATTCAGGACACTACACAAGTAGATAAAGGATTGGTATTGTTTGTAAATAATGGTGCCATCCAACCCCAACGATTTATCTTTGTCGGCCCCCATCCCAGTGATGGTACGCTTGTTCGGACAAAACTGAATTTGCTCTATACCAAATTGAAATAATACCACTACATTTGTATTAAATCATTTGAAGCTCCAAATGCTTTATTACTAATTTAATGCAAAAAAAAATGTGTGGAATTGTTGCTTATCTTGGGTCGAAAGAGGCTTATCCCATCTTAATTAAAGGTCTTCATCGACTGGAATATCGTGGGTACGACAGTGCCGGAGTAGCCTTATTAAACGGGAACCTATGTTTATATAAAACAAAAGGCCGTGTAAGTGACCTGGAAGAGTTTGTACAAAACAAAGAGGTTCATGCTACCATTGGGATCGCGCATACACGTTGGGCAACGCATGGAGTGCCCAACACCACCAATGCCCATCCTCATCTTTCCCAGAACCAAAAATTGGCCATCATTCACAATGGGATTATCGAAAACTATGGTGCACTTAAAAAGGCATTAATCGAAAGAGGATACCAATTTCAATCTGATACTGACACTGAAGTATTGGTAAATTTAATTGAAGACATTCAGCTCAACGAAAAAGTGGATTTGGAAGAAGCTGTACGAATTGCTTTAAACCAGGTAACAGGAGCTTATGCCATTGTGGTTTTGTCGGCTGATGATCCTGATTTGCTTATTGCCGCCAGAAAAGGAAGCCCAATGGTAATTGGTATCGGTGAAGATGAATTCTATGTGGCCTCAGATGCCACTCCATTAGTCGAGTACACAAAATCAGTTATATATCTTGCCGAAGAAGATATGGCCGTGATGAGACGAGGAGAGGAAATCCAGGTAAAATCCATTAAAAATATAAAGAAGACGCCTTATATTCAGGCTCTCGAAATGGATCTTGACGAATTGGAAAAAGGAGGATATGAGCATTTTATGCTCAAAGAAATATTCGAACAACCAAGGTCAATTAGAGACAGTATGCGCGGCCGCTTACATGCTGATGAAGGAATTGTTTCTCTGGGGGGCATGGTTGATTATGAGCAAAAAATTGCCCATGCCAAGCGGATTATCATTGTTGCCTGTGGTACTTCCTGGCATGCGGGTTTGGTGGGAGAACATTTACTGGAAGATCTTGCAAGGATACCCGTTGAAGTAGAATATGCCTCAGAATTTAGATACCGCAATCCGATTATTAACGAGGAGGATGTTGTAATAGCAATATCGCAATCGGGAGAGACGGCAGATACCCTTGCAGCAATCGCTCTTGCCAAGGAAAAAGGAGCTACAATTATTGGAATTTGTAATGTGGTGGGCTCGTCTATTGCCCGTGCTACCCATGCCGGTTCATATACCCATGCCGGCCCCGAAATAGGCGTGGCCTCTACCAAAGCTTTCACGGCTCAGGTAACGGTTCTTACGCTGCTTGCTTTACGTTTGGCTCAGATCAGGGCAACAATACCTGTTTCGCGATGGATGCACTTGTTGCATGAGTTGAATAGCATTCCTGAAAAAGTTGAGAAAGCCCTTCAAAATCAATATGAGATAAAGCATATAGCTGAAGAATTTAAAGATGTTCGGAATTTCCTTTATTTGGGTAGAGGATATAATTTCCCTGTTGCACTTGAAGGTGCGCTGAAATTGAAAGAAATATCCTATATCCATGCTGAAGGTTATCCTGCCGCTGAAATGAAACATGGCCCCATAGCACTGATAGATAAAGATATGCCGGTGGTTTTTATCGCACCGAGCAATGGTATTTATGATAAGGTAGTCTCCAATATTCAAGAGGTGAAGGCCCGCAATGGCAAAATAATCGCCATCGTTACCGAAGGAGATGAAACTGTTCGGAAACTGGCTGATTTTGTTATCGAGATTCCGGAAACGGAAGAAATATTTGTTCCGCTGTTGGCGATCATTCCCTTACAGAAACTGGCTTATCATATTGCAGTTTTGCGGAACTGCAATGTAGATCAACCCCGTAACCTGGCTAAATCGGTAACCGTTGAGTAATCACCTGTTTAAATTTTGTTTTCTATTTCAGTTTATAGGCTAAGACAGCCGTTTTCTTATAATTCTTGACGTGACCACTCATGTCAAATAGCTGAACGTATAAAATGTAAATCCCTGCCGGTGCTCTTGTGTTGTCATCACGTAAACCATCCCACGAAAACAAACCGGATGTACCGATGTATTCATTGTTTACCAGATGCCTCACCAGTTGTCCAGAGGAGTTGAAAATAGTAATGGTCATGGTATAGCCGGCTTTAGAAAATGTATATTTTATTGGAAGGACATCCTGATAGCCATCGTTATCAGGTGAAAATATTTCCGGTTGAATTTGAATTTCTTTACCGATAGATGAATCTGAAACAAATTGTGAATTTTGATAGGCAGGCGTGCCAAAACCTACTGTTTCAGATGCGGAATGCCAGTTGTTTCTATCGTTGGTTTCACCATCAAAACTAATGCGTTCCAGCGCAACACCATCCAGGTAAGTTAACAATGGGTATTGCATGTTCTCGGAATAATGAAATTGATCGATAATCATCCCGGTCTGTTTCAGGATTACACAGCCTTCCTTGTCACCATAGTTAGGAAAGGCGGTCATCTTTAGAAATGACCTTGGGTTTTCGGTAAAATATTGTTTTTTAACCATGTCGGGGGAGGACGTCAAAAGAAGAAAGCTATGGGGTAAATATAGTTGTTGTTGAGGACTCACTGCATAAAAAAGGGTGTCATTCGCTGCAGGAGGACTTATTTTTACTGTCCCCAACTGAAGGCTGCTAAGGTCAATGATTTTTTCGGATCGATTGTATAATTCTACATAGTCAACCCCAGCGGCTAAAGGATTAAAAAGCACCTCATTAATTACGATGTCTTTTGCTTCGGCTTTTCCGGGTAATCCGAAAGATACGCTTGTGTCGGCTCGCAAATGTATTCCTCGACAATTGCTTAAAGCGGCGCTTATTTGTAACTGATAAAGCCGACTACTGTCAAAGGATGATGAAAAACCCAAACGAACAACCGATGGCCATTGTCCGTAAATATAAACAGTATCGGGAGTGATATTTTCTGGAGTGATTTCATAGTTAAGGGCATTGCTAATGGTTGTTTCGTCCATTTGTTGACTGAATTGGAGATTTATTTCATGATTGGACGACAACTGAAAATGTTCAATCGAGGGGTTTAAAAGAATATCCTCATACACCGAATTGATCTGTCCCGGAGTCCCTCCGTTAGTATTTTCGGAGGCTTTCCAGTTCTCACTCCCCGAACAGACATTTGCTGGATTTATCTGTTCCAGCGACCATCCTCCTGAGGTTTTGTCAGCATTGTGGTACCAACTATCAGTATAAGAGACCTGTGAAATTACTTCACCGGAAGGAGCCATCAACACCAGCTGCTGACCACTATTGGTAAGGTTCATGCTACTAAATCCATAGAATAAACCATCGGTTGAGAAGGCCTCTTCCGCCTCCGGCTTTGAGAGGATCATATATTGGCCTGCGGGCAAGATGGTTTCTCCAAAAACCTTCATCGCCTTACCAATCTGGAGTTTCCATCCCTTCAAGGAGATGTTTACTCCGCTCTGGTTCCAAAGTTCAATATATTCGAATTCGGGCAGGCCAACGGGGGGATTGGGATCGGCCATAATTTCATTGATGACAATATCAAAAGCCTGTGGATGATAATAGGTGAATGCCTTTTTTTGATTTTCCATACGATTTCCCGCCACGTCTTGCAGGCCGCTTACTTCAAGGGTGTCAGTCAGTCCGTTGAGAAAAGTGGCTGGAAAGACAATAAGAACCTGGCTTCCATGTTCTGATAATGTGATACTTTTTGGATGACTTCCTGATGACACCAATCGATAATGTTGGGCTTGCCGGGCTACGGAGTCCAGAAGACTTTCATTAAACGTGAGCAGCAGGCTACTGTCCGATGCAGGCGTAACATCCAGAAGAAGAGGTGGCTCGTTGTCCTGTATGAAAGGGCCGGCATATACATCATCAAAATAGATCTTACTACGATTGCTGGCGGTGTATTTGCAGTAAAAACCAAAATATGAAGTGGTTTGGTAAGTCGTGTCAAACCCACTTGCTTCCTGCTGAAAAGCATATCCACCATCAGGATCGGCAGATAACCCCCATTTTCCATTTGAATCAAGCCTTATCCTGATGCGAATACTAAATGAAGTCGCGATGAGGCTGTCACTACCACGACAAACAGTATGCATTTTATCACCATCCTGACGGAAAAGTTCGAGTGCATCTTTATTTCCTGCCTCGCCTAACTGTAAAAAATATCCATTCAGAGCTTTGCTTAAGTCTGAATGATCACTCATAAGGTAAATTCGTATGAAGTTATTGGAGGAGGGACTAAAGGCTGCTTTCACCCAACAATTCCACTCAAGAGGAGCTTTCGCATGATTTTCTGTAAGCAGGTAGGCGGTGCCCGAAGCCGTATCGTTTAACTGAAGCTGTTGTGCAGGATTCACAATAAATTTTTCCACATTAGCTGTCCATGTTGGATTTTGTGTGAAATTTCCATCCGAAAAATGGTCAATTAGTTGCGCATGAACCAAGAGCGGAAGAGTTATAAGCAGTAAAGTAAGGCGTCTCATTATTTTGATAATTTTGCAAGAGTTTTCAAGGGTTTATAAAAGTACAAAATATTTTAAATGAAAGTAGTAGTGGTTGGTGCCACCGGATTGGTGGGTGGAAAGATGATGCAAGTATTGGAAGAGCGGAATTTTCCTTTAACAAGATTGTTGGCCTCAGCGTCACCAAAATCCGTGGGTAAAAGTATTCTCTTTAATCAATCGGAAATAGAGGTGTTGTCCATGGAGCAGATTTTGAAAGAAAAGCCGGATATTGCTTTGTTTTCGGCAGGCAGTGGTGTTTCAAAAATATGGGCACCGAAATTAGCGGCTGAAGGAACTGTTGTTATAGATAATTCAGCGGCATGGCGGATGGATCCTTCTATTCCTTTGGTAGTTCCTGAAATCAACGGTAACTTATTAAGCACTGCTGATAAAATTATCGCCAATCCAAATTGTTCTACCATTCAAATGGTTATGGTGCTGGCTCCTTTGCATAAAAAGTTTGATATTCAGCGAATTGTGGTTTCAACTTATCAGTCTGTTAGTGGTAGTGGCGTGAAAGGAATCAATCAATTGATGAATGAACGCGCCGGTAAACCGGTGATCCGGGCTTACCCTCATCCCATCGACATGAATACCCTTGCTCATGCCGGTGATTTCGAGGAAAACGGATATACCACAGAAGAGATTAAATTGACGAATGAAACCCGGAAAATCCTGGGGAACAATAAATTAGCCATATCTGCAACAGCTGTCAGGGTTCCGGTTACGGGTGGACATTCGGAGTCGGTAAATGTGACTTTTAAAAAACCGTTTACCCTTGATGAGGTCTTGTACTTACTCAATGAAATGCCGGGGGTGGTGGTACAGGACAATCCTGACAAAAATCTTTATCCGATGCCTTTATTCGCCCACGGAAAAGATGATGTGTTCGTGGGTCGAATTCGAAGAGACGATTCAGCGGAGAACGGCCTCAACCTTTGGATTGTTGCCGATAACTTGCGAAAGGGAGCTGCCACCAATGCAGTGCAAATCGCCGAGTTTTTACTTAAACATAAGTTGATAAATAGAAAATAAAAGAAGGAGATTGAAAGTTTATCATTGTATATCAGATTTTAAACCCATTCCTCATTCCATAGTAACCATTGGTACTTTTGATGGGATCCATTTGGGTCATCAGGCTATTTTTAAAAAGATGAAAGAGGAAGCTGCCCAATGTGGCGGTGAAACGGTGGTTATTACCTTTTATCCCCACCCGCGTCTGGTGCTGTATCAGGATAGTGTCGATTTAAAATTCATTAATACGCAGCAAAAAAAACTGGAACGTCTCCAGAAAGCAGGTATCGACCATTTAATCGTCATCCCTTTCACCGATGAGTTTTCCAGGAATTCATCAGAAGACTTTATAGCCAATTACGTGGTGAAGTATGTTCATCCCGAAAGAATTATTATCGGTTATGATCATCATTTTGGGAAGAATAGAGAAGGCAATTTGCAATTGCTAGAGCGTTTGAAAGAAAAGTATAACTTCAAAGTGGATCAGGTGGCTCCTTATTTTGTGAAGGGGGTTGCGGTGAGCTCTACGCGTATTCGAAACGCCTTGCACGAAGGAAATGTAAGCGAAGCCAATCTTATGTTGGGATATGAATATTCTATTTCGGGCAAGGTCGTTTATGGAAACGGAATCGGGCACAGTATTGGTTTTCCGACAGCAAATATTGAAATTGCCAACGAGTATAAGTTGATTACGGCTAATGGTGTGTATGCTTGCCGGGCAATGGTTGATGGTATTTTGTATAGTGGCATGGGTAACATCGGCGTTCGACCTACGATTGATCATGGCGACTTGACCATTGAAGTGAATATCTTTGACTTTAAACAGGATATCTATGGAAAAGAGATCATAATTCAATTTGTCAGCCGGATGAGAGATGAAAAAAAATTTGAGAACCTGGACGCTTTGAAAATGCAATTGGCACGAGATAAAGAGATGACACTTCGTTTACTTTAAAATATAAGACAAGATTTGAGAAATAGCCATTACATCCTCGTTTTTGTCTTAATGATGACAAGTATGCATGTTTTGAAAGCACAGAATAAACCATGGCGATGTGTCAAAAGTTCAGATGGCGTATTTGTTTTCTCTAGAAAATCGGACAGTTCGGGGATCAAAATTATTAAAGTGGAAACCCGTATTAAGACATCATTGTCCGCATTGGTTGCTGTTGTAAAAGATGCCTCCAATCACAATAAATGGGTTTATCTAAACAAGGATGCAAAAATCATCCGGTCAAGCAGTCCTTTTTCATGGGATTATTATGGGCAAACGAATGCTCCCTGGCCCGTAACAGATCGAGATATTGTAGTGCATGGTTCGCTTCATCAGGATTCGGTAACCAAGGTTATTCATATCAATGCGAGGACAGAATCGGGTTATATACCGTTAAAAAAGGGTTTTGTCAGAATCCCCTTTGCCGTTTCTCAATGGATCTTTGTCCCTGAAGATTCAGGATATGTGCATGTCGAATTCAAAGTTGAAATTAACTTAGGCGGCAATATCCCAAAATGGCTGATGAACCTTACCGCAAGCAGAGGACCCTATGAAACGATTTGTCAGTTTAAAGAACTGACCAAGACAAATAAATATCAGCATATTCATCTCTCCTATATTCATGAATAGATGAATAAATTCCCTTTCAATTGTTAACAATGGCCTCTTTTGAAAGATTGCAGGGCTCGAGTTTATTGTTTACAATGAGTTTTTTTCTGATCAAAATTCCTTTATTTTTGTGCTTCGTTCAAAATTTTAATGAATTAATTAGATGATTATGAATAAAAACAAACAGAAAGCTTTTTTTGTTTTCATGATGACTTTTTTATTGTTGGGTTTCGATTCTCAGGCCTGTACCAATTATTTAGTTACCAAAGGAGCCTCGGAGGATGGGTCGGTTATGATTTCGTATAATGCAGATTCACATCTTTTGTATGGTGAGTTATATCATTGGCCGGCAGGGATATGGGCCAAGGGAACAATGATGGATGTTTATGAATGGGATACCGGCAAGTTTTTGGGTAAAATTGAGCAAGCTCATCAAACCTATAATGTGATGGGCAATATGAATGAACACCAAGTGGCTATCGGGGAAACTACTTTTGGTGGCAAAGCCGATTTACAGCACCAAGCTTCCGCAACAGTCGATTATGGAAGTTTGATTTACCTGGCCTTGCAGCGATCAAAATCAGCGCGCGAAGCCATAAAAGTTATGACAAATCTGGTAGCCCGTTATGGATATTATAGCGAAGGAGAGTCCTTTTCTATTGCCGATAAAAACGAAGCCTGGATACTGGAAATGATAGGAAAAGGTGAATATGAAAAAGGTGCCGTCTGGGTAGCTCGTCGCATTCCCGACGGATATGTTTCAGGACATGCCAATCAGGCTAGGATTACTACTTTTCCATTGGCTGATGGGAAAATTTCTATTACATCAAAAGATATAGATGATATTATTAAACCTTCTATAACAACAGTTTATTCTGAAGATGTAATTTCTTTTGCCCGTAAGCACGGATGGTATACTGGAAAAGACAAAAACTTTTCTTTCTCAGATACCTATAATCCTGTCGATTTCGAAGGCGCACGCTTTTGCGAAATCAGGGTTTGGACAATGTTTAACGATGTGAAATCAGGAATGAAAACCTACTGGAATTACGCTAAAGGTAGTGTCAAACATGCTAATAAATTTGCTGATGGAACTAAAAACCCCAATCATTATGCTACGAATCGCATGCCGTTGTGGGTGAAGCCGGACAAAAAGGTAAGCCTGAAAGAAATGATGCATTTTATGCGTAATCATCTGGAAGGAACAGAATTGGATATGAGCAAAGATGTGGGTGCCGGTCCTTTTCATTGCCCTTATCGCTGGCGTCCACTCACCTGGAAAGTAAAAGGGGTGGAATACTTAAACGAACGTGCAACAGCTACCCAGCAAACCGGTTTTACTTTTGTTGCCCAGGCACGAAACTGGTTGCCTGATGCTATCGGCGGAATCATTTGGTGGGGTGTTGATGATGCTTCAGGTACGGTATATATGCCCATTTATTCAAGCATTACCCGGGTTCCCGAGAATTTTAAAGTAGGAAACGGTTCCATTATGGATTGGTCTGACTCTTCAGGTTTTTGGATTTTTAATCAGGTTGAGAATTTTGCTTATTCGGCCTGGGATCGGATTCATCCTGATATTGTAAAGGTACAAAGTGAATTAGAAAATCAGTTTATTACAGATATTCCGGCCGTAGATGCCGGGGCCAAAGTGCTTTATGCAAAGAGTCCGGCTCAGGCAGTTGCTTATCTTACACAGTATAGCAATAGCATGGCCTCAAAGACTTTTAAGACCTGGAAAAACCTTTATCATTTTCTGTTTATGAAATATATGGATGGAAATATTAAAGTCAAAAAGCCGGCTCAAAAAGGGTATAAATATGTAAATCCTGATTTGAAACAGCCCGGTTACAGCGCCGATTGGTATAAACTAATCATCGAGAAAACTGGCGATCAATTCAAAGAGATCAAAAACTAAGCGAAAAAAAGCGTGGCATTATTTTGCCACGCTTTTTTATACATTGATTTTTACATCTTGTCATAAACTTCACGAATAGCCGACGCAATTTGTTCAAATTCTTCTGCCTCGAATTTTAGCTTGGCTTGTTTGAAATCCATATCATAAATGGAATTAATCGGAATCAGATGGATATGGGTATGAGGCACTTCTAAGCCAATAACTGTAATCCCAATGCGTTTGCAAGGGACTACGGCTTCGATGGCTTTCCCCACTTTCTTAGCAAAGGAAAACAAGCCTTTATACAATTCATCTTCTATATCGAAGATATAATCTACCTCCTGTTTTGGAATGACCAGGGTATGGCCTTGTGCCAGCGGGTTAATGTCGAGAAAGGCATAATAATCGCTCGTTTCGGCTATTTTATAGGAGGGAATTTCGCCGTTTACAATTTTTGTGAATATACTTGCCATGATGTTTTTTTTAAGTATAAAACGAAAGAGGTAAATTCAAACAAGAAGATTAACGGCTTACCTCAACAATCTCAAATTCAATAATTCCTGCCGGCACGGAAATTTCCGCTTTATCGCCTACTGATTTTCCTAATAAACCTTTTGCAATGGGTGAGTTTACCGAAATTTTACCTTCTTTCATATTGGCTTCCTTTTCAGGAACCAGCGTATAGCGCATAGTAGCACCGTTTTTTAAGTTTTTGATTGTTACATTAGAAAGGATTAATACTTTGGAGGCGTCCATTTTCGATTCGTCAATAATCCGCGCATGGCTGATGATGTTCTGAAGTTTGGAAATTTTGAATTCCAATAGTCCCTGAGCGTCTTTAGCCGCATCATATTCAGCGTTTTCCGACAAGTCTCCTTTGTCGCGTGCCTCTGCTATGGCCTGCGAGATTTGTCTTCTTTCCTTAGTGGTCATGAAGTCCAGCTCATCGCGTAGTTTTTGTAAGCCTTCTTCTGTATAATATCTGGATTCTGACATGATATAATTTTTATCGTTTCAATCATTAAAATAACAAAAGACCCCTCATCAAAATAAAGGGCCTTTTAAGCCGGCAAAGATATAAATTTTAACAATTAGCAAAGCGTTTGATTGTTTCGCAAAATAACTGTAATTATATGGGTATCCGGGCGATCTCATTTTTTTATTTAAAACAGAATTAAAAATTTGTTTTTAATTACTCCCTGAAAGGAAGGGGTTTATTCGTAAGGACGGTGAAGGATCTCAGACAAAATCACTGCCTTTTTTAAATTTACCCTTGGAGGTTTTCTTCGGGTTTTATTGTCGGAAAATGGGGGAGAGTCGGCCGGAGAAACATGCGCAGTCGGAACTCCCTCTTCGACCGCTTTGTCTTCTTCAACGAGTTCTTCTGCTTCCAGTTTTATCTCAGATGGTTCTTCATGAATCCAGCCTTCAGGGTTTTGAGAAGAGTTATCATTTGAAGGTTCTGCATCAGTAGTTGGATTTCCCTGATCAAATTCAACCAATAGGTTTTCTAAAAAGGAAGGCTTTTTGGGCGAGTCAGTGACCTTCTCTTCCTGTGTTTTGTTTTTATTGACTCCCTTATAAATAGAATAGACAACCCAGGCAATGCCCAGCACCACATATATCCATCCATCCATACCAAATTTAACCAACATCTTGATTCAATTATTATGCTATAAAATTAAGTAATTTATTCATATAAAAGACCGTACACATTAAAAAGAAAGTCAGAACCGACATAAGAAAAACATGATTTTATGTAAAAGCCATTAGGGTTTCTCTACGGTGTTGGCTTTATAAAGGGCAATCACCTCATAGGTAGTAAAAAGTAAATAGTAAATGAAGAAACTAATGACGAAGGGGGCGGCATCTTCCCGGTTCAGGTATGCGTAGGCTACAATTATCATTGAAAAAATAACCAGCTTTAAGAAATTTACGATTAAATAGGTGTTGGTAAAGCGACTGATTTTTTCGTGGAGCGCTTTGAAACTAAAATAAAAAGCTAATAAGGAGAATAGGTAGAAAAACAATAGCAGGAAGGGATAAACGGGTGTAATTTTCAATTGAGGCACCCACCTGGCTATCCCAAAGCTTAATAAGCCCACCAAGAGGGTGTAGATACTGATGCCGCGAAGAAATTTTATTTTTTGTGTTTGCATAATCTGGACGTCTGGTTACGATGTTGATTTGTGTGAGTAAATTACAATATTCTACTACATTTAATGAAAGAAAAACATCAAAAAATTCCAAATGACAAAACTACAAATTCCAAATAAACACTAAATTCCAATGTTTAAATGTTTCAAACTTTATCGTTAAATAGTTTACAACGTATTGTAAATCAAAATGTAATTATGGCTGATTATTATTTCAATAAGTCTTTAATATTAATTCGGTTTTGAACCTTGATTGTTGAATCATTGATAAATACCTTCCTGCCGCAGGCTGGTTTGTTATTTGAAGATTATTTTTTGTTATTTAATCAAAATACTACCCATACAACTTGACATAGAATCAAATTATTTATTGTTTTTAAACAGCTCGCGGATGCCAACAATTATGGCCATTACAACACCAACAACGGTAAGTACCAGTGTAAACACCGGGAATTTCCAGTTTATCCATTTGTCCAGTTCACGGCCGCCAAAAGCACCGGCAATAATAATAAATCCCATTTGAAAAGCCAAAGCCGAATAAACCGCGTAAAATTTAAGTGGACTTTTTTTGTTCTTTTTTTTGTTCTTCTTCATCCCTATTTAATTTGCCTCCCTTTTCCATAGTGCAGCTTCCCGTAAAGGTGGCACCGGGCTCGATGGATATTTTCTTTGTAACGATATCGCCGGTAAATTTAGCGGATGATTTTAGAACGATTAATTCACTTACCGTGAGGGTAGCTTTTACCTCACCGGAGATATCCGTGTTGAGACAGTTGACTTCTCCTTCAACATACCCCTTGTCGCCGATAACTACCTTGCCTTTTGCCCGGATGCTTCCCGACATCCATCCATCAATTCTTACATCACCATCCGACTCTATTTTGCCTGTTAGACGGGTTCCTTGCGAAATGATATTAGGTACTTGCGACTCGCTGTTTCCGTTGGAATTTTTCTTCATTTTCATTTGGTTTGGTCTGGTTGATGATAATATTTATTAAAAAACTGCTGATATATTTCTAGCTTTTTATCTCTGTAAAATAAAGGATAATTTCCTACAGAAATGATGAATAATCGATATTTTTTCTTTTGGATGCCTGAAAAAACATAGGCGTTTTTTCCTAATGCCCTGTAATAGGCCTTGGCTTCGTCCGCTTTGAATTTGCCGATGGTAATTATTCGCTGTTTAACGTCCAGCGTCAAATTATTAATTTGAAGAGGCTGTTGACGTAAGTACTTTTGATTGAAGTCTGAGATTCGTGTGATTAACGACCGGGTTTGAACGCTTGCTCTGTCGTATACCAGCATCACGTATTGGAGACTGTTCTCTTCATACAAATATGGGCCGATTCCCTGCTTTTTCTTTTTTCTGTTGAGCAGTGCCTGGCGTTCTTGCTCGCTAATTCCAATACCGTAATCTTGCTGCAACATTTTTATAATGTCCTTTGCTCGTATGGTAATTTTATTGTTGGGATATTTCTTCACCAAATGCTGTAAGCTGGTATACAAACTATCCGGGACTTCAACTTTGCCAATGGAAAGAGCCTGCAAGAACATGAATTTTGGAATGAGCAGCGAGTCATCGGCATAGATTGAAAGGGCTCTTCTGGCGTAAATGAGTACACGGTAATACTGCTCCTGTTGGAACGCCTCGTAGGTGCGTTGATAAAATTTTTCAGCCTCCTCATGTTTTCGCGATAGATTTTTATAGAAATCAGGATTGGAGATCACCTTGGCATACAGACTGTTTGGATAGCTTTCCAGGATCTGCTGTTTGAAAATATCCCCCAAACTATCCTTTCCGATGCCGGAATAAATTTTATAGAGGTGATACCAGTTTTCCAATTGATAGGGATTGTTGGGAAAACGTTTTTCAAAGAGGGAATAGATCTCCAATGCGCGTGTTGTATCGTGTAATTCTTCCAAATACAAAAACCCGAGTTTGTGGAAAGAATTCGTAATTAGAGAATCCGAAAATTGAAACTCCTGCTTGGTTTTAGGTAGATTCTTGAGATAAAAAGCCCTGTTCGTGGGATCCTTTTCAGGACTAATATATTGTTTCTTATTCCTTTCTTTGGTTGTAAGCTCGCCATCGCTCTCCTCTGGACTGCCCGCAACTATTTGCTTATCACTTAAAAACCAGAGATCCTCCAGTTTACGATGGCCCCAGCGCCTCAAAAACTCAGAATAACCCCTTGATTTGGCTGCAGTATTATAAAAATACCATCCTCCGTTTCCAGGCATAAAACCAGTTGGAGAGTGGCTGTTGGTTGGAAAAGCGGCGTTGGCCGTATTTTCTCCCGCTATTTCAGCTTCCTTTTTCTTGCTGAACAGGAATGCTTGATAAGTGGCTATTTTTTTGTCAACCAACGCGTATAGCGAAGAGGAATCCATGCGAGCCAGATGCTGTAGGCTGTCTTGCAGGTGAATGGTTTGTAAATACGTGACCATTTGAGATAGAATGCCTGCTTTCTCTTTTATTTGGTCGTAAGCCGGATAATCTTTAGGTAAAAAACGAACAGCAGTATCATAATAGGCTCGTGCTATTACATATTTCCCTGTATTGAATAACAACTTGGCCAACTTTAGCGAAGAGGAAGATTTTTGATAATTGTTCTTTTTACTGTTGCTAACGGAACGTTTCAGATACAGTACCTCCAGGCTGTCCTGGTGGTTTTTTTCAGCAACTTCGGCTAAGGCAAAATAGATCTGATCCAGGTAGTCAATATACTGATGTTTTTTTGCCATTTTTTCCAGGGTCGCGAGGATGTATTTACGGTCTCCATTAGCCGCATCATAACTGGTAGCAAGGTTTAAACGGGCCTCAAACGCCATGTCAAATGGCGGATTTCGTTTAATTACCTTTCGGTAAAAGTTAGTGGCGAGTTTCAAATCACCCTCTTTTTGATTGATTTGTCCCATGATGAATAAGATGCGGCTCAGTAAATCACGATCCTTACAAACCCTCAGGCTCTTCTCCAGAAAAGGATAGGCGACGGCGGTATTCTTTTTTGCCAGATAAAAATCAGCCTGAACCAAGGGAAGCTTGTTTTTCACCTCAATTGGGAAATCATCTGCCGTTTCCTGGCTACTTAAAAGATTAAGGGCTGCATCCGCTCTTCCAAAATCACCTGTTTCAATATCCGTTTTTGCAAGCCAAAGGATTCCACGATAATGAATGGGCAGGTGAATGTATTTTCTGGAGACAAAATTGAACACACGCCGGGCACTTACATAATCGTGTTCGTAAAAATGCGCCTGCCCCATCATTAGATAACTTTCTGTAACCCAACGAATACGCTCTTGTCCATTAAAAACCATCGAATGCTGCTGAATTCCCTTTGAGGCCTTCTTGATGGTGCGATTCATCTTGGATTTCATTTGTCGGGCTAATTTGCTCCCCCCATAATTATATAACCTAAGGATATGTTGGTAGTTATCTTTTGTGTTTTCTTGCAGATAGAGAATTCCTTCCTGCATATTATGCATGCCATTCCAGTAGACGTTGTAATGACTTGTTAAATTATGATAAGCACGGGCAGCAGCTGTATTCCTTTTGGTTGAACAGCCCGAAAGGCCTATCAGCCATAGGGCGATAATTGAAAAGAAGACAAGGGCCCGTGAAGGTTTAAATTTCAAAATAACTTTTTGCTTAAGAAAGGTTCAAGAAAATAATTTTACACCAAAGGCAAAATTAATGATTTATCTGGGATATCCTTCATGTCTTATTTTTGTTTCATACGGGATGATTGAGATGAAAACCAGCTTTCTATTCCCAGAAACTTATTCATACCTTTGCCCGATAAATGAAATAGATGTCACAAAGCCGGAAAAAAGAAAAATGGTACCGGAAGTTGCGTATAAAATACCGGCTGGTACTGTTTAATGAAACAACTTTTGAGGAGCGTTTCAGCTTTCGCTTAACACGATTGAATGTAATTAGCCTGGTGCTGGGCTTGGCAATCGTTTTTATTATACTCACCTATTTCCTCATTGCCTATACTTCGCTTCGCGAATATATACCGGGATATCCTGACATTCAACAGAAGAAAGAGTTGTATCATCTCAGCCGCTTGGCCGATTCTTTGCTGACTGATGTTCAGAAAAAGAATGTTTATATTGATAATATTAAAAGGATAGTTGAAAATCGTGATATCGGAGTGGATTCTACAGTGCCTGATTTAAAAGCGAAAAATTACGATACTATTACTGACAGGCGTTCAGAGCAGGATAGTGCTTTAAGGGCGTCGTTTGAAGATCAAACCAAATTCAATTTGAGTTTTAAAGAAGTGAAATCCTCTGATATTGAGTCAGGTGGAGTACTTATTCAAAACCAAAACTTTTTTAAACCTTTGGATGGCATCATTACCGCGAAGTTTAATCTTCTGGAGAAACATTTTGGTGTTGATATCGTTTCCTCACACAACGAGGCCGTAAAATCGGTACTTGATGGCACGGTTATTTTGTCTGACTGGACGCTCGAAACAGGTTATGTTATCGCAGTGCAGCATGCCGGGAATTTAATTTCTGTTTACAAACACAATGCGGTGCTTCTGAAACAGGAAGGTGATTTGGTGAAAGCTGGCGAACCCATCGCTATAGTTGGAAATTCGGGAGAAATCACCACCGGTCCTCATTTACATTTTGAGCTTTGGTATAAAGGAAATCCCGTTGATCCTTCTAATTATTTTAATTTCAACTGATCCTCTTAAAGCGTGAAAAAAAAGGTAGCTGTATTTGGTTCGACGGGTTCTATTGGTGTTCAGGCTTTACAAGTTCTTGCTTTTCAGAAGGAACATTTTGAAGTGGAGGTTTTAACAGCCTTTCAAAATGCAGATTTACTTATTCAGCAAGCACTTGTTTTTCACCCAAATGTAGTTGTAATTGGAGATGACAAGCTCTATAAAAAAGTGTCGTCGGCACTTGAACATACTGATGTAAAAGTGTATGCCGGAGCCGAGGCTGTATGGCAGGTTGCTCAGATGGAAAGCATCGACCTTGTGTTTATGGCCATCCTTGGCTTTGAAGCACTGAAACCTTTATTGGCCGCCTTGGAGAATAAAAAACCCATTGCACTGGCCAATAAAGAAAGTTTGGTTGTTGCAGGTGATTTGATTACTGAGAAAGCCAGGGAAAAAAGAACACCTGTAATCCCCGTTGATTCGGAACATTCGGCTATCTTTCAATGCCTTATGGGTGAATTTGATAACCCAATTGAAAAAGTGGTATTGACAGCATCCGGAGGGCCTTTTCTTAGAAAAACGGTAGATGAACTGAAAGGAGTTAGTCCGGAAGAGGCCATGCGACATCCCAATTGGAAAATGGGAAGTAAAACAACCATCGACTCAGCCAGCCTGATGAATAAAGGATTGGAAGCCATCGAAGCCAAATGGCTGTTTGGTCTAAATGCAAGTCAAATAGAAATCGTGATTCATCCGCAATCTATCGTACATTCCATGGTGTATTTTGTCGATGGATCGGTGAAAGCCCAACTCAGTCCGACAGATATGCGTATTCCCATTCAGTTTGCACTGAGCTATCCGGAACGTTATGGTAACCAGCTGGAAAGATTAGATTTAACACAGCACGGACGGCTGGATTTTGAAGCTCCGGATATTAAAAAATTTCGTAACCTTGCACTTGCTTTTGAGGCGATGGGAAAAGGGGGTAATTTACCATGTATTATGAACGCTGCCAACGAGATAGCAGTTCGTGCATTTCTCCGAAAACAAATCGGTTTTTTACAAATTTCCTTGTTGGTGGAAAAATGTATGGAAAAACTACCCTTTATTCAGCGGCCCACACTGGATGATTATTTTGAAACCAACAGGCTTTGTCGAACAAAAGCAAATGAATTCATCATCAACATTTGAGTCTATTAAATATGGTTATATTAATAAAAGTATTGCAGTTGATATTGAGTCTTTCAATTCTGGTAATTATCCACGAATTTGGACATTTTGCAGCTGCCAAAATATTTAAAACCCGCGTCGAGAAATTTTATCTCTTTTTTAACCCCTGGTTTTCAATTTTTAAATTTAACTATAAAGGCACCGAGTATGGCATGGGCTGGCTCCCGTTGGGGGGCTATGTGAAAATTGCCGGAATGGTAGACGAATCCATGGATAAGGAGCAGTTAAAAAAGCCACCTCAAGCCTGGGAGTTTCGTTCCAAACCAGCCTGGCAACGTTTGATAATCATGCTTGGTGGTGTTAGTATGAACGTGGTGCTGGCTATTGTGATTTATGTGGGTTTGCTTGCTGCCTTCGGCGAAGAATACCTGCCTACCAAAGAAGTAAATAAATATGGCGTTACGGTAGATACGCTGGCTCGCGAAATGGGCTTTAAAAATGGAGACAAAATTCTTTACATAGGAGGCAAGTATGTAGATGATTTTCAGAAAATCCCCTATGAAATTGTCATTAATGAGGTCCATACGGCAACGGTCGTTCGCCATTTTGATACGATACAGATTCATTTTCCTGAGGGAAGCCTGAGAAAACTTATTCGGCAAAAAAAGCTTGAATTCTTATCTCCCCGCATTCCATTTGTTGCAGGAAAGTTTACCAAGCAATCGGTGGCCGAAGCGGCAGGTTTGAGGGTAGGTGATACCATTTTAGGCCTCAACGGGAAAACCGATAAATATTTCTTTGAATTCAGGACGGAAATCCAAAAGCATAAAAATCAACTGATAAGTTTGCTTGCAAAACGTGGAAATGATACCTTGCAGATTCCGATACAATTGGGTAAAAGTGGTTGGTTGGGAGTACATCCGGAAGGCAACATGAATGACTTTTTCCACTTCAAGCAGAAGAGTTATACATTGATACAGGCGGTCCCAGCGGGTTTTGTACGTACTTGGGCCGGTATTGGTAATTATTTGAAGCAGCTTAAGCTGATGTTTTCACCTGAAATACAAGCCTATAAAAATGTGGGTGGATTTATCGCCATTGGCAATATCTTTCCGGCTGTTTGGCATTGGGAGAGTTTCTGGCGGCTGACCGCTTTTCTTTCCATTATGCTGGCCATATTGAACATCCTGCCCATCCCTGCGCTGGACGGAGGGCACGTGCTGTTTTTGCTTTATGAAATAATCGCCCGGCGAAAACCCAGTGATAAATTTTTGGAAAATGCCCAGATTGTAGGAATGGTTATTTTATTGGCCTTGGTTATTTTGGTCAATGGCAATGATATTATAAAATTATTTACTCATTAAATGTGGAAGCTCACGATCCCAGGCTTTAAACACTTGGAAATTAAGTATTTGGTTTTCGATTTCAATGGCTCCTTAGCCATTGATGGTATCCTAATGCCGGGGCTTCGCGAAATGCTACTAAACTTATCCTCTGACTTTGAGATTCATGTAATTACCGCCGATACCTTTGGGCAGGCGGTTTCCCAATTGAAAGGAATTCCCTGCCATTTGAAAATTCTACAGGGAGATCATCAGGCAGAAGCAAAGCGCGATTATGTTAGTAAGCTGGGAAGTTCGCAAACCATCGCTTTGGGCAATGGCCGAAACGATCGTTTTATGCTCCGTGATGCTGCCGTGGGAATTGTCGTTTTGCAGGAGGAAGGTTCGTCATCGGAAACGGTACAGGCAGCTGATGTCGTTTGTAATAATATTTTCGATGCACTTCATTTGCTAACACATCCTAAAAGATTGATGGCCACCTTGAGGGATTAGGCTGTCCGAAGTCATGGATTGTTGTCTAAGGCAGACTCTTTTGGAGAAGTATTTCAATTTGTTTAGTTCCTTCATTCGCCCCAACCCACCAAGCCAGCCTGCTACTAATGACGTATTTTGGTAATATGTTTTAAATCAGACACTTCAAAAATTCTCAAATCGTTTGCCAAAGGCATTCCTACGGAAAATCCTTGTTCGATATTTATTTGATTTAAGAACAAGGAACACCGATTTATGAATGAAGAAATGCCCTACCATACGTCATTATTTGTTAGTTAACCCATTTCTCCGGGTTTTGTGGTCAGGATGACAATATTAGGAGAGGATTAAATTTTAAGATAGACTTCTAATAAAATATTTGCTTTTTAACACAGTTCATGCTGAGCGAAGCGTCCGAAGGACTCCCTTGGAGAAGTATCTCATGATTAGACGCTATAAGCACTTCGATTGATTATTGGAATTTGAGATTTATTTGAATTTTGTTATTTGGAATTCCTTTTTTCCTTGGCCTCTAAAAATAGACGGATACGCTTTTCATCTTTCATCCCATCCAGTAAGTGCCTGATGGCCAAACCAGGTTTTTTGAACATCATACGAGGCCCGGCGTAACGCATGACTTCACGAATAGTGTCTTTCTTTTGTCTTGAGTAACAATGAACTGTGCAGTTTTTACAAGTGGGCTTATCGGGATTGAAGACGCATTTTTTAATTCTGGTGAAGGCATAGTCTTTTAATTCCTGGCAATCAGCACAAAATTCGTCGCCTTTTGTCTGGTGATGATCATGACAATATAATTTAATCATTTCTTCAACTGTCTTCTTTTCGCGAATTATTCTGTTTTGGGAGTATTTCATTTCCGGCATGTTCATTATTGCTTAACGCACCACAAAAATAGATGTTCTGGGCTTAGGAAAATATACAAGAAAACGGTCTTTTTTTCAAATGAATTGTTTAAGATAAGGATGAAATGCAGCAAGGGAAGAATTCGTAAATTTGCAACAAAATTATTAGAAACTGCTTAAACAATGCTGAAAGAACCCTTATTTGGTAAAACTTTAGTACAACTTCAAGAGATAACGACCCATTTTGGCTTGCCAAAATTTGCTGCCCGACAAATTGCTGATTGGCTGTATAAAAAGGACATTGCTTCCATTGAAGAGATGAGTAATTTGTCGATAAAATCCCGGGGACTTTTATCAGAAAATTACCGCCTTGGTGTTTATGATCCAGTGAACGTGCAGACCTCATCCGATGGAACAAAGAAATATCTCTTTCAGGCAGGGAGTGAAGGATACATTGAGACAGCATTTATTCCCGAAAATACCCGATCTACCCTTTGTGTGTCTTCACAAGTGGGTTGTAAAATGGGCTGTTTGTTTTGCATGACCGGAAAACAAGGTTTTCAAGCCCAACTTAGTAGTGGAGAGATTCTTAATCAGATTAGAAGCTTGCCCGAGTGGCATCAGCTTAGCAATTTGGTTTATATGGGAATGGGAGAGCCCATGGATAACCTGGAAGCACTTATGCAAAGTCTTGAAATTTTGACCGCCGATTGGGGCTTTTCCTGGAGTCCACGGAAGATTACCGTTTCAACCATCGGAATAGTTCCCTCGATGCGCTATTTTTTGGAAAACAGCGACTGTCATCTTGCAGTAAGTTTACATACTCCCTTTGAAAAAGAAAGACGTATGTTGATGCCCATCAGCCAGAAATTCTCCATTCAAGATATCCTTTCGGAACTCAAAAAGCATAATTTTGACCGCCAAAGGAGGGTTTCTTTTGAATATATTGTTTTTGAGGGGCTAAACGACGGAGCAGCACATGTTAAAGAGTTGACTCGCATTCTCAATGGCATGAAATGCAGAATCAACTTAATTCGGTTTCATACCATCCCGGGGACACCCTTAAAAGGAACCAATGAAGAGTCGCTGCTTAAATTTAAAGAGGCTTTAAATGCCAAAGGGATTATCACCACCATTCGTGCTTCGAGGGGGCAGGATATTGACGCTGCCTGCGGATTATTGAGTACGCGTGAGATGAGGGGAGAAATTGGCTTGGGTGAAAATTTGGTAAAATGAAGGTCTTTCAATATTATTAATATTTCTGTTAAAGTCTAAAAATAAAATGATGAAATCGTTTGCTAGTGATAATTGGTCGGGCACTTGTCCCGAAATCATGGAAGCCCTGCAAAAGGCCAATCCGGCTCATGTTGAATCTTATGGCGAAGCCGGGGATGCTTACACACAATCAGCCATCAGGAAGTTTAAGCTTTTATTGGGAGAAAATATTTCCGTTTTCTTTGTTTATAATGGTACGGCCGCTAATGTATTGAGTATAAAGCATTTGATGCGATCATATCATGCGGTTGTTGCGGCCAAAAGTGCACATTTAAATGAAGACGAATGTGCTGCCCCTGAGAAGTTTATCGGCAGCAAAATTTTAGAGATCGAAACAGAGGATGGTAAAATACGACCGGAACAAGTGCTTCCTTTTCTCAGCAGTATTGGGTTTCAGCATCACGCCCAGCCGCGGATAATTTCCATTTCGCAGGTTACAGAAAAAGGAACTATTTATAAGCCGGAGGAGGTAAAGTCGCTTGCTGAATTTGCACATAAACAGGGCATGCTTTTGCATATGGATGGTGCCAGAGTGAGTAATGCCGCCGTGGCTTTAGGAAAGGATATAAAATCGTTTACCACCGATGCGGGTATAGATGTAATGTCGTTTGGAGGAACAAAAAACGGGATGATGTTTGGTGAAGCAGTGGTATTTTTTAATCCTGAACAGGCCATAGATTTTGAATATACACGTAAACAAGGCATGCAGCTACATTCGAAAATGCGCTTTATTGCGGCTCAATTCGATCGCTACCTGACTGATGAACTGTGGAAGAAGAACGCTCAACATGCCAACCAAATGGCTAATATGTTGGCAGAGCGGCTTGGCGAATTCAAGGAATTGAAGATTACACAAGAAGTTAGTGCCAATGGTGTTTTTGTGTGCTTGCCGAAAGAGATTATTCCGGAAGTTCAAAAAGATTATTTCTTCCACATTTGGAATGAGGAAACGCATGAAGTACGTCTGATGTGCTCTTGGGATACGACCAAAGAAGATATTGAGGGCTTTGCACGTGCAGTGAAAAGAGCCCTAGGCAACTAATCAGAGCGGACTAAAAAGAATTTTCAATACTCAATGTTTTAGCGGTTTATACCGATTTTGTTTTGATGGCAAAACAACTTGTGCCAATTCATGCATTTCAATGCTCTCCAAAAGGCCATCCGTGTTTTGCAGACGCCTAAAATCTTGTTTTAAAACGGCATACATTTGTTGTAAATCTCTGATAAGTTTAATATTTTCTTTAAAAACACTTTCTGATAGTGTCGTATTTATAAGGAGAAAGTAGTCTACCTGCTTTAACTCAGGAATTAAAAAACCACCTTTGCTTTTGCTTGCAATTAAATAGTAGCTGGTATTGAGTGCTTCATCAAAGTAATAATACCATGAAAAGGAAGCTGTCTTTTCTTCAGATACCCGATAGGGCATATCTTCATACTTCTTTAGCTGCATGCCGGTTTTTTGGTTTATAAAGTAGCTTATCCGATAATCCACCAAAGGGCTAACGAGGGCATATAACAGATATCCATCTTGAAAATCAGCACTTAATTGCAGTTTCTTAGCCATGCACTATTTTTTTCAAAAGTACAAAATATGCAAAGCTGAGGAAGAGATGGTGGTATAAAGTAGAAAAAAGCTGTCTAACTTTCCGAGATCAATTTCCAGGCTTTTTCTGCAGCAAGATTTTCTGCTCCTTTTATACTGCTATCAAAAGCAGATGAAGTTCCCTTTTGATTAATTATTACCTCTACTTTATATTGGTTATGACCCTTAATTGTTTGCTGATTGATGATAGAAAAATCCAGTTGATTCTTTTCTTTCTGAGCCCATTCGATAAGCTTACTTTTATAACTTATTTCTGATTCTTCCAAGGCGTCCAAATCGAAATGCATTTTGAGAATGCGTTTGACAATAATTTTGCTGGTAAAATTATATCCTCTATCCAAATACAAAGCAGCAATAAAGGCTTCAAAAGCGTCACCCCCCACCGATTTCATTTGATGCTTATCAGAGGCAGAAATCAGCATATAGTTTTTGATTCCCAACTTAAAAGAGAGCCTATTGAGTGAAGCCCTGCTAACGATTTTTGATCGCATTTCGGTTAGGAAACCTTCATCTTTGTATGGGAAGTGTTTAAAAAGATAGTCAGCCACCACAGCACTTAAAACCGCATCACCCAAATACTCAAGGCGCTCGTTATTGATTTTGATACCGTCTTTTTGTTTGATGCTGGCAGATTTATGGCGCAAGGCAAGCCTATACAAAAAAATATTTCCGGGATAGAACCCAAAAATATTTTTAATGGCTTTTCTTAAATCTCTTTCAGAAGAAAAATAAAATCTCAAAAAATTTCTGATAGACAAAGCGTTACCAATTTATTTCGAGAATTTCTTAAAAATTATTGAGGCATTATGTCCACCAAAACCAAAGGTGTTGCTAAGCCCGACAGTAACCTTTCGTTCAACGGCCTTATTTCCGAAGGTAAAATTGAGTTTATTATCAATTTGCGGATCATCATTAAAATGATTGATGGTAGGAGGCACCAGATCTTGTTGTACAGCTAATAAGGTAGCGATAGCTTCTACTGCTCCTGCACCACCCAATAAATGTCCAGTCATCGACTTGGTGGAATTGATATTTATTTTATAAGCATGTTCCCCAAATAGCCTTAAAATCGCTTTCGGTTCTACCACATCGCCAATAGGGGTTGAGGTACCATGTGTGTTGATATGGTCTATATCAGTAGGTGTAAGTTCGGCATCTTCCAAAGCCTGTTTCATGCACAAATAGGCTCCAAGTCCTTCAGGGTGAGGTGCTGTCATATGGTAAGCGTCTGCTGAAAGACCGGCACCCGCAACTTCACCATAAATCTTGGCTCCGCGAGCCAGGGCATGTTCTAATTCTTCAAAAATCATCCCGCCACCACCTTCTCCGAGAACAAAACCATCGCGATCCCTATCAAACGGACGGGAAGCGGTTTGGGGATCATCGTTTCTTGTTGAAATGGCATGTAATGAATTAAAACCCCCTACACCATCTTGGGTAACAGCGGCTTCAGAACCTCCCGCAACAAATGCGTTAGCCTTTCCTAATCGGATATAATTATAGGCATCAGCTAATGCGTTGGCAGATGAAGCACAAGCTGATACTGTGGCAAAGTTCGGCCCGCGAAAACCGTATTTTATAGAAATATGACCTGCAGCAATATCGGCAATCATTTTTGGTATAAAAAACGGATTGTAGCGAGGAGTACCATCTCCAAGAACAAAGTTTTTCACTTCATTGTGAAAACTTTCAAGTCCCCCAATACCGGATGACCAAATAACACCAATAGTATTCCTGTCGATCTCATTGTCCAATAAACCGGAATCTTCCACCGCCTCAGTGGCGGCTACCAAGCCCATTTGGGCGTAACGGTCATATTTTCTTGCTTCTTTCCGATCGAAAAACTGCAATGGATCAAAATCAGTCACCATACAGGCAAACTTGGTCTTAAATTTTGATGCATCAAAATGCGTAATGGGAGCCGCACCACATTTTCCATGTAGTAACGAATCCCAATAGGCTTTCGCAGTATTTCCAATTGGAGTGATTGCGCCAATACCGGTTACAACAACTCGCTTTAACTGCATAAACTCTTTGTTTCTTTTTTACTGATGATCTTCGATATACTTAACAGCATTACCAACGGTTTCAATTTTCTCCGCCTCTTCATCAGGAATTGAAAGATTAAACTCTTTTTCAAATTCCATGATTAACTCGACAGTGTCCAGTGAATCAGCTCCTAAATCATTGGTGAAGCTTGCTTCGTTGGTAACTTCACTTTCTTCAACACCTAATTTGTCAACGATAATATTGACAACTTTTGAACGAATGTCTGACATATTGTGTAATTTTTAAGTTAAACAGGCTGCAAAGTAATGCATTAATGGAATAAAAAACAAAAAAAAGATATGCTTTGTAAACTCAGTAGTCTGTAAAATACAGCGATACTGATAAGTAACTGTTGGATAGTGGCATTTACGGACATTGGGTTTTCAGAAAGTCAATATGTTTATCTTTGAAAAATAATTATAAAAAGGTTGAGGAATGTCCCTTCAAATAAGAAAAATAGCTGTTTTCGCCTCTGGCACAGGTACCAATGCTGAAAATTTGATTCAGTATTTCATGGAAAGTAGAATCGCCAGCGTAGTTGTTGTTTTTACCAATAGAGCCGAAGCAGGTGTTATCGAAAGAGCCAAACCTTATGGGGTTCCGGTGATAATATTTGATAAAAAGCAATTTTATGATTCAGATGAAGTGATAAACAACTTAAAAATGAGGATGATCGACTGGGTGGTATTAGCAGGATTTCTGCTGAAGATACCCCCGAAATTTATCGCTGCCTTTCCCGGGCGAATTGTCAACATCCATCCCGCCTTATTGCCTAAGTTTGGAGGAAAAGGAATGTACGGCTCCCATGTTCATCAGGCGGTTATTGATTCCGGTGATGCCGAGAGTGGCATCAGTATTCATTTGATAGATGAAAACTATGACCGTGGTGAAATTGTTTTCCAGGCAAAAGTTAAGGTAGAAGAAAGTGATAGCCCGGGAACACTTGCGAAAAAGATTCATCAGTTGGAGCAAAAATATTTTCCTTCAGTGGTTGAAAAACTAGTGACTGGTACTGAATAAACAAGACAGGTATATTTTTTACATCTTTGCAAAACCATTTTTAATTAGGCTCATGACGAAAAACTTTGCGCTGATTGGTGCTGCGGGATATGTTGCACCAAGACACCTGAAAGCTATAAAAGACACTCAAAATGAATTGGTTGCAGCCCTTGACCCTTTTGACAGCGTTGGTATTATCGATAGCTTTTTTCCGAATGCCGATTTCTTCACAGAACCCGAACGTTTTGACCGCCATTTGGATAAAAGGCGTCGTGCAGATAATAAGGCAAAAGTCGATTATGTGAGTGTTTGTTCTCCCAACTATTTGCATGATGCTCATATCCGGCTGGCATTGCGCAACCAGGCTCACGCCATTTGTGAGAAACCCCTTGTGTTGAATCCATGGAACCTGGATGCGTTGGAAGAAATTGAAAAAGAAAGTGGAAAACGCATTTTCAACATATTGCAGCTACGTTTACATCCTTCCCTTATCGCTTTAAAGCAAAAAATGGATTTATTACCTGCGGATAAAATGGCTGACATTGACCTGACCTATATCACCTCCAGGGGGAAGTGGTATTATTATTCCTGGAAAGGAGATGTTGCCAAATCGGGAGGGGTGGTTACCAATATCGGCATACACTTTTTTGATATGCTTAGCTGGATTTTTGGTGAGGTAGAAGACATTCGTGTACATAAACTTGAGGATAACAAAGCGGCAGGGTTTTTACAACTAAAGAGGGCTAGGGTACGATGGCTGCTGAGTTTGGATCGCAACGATCTTCCTCAACAATCGCTGGATCAGCAATTATCTACTTACCGGTCCATTCGTGTGGATGGGGAAGAGATTGGATTTAGCGATGGATTTACGGATCTCCACACCGAAAGTTATAAGCAGATTATGGCAGGCCATGGTTTTGGTATTCGGGAAGCTCGCAATAGCATTCAATTGGTTCATGAGATACGGCATCGTCAAATTTCAGCATTAAAAGGCGACTATCATCCCCTGCTTTCTAAGGGGATTTCGAGTTAAAGGAATTATTAGAAAATAAATATAAAATATTAAAATAAAGAGAAATGGCAAACAGACTAATGGAGCCCATTGGCAGGTTAATGGGATTACGCTATAAATCACATCCGTGGCATGGGGTAGATATTGGAGATGGTGCACCACAGGTTATTACCTGTTACATCGAAATGGTTCCAACCGATACCGTGAAATATGAAGTTGATAAAAAGTCGGGCTATCTGCGTATTGATCGTCCTCAGAAATATTCTAATGTCGTACCTGCACTTTACGGTTTTATCCCACAAACCTATAGTGGTGCTAAAGTTGCAGAATTTTGCAACGAAAAAACCGGTCGTAAAGACATCCTTGGAGATGGCGATCCCATGGATATTTGTGTCCTTACTGAGAAAGACATTTCTCATGGTGATATTCTGGTGCGCGCCAAACCCATTGGTGGCTTCCGCATGATCGACAGCAACGAAGCTGATGATAAAATTGTTGCTGTACTCAACAATGATGCTTTCTACAGCTCATTTAACGATATTTCCGAATTGCCCGAATTGGTGATCAATCGCCTCAAACATTATTTTCTAACCTATAAGGATCTGCCGGGTAAGATGGTGGATGTGGAAATTACAGATGTTTATGGGGCAGAAGAAGCGCACGAAGTAATTGAACGTTCCATGGCAGACTATCAAAATAAATTTGAAAGCCTACAGAATTTATTATCAGAGGTATAGGCTCATTTAATTTTTATTTATCCGGATTTTGACTTTGTCATAAAGGCCTTTTTGTGTGCTGTTGTGGCCTGTCGGGATTTTAGATCTCCCTCTGTTTCATTGAAAAGGTTTATTTTTGCACCGCTTTTCTTACCAAAAGTGTAAAAACATTATGAATATGACCAAAAATCTTGTTATTGTTGAGTCTCCTGCTAAAGCTAAAACCATCGAAGGTTTTCTTGGAAAAGAGTATACTGTTCGTTCTAGTTTTGGACATGTGGCAGATTTAAATTCTAAAAAACTGAGTGTCGATGTGGAAAATGATTTTGAACCGCAGTACGAAGTCAGTCCGGACAAAAAGAAACTGGTAGCTGAGCTCAAAAAAATGGCAAAAGCCGCGGAGACGGTATGGTTGGCTTCTGATGAGGATCGTGAGGGAGAAGCTATTTCCTGGCATTTGTTCAAGGTTCTTAAACTAACTGTAGAACAGAGTAAACGGATAGTTTTCCATGAGATTACTAAGACTGCAATTTTACACGCTATTGAAAATCCCAGAAGCATTGATGAAAACCTGGTTTCTGCTCAGCAGGCAAGACGGGTGCTTGACCGTTTGGTTGGCTATGAACTTTCCCCTTTGCTTTGGAGAAAGGTGAAGCCCTCCCTTTCGGCAGGCAGGGTGCAGTCAGTGGCAGTGCGTTTGATTGTTGATAGAGAGGAAGAAATTAAAAATTTCACCACTACTTCGGCATTTCGGACACAGGCTGAATTTCAATTAATAAACGGGGAAAATCCACAAACCTTTACCGCTGAATATTCCGAACGGTTTAAAACTTTCGAGGAGGCCAAGGCTTTCATTGAAAAACAGGTGGGTGCTGCCTTTACAGTTAATTCTGTAGAAAAAAAACCGGCTAAAAAATCGCCGGCTCCTCCATTTACCACTTCTACATTACAGCAGGAAGCCTCGCGTAAAATGGGCTATTCGGTTGCTAACACCATGCGAATCGCCCAAAAACTTTATGAATCGGGAAGGATTACCTATATGAGAACTGATTCGGTGAATCTTTCCAAACTGGCCCTTTCATCAGCAAAAAATGAGATTGAAAAACTTTATGGAGAGGAATATGTAAAAATACGTCGATTTGCCACGAAAAGTAAAGGTGCACAAGAAGCACATGAAGCCATCAGGCCAACATATATGAATAATTCATCGATCGATGGAGCTCCTGAAGAGCAACGCTTATATGATTTGATTTGGAAACGAACCATCGCATCTCAAATGAGTGATGCACAGCTCGAAAGAACTAAAGTGCTCATTTCTTCTACATTGGCTCCTAAGGATTTTGTGGCCAGTGGAGAGGTGATCAAATTTGATGGGTTTCTTAAAGTATATATGGAAGGTACTGATGATGAAAATGGAGAGCAGAGTAGCGGAATACTCCCTCCTGTTTCCAAAGATGATTTGCTCGACCTTCTTGAAATGCGGTCTACAGAACGCTTTTCCAAACATCCGCCAAGGTATACAGAAGCCAGTCTGGTTAGGAAAATGGAAGAGTTGGGCATTGGTCGTCCTTCTACCTATGCCCCGACAATCTCAACCATTCAGAAGCGAGAATATGTGGTAAAGGAAACTCGAGAAGGCGAAAAACGAAAAATTCAAAATATCGTTTTAAAAAATGGAGCGATAGAAGAAAAGGAGTTGATTGAAAATACGGGAAGTGAAAAAGCAAAGCTTTTCCCCACAGATATTGGCGTTTTGGTTAATCGTTTTTTAATGCAGTATTTTGACGATATCCTCGATTATAATTTCACCGCCAATGTGGAAAAGGAATTTGATGAAATAGCGGATGGAAAGAAAGAGTGGAATCATATCATCAAAGAATTTTATGGCCCATTTCATAAAAAAGTAGAAGAAACCCAGGAAGGCTCTGGTAAATTCAGCGGTGAACGGCTTTTAGGAGTAGATCCAAAAAGCGGCAAAAATGTGTTTGTTAAAATTGGCCGTTATGGCTCCATTGCCCAAATTGGCGATACCGATTCGGAAGAAAAGCCCCGCTTTGCGGGTTTGCGAAAAAACCAGGGGCTGGAAACCATAAGCCTGGAAGAAGCCTTGAAATTATTTGATTTTCCTCGTCATCTAGGGGAATTTGAGGAAAAAGAGGTTAGTGTTGCCATCGGTCGTTTTGGCCCATATATAAAACATAACAACTTGTTCTTTTCGTTAAAGAAAGATTATAGCCCGGCTTCCGTTACCTTGGACGAAGCCATCCTCATTATTGGAGAAAAAAGGGAGGCCGATAAGAAAAAAGTAATCAGGATCTATGAGGAAGACGAAGAGGTACAGGTTTTAAACGGTCGTTATGGAGCTTATTTGGTAATCAAAAAGCAGAATTATAAAATCCCCAAAGATGTAGAACCAGCAAATCTTTCACTGGAAGATTGTTATGCAATTTCCAAGGATCCGAAAAATATGCCCAAGAAAAAATTTGCCCGGAAAAAGAAGTAAGATATTGGCTTAAAATGATCAAATAGTAGCGGAACCTTCGTGATGTATGTTGAAAAACGGCATTTGCCAGTGATTTTATTCTCTATTGATAAGTAAAATCAGAATTCCTTCTTTCCTGTGTCTTATTAATTTCTAATTTAGTAGCCCAAAAGTAATAATTACCTTATGGAACCGGAGCTATATTTTGAACCAATCACATCATCCTTATCAAATTTTTCTAAACAGGCTGAAAATCATAGGCTTGGTGATTTAATAGAGGCTTATGTCGAAAAGGGAAAATTTCCGTCACTCGAAGGTGCCAAAATCGCCTTAATTGGAATCAATGAGGATCGTAAGTCGCTGAAAAACAAAGGTTGTGCAGATGCTCCGGATCATGTCAGAGAACAGTTATATCCTTTGTATACCCATTGGAATAGATTAAATATCGTCGATTTAGGAAACATCCGTAGCGGGCATACGGTGGAAGACACTTATTTTGCTGTGAAAGATGTGGTGTCTTCATTAATTAAAAAAGAGATTGTTCCCGTGTTAATTGGCGGAAGTCAGGATTTGACTTATGCCAACTATATGGCCTATGAAAACATTGGAAGGGTAATAAATATTGCATCGGTAGATCCTATTTTTGATTTAGGACATGACGAGGACGAGCTCAATTCACGCTCTTATTTGAGTCGGATTATCCTTCATCAGCCCAATTTTTTATTTAATTTTACGAATATCGGATACCAAAGTTATTTTGTGAATCAAGATGCTTTGGAGCTGATGAAGAATCTATTTTTTGATGTAAATCGCCTTGGCAATGTGCGAGCCAATATGGAAGAAACAGAGCCCATGGTTCGAAACGCGGATATTTTATCTTTTGATATTTCTGCTATTCGATTTTCCGATTCGCCAGGGAGTTTTTATGCCGAACCCAATGGTTTTAACGGAGAAGAAGCTTGCCAGATATGTCGCTATGCCGGAATGAGTGATAAATTAAGCAGCATAGGATTTTATGAGCTGAATCCAACCCATGACCCGCGCGGACAAAGTGCCCGTTTGGTGGCTCAAATGATTTGGTATTTTCTTGATGGATTTGCTAATCGCAAGCATGACTTACCTTATCAAAATAAGAAAGGGTTTATCCGCTTTAGGGTTTATTTGGAAGGTGATGGGGAAGAATTATTCTTTCTGAAAAGTAAAAAAACCGATCGTTGGTGGATTGAAATTCCTTTGAAAAATCCTGCCAACAAAAAATATATACGACATCATTTTGTCCCTTGTTCCTATGATGATTATCAAACTGCACTTAATAAAGAAATCCCTGATCGTTGGTGGATGCTACAGCAAAAGCTAATGTGATGATGGTATAAGGTTAAGGTGATTGGGTTTGAACATACCTAAATCCAATACTCTCCGGCTAGGTGTCCAATTTTTTCTATTTATTTTTTAGGCGATCCGGATTATCTTTTAAAAAACTTGTCCAGCTGTTATAGCTTTTTTCTGTGGTGGCGGAATCTCCCTGTAAATAATGACAAACAGCCGCCGCCAGTCCATCGGTGGCATCCAGATGACCGGGTATTTCATTAAAATGTAAGATATTCTTCAGCATGCCGGCAACCTGTTCTTTGGATGCATTTCCGTTTCCGGTGATGGCTTGTTTGATTTTTTTAGGCGAATATTCAAAGATAGGCAATCCTTTGTACAAAGCTGCGGCCATAGCTACTCCTTGTGCTCTTCCCAGCTTAAGCATAGATTGAACATTCTTTCCAAAGAAAGGAGCTTCTATGGAAAGTTCATCCGGATGATATTGTTCAACCATTCCCAAAGTACTTTCGAAAATCTTTTTTAACTTTAACGCATGATTAGAATATTGCCCCAATTTAAGTATTCCCATCGTAATCAGGGAGATGGAGTTGCCCTTTTGATGAATTAAACCATAACCCATGATATTCGTTCCCGGGTCAATCCCTAAAATGATTCGTTCTTTAGCCAAAGTCAAGCTTTTATGGCAAAATTAAACAAAACATACAACTTTCTTATCCGTATTGGCATATTACTGTTCACCTTATATTATCTGTATGAGCAGCTTTTCAATAAACATAATTTACAGGAATTTGTAAAGGATCTTCATTCGGTAACGCGTTACAAAGGATTTTGGATTCTTCTTGGCCTGGTGTTGTTGCTTCTTCCCATCAATTTATTATTGGAGAGCTATAAATGGCAAAAGCTCATGGCTAAAATGGAGAAAATAAGCCTGATGCAGGCCTTCAAAGCGGTTTCGGCCGGAATTTCAGTCAGTATGTTTATGCCTAATCGCGTTGGCGATTATTTGGGGAGGGTGTTTATTTTGAAAAAAGCCGATCGGGTACAGGCCACATTAGCTACAGTGCTTGGCAGTGCGGCTCAGCTACTTTCCACATTATTATTCGGTGCTGCCGCCATAATTATTTTTTTGCCACGCTGGATGGATATCTCCATCAGTATAAACCGATGGGCTTATGCCGGTCTGGTCTTCGGAATTGTTATGTTGGCAAGTGGGATGGTGTTTGCCTATTTGAATTTTTCAGCCTTTACCTGGATATTGCAAAAGTTGAGTGGCCGTGCTTATGACAAAATTGCGCATTACGCCATTGTTTTTTCATGGTATAATGTGAAAGAACTGTTGCTGGTGTTGCTGATCAGTCTCTTGCGCTACCTGGTTTTTTCTTTTCAGTTTTACATCCTTCTTCGGATCTTTCAAATTCCAATAGATTATTACCATGCGATGGTTCTAATAGGGCTTATTTATTTAATTATGACCATTATCCCCACCATAGCATTGTCTGAAGTTGGGGTTCGGGGTTCGGCAAGTTTATATGTTTTTAGCTGGTATTTTGGGGTGGCGGCCATGACGGAGAATTTAAACCAGCAAATTGTAACTGCTTCTACTGCACTTTGGTTTATCAACCTGGGGTTTCCGGCATTGCTGGGTGTTTTGTTTGTGTTTAAACTTAAGTTTTTTAGAAAAACCACCGATCATGTACGCTAAAATCTTCCTTCTTGTCTTAACAATTTCCGCTTTATGGTATCTTGTGATGATCCTTATATTTACTTTCGGATGGTATAGAATGAAGATCTTCGAAACATCAAAACGGAACTTTAAAACAAGGGTAAGTGTTGTTGTTGCATACCGAAACGAAGAGAATCATATGGCACACTTGCTGGAAAGTCTATCAAAGCAAAGCTATCCCACTGAAAATTGGGACTTAATATTAGTGGACGATCATTCTGAAGATGCCGGGAGTGAGAAGATAAAACGATTTATTGATTCCCATTCAGATTTATCTGTGAAGCGGATTGAATCGGATGGAATTGGGAAAAAGGCAGCTTTGCTAAAAGGTATCCAACAGGCGGATGGAAGTTTAATAGTTACCACTGATGCCGATTGCCGGGTTCATCCCAACTGGTTGGTCACCATGGTTTCTTTTTACGAACAAGAACACCCATTATTGATTATGGGGCCGGTGGTTTATGAAGAAGAAAAAAGTTCTTGGCAAAGATTGTTTTCTTTGGATTTCATGAGCCTGGTGGCCTCGGGTGCCGGTTCCTCGGCCATGAATTTGCCCCTAATGGGTAATGGTGCTAATCTGGCTTTTGAAAGAAATATTTTTCTGGAGGCTGGTGCTGAGGCACAAAAGCAACATTATGCCTCTGGCGATGATGTTTTTTTAATTCATTACCTTTCAGCTAAGTATGGTAGTCGGGCTGTGCGTTTTATCAAAAACAAAGAAAGCCTGGTACATACTCCTGCTCCTCGCAATGTGCAAGCCTTTATGCAACAAAGAATTCGTTGGGGCTCAAAGGCAAAAGCCTATGAGGCGTTTTGGCCGCTGATGGTCGCTGTATCAGTATTTCTTTTTAATGCCTTGCTTGTGGTATCATTTTTTGTCAACTTCTTTGTGCCCTGGTTTGTGGCTATATATTTGGTATTTAGTTTATTAAAATTTTTTATTGATCTTCCATTATTGCAAGCTTTCGCTTACTTTTCTAACAAGAGGCCGCTCTTGATTTACCTACTCCCCTTTGAATTTATTTACCCTTTATACATTCTTTATGCTGCACTAAACGCCATGTTTAATAGCTACGAATGGAAAGGGAGAAGCTCATTACAATGATATCACCCCATCAGTATTTTAAGTTTGTTGAAGAATAATTTTCAGTTTTATTGATTTTGAGGCAACAAGGCTTCAGCGTAGGCAAGATCACCCGGATGAGTAATCTTAATATTTTCCACATTTCCAGACACAATATGAATAGCTTGACCGTCACTTTCCAGCACAGATGCATCATCCGCAAAGCCTTCATGATAGGTCTGGAGATAGGCTCTTTTGATTAGTTGCGACTGAAAAACCTGTGGTGTTTGTACGATTCGAAACTTTTCGCGATCAACAGTATGGCTATGCCCGTTTTCTACCTGTCTCATCGATTCGCTAAGCGGTACAACAGGAATGGCATTTCCATGAATGCGGGCTGTCCTAAAACAGTTGGCAATTGTTTCTTTACTTACCAATGGGCGAACGGCATCGTGGATGCAGACCATGCTCTTGTCAGGGATTAAAGCAAGGGCGTTCTTCACCGAATGATAACGACTGGGGCCACCTTCAACGATCTGGTGAGCTGTAGTAAAACTGTAATCTACGCATAAATGTTTCCATCGTCCGATTTCGATACCGGGTAAAACCAGTAGAAAAGAGGCTTTTCCGTAGAAAGCCGAAAAGGCCTCAAAAGTTTGCATCACTAATGGTTTCCCCCTCAAAAAAAGAAAGGGTTTTGGTGTTTCCGACTCCATCCGTAAACCTTTTCCTCCTGCTACCAGTACGATATACGTGTCCATGTATCTGTATAAAATGAGCCATAAAAGTAGGGAAAAATTCTATCATATTTTTTAAAGATCCGCACTTGAATCCCTGAGACCCCTGGTTTCGAAATATTGAATAATTCCTCCTATTTTTGCAGAAAGCAAACCATTGAAAATAATTAATAAATCTTTCATTTCAGTTATTACAATAATTACATTATTGTTGGTAACAATATCTTCTCATGCACAGACTAGAACTCGGATTCATGTGTTGCATGCTGATGCCTATAATTTCGATGCAGCTTTGGGGAAGGATACTCAACGCCTTATCGGGCATGTTAAAATGAAACAAGATTCTACTCTTTTTATGAGTGATAGTGCATATTTGAATGATAAGAAAAGAGATTTTGATGCCTTTGGGCAGGTGCATATCAATATCAATGATACCTTAAATCTATATGGCGACAGGCTTCATTACAACGGAAAGACCCGAATTGCAGAACTATTTGGCCATGTAGTCCTACAGGATGATAAAGCAAAACTTAGTACGGAGCATTTGGTGTACAACCGGGTGAATCATATAGCCTCGTATGATGTTGGTGGGACTATTGTTTCCGATTCCAATATTTTAACAAGTAAACGGGCATTATACAATACAGAGACAAAAATTTTCCATTTTAAGAAAGATGTCGTCTTGACCAATCCTGATCAGGTGACCCATGCTGACACATTAATTTATAATACCAATAATAAGACAGCATACTTTAGGGGTCCGACAGTCATAAAAGGTTCACAAAGTACCATCCGTTGTGTGAATGGTTGGTATGATACAGAGAACGATATTTCAAAGCTGAAGGATCGTCCGATTATAGAAAGCGATGGACAGAAATTGATTGCCGACAGCCTGGAATATAATAACCGCACTACTTTTGGTCGTGCTTTTGGTCGTGTCCAAGTGATAGACACCCAACACAGTATGATAGTGGAAGGACGAGTAGGAGAGATGTGGGATAAGAAAGGATTAACATACGTAACCGATAGTGCGATGGCTATTTCTTATGATAGAACAGATTCGTTATTTATCCATGCAGATACGCTTTGGGTATTTTTTGATGCTAAAAGAAAGGCAAAAAAGATGCTTGCCTATCATGGTGTTCGATTTTACAGGACTGATTTACAGGGTAAATGTGATTCAATGTCCTATGTCATGAATGATTCCAGCTTGAGGCTGTATACAAAGCCAGTGATTTGGTCTGGAAAAAATCAACTGTCTGCAGATTCAATGCGTTTAAGTATCCATAATAATCAAATAGACTCCTTGAGCTTGTTCAACCATTCCATCATCGTTTCTAGAGATAGTACAACGTCATTTAACCAAATTGCCGGACGCTTGATGATTGGTTATTTCAGGCAAAATAGAATATATCAAATGAATGTGGATGGGAATGCGCAGTCAATATATTGGGTACGCGACGACAAGCACAGGCTAATTGGTGTTAACAAAGCCGAAGCCAGTAATATGCTGATTCGTATTTCGAATAATGAAATTCGGGCAATCAATTATAAAGAAAAACCAACAGAGACCATGTATCTCGAAAAGGAACTTACCAAAGAAGAGCGTTATTTAAAGGACTTTAAATGGCTTGTGAAACTAAGGCCGATATCAAAAGACGACATTTTTAGAAAGTAAACTAAAAAAAAGAAAATTTCAGGTAGCGATGTGGGTTTTCCCGGATATCCTTCAGGAGTTTGTTGAGTTGAATACTTGATTTGTTTAGCTCTCTGAATAAACTATCGTTGGTCATGAGAGCTCCAAGGGAACCTTGCCCCTTATTAACTTTTACCAGCAGGAGGTTTACTTGTTCAATGGTATTCTTCGTTTGGGCGATGGTTTGTATTAAATCTGCCTTAGACAGGCTATCGCTAATGTTTTTCAAATTACCAACGATCTGACCTATGTCATCTCGTTTTGAATTGAAAGTCATCGAAACAGAGTCCATGTTGGCAATGGTATGACTAATTCTTAGGTTGTTATCCTGAATCATCTTGTTTAAATTATTCGAGGCCGTATTCAGGTTGTGAAAAGTTTGCTGTATGTCTTTAAAACTAGTGTTAATTTTTTTTGTGGCGTCTTTATTAAATAAGGTGGAAATGGATGCCACCAGGCTGTCTACATTGGAGAGTATGGTTTCAGCCCTCGCTTTCATGGGAGCCAAGGCTGAATTTACTTCTTCTTTTAAGGTCACTTCAACTGTCCCCTCAAGGGTGTCACCACTTTGGGCAAGGACTTTGGAATTTCCCAATGTCAAATCAATTGATTTATCTCCCAGCAAGGTTGCATTTATGATGCGTGCCTTACTATCTTTTGGAATGGGAAATTTTTTGGTAAGTACTACCTCAACCATCAAATCACCAGAATGGTCGGGGGTAAAAGAGATCTTCCTTACCTGACCCACCTGCATACCATGAATAAGCACTGGATTGGAATTGGTGAGGCCACTCACCTTGTGGTATCGTGCATAAAAAACAGTTTCGTTTCGAAAGAGGTCTCTGCCTTTTAAAAAATTATATCCCCAGATAAAAATTACTATAGCCAAAATAAAGGTGGCACCTATATATATGATTGTTGATTTTTTCACGGTTTTGGTATTTAGGAAGTCAGATTAGAAGAACGTTGTTTGGCATTAGCAAAAGTAATAAATTAAGCGGCTTAGATTTTTGAAACGGAATAATTCTTTATTTACCTTTCTGTAGCAATTTTTTTGCAGTGGCAAGGCTAATACGTTTGTTTTGATAAAAAGCCACCACGAAAGCCCCGCGATACCCATGCTTGCGTATTTCGTTTTGCAAATGAGCGGCATTTCTTAAGTTTCCAAAACGCCCTGCTGTATATTTGTATAATCCATTGTGCTGATATCGGTTTATTATTTTAATAGGATGAAATCTGGTCTTCGGATTTTTTATGGCACGGGAGCTAGTGTAAAATTGAACCCGAAAATCCACTGCTGATCTTGGTTTTTTGATGAGAGAAGAATTAGCCAACTTTTTCTTCTGCACTGCTTCTTGATGAGATTGGGTGATTTTAGGAATGGCGTTTTCTTTCTCAAAAGATAGTTTATATGCTTTGAAGGCTCGATAAATGGCTGAGGCAAGTAGTGTCTGTCCCTTTTTTGATAATAGGAAAGACTCTTCTTTTGGATTACTCAAAAAGCCCAATTCAACTAAAACGCTGGGCATGGTGGTGCGCCACAAAACCAGAAAACCGGCCTGATAAACCCCACGGACTTTTCTTCCTGCGCGATACTTGGCTTGATTTTCTATTTTATGAGCCAGGTTGAGGCTCTGTGCTAAGTAAGTGTTTTGGAAAAGAGACAGGTTAATATACGACTGAGGTGAATTGATTTCAAAACCATCATAAGAAGAATCAGGATTGTCCTCATATAAAATAGAAGCATTTTCTGCTTCGGCAACCTTTAAATTGGCCAGACTTTTGTGTAAACCAATTACATAACTTTCTGTTCCATGAGGTTTGCTACTTGGGTTTGAATTACAATGAATAGAAATAAAAACATCTGCATGGTTCTTGTTAGCGATTTCTGCTCTTTGATGAAGAGGAATAAAGCGGTCGGTCGTTCGGGTGTAGATTACTTTGACATCTTTAAGGTTTTGTTTGATGTCTCGACCCAATTTGAGCGCCACAGCCAGGGTGATGTCCTTTTCTCTGGAATGCCTGCCCGAAGCTCCCGGATCCTTTCCTCCATGTCCTGCATCAATGACAATTGTTCGAATGCGGGATCCTCTTTGAGCCAGCAAGGTCAAGGGTTGAATAATTAATAAACAAAACACAATAGAAGTGAAAAGCCAGTATTTGTTTGTTCCTACTTTGAATTTTGAAGCTATATTTGCAAAAATAGTCATAGGCCATCTAATTATAAACAAAAGTAAAAGTTCCATTTTGTTCAAGCCGGGTTTTATAAGTAAATTATTAACATCCTTTTGGTTATTTTGTTTTGCTATTGCTGGCGTGACTCCTACTTATGCGATATCTTTTCCTATAACTGCCCAATTGGACTTTGTTGTTCCTGCTTTCCAGTCAGATACATTAAAAAAAGCAGATAGCCTGAAAGTGCCAGGTGCCATAAAGGATACCAGCGGAACCTTTTCCTCTCTTGAATTTGATTTGGTTCGACATGCGCGAGATTCCATTGTTCAAGACTTAAAAAGTAAAAAAGTATATCTTTATGGCGATGCTGAAATCATCTATGGTGACATTGATTTAAAAGCGGCATACATTGTCGTAGACTTTAATTCCAATACTGTATTTGCAAAAGGATTAAAAGATTCAACAGGTAAAATCATGGGATCGCCTGTTTTTAAACAAGGCAAAGAAACCTTTAATGCCACCTCAATGACCTATGACTTTGTGTCGAAAAAAGGAATAATTCATGGTGTTCGAACTGAAAACGACCAGGGATTTCTACATGGAAATTTGGTAAAAAAAATGCCCGATAATTCAGTGAATATCAAAGGAGGATACTTCACCACCTGTAATCTTCCGCATCCTGATTTTGAATTTCGTTTCAACAAAGCCAGGATGATTCCCAATAAGATAATAGTTACCGGGCCGATATATATGGAGATAGAAGGTGTTCCGGTTCCCCTGGCATTGCCTTTTGCCATTTTCCCTAATAATCCCAAAAGACAATCAGGTATTGTGATGCCTACTTATGGTGAATCGCCCAACCGTGGGTTTTATTTGGAAGGTGGCGGCTTTTTTTGGGCGATAAATGATAAAATGACCCTAAAAGTTACCGGTGACATATATACAGGTGGTAGTTGGAAGTTTTCGCCGGTATTTACTTATCGAAAAAGATATAAATACAGTGGGAGCTTCTCATTGGGTATTGCCCAAAATATAAACAGCACAAAAGATGCACCAGATTATAGCAACAACCATGATTACTCCATTCGATGGACCCATACGCAGGATCCAAAAGCCAGACCGAATAGTTCTTTTTCGGCCAGCGTAAATATTATGAGTAGTAATTATTCAAAATATAATGTGTCCTCTTTGACTGATTATCTGTCAAATACGTTCCAATCGAGTGTAGCTTACCAGAAAAATTGGGCAGGAAAATATTTTCTTACAGTAAACGCCTCACATAGTCAAAATACCAAAACCCATCTGGTACAAATTACTTTACCCGAACTTACATTTTCGGTTAATCGCTTCTATCCTTTCCGTAGCAAAAAAGGAAATCGAAACGGTTTACTGGACAAGTTGAGTGTTTCATATACCATGAATAGTCGAAATACGATTAGTACCACCGATACTTCCTTGTTTAACCCCGCCATTTTACGACATGCAATGCAAAACGGCATGGTACATAGGATCCCCATCAGCCTTCCGATGAAGTTGTTTAAATATTTCACGCTGAATACTTCCATAAATATCACGGATCGCATGTATGCTAATAGCCTGCGGAAACATTGGGTAAACGACAGCTTGTTTCAAAAAACAGATACGGTGGTAGGTTACGTGAAGGTTGATACGATTTCCGGCTTTAACAATGTGTTCGATTATAGCCTGAGTAGTTCGATGTCTACTAAACTCTACGGTATGCTTCGTTTCAAAAAAGGACCTCTGCGAGCTATCCGTCACGTAATTACTGCCAACGTTGGGGTTTCTTATGTTCCTAATTTTGGGAGTGAGAAATGGCATTATAGAGATTTTTATTACGATCCTCTTGGTGATAAAGTGTATTACTCAAAGTATGAAAACTTTATTTATGGATCTCCACCTTCACAAAAATCCGGGAGTATTTCTTTTAGTCTGGGGAATACGCTTGAAATAAAGGTACCTTCCAGAAAGGACACCGTGACAGGTTTAAAAAAAATCCCGCTTATCGAAAATCTATCTATCAGCGGTAATTATGATTTGGCCAGGGACTCGTTACGCATGTCGAACATAAATATGTCAGGACGCACACGTCTTTGGAAAGGGATGTCCATTCAATATTCCAGTTCATTTAGTCCTTATGTGGTTGATTCGATGGGTAATGCCATTAATAAGACGGAATGGGCCGTTAACCGGCGTCTTTTACGATTAAAGAATTCTTCATGGAATGTGAGTTTAAGCATGAGTCTGAGTGACAAAGATTTTAGCAAAAAGGCTAAAAGTAAAAAGGAAGTGGAAAAGGTTCCCAGCGGAACCCCGAAACCGGAAGCCAATGAAATAATTAATCATCCCAATGACTTTGTAGATTGGAAAATTCCCTGGTCGCTATCTTTGAATTACAATTTCACCTACACCAATGTGATAAATTATCTAAAGCAGGAATGGACACCAAAAAAGACCTTGGTGCAGACCCTGGGTTTTTCGGGGCAAATTAGTTTAACGCCGAACTGGAAGGTTTCCTTAAGGTCGGGCTGGGATTTTAGGAATAATCAACTGGCATTTACTTCTGCGAATTTATATCGTAATTTACATTGCTGGGAGATGCGTTTCAGCTGGATCCCTATCGGGCCGCGAAAAAGCTGGAATTTTACAATTAATGTGAAGGCCTCTATTCTGCAAGACCTCAAACTGACCAAGAAAAAAGATTTCCGTGATTATTAAGGATTTAGCCCCTGCTTGATGTGTGATAATTTTTTTACTTTAGCTTCCTCAAAACGGAACGAATAAATTGAGCCAACTCATCAAAATAACAAGTCTGTTGACTATTTTAGGATTGCTTCTTGCAGATAGCTTATATGCCCAACAAGCTCCCATATTCACACAATATGGTTCCACTTTTATGTTTATTAATGCCGGATTTGCAGGTATGGGAGAAGGTATTTGTGCCAATGGTGTTATTCGTCAACAATGGGCTGGTTTTCAGGATGCTGAAGGTAATAAAGTAGCACCGCAGGATTTTTTAGTTACCGTGGATGCACCGGTTCAGTTGGTTCATGGTGGTGTCGGAGGTTCCATTATTCAGGATCAACTGGGCTTTGAAAGTAATATCGGACTTATGATGGCTTATTCATTTCATTTGGAAACTACTGTTGGGATGTTTGGCTTTGGTGCCGGATTGAATCTTACTAATCGTTCCATTGACTTCAGTAAATTCCATCCTGTTGTACCTAATGATCCCGCTTTGTTAACAGCAAAACAAGGAGATATGCTGGTAGATGGGAATTTGGGAATTTATTTTAAGGGAAATGGTAATATTTTTGCCGGCTTGTCGGCTACCAATATTTTTGAGAGTAAAGGAAAAAATCTGAGTACTTCCGGCTCCGTGATTCAGTATGTAACTGATCGCACTTTTTATCTGGTGGCCGGATATTCATTGTCCTTACCCAATCACCCTCAGTTTGAAGTCATCCCATCCATTTTAATCCAGTCCGATATTGCATCCACACAATATAATTTTTCTACCATCGTTAATTACAAGAGTAAGTTCTGGGGTGGAATTAATTACAGGTTTCAGGAATCTATTGGTTTCATGGTAGGGGTCAATTTTGATGGGATCCGTTTTGGCTATTCCTACGATCTTCCCACTTTGCCGGTGGGGCTGGCTGGAAGCCATGAACTTACTTTAGGATATTGTTTTAAAATTAATGCCGAAAAGTCAAGGACTAGTTATAAAAATACCCGTTTCTTGTAGCAGAAATGCCAGAAACCGGAGAGAAAGAAATGCGTTTAAAAACATCAAATTAATGCAGATGAAAAGAAGATGGTTATTATACCTGTTGACCTTATTTGTGTTTTCAAGCTGTAGCAATACAGGAACAGGCGAACTTGTCGGAACCCGGAAAAACGAAAAGCCGTTTTACCAGCCCGATCCATACGGAATGGTCTTTATTCCACAAGGAAGTTATACAATGGGGGCAGGAGGCCAAGATATTACCAACAGCCATTTAATACAGCCGAAAACAGTGTCGGTGTCTGCCTTTTTTATGGATCAAACAGAAATTACCAATGACGAATACCGTCAATTTGTATACTGGGTACGCGATTCCATTGCCCGTCAATTATTAGGTGCCGTAAAGCCTGATGATTATCTTATTGAATCAAACCCAAAAACAGGAGAAACTTTCGATCCTCCTATGCTGAATTGGAAAACACGAATTAATTGGAATAGTGAAGACCAAGACGTCAGAGATGCGCTTCAAGATTTATATTTACCGGAAAACGAGCGCTATTTCCGTCACAAACAAATCAATGCCAGAAAATTGATGTACTCTTACTATTGGGTTGATTTGCAGGGGGCTGCGCGCAAAGACATGAGCGTAAAGGGAGATCCCAAACTAGCCTCTTTTGCCAATAGACCCGCCGGGATGCGCAATAGATCAGTTTTTGTGCACAACGAAACCATCAATGTATATCCTGATACACTCTGCTGGATTACAGATTATACCTATTCGTTTAATGATCCCATGACAGAAAAATATTTTTCACATCCTGCTTACGATCATTACCCTGTAGTAGGGGTCAACTGGAAACAAGCTCGTGCTTTCTGCGTTTGGAGGACAGAATTTTTAAACAGCCATTTACGTGCAAAAAAGAGAGGTGCTGAATTGTCTGAATTCCGTTTGCCTACCGAGGCTGAGTGGGAATGGGCTGCACGTGGTGGCAATCAATTAAATCCATATCCATGGGGAGGGCCTTCAACACGAAACGCCAAAGGATGCTTCCTCGCTAATTTTAAACCCTTAAGGGGTAACTATATTGCCGATGGTGGCTTGCGCACCATTGTTGTAGGTCATTATCCTCCCAATGATTTTGATTTATACGATATGGCCGGTAATGTTGCGGAGTGGACCAATAGTGCTTACGACCCTTCTTCATACAATATAAGCTGGGATATGAATCCTAATTATACTTACAATGCCAAGGATAGCGATCCGCCGGTTATGAAAAGAAAAGTGATTCGCGGTGGCTCATGGAAAGATATTGCTTATTATTTGAGGGTAACCACAAGAGCATACGAATATCAGGATACTGCAAAATCGTATATTGGTTTTCGTTGTGTGCAACCTTATCTGGGTCGAAACAAGGGCGATAACCCGAGTAGAGCTTCCCACGTTTATCATTAAAAGAGACTGTTTTATCAAATTAATTAAATAAAAGACAATTATCATGGGCTTTTTTGATTTCAACAAAACAAGAGGATATAGAAATTTTATGGCCAAGGTGTACGGAATGGGTGCATCGGTGGTTTTGATCGGTGCGTTAATGAAAATTAACCACTATGGAGGAGCTGACTTTGCGTTGGCTCTTGGTTTAGGGACCGAGGCTCTAATATTTTTCCTGTCGGCCTTTGAGAATCCCCATGTAGAACCAGACTGGAGTTTGGTACATCCCCAACTGGCGGGCATGTATCATCCTGTAAAAGGGTTAGACAGTAAATTGAATAAAAGCACGAAGTCAGCTCCACAGCGCTTGGATGAGATGTTTGAAAAAGCCAAAATCGATCAGGATATGATTGAAAGCCTTGGCAACGGTTTAGCTAAATTTTCGGAGAACACCATGAAAATGGCCGATGTAACGGATGCTGCGGTTGCTTCAAAAGAATTTGCCAACGAATTAAATTCTGCGGCTCAAGCCACCCACAACTTGGGTCGGTTAATGGAAGAAGACGTTAAAGCGGCGGGAAGTTATTCTGAAAATATGAATGTTGTTAACCAGAATATTGAGGTTCTTTCAAATGCATATGCTCAAGCTACTGATGTTCTAAAAGGGAATATGGATACTACTGAAGAATTTGCCGGAATTGTTCATCAGACAACCCAATCGGTCAAAAGCCTGGCCGATAGTTATCAACGATCAGCTGAAGTATTGTCAAAATCGGTAGAAGCCCTTGATTTTACCGCCATAGAAGGCGATGCCTATAATACCCAGTTGAGGAAGATTGCTGAAAACATGGCTGCTTTAAATGCGATTTATGAAATTCAATTGCAGGGTAATAATGAGGCGGTAAGCAATTCAGGCAAAATGCAGGAAACCATGGGTCAATTGTTGCAAAGTCTGGAAAAATCAAATGCCCATACCGGACAGTTCGCACAACAAATGGAAACCCTTACACATCGTATGGAGTCACTCAATAAGGTATATGGTAATATGCTGACGGCCATGAATATTCAAGCCTAATGGCGGTCATAAAACATAAACAAAAAATTATTTTAGATGGCTGGATATAAAGAAACCCCGAGGCAAAAGATGATCTCCATGATGTATTTGGTGCTTTATGCCCTATTGGCATTAAATGTATCGAAGCAGGTATTGGATGCCTTTTTGGTGGTGAACGATAGTGTAAAAAGCACGAATGTGAGTTTGAGCGAAAAAATTGCCTCTACCTATAACCGCTTTGAAGAACAATATCAATTAAACGCTGACAAAGTAGGCCCCTTTTGGGAGAAAGCCGAGGCCGTTAAGGCTCAATCAGATCAAATATTGAAGTATCTCGATCATCTTAAACTGAAACTGGTTGAGGTTTCCGAAAAGAAAGACTCGGCCATGGTTGTCCAAAAATATTATTTCGACACATTGGTGCCTGATGTATATAATCCATCCAATATGCTGAAGAAGAAATTTTTGGATCTTAATATTGTTCCTTCTAAGGATCGATATAACGACGTCACTAACTACTTGATTGGTCTTGGAAATACCAAAAAAGGAGAAGCCTATCGCCTGAGTAAAAAAATGAATGATTATCGTGAGTCAATTCTACATTATATGAATCTGCCCGATACAAGTACTAAAGTGGGCTTGGTAACGAACTTCTTGGGGGGTAAAAAGATAATTTATCGCAATGCGGATAATCAAAAGCAGGATTGGGAAAACCATAATTTCTATTATACCATTCTGGCTGCCGATATCACACTGATGAATAAAATAATTTCGGAAGTTAAGATGGCAGAATTTGATGCCATGAACTATCTATATGGATCAGTGACCGAAAAAGATTATAAATTTGACCATGTGGAGGCTAAGGTTATTCCGAAAAGCACCTATGTTTTAAAAGGAAATAACTATGAAGCCGAAGTATTGGTGGCTGCCTACGATACCAAAACAAAACCAAATGTGAGGGTGTTGTCAGGGGTGGATCAAATTACTGATCAAAATAAGAGTAGTGCCCAATTGATAAAAGGGGAAGGAGGAGTGGTGAAACTGGTTTTTCCTGCAAACAAAGTAGGGAAACATAAATATGCCGGAATTGTTGAGCTCGTTGACCCGGCGACTAATCAGATTGCTAAATATAATTTTAGCGCTAATTATACGGTAGCCCCTCCCTCGTTGACAGTGGCACCATTGAAAATGAATGTGTTTTATATTGGTGTGGAAAATCCTGTTTCAATTACATCACCCGGATTGGCTTCTGACCAAATTAAGCCACATATCACTGCCGGAAAATTATATCGTAAAGACGGGAACTGGATGGTTAAAATTGACCAGAAAGTTCCGGGAAACAAGGTGTATGTGAGCGCGGTAGCCCAAATTGATGGAAGACAGGTTTCTTTGGGTAAATCAGAATTCAGGGTGAAAAGAGTTCCGGATCCCATTGCAGAAATCGCCGGGCAAACCAATGGGAAAATTGACAAAAACACCTTGCTGGCTGCCGGGGCTATTATTCCTGAAATGAAGGATTTTGAATTTAATTTGTATTTCATCGTGAACTCTTACACTTTTGCTACCATCGTAAACGGAGACTGGATCCCCAAGAGTGTTAAAGGAAACCTTTTCACCCCGGAGATGATTGACATTATCCGGAATGCCAAAGGAAGTCAAAAATTCTTTTTTGAAAATATTGAGGCCAAAGGCCCGGATGGATCTGTGAGGAGCCTGAATCCCATTAGTTTAGAGATAAAATAATTACGAAAATGAAAAAACTGTTTCTTATCACTCTTTCGATCTTACTGCTGGGGGGGGCATCTATCGTTAGGGCTCAAATTACCGCTGAGTCTCCCGTGGATGGCTTATACCAAGATCAGGGGATTGTCAACAAAACGCCCTTGCCACTGCCAAGTGTGCGTAAAGCTGATATTATGTGGTCAAAACGTATTTGGCGTGAAATCGATTTTCGTCAGAAAATGAACCAGGTATTTTATTTCCCCATCGAACAACAACAAAATTGGAAATCATTTATCACCGTCGTGTTGGATGCCCTAAAACAGGGAAAAATTACAGCTTATGATTTATCCAATACGGATGAATTACTGGTCCCTATAACCTATCAGGAGATTATCGGAAGGCAAACGGATACGATTCACAGAACCATGCGGCGTGCTAATCCTCCATACGATGAATATGATACTACCATTATCACTGAATTTGATCCCAGTAAGGTCATGCGCCTGCGCTTGAAAGAAGATTGGTATTTTGATAAGCAGCGTTCTCAAATGCTTGTCCGGATTGACGCTTTTTGTCCTGTGATAATTAAAGATCATAACGGACAAGAGGTATCGGAACCTTTATTTTGGGTTTCCTATCCGCAGGCTCGTAAGGTACTTGCACAAGCTTTGGCTTTTAACCCGGATAACTCGGCCATGCGGCTAAGTTTTGATGACATTTTTATCAAACGCCTGTTTGAAAGCTATATCTATAAAGAACAAAACATGTTTGATCGAAGGATTTCTGCCTACGCTACAGGTGTGGATGCCATTATGGAATCAAATCGTATTAAGCGACAGATGTTCAACTTTGAACAATACCTTTGGCAGTATTAATGTATTATTGAGTAAGCAAAAAACTCTCCGATTCATGGGGAGTTTTTTTGTTTTTATACCTTTGTCCTGATGCGTACTGTTTTCGATACATCTATTACCTACTTAAAGGGGGTTGGTCCACATAAAGCTGATTTGTTGGCCAAAGAATTTGGTATCAGAACCTATGGCGACTTGCTGTTCCATTTTCCATTTCGGTATGTAGATAAAAGTAAAATTTACAAGATCAGTGAGGTAAACACCGACACTACTTATTTTTTACTGAAGGGACGTATCTCTGACCTGCAGGTAGTTGGAGAGAAAAGGGCAAAATATATTAGTGCTCAATTGGTTGACGACAGCGGAAGCATCCAACTTCTGTGGTTTAAAGGTTTGCAATGGATTAAAAAAAGCCTTGATCCTGCCAAGGAATATATTGTTTTCGGCAAAGCGTCTATTTATAGGAACCATTTCAATTTTGTCCATCCTGAAGTTGACGAAGTTCAGGATGAACAAAAGGATGCTTTGACCAACCGGCTCGAGGGAATCTATCATTCCTCCGAAAAACTTAAAAGCGCAGGAATGGGGAGTCGGGGATTATCCAAATTGATCAAGATATTGTTAAACGCAACAGCAGATCAAATAACAGAAAACCTGCCTGACTATCTCATGCAACGATATGCGTTGATCAAACACAATATTGCGCTGCTGAACATCCATTTCCCTGAGAAACCCGAGATCATTAAGGATGCTATTTTTAGGCTGAAATTTGAGGAATTATTTTTTCTGCAGCTGGAATTACTTTTGCAAAAAAAGATTCTGCAGAATAAAAACCAGGGGCATGTATTTGAAACTGTTGGGGAATATTTTAACACGTTCTTCAGAGATTATTTGCCTTTTGAATTGACGGGAGCACAGAAACGTGTCATTCGTGAAATTCGCAACGACATGCATACCGGGAAGCAAATGAACCGGCTGCTTCAGGGTGATGTTGGTAGCGGTAAAACCTTGGTAGCCCTTATGAGCATACTCATTGCCATTGATAATGGTTTCCAGGCAACGTTCATGGCTCCCACCGAAATTTTGGCTACCCAGCATTATAATACCATACGCAATATGTTAGGAGGCCTGGATGTTTCGGTGGAATTGTTGACAGGATCTACAAAAACAGCCAAAAGAAAACAAATTCATGCCGATTTGCTTCAAGGTCGTTTGGATATTCTTATTGGGACACATGCCTTAATTGAAGATACTGTAAAGTTCGGTAAGCTGGGATTTGTGGTTATTGATGAACAACATCGTTTTGGTGTTGCCCAACGTGCCAAGCTGTGGAAAAAAAACACGATTCCTCCGCATGTGTTGGTGATGACGGCTACTCCTATTCCCAGAACCCTGGCGATGACGCTTTATGGCAACCTTGATGTTTCAATTATTGATGAGCTGCCTCCCGGACGTAAACCGGTTAAGACCCTTCAGTTTTTTGAATCAAAAAGGCTGCGGGTGATTGGCTTCATGCGTGAACAAATCAAAAAAGGCTTACAGGTTTATGTCGTTTATCCTTTAATCAAGGAGTCGGAAAAAATGGATTTAAAAAACCTGATGGATGGATATGAGAATATGTTACGCGATTTTCCTGAACCTGAATATCAGGTGAGTGTGGTTCACGGTCGAATGAAACCCGAAGATAAAGAATATGAAATGCGACGTTTTTCCGAGGGAGTCACCAATATCCTGGTCGCTACTACAGTAATCGAAGTAGGCGTGGATGTGCCAAATGCCTCAGTGATGATTATTGAAAATGCCGAGCGATTCGGTTTATCTCAGCTTCATCAACTTAGGGGGCGTGTTGGACGTGGGGCCGATCAATCATGGTGCATTCTTATGTCGGGAGACAAGCTTTCCAACGAAGGACGAAAACGTTTGGGAATCATGGTTTCTTCCAGTGATGGTTTTGAAATTGCTGAAGCAGATTTACAATTACGCGGCCCCGGTGACATGCAAGGGACACGTCAATCGGGCATGCTTGATTTTCATCTTGCTAACCTGGCCAAAGATGGCGACCTGATTGCCAAAACTAGAAAGATCGCTACTGAAATCTTGGCTTCCGATCCTCGCCTGCAAAAAGAAGAAAACAAATTGCTGAACCTGGAGATCCAACGTAGGTTTAAGGATAATATCCTGTATGCCCGTATTTCGTAGAGGGGGGTTAGTCAAACCTATGCACATAATTCAACAAGCGTAATTTACTATTCGGAGCTCAGCATAAAATTCTGTAACTTTGCTTTCCTATGGCCGAGAACCTTCTCTATAAAATTGGCATCAGTCTAATTCCTGGTGTGGGCGATGTGAACGGAAAAAAGCTCATCAACTACTGTGGTAACGCCGAAGCGGTATTTTCATCTTCACGAAAAGCGCTCATGGCGATTCCGGGTATCGGACAGACTACTGTAAACAGCATCTTGAATCAGAAAATACTGGATAGGGCAGCGCGTGAGCTCGATTTTTTGATGCAACACCAAATTAAGGCGCTGTTTTATGAAGATGCCGATTATCCTCAACGACTGCTCAACTGCTACGATCATCCGCTTATGCTTTTCTACAAGGGAAAGGCCGATTTAAATCATTCTCGTATAATTAGTTTCGTAGGAACAAGGAAGGCTACCGATTATGGCCGTAGCAGATGTAAAGAACTGCTGGACGGATTAAAGGAAAAGGAAATATTATTGGTTAGTGGCCTGGCTTATGGTATTGATGCTTGCGCTCATCATCAGGCGGTGGATTTGGATATCCCCACGGTTGGGGTGTTGGGTCACGGCCTCGACCGTTTATATCCCGCTCAGCATAAGAAGTTAGCAGAAAATATGTTGGCACAGGGCGGTGGTTTATTGACGGAGTTTCTTTCCAAGACCATTCCCGATCGAGAGAATTTCCCCAGACGAAACCGTATTGTGGCCGGCATGAGTGATGCCGTGGTGGTGATAGAGTCGGATCTAAAAGGAGGAGCGCTTATTACTGCCGAATTGGCAAATTCGTACAATAGGGATGTGTTTGCCCTTCCCGGAAGGATAGGGGATCGTTATTCGAGGGGATGCAACTTTTTTATCAAAACCAATAAAGCGGCTCTCATTCAATCATCCGACGATATCTCCTACATCATGGGATGGGACGACCGGCGTCGGAAAGAAAAAAGACAAACTGAATTGTTCATCGAACTTTCCGAAGAGGAAAAATATATCTTGTCAATGATTCAAGCGACTGGGTCAATGGGTATTGATCAATTGGTGATTCAGTCGGGCATCAACCCTTCTAAAGTAGCGTCGGCATTGCTTAATATGGAATTTAGCGGATTGATACTAAGCCTCCCGGGGAAACAATACAAGTCAGTTTAGTAATCTTCTATAATAATAGTTTGTAACTTTATCGAAAATTTTAACTGATTATTTCTTTAACTATGACAAAGGTTGTTATTGAAAAGTTAAGTCTGCTGGAAGTGAAAAAACGAAGCATAAAGGCTTGGCCGATTTGGGATATCAAATTCAGTATTAAAAAGTATTATTACCTTCCATGAGTTCATTACAAACCGGAACTGTTTTTCGCTCAACCGGGAGTTGGTATGAAGTTAAAATGCCGGAAGGCCATTTTCTCCCTTGTAAACTAAAAGGAAACTTTAAAATCAAAGGACTGCGAACTACCAATCCCCTGGCGGTTGGTGATGTGGTTGATTTAAAGCTACTCCCCGACAATAAAACAGGACTGATTGTCCATATTCACGAGCGTGACAATTATATCATTCGTAAGGCTACTAAATTATCGAAAGCAACACATATTATTGCGGCAAATATCGATCAAATGGTTTTGATTGCCTCCCTCGAAAAACCCCGTACGTCTACAGGTTTTATCGATCGCCTATTGGTTACTGCCGAGGCTTATCACATTCCGGTTACCATCGTTTTTAATAAGTTTGACTTATACGGGGAGCTTGTTAAAGAAAACCTGGAAATAATAATGAAGGCTTATCAGGATGCTGCATACACCTGTCTGGCCACTTCAGTAATAACAGACATGGGTGTGGAGGCGTTTAATAACCTATTGAAAGACAAGGTCAGTCTTTTGTCAGGGCATTCGGGGGTTGGTAAATCAGCATTAATAAATAAGGTGGATGCTAAACTAAACCTCAAGGAGGGAGAAATTTCAACAGTACATCTCAAAGGAAAACATACCACTACTTTTGCTGAGATGTTTCCTTTGGCATTTGGTGGATTTATCATCGATACTCCGGGGATCAAAGAATTCGGTTTGGTGGGTTTTGATAAAATGGAACTTGGACAACGGTTCCCTGAAATTCGTCAGCGTATGGATGGCTGCAGGTTTAATAACTGCCTACATGTCAACGAGCCGGGATGTGCCGTGCTTCAAGCAGTGCAAGAAGGTGAAATCCCTGCCTTTCGTTATCAGAATTATTTAAATATGCTAAGTGATATTGACGTCTAAATGGAGGATGATTTGCTAATGTTTTAGCATTCGGGGGAAAATCATAAACTCAAGTTCGCTTTCGGCAGCGGCAATTTCTACCCATCGGCTGGTCTTAATTATTACAGCTACTACTCCTGAAGTGGGCAGGTTTTCAATTTGATGTTTCCAATCGAGAAAGTCGTTGGCTAAGTCGTTAAAGGTAGTGTTATGCCCCACAATCATCACTTCTTTTACTTCATCGGGCAGTTCATAAAGACTCTCCAGGATGGTCTCCGGCTCGGCATGGTAAAAGTTGGGATCAACGCGAATCCGGGAGCTTGGATACCCAAGTTTTTCTGCCAGAATTTTAGCCGTTTCCTGTGCGCGAACGGCTGAACTGCAAATGATAAGTTCGGGCAGTACGTTTTTTTTCTTTTTTAGCCAGTTACCAATTTTTTTTGTTTTATCTATCCCCATGGGTAGTAAATAGCGATCATGGTCTGGAAGTCGGAAGTCCTCCCATGAAGATTTAGCATGCCGGACAATGTATAGTTTTTTCATTTTTTTTAGTGAGCCAAAGATAAAAGCAAAACCCAAACGTTCATTCTTCTGATCAAGAAAAATAATATTTTTTCACAGGTCTTATCTCGGGCACGTAACTCCTTCGATATTTTGGCCTTTCCCCGGAAATGAGTTCTTCATTATGCATAATTTCAATACTTTTGCAGCATGGAAAGTAAACGTCAAGAACGAATTCAAAAATTACTGCAACGTGACCTGGGAGAGATTTTTCAGCGTGAACTGGGGCATGTCACAAAAAAAACTATGGTTACTGTGACCAAGGTAAATGTAACGCCGGATTTGACAATAGCTCGTGTATATTTAAGCTTGTTTGCCTGTAGCGACAAAGTAGCCCTGATGAAGGCTGTTGCTCGAAATGCAAAAGAGATTAGGGGACGCTTGGGGGAAAGGATACGACACCAGCTTCGCGCTATCCCGGAACTTCATTTTTTTGAAGATGATTCGCTCGATTATATCGACAGAATCGATCACTTGCTCAATCCCGAACAGTAAATCCAAATTATTTTTATGCAATACGATCCCATTAAACGCAAACTGGGTGTCTTCTTTAACAGAACCCCCTTATTTAGGAAAATATTTTACCTGCTCCTTGATATCCTTCTCCTTCGTTCGTGGCATATCCGTAAGGTGCTTCGGCTGTGGGCTAAAGTTCATAGAGGGCCTCAGGAAGTGCTGGATGCCGGCTCAGGTTTTGGGCAATATGATTATTATATGGCTCGACTTCATCCCGACTGGCAGATAAAAGGGGTTGATGTAAAATCCGAACAGGTAGCTGACTCGAACAGTTTTTTTTCTACAATAAATTTAAAGAATGCCAACTTTGTAAAAGCCGATTTGACCAGTTTTAATGAAGAAGACACATACGATTTAGTACTTTGTGTAGATGTGATGGAACACATTGAAGATGATGAAAAAGTCCTGCTAAATTTAAACAAAGCCTTGAAGAAAAAGGGCATGTTGCTGATTTCTACACCTTCTGATCAAGGCGGCTCTGACGTTCATCATCATGATGATCACCATGGTGATGAGCCTCATTCATTTATTGACGAGCATGTTCGCGACGGCTATGGCATCGAGGAAATAACTGACAAGTTGAAAAAGGCCGGATTTACTACAACCGAAGTTTATTACCAATATGGGTTCCCGGGGAAAATAGCCTGGAAACTAAGCATGAAATATCCCATTATGATGCTAAATATGTCCGCTATATTTTTTATCCTCTTGCCTTTTTACTATTTGTTGACTTTCCCTTTTGTCTTATTGTTGAATTATGCCGATTTGAAAGTACAGCACAAAACCGGGACCGGACTGATCGCGAAAGCTTGGAAATAAGGACAGTTGCGGCTTGTTATTTTTTCGATTAAATCAATCCCTTCAATTTCATGGTATCCATAATTAGTTGAATGGTTTCCTGACGGGAAAATTTCGCCACATTAATGACTAATTCGAAATAAATATCGCTGGCCTCTTTGCCGGCAAATTGCTCCAAAAAAAGATCTCGTTTTCTGTCATTTTCAATAATGAATGCCAGCACTTCATCTTTTGCCTGTTTTGTTCTTTTGCAAAGCGATTTGACACGCCATTCAAAAGGAGCCACCAATCGAATGTGAAGCCCTCTCGGAATATCTGCTGTTATAACGGCACCAGCACGCCCCACAATGATGGTTTCTCCCTGTCTGGCTTCATATCGAATGATATCGGTGATGGTTTTCCTGATCTTTTTATCGGTTTTGTAATACCGTGTCGATAATGCTTTGACGATGCCGTCCATGACGTTGCTACGGGACATTAGGAATTCATGTTCCATTTTGTTTTTGTCGAGCTGTAATTTTTCAGCCGTTTGATCCAAAATTTCTTTATTCATGAAACTCCATTGGATGCCTTGTTTACGGAGAGCTTTAGTGATTTCGGCAGCAATGCCGGTGGCGTTGCAACCACTTTCATGTGCTATGGTTAAATATGGACCTGGCTGAGTTGGTTGAGGTTCATCCTCAAAATGACGCTGTGACAAATAACCTATTAAATCGGTTGGCATGCTAGTGATTTTAGTATTTAGTTGATATTCAAGTTTTGATAATAAATTGGATACTTTGTTGATTGCTTAGGCCAAAGCGCATCAAAATCTTTCTCCAAATTTCTATATTCTTTCTCCTAAAAGAGGAGCAAGATATCAAAAAGTTGCTAAGTGTGTTCTTTTACGAGCCGATTTTCATATTATTTTATAGAAACTTTTTCAAGTGAATAGACAATAGGCTAACATTCATAATGTTATATAAGTAGAGGGTAGATAATCCCTCGAAGGAATTATTTTCTCGAAAACCAATGAGCTTAATAAAATTTTGTAATTTTGTCGCCAATGAAAAACGTAAATCCATTTTATCGATTCATTAAAGCAGCTCCTTCCTGTTGTTGCTGTTGTTGTTGCTAACAACAACCTATTTCGTATTGCCGTATCACGGTTTTCCCATGTTAACGTATGATGTTTCCGGATTAATTCCGAATAGAAGATTTCAATAATGAGTCGATTTCAATTTAAAATATATCTCATCCATATTTCAACAACCTCCTGTTGTTGCTGAAAAGATTCTGTATGGTTTTTAGCGTTTCCCTTCACTAAACCATATACCGCTAGCTTCATATTTAGTTGGAATATAAAATTCTGACATGATGTGCTGTAAAACAAAAATTTTAAACTTTTTTAAATTAAAGGCCATAGGCTTTTCGAAATCATGAATTATAAAAAAAATATATTAGAAACCATTGGTAAAACACCATTGGTTAAATTAAACAACATAAATAAGGGTCTGGAGCCTTTATTATTAGTAAAAATGGAATCCTTTAATCCCGGTGGTAGCAGCAAAGACCGGATCGCCATTTCAATGATAGATGAGGCTGAACGAAAAGGCTTGTTGAAGCCCGGCGGCACTATTATTGAGCCCACGTCCGGAAATACCGGCCTTGGGTTGGCATTGGTGGGGATCATGCGTGGATATAAATTAATTTTTACCATGCCCGATAAAATGAGTAAAGAAAAAGAGGATGTATTAATTGCCCATGGGGCAAAGGTAATTCGGACACCCACGGAGGTGGAACCGGATGATCCCAGAAGTTATTACCGTGTCGCTGCCAAGTTATTAGATGAAATTCCTAATTCTTTTTCACCCAACCAGTATTTTAATAACGCTAATCCTGAGGCTCATTATCGCGCTACCGGGCCTGAAATTTGGGAAGATACTGATGGAAAAATCACCCATTTTGTCGCTGGAATAGGAACGGGCGGCACCATATCAGGTATTGGAAAATATTTGAAAGAAAAAAACCCAAACCTAAAAATTATTGGTGTGGATACAGAGGGTTCTATGTATGAGGATTATTTTAATAAAAGGGAAGGAGCTGTTCATTCATATTTTATTGAAGGAATTGGCGAAGACTTCATCCCTCCTATCGTCAATTTTGACCTGATTGATGATATCATTACCGTTTCGGATAAAAATGCTTTTTATACCGCTCGCGAATTGGTGAAAAAAGACGGAATATTCTCAGGATCATCGGCTGGTGCTGCAGTATATGCCAGCCTGCAATATGCTCGTAAGCTGTCACCGGAGGATGTCTTGGTTGTTTTGCTTCCCGATACGGGTAAAAACTATCTTAGTACCCTTTTTAATGATGGCTGGATAGCAGAGAGAAACCTTTAATCTTTATTTTTACACCGATTGATACAAGTCAACACATAATAATATTAAAATTTTAAACCATGAAGTTTACAACAAAAAGCATCCATATAGGAGAAGAACCCAATTTTAAGGATGGTGCCACGGGCGATGTAATTGCTCCCATACATTTATCCACAACATTTGCGCGCGATGAGGTTGAAAACCCTACCGCGGGTTACGAATATTCACGCTCCTTAAATCCTACAAGAAACGCACTGCAACAAAAGCTTGCAGCCATCGAAAATGCAAACTACGGCTTAGCATTTTCTTCAGGCCTTGCAGCGGAAACCGGTGTTTTAATGGCCTTATTAAAAACAGGGGACCATGTAATAGCCACCGATGATTTATATGGGGGAACCCTGCGATTATTTAGAAAAGTATTTGCGGCAAACTATGCGATTGACTTTAGTTTTGTTGATACTTCTATCACCGAAAAAGTGGAAGCCGCCATCATACCGGCAACTAAATTAATATGGATTGAAAGCCCTACAAATCCAATGTTAAAGCTTTCGGATATTGCTAAGATTGCGATAATTGCTAAACAAAAGGGGATATGCTTAGTCGTGGACAACACATTTATGAGTCCTTATTTCCAGAACCCGCTCGACTTAGGGGCTGATATAGCACTCCATAGTACCTCTAAATATATCAATGGCCACAGCGATTCCATCGGCGGCGCCGTAATGCTTAACGATAGATCACTCTTCGAGAAAGTTCAGTTTATTCAAAACTCAGCCGGTGCTATCATGTCGCCTTTCGATAGTTACCTTGTTTTGAGGGGTATAAAAACCTTGAGTATGCGGATGAAGCAACATGCAGAGAATAGTATTAAGGTTGCCGAATTTTTAGCACAGCATCCTAAAGTTAAGAAGGTAATTTATCCCGGACTAGAATCACATCCGCAGTACGAATTGGCTAAAACGCAAATGAAAGGTTTTGGTGGTATGATGTCGGTGGAATTGAAGGGAAACCTTGATAGCACCAAGAAATTCATCAAGAACCTACATTATTTTTCCCTGGCTGAGAGTTTGGGTGGCGTGGAGTCCTTAATTGAATTACCGGCTTTGATGACTCATGCATCGGTTCCGCTAGAGGATCGTCGCAAACTGGGGCTTTCCGATACGCTTATTAGAATATCGGTAGGGGTTGAAGATGTTGATGATTTGATAGGTGACTTAGAGGGAGCCTTCAGGCTGGTTTAATAAAACGTCTATTTTTGAAAAAAAGAAAGGGGGGAGATTATCCGTATTCATATACTTCAACATTTAGATTTTGAAGATCCCGGCAGTCTTGTGGATTGGGCGAAGGAAAAACAACATCCCCTTTCGTATACACGTTTTTACCTGGACGACAGCTTACCACAACCGGATGATTTTGATTTGTTGGTGGTTATGGGCGGCTCCATGAGTATTTTTGATGAACAAAAATTCACTTGGATAAAAGACGAAAAACGGTTTATCAAAAAAGCGATATCCGCGAGGAAAAAAGTGTTGGGGATATGCCTGGGAGCCCAATTTATTGCTGATGCTTTGGGAGGTAGGGTTTTTCAGAATAGTGAGAAAGAAATCGGCTGGTTTCAACTGAATAAAGCTCCCGAAACGCTTCATCCTTTCCTTAAAATGTTTCCCGAAACTTCGTTTCCGGCCTTTCACTGGCATGGCGACACTTTTGAAACACCCAAAGGCGCCAGTCGTCTGTTTCATTCCGAAGCCACAAAAAACCAGGCTTTTATATTCGAGGATAGGGTGATCGCTTTGCAGTTTCACTGGGAGGTAAAACCTGAAAATGTAGAACTTTTTCTGCATCACAATGGGGCGGATCTGTCACCGGGCACTTATGTCCAAACGCCCACATCCATACAAAATCAGAGAGAAACTTTTGATTCGGGCAGGGAATATTTTTGGCGTGTGTTGTCCTATCTGGAGGTTGATTAGCCCTCCACAGACGAACTTCGCAAGATTCTGCCCTTTTGCTCTTTCTGATTTGTAATCAGGAAGTTAAAGGAGCTAATGGTTTAGGTCAATAGGACTGGATGCCACCTTTCAAGTCGGGCAAGACTTGAAAGGTGAAAGCATTTAGCGGGAGACCGAACCTTTTCTTTCGACCATTGGAGAAATCTGTAACGAGTAAAGAATTCCGCATGTGTCGAAATGAAGCCTGTGCACCTAAAGGAATAATCCTTAATTTTGATTTTTAAAAAATTGTGTAGGATAAGCCCATGTCAAGACCAAGTCTTTTACTTTTTATTCTTTTGTTTAACCTAAGCCTGAGTGCACAACGTTTTACTGATATTAAAGCCAGGCTTACCGGTGTAAGCGGCAGTGCCTGCAACTGGATTGACTATGACCAGGACGGTGATTTGGATGTTTTTGTCACCGGAGAGTTTTATTCACATAACAAACACGAGATCAGTACAAAACTGTATCGCAACGACCGGAACGATCACTTTACGGAAGTCCACACCAACATTCCCAATGTTTTCCGTGGTGCCTTCGATTGGGCTGATGAAAATCTGGATGGAATTAAAGATTTATTCCTGATTGGCCAAAATGCACAAGGCCGGGCCATTGCTACTTTATACCTTGGTAACCGGACTACTCATTTTACTCCGGTTAATGCCCATATTCCCGGTTTAAAAGACGGATCGGTGGCTTGGGGCGATTATGATGGCGATGGTGATGAAGATTTACTGCTGACAGGAGAGTCAGCTAAGGGGCCAATTACCCGCATATACCGCAACGACAGGCACCATCATTTTACTGACATCAAGGCCGGGCTTCCGGGTGTGCATTTCGGGACGGCAAAATGGGCAGACATTGATCAGGATGGGGACTTGGATGTTATTCTAAGCGGAACATTGGCTTCAGGAAAGGTGATAACGGCAATATATTTAAATGATAACGGCCATTTTAGTAAAATTCCACTTGATTTCGCCAATATAAGCATGAGTTCTATTGCCTGGGCCGATTACGATTTGGATGGTGACCTTGATTTCGTCATGTGTGGTGAATTGCAAAATGGGCAGTTCGTTACCCGTCTTTACCGCAACGACAACAATGCTTCTTTTAGCCTCACCTATCCCAATCTTGTGAATGTACGTACAGGATCGGTGGCATGGGGGGATTATGATCATGATGGCGATCCCGATTTGCTCATCACAGGTGAAAGTGCTTCCGGGCCGGTATCACGAATCTACCGCAATGATAGAAATGGTGTTTTTACGGATATTCATGCCGGGCTTCTTGGGCTGTATATGAGCGATGGCCATTTTGGGGATTATGATCAGGATGGTGATCAGGATGTGATTATCTCGGGCATGTCGGCTCAATATAAATTTTATACCAAAATTTATCGCAATGACCCTATCCGTCGGACTCAGACTCGGATGGGCACAACAAAGTCGGAGAGAACACTGGAAGAAAATATATTTAACTATAGTGTAACCGTACCTCCCATGCCGAAGAAAATATATTATTATGTTTTTGCTTCCTGCTATTGCGATTTAAATGGAGATGGTCATAAGGATTATCATTTACTGATGAGTACAGTGAAAAAACCGAAAGTGCAGTACGAAATGCAAAGGAAATTTAATAAAATCATTCGTCAACGCTATCCTTTATGGCCTGATGTTGATCAAGCCAATATTATCTCCAATGGATTTACTACTTATAACAAAGCCATTGAATCACGAAATATTGCTATTCATGAATACGAATCCAAGGGTTTTCGATTGCAAGTAATCAACTGGTAAATTAATGAGAAAGCTACTCTTTGTTTGTCTGGGAAATATCTGTCGCTCTCCCAGTGCAGAAGCAGTGTTTCGGCATTTTGTTTCTCAGAAGGGAGAATCGTCTTTTTTTGAGATTGATTCAGCCGGCACCTCTGATTGGCATCAGGGAGAAGCTGCCGATTCGCGTATGCAAGTGCATGCAACGAGAAGAGGATATCAACTCACTTCTATTTCCCGGACTGTAAATCCTGAAGTCGATTTTGATCATTTTGATCTTATTGTTGCCATGGATCGGCAAAACCTGAAAGACCTGATTGCAATGGCTCCCAAGGCCGAACATCTCAAAAAGATTGTCCTGATTACTGATTTTGCTAAGAACATCCCAAAAGGAGTTCCTGATCCATACTACGGTGGGGACAAGGGTTTTGAACAGGTGCTTGATATTTTAGAAGTTGCTGCTGAAGGCCTTTATAAAAGCTTAAGCTGAACCACTAATCCAATATCAGCATGGCATCGCCATAAGTAAAGAATTGATAGCCCTCCTTAATGGCTTGGTCATAAACTTCAAAAGCAAAATCGTAACCCAGATAGGCAGAAACCATCATAAACATCGGCGAATATGGCAGGTGCAAGTTGGTAATCATGGCATTTGCCGTTTGAAATTCGTAAGGAGGAAAAATGAATTTATTGGTCCAGCCCTTAAACGGGTTGATCTGTCCTGAAATGGAAACAGCCGTTTCTAGTGCTTTCATGCTTGTTGTTCCCACAGCGCATATTCTGTGTTTGCCTTTCCATGCAAGGTTAATAATATCCGCATCCTCCTGTTTGATAATCATTTCTTCAGAGTCTACTTTGTGTTTGGTCAAATCTTCCACTTCGATAGTCCTAAAATTACCTAAACCGGTATGCAAAGTAATTTCGGCAAAGTTAACACCATTGATTTCTAACCTTTTCATCAGTTCTCGCGAAAAGTGAAGGCCTGCTGTTGGTGCTGCAACGGCTCCTTCATATTTGGCATAAATCGTCTGGAAGCGTTCTTCGTCTTCTGAATCCACTTCACGATGATGAATTTTTGGTAAAGGCGTTTCTCCCAGCTTTTTCAGGGTTTCCTTAAATTCATCGTAGGAGCCATCGAAAAGAAAGCGCAGCGTTCTACCCCTTGAAGTAGTATTATCAATTACTTCGGCAACAAGGGTGTCGTCTTTTCCAAAATATAGTTTATTTCCAATCCTTATTTTTCGTGCGGGATCAACCAATACGTCCCAAAGGCGGCTCTCTTTGTTCAATTCCCTAAGTAAAAAGACCTCTATTTTCGCTCCCGTTTTTTCCTTTTCACCATATAAGCGGGCAGGAAAAACTTTGGTGTTGTTGATTACAAAAACATCACCATCGGAAAAATATTCAAGAAGATCACTGAACTTTTTATGCTCAATGGTTTGATTTTTGCGATGCACTACCATCATTCTTCCCTCATCCCGGTTCTGTTGTGGATGTTCTGCTATTAGTTCTTTGGGTAGCTCAAAATTGAATTGTGATAACTTCATAGTATATTTCGCTTTATTGCTTAAAATTCGTATTCCTATTTCGGGCTTTAATAAAAGCTGGCAAAGGTATGGATTTTATAGGGCTTTGTCAAGTCTTATTATGATGTAGGTTTATGAAGGCCAGAGAATTAGTTTTCGGGGGACTCGATTAGGCCTGTTTGACGTATAACTTCTTGTTTAAAAGACTCCATGCTCCATGCTGATTTCAATGCATATTCGCCAATTTGAGTGCGTTTTAATGCCGTCAGGTAAGCCCCGTTTTGAAGACTTTCCCCAAAATCGCGAACCAATGACCGAATATAGGTGCCTTTACTGCAGTTTACATAAAAATCGAGCAAAGGAGCTTGGTAGTCCATTAACTGGAATTCGTGAATACTTACTTCTCGTGACTTTAGTTCAACGGTTTCTTTTCTGCGGGCCAACTTATAAGCACGCTCTCCTTTAATTTTGATGGCGGAATAAAGTGGTGGTATTTGTTCAATCTTCCCTACGAACTTTGTGGTGGCTTCTGTCAGCATATTTTTCGTCAGTCCACTAATATCAAAGGTTTGTTCAACTTCTGTTTCCTTATCATAGGAAGGCGTAGTGGCTCCGAGTTGCATTTGTCCAACATAAACTTTGTTCATGTCTTGAAACGTATTAATTTGTTTGGTCAATTTTCCAGTACAAATAATCAGTAAACCGGTAGCCATGGGGTCGAGAGTGCCTGCATGACCCACCTTAAGTTTTTTTATATTATAGGCTTTACGGACGAATGAACGAATAAAGTTCACGACATCAAATGAGGTCCAGTTTAACGGCTTGTCTACAAGTAATACTTCTCCTTCAGGAAAATTAAAATTCATCAGACTATGGATAAGTTAACACCCAGGGCATACAATAGGAATATCAAAAGCCCGATGGCAATTCGATAATAACCGAATACTTTGAAACCGTGGTGTGTGAGATAGTTTATGAATGATTTTATGGCAAAGAGGGCAACGATGAAGGCCACCACATTTCCAAAAATCAAAATTCCAATATTGTCGACATTAATGGCTTTATAGTTTTCGAGCAATTTATATCCTGATGCGGCAAACATGGTGGGAACGGCAAGAAAAAAGGAAAATTCAGCCGCTGTTTTCTTTGTAAGTTTCTGGGTCATTCCCCCAACAATGGTGGCTGCTGATCGAGAGGTTCCCGGAATCATGGACAACACCTGATAGAAACCGATGATGAGTGCCTTTTTGTAGGTCACGGTTTGATCGGGAATGGTCTTATTAAACCATTTATCAACAAATAGCAAAACAACACCCCCCAGAATAAGCATGGCAGCAACCACATAAACACTTTGCAGTAAGTCGTCAATATATTTAATTAATAAAAGACCAATGAATGCCGCCGGCAAAAAGGCGATAAAGAGTTTATAGTAAAATTTCCAGGTTTGGAAGAAGCGTTTCCAATATAAAACGACCACCGACAATATGGCTCCAAACTGTATGTTAATAATAAAAGCCTGAATAAAATCGTTGCTTTTCATTCCCAGGATACCTTCTGTAAGTATCATGTGTCCTGTTGAAGAAATAGGAAGGAACTCAGTAATCCCCTCTACGATAGAAAGAATAAGTGCATGAAGCCAGGTCATAGGTCAGATTTATTGTTGGGTTTTCGGCCGTTTCATGATGGCAAATAATTCAGTGGCATAACCTGCCAGAACCAAAATAGGAGCCAGCGTTAGCCTTTGAAAATCAAAAATAGCTGGGCTAAAATGTGTGGGATTCGAAGAGCCCCCACCGATCATTAATAAGTAACCCAAGGTGAGTAAAGCCAAGCCAATAAACATAATTTTATAATTCTCACGATTAAAAGCCCAACTTAAGGTGTCTTCTTTATGAGACACTGCTTGTTTTTGTTTCGACATCCTTCTAATTTTTGTCAAAAATAAGTGAAAAAAACGGCAACAAAGCTTAAGGCTTCAAGTTTCCATACGGATTTTAACATTTTTATAGATTTAGGGCGTGAAAATAAACTATTTTAAGTATATGAGAAATGGTTGTATGAATTAACAGTCAGAATATCAGTATTATAAATCCAAGACCTGATTTTTTTAGTCTTAGTTCTTGTTTTATTAATAAAAATAGATACTTTTGCCCAATCGTTTAAACCAAATGGTTAAACTAAATGGATAAGACAACAAACATCTCGCAAACTGAGGCCTTGATATTGGATGCTGCCAGAAAAGTATTTCTCAAAAAGGGAATGGAAGGAGCTCGTATGCAAGAAATTGCTGATGAAGCAGGAATCAATAAGTCATTATTGCATTATTACTTCGGAAGCAAGGAGAAACTATTTGAAAATGTTTTTAAGAAGGCATTAAAAGAAATTTTTGATACCATCAATGCCAGTATCCATGAAGAGCAAGATGTGTATTCTTTTATCGCGGTTTTTGTGGAAAAATACATGCATATCATCCGTGAGAATGCTTTTATCCCCAATTTTATTTTTAACGAGATAAACCGAAATCCTGAACGAATTCGTGAGCTGGCAGGTCTTATCCAATTGGACAAAGGTGCATTTGGGCTTATGCTTGAAAGAAATATTCTGGAAAAAAAGATGGCGAGGGTGGCACCGGAGCATTTGCTCATTGATTTGGTGGGGATGTCTATTTTTCCCATTATCGCACGTCCACTTGTTCAAAATTACCTGTTTGATGAGGATGAAAACCGTTACCAACAGTTCCTTGATCAACGTAGTAAGCATATCGTATCCTTTTTCAAAATTGCCCTTGCTCCCTCTTCAAAAAACAAGACCTATGAATAGAATTTTCATTTTCGTAAGCTTTTTTTTATGGATGCCCATGATGGGTTTTTCGCAGACACCACCACATTTTACCTTGGAGTACTGTCAGCAAAAAGCGATTGAAAATTTTCCCACCACCAAACAGATTGCTTTAAACCAACGCGAATACAAACTTCGGAAAGAGAACACCCAAAAGAACTATCTGCCCAGCCTCGGTTTAAATGGAACCATTTCGTATCAGTCAGATGTTACAAAAGTATCGGGCATTGCCATTCCCGGATTTAGTGTTCCTGTCATTAGCAAGGACTGGTACAAAATTAATTTTGACCTGGAACAACTACTGTGGGATGGGGGAATGACGAAAAACCAGCAGAATATTGAGACATATAATTATGAGCTTGCTGACCAAAATGTGAAAATAAAGACCTATCAGTTCAAGCAACAGGTGGATGTGCTCTACTTCAACATCCTGTTTTTAAAAGAAAATATTGATGTTTTTCAGCTGCTGATCAGCGATTTGGATGCTCGAATTAAAGAAGCTGGTGCGGCCTTAAAGAATGGCGTCTTGTTGCAAACTGATGTGGACGTATTGGAAGTTAGTAAACAATTGGCCAGGCAAAAGCTTATAGAAAAAGAGGAAGACCTTAAGGGCATGCTTGCTTCACTTTCAGAACTGACCCATTTGCAAATTCAAACAGCAGATCAGTTACAGATTCCTCAAATGAAAGTCAGTAATTATGAGTTTGTAAACAAACGCCCGGCTTATCAAATGCTTAGTATACAGCAAAATAAACTCTCGGCACTTAAATCTCTTTCTGCGACTAAAAGAATGCCGGTTTTCAAGGCCTTCGGGCAAATGGGCTATGGCCGACCCGGGTACGACATGCTCAATCCCAACTTTGATACTTATTATATGATAGGCCTGCGGATGCATTGGAATATTTGGGATTGGGGAAAGGTGAAACATGAAGCGGCCATACTGGACATTCAGCGTGAAGTTGTGAATACAGAAAAGCAAAGTTTTGATCAAAATCTTCGTGCCGAATTGCAACAACGAAAGGCAGGAATCCAAAAGTTTGAAAAACTGATAATAGCTGACCAATCCATCTTAAGCCTTCAGAGCAGAGTGCTTGAAAACGCTAATAATCAGCTGAAAAACGGAACCATCACCACAACCAATTATTTGATTGAGCTAAACAAAAAGATACGGGCTCAGCTCAATCTTAAAGCTCATAAACTTCAATTGATCTTTGCAAAATATCAGTATATTGCCTCAGTAGGGAATTTATAAATATGAAAATGAGAAAAAAATGCGAAAACTAATTATCCTTTTAACCCTTACTCTATTTGCCTTTTCATCGTGCAAACAAGACGAAAACCTTGCGGATGCTTATGGTAATTTTGATGCCCATGCCGAGGTGATTGTTTCATCGCAAATCATGGGTCAATTGCTTCGTTTTGATGTGGAAGAAGGCGATTATTTGCAGGCGGGGCAGGTAGTGGGTTTGGTGGATACCATGGCATTATACCTAAACAAACAAGTCTTAATTAAGCGAAAAGCTGCAATTGCATCACAGCTGGCTTATATCGGGGCAAACATTGAGGTTCAACAACAGCGACTGGCCATCAATAAAGTCGACCAAAGAAGAATTCAAGCCCTTTTTTCGAGTCATGCTGCCACCAAAAAACAAATGGATGACGTAAATGGGCTGGTAGACCTGACCAGGAAACAAATTAGTGCCACAGCTTCTCGCAAAATCAGCATACTTGCAGAGATGAGTAGCATTATGGCACAGGTGGCCTCCGTAAACGAATCCATTAATAAGTGTAAGATTAGAAGTGAGGTGGCCGGCACTGTTCTGGAAAAATATGCTGAAAAAGGAGAGCTGGCCACTCCCGGCAAGGCGTTATTTAAGATTGCTAATTTGAAAACGCTTGAATTAAATGCTTATGTAAGTGGCGGCGAACTGAATAGGGTGAAAATTGGTCAGAAAGTAAAGGTGTATTATGATAAGGGTATTGACGAGAACACGGAAATTATGGGAAAGGTGATTTGGATTTCACCATTGGCTGAATTTACACCTAAAACCATTCAGACCAAAGAAGAGCGTGTTCGATTGGTGTATGCCGTGAAGGTCAGGGTTCCGAATAATGAAGGTTCCATAAAAATCGGGATGCCGGGTGAATTTCGTATTTCAGATTAGCAATTAATTCGGGGGTATCATGGTATTGTATCAAAAAAGTTTTACTTTTATGCAGTCAATTGCTACAGGCAATTACAATTCAGGCTATTAATTATTCATTAAAATTATTAAAAGATGAAAATCACAAGTTTTACAATTGTTTTGTTGGGGTTGATGTTATCTCCTTTTATGAACCTCCAGGCACAGGCTGTCAAAGCCGATGATATTGTAGGCCTTTGGCTTACACAGGATAACGATTCTCACGTACAAATCACGAAGGAGAACGGTAAGTATTTTGGAAAAATTGTTTGGTTGGAAACGCCCATTGACAGTATCACAGGAAAACCAAAAGTTGATGATAAGAATCCAAATCCTGCTTTGCTAAACAGACCTGTATTAGGAATGAATCTGCTAAGTGATTTTGTATTTGATAGTGATGAATGGAATGATGGAAAGATTTATGATCCCAAATCCGGAAAGACCTACAGTTGCTATATCCAATTCCCGGATGAAAACAATATAGACCGCGTTAAAATTAGGGGTTATGTTGGGTTGAGCCTGTTTGGCCGAACAGTTTATTGGACCCGCGTAAAGAAATAACGTAGGCCTCCTAAAGTTTCATCTTTAATAAGTTATCATACTTTCTTTCATTAAAATTAAGAAAAACAGGAGTACTATGTCTGTACCTGTCCACATTGAGTCACTTTCGAAATCTTTTGGCAAAGTTCATGCCCTGGAGAATATTAGTCTGGATATTCAGAAAGGGGAGCTGTTTGGCTTTATAGGCCCCGATGGAGCTGGCAAAACGACCCTCTTCAGAATATTATGCAGTTTAATGCTGGCAGATCAAGGAGAAGTCACTATCAACCATATAGATGTGGTAAAGGGATATAAAAAGATCAGGCAAATTATTGGCTATATGCCGGGTCGCTTTTCCTTGTATATGGATCTTTCGGTGGAAGAGAACCTGGCCTTTTATGCCCGTATATTCCATACCTCCATCGAAGAGAATTATGATATTATTAGGGATATCTATGAACAGATTGCGCCTTTTAAAAAACGACGTGCCGGAGATTTATCCGGAGGCATGAAGCAAAAACTGGCCTTATCCTGTGCCCTTATTCATAATCCGGCCTTGTTGATACTTGATGAACCTACTACCGGAGTTGATGCCGTTTCGCGGAAGGAATTTTGGGACATGCTCAAAAAGATGCAGCAAACAGGCATTACCATCTTGGTTTCAACGCCTTATATGGACGAAGCGGCTTTATGCGACAGGGTAGCGCTTATGCAGTCGGGAAAATTGCTCAGCATGGATACTCCCACGCAAATTGTTAATGACTTTCCCGGTAATTTGCTTTCGATAAAAGCAAAAGGAATGTATCCTTTGTTGCATGATCTTGATGGTTTTGAGGGAGCCAACAGCGTATACCGATTCGGTGAAACCATTCACCTGGCCACGAAGATGAATACTAATTTAATGGAACAAAAATTATTTCCTTTCCTTGAGGGAAAAGGTTATCAGGAAATTGAAATCATCGAAAAACAAGCAAATATTGAAGATTGTTTTTTGGCGTTAATGGAAGGGAAAACAGGATCATGAGTCAACAAGATGCCATCATCCAGGTGAAGGATTTGGTCAAGAAATTTGGCGATTTTGTCGCTAACGATCATCTTAACTTTGATGTCTATCGTGGAGAAATCTTTGGGTTTTTAGGTGCAAACGGTGCCGGTAAAACGACTACGATGAAAATTCTCAGCGGTTTGTCGCGGCCAACTTCAGGAAAGGTTATAGTGGCCGGGATTGACGTCAATCTTCACCCTGAAAAGGTGAAGCGGAAAATCGGGTATATGAGCCAGCTCTTCTCCTTATACAATGATTTGACTGTGAAAGAGAACTTTCGGTTTTATGGTGGGATATACGGTTTGTCGGCAAAAAAAATTCGCGAACAAACGCGATACTATCTCGAAAAACTCGACATGATTTCCTTTGAAAACATGTTGCTTAAAAATATCCCCCTGGGCTGGAAGCAAAAACTGGCCTTTTCGGTTGCCAACCTCCATCATCCTGACATCATTTTTTTGGATGAGCCTACAGGCGGAGTAGATCCCATCACGCGTCGCCAGTTTTGGGAGTTGATTTATGAGGCTTCCAACCAGGGAACAACGGTTTTTGTTACCACCCATTATATGGATGAGGCTGAATATTGTGAGCGGGTCTGCATCATGTCGGAGGGTAAAATAGAAGCCTTGGATACTCCCAAAGCGTTGAAAGAACAATTTCAGGCAAAAAACATGAACGACGTATTTCTAAAAATTGCAAGAAATGTGGAGTAAAACCGATTTGACAAAATAAGTTACAAACGAAGTTGTTTAAAGTTAAAAAAGTGATGACAAAGAGAATTTAAAAAATGATTACCTCTATTCCCCTTATCCTGAGGGGTGTAGGGGTGGGTAAAATTAAAAAGCTATTTATTGGCTGATATTATGATAGATACATATAAAAATACAAGTTAACTTTAAACAACTTCAACTTATAATCACGTGAAGCATTTAAAAAACGAATTAAATTAAACAAGTTTATCTATAATTGACCAACTTATGTGGGCATTTATCAAAAAAGAATTTCTGCACATATTTAGGGATCCCCGAACCATGCTCATCCTTTTTGGATTGCCACTGGCTCAGGTTCTACTGTTTGGTTTTGCCATAACTAATGATATTACCAACGCGCATATTGCCATCCTAGATCACTCCCGAGATGATGTAACCCGTGAGATAACCCATAAAATGTTGTCGTCACACTATTTTTTATTAACCAATTACCTCCATTCAGACGATGAAATCCAGGCAGCTTTTCAAAAAGGGGACGTTAAAGAAGTCCTTGTCTTTGAAAGCGACTTTGCCCGTAAACTTGAGAAGGAGGGGGCAGCTCATGTACAAATTATCCTCGATGCCACGAATCCGAATACTGCCAGCATACTGGATGCTTATACCAAAGGGATTATCAATAGTTATGTGTCACAAAAAATGAAGCAAACAGCCAGTATTCCTATTAGCATAGGTATACAGAACAAGATGTTGTACAACCCACAGGTGAAAAGTGTTTATATGTTTGTTCCCGGGGTGATTACGATATTGCTTATGCTGGTTTCGGCTATGATGACTTCCATTTCCATAGCCCGCGAAAAAGAACTCGGAACTATGGAAGCTTTATTGGTGTCCCCAATCAAACCCGCGATTATCATTATTGGTAAAGTAGTGCCTTATATGGTGCTTTCCTTTGTTGACCTGATTGCTATCTTGCTGATGTCTGTTTTTGTGTTTGGGATGCCTATTCAGGGAAGCCTGGCGTTATTATTGGCCGAAAGCCTTTTGTTTCTCATCATGTCACTTGCCTTGGGAATCTTAATATCGACTGTTAGCAAAACCCAGCAACAGGCCTTATTATTATCCATGTTCGCCCTATTGCTACCGACTATTCTATTGTCCGGATTTATTTTTCCCATAGCGAATATGCCCCTTATTCTTCAGTATATTAGTAATATTATGCCCAGTAGATGGTTTATCATTATCCTCAAAAGTATTATGCTGAAAGGGGTTGGGATCATCTATTTTTGGAAAGAAACATTAATTATATTCTTTATGTGCATATTTTTTATCGGGCTGAGTATCAAGAAATTTAGTATCAGGTTGGAGGAATAATAAGATGAGAACAATTGCCTATATATTACAAAAAGAATTTATCCAGATTTTCAGGGATAAATCCCTGTTGCCTATTATTTTTATTGTTCCTGTATTGCAATTGTTGGTGCTTTCCTATGCTGCGACTTTTGAAATCAATAATATTCGTTTTGTCGTTGTCGATCATGATCATTCCACCGAATCGCGACAGCTGATTGATAAGTTCGCCGGCTCTGTATTTTATACAGATGTGGGACAGCCATCGAATTATAAAGCAGCCAACCAGGCAATTAAGCGTGGTGTTGCTGACCAGATACTGGTGATTGAAGCCGGGTTTGAAAAGCATTTACTTATTAATCATCATGCCACAATACAACTGATTACCAACGCCATCAATGGGAGTGCTGCCAGCCTGATGAATGCTTACGCCATATCCATCATCAATGATTTTAATAATGAGATTATTATTCAAAAGTACCCCGGACAATTCAAAGGGATGCCCGTCCGGATAACTTCCTCTTTTTGGTATAATCCCGAACTGAATTATATTACTTATATGGTTCCGGGGATTTTGGTGTTGCTGGTAACCATTATTGCCATGTTTCTTTCTTCAATGAACATAGTAAAGGAAAAGGAGATCGGGACTATTGAGCAATTGAATGTTACTCCCATTAGTAAGTTTGAATTTATTGCGGGAAAATTAATTCCTTTCTGGATTATTGCCATGGTTGATTTATTGATCGGCCTGCTACTTGCCCGCTTTGTATTTGGTATTGTGGTGGTGGGAAACACTTTCCTCCTTTTATTTGTAGCTTCCGTATACCTGATATTGGTTTTAGGTTTTGGCCTTTTGGTGTCTACATTAACCCAAACCATGCAACAGGCCATGTTTATTTCATGGTTTTTCCTGATGATTTTTATTTTGATGAGTGGCTTGTTCACGCCCATCGAGAGTATGCCGGTATGGGCTCAGCAGTTAAATGTAATAAATCCGGTGGCTTATTTTATTAAAATCAACCGCATGATCATGCTTAAAGGGTCGGGTTTCGCCGATATACAATGGAATTTTTATATTATTTCTATCTATGCCGTTTTGATGTTGGGCTTTGCGACATTGCGGTATAGGAAAAGGGCGTAAATTTTTACTCCGAGCACCCGCTTGTCCTCTCCAAGAAATCCAATTACGAACTTGCTCTTCCGAACACACCTGATTACAAATCCCGGCCAGCGAAAGACTGTCATCTCGACCATCGGGAGAGATCTCCTGAGAACAAGGGTTCTATAGGAGGGGATGTCTCTCTTCGTTCGACATGACAAAATGGTAGATAGGAAATTTATTTCCTCATTTCCACCCTTGCTAAAAAAGCGACTTGCTGTTGATCTGTATTAAATCCACGAATCAAACCCTGATCGTCTTTTCCGAACTGTATGCTCAGGCTATCTCCCAACAAACATTCGTGGTGGTAGCTAAACTGAATGAAAGTTATATCGTTGGAAGCAAAACGCTCATAAATGGCATCCGATAACCAATCGAAATATTTTCCGGCATTTACATGGCCATTTAGATCCATGTCGGTATACCGCACCTTCACCCGGAACAATTCCTCAAACGCCATATTGGAATTGATTCGTCCAATGCTGCGTTTTAAAGCGGCCCTGTCATAAATACGCTCACCAAGGCCGGGAATGTTTTCCAGTCGCTGCGGACGACGGGTTTTTAAATTAATGATCGACCATTCTGAAGAGGCGTTACACAGGGTCGCTCCTTCCTTATCCAATACTTCGAATTCGCGAATGGCAGTGATGCTTTTGGCTTTATGTGGCCAGGTGTTAATACTTATTGGCTCTTCCCAGGCCGGCAAATTTTTGATTTCAATATTAAAATTAAAAACCATGAACCAGCGATTCGGCTTCTGCCAATACCTTGTGGCTCTTTTGAACATTCATTCCCAACTGTTCCAGCAGATGAGAATAATCTTTTAAATCGCGACAAAGGACAATCCCCTTCTCTAAGAAGAATTGTTTTTCGGATTTTTTCAACAGGCTTAAACTGGTAATGGGATGATAGCCTGATCGATCAATCCAATCTTTTAGGCTGTTGCCCATTGGATAGTCCCACGAAACCAATCGAAGGCCTGTACATGCTGCATATTTGGTGGCATCATCAGAGAATCGGGTGTTTGTAACCACCATGCCTTCATAAACCATAGACTCATCATTCTGTATGGCTTTCCAGGCTTTTGAAACATCTAAAAACCGGGAATGGATGTAGAGGGCCACCTTTACATCGCTTTTTCCTCTGTTATCGCCATGATATTTACATTCTACCATGATTTGATGGCTTTCTTTCTTAGCCACCACATCAACTTCGTGTTGGATGCAGGCACCTTGTATATGCGCGTTTACATGAGTCGTATATCCCTTTGATTCAAATAGTTTGCCTACAAATTTTTCAAAAGGATAACCCGATGGCCCTAACTCAAGCATGGCTTTCTTCAAGCGGTAACGACCTGCTACGTGGCGCGATCGCTTTTGTAAGATTCGGTAGGCCGTTTGATAAATTTTGTGGGTACTTATCCCTTCAAACAGGTTCTGTTTTACGCGTTCAAGTGCTTCCTCCACTTGCTCAGGCCTGGCTCCCGAATGTTTTAAAGCTTCCCTCAACTTTTCTTCATCAAAGGGAACCCGGTCACCATTGCTTTTGGTAATATAAATAATTGCTTCGCTCATGGCTCTTCTTTAGTCGATAAAAATAGTAAAATATCCCTGAAAAGCCCAAAGCTAAGGCTTTTGAAACGGCAGAAAACAGATAAATATCGTAATTTTGCCGGACGCTCGAGATGAGTGAAATATAGGCAACTGAAAATTTCAACATGGACATAAAAGTATTCCTTGATCAGGATCAGAAAAAGGATTTATTGCGATTATTGACCGCCGGTTCAGTGGACGATGGAAAATCCACCCTTATCGGACGTTTGCTTTTCGATAGTAAAAAAATATATGAAGACCAACTGTCGGCTTTGAAACGCGATAGCAAACGGGTCGGACATGCCGGTGAAGAGATTGATTATGCCCTTCTATTGGATGGCTTAAAAGCAGAACGTGAACAAGGCATTACCATCGACGTAGCTTATCGCTATTTTTCTACTGCCAAACGAAAATTTATTATTGCAGATACTCCTGGCCACGAGCAGTACACCCGCAATATGATTACCGGTGGATCCACTGCTAACCTGGCAATTTTATTGGCAGATGCCCGAAAGGGAGTCATTACCCAAACCAAACGCCATACATTCCTGGTATCACTTTTAGGAATTAAACATGTGGTTTTGGCGGTAAATAAAATGGACCTGGTAGATTATCGTGAAGAAGCTTTTGAATCGATAGTGGCTGAATACAAAGATTTTATTACCCAGTTGGATGTCACTGACGTTAGCTTTATTCCCATTTCTGCACTCAAAGGGGATAATGTGGTTGATCTATCGGATAAAATGCCTTGGTATCATGGTAAAAGCATGTTGGAGTTTTTGGAAACCGTCCATGTAAGCAGTGATCGTAATTTTGAAGATTTTCGTTTTCCTGTACAGTATGTTATCCGCCCCGACCTGCTATATCGCGGCTTTGCCGGCAAGCTCGCTTCGGGCATCATCAGGAAAGGAGATAAAATACAAGCATTGCCTTCCGGAAAAACATCCAGAATAAAAAGTATAACCACCTACGAAGGAGAGCTTGAATATGCTTTCCCTCCGCAGAGTGTCAGCCTTACCCTGGAAGATGAAATAGACATTTCAAGAGGAAATATGCTGATCCATCTTGATAACATCCCACGTATTGATCGTCATTTTGAAGCGATGATGGTATGGATGGATGAAAAGCCCATGGCAACCTATACCCAGTTTTACATCAAACATAATACCCACAATACCAAAGCTAAAATTGATAAAATCAGATATCGGGTAGATGTAAATACTCTGCAACATAGCGAAATTGATCATTTTGAACTCAACGAAATTGGCCGGGTTGTCATTACTACTACAGAACCACTCTTTTTTGATGCCTACAAAAAGAACCGGCAAACGGGTTCTTTTATCTTAATTGATCCCATTAGCCATAATACAGTCGCTGTCGGGATGATTATCGACAAGGTCGATAGTGATTTACTTCCTCATCGAATCACTGACGATCAGAAAGAGTTGATTACCCACGGACGCAGTTTACTGAGTGCTGACGCACGGGAGTCCATCTATAATCAGAAAGGAGTTTGCTTGTGGATAACAGGTCTTCATGGAAGCGGTAAAAATGAATTGGCCTTTGTGTTGGAGAAACAATTGATTGAGTCGGGGGCTACGGTGGTATTGCTTGATGGAAAATCGTTGCGGTCGGGCTTATCGCGTGAGTTGGATTTTAATCCAACTGATCGAGCCGAACATATGCGAAGGGTTGCTCATATCGCGCGTATCTTGAATGACCAGGGAATTATTACAATTTGTTCCTTTGCTTCGCCAGATGCAGCGATTCGTGACCAAATAGCTGAAATTATCGATCCAAAACGCTTCCACCTGATTTATATGGATACAGATACGGATTATTGCCGATTGCATGTGGACGACTCATTGTACGAACGTTTTGACCTTGGAGAAATTAAGTATGTGCCCGGTTTAGATATCCCTTACGAGATTCCTGTTCAGCCGCAGCTCCGTTTTTCACCGGAAAACAATGTGGAAAATGCGGAAAAAGTGATGAATTATTTACTGGAAAACAAAATCTTTCCACTCCACTAGACCTATTTTCGTCCCGCGATGATGATCGACCTGCAACCGCAGCAGAGGCGATCCTATGCTCGAAGCTGTTCGGTATCTATAATAAGCAAACTGTTGGTATGAGCGGATATTCGCGCCAATGACAGTGGAAAAAACCGGGATGCTGTTCCAAGTTGATAATTTATTGTAATTTTATCTCTTGGAAATTTCATCATTCACAAATTCATATAAAATGAAACACCTATTCACTATCAAGAGTTTGCTCTTGTTGCTGGCTTTTCTGTTGGTTTTTGCACCCGCTGATGCCAAAAAAGTAAAAAAGACAAGTGAAAATGACACACTAAAAGCTTCCGTATTTAGCGGCTTAAAATGGCGTAGCATCGGGCCTGCTTTTACTTCCGGCAGAATCGCTGACTTTGCTGTTGATCCAAATAATCCTTCTCGTTTTTATGTGGCTGCCGCATCGGGCGGAATATGGAAAACCAATGATGACGGGACCAGTTTCAAACCGATTTTCGATCATTATGGAGCTTACTCAATAGGCTGTTTAGCCATGGATCCCAACAACCATCATGTGGTTTGGGCCGGGACAGGTGAAAACAACCACCAAAGGGCTTTGGGATATGGTAATGGCGTTTGGAAAACAACTGATGATGGAAAAACATGGAAAAACATGGGATTGAAAGCATCTCGTCAGATTGGCAAGATTTTGATTGATCCCCGTAATTCGGAAGTGGTATATGTGGCTGCCGAGGGTTCTGCCTGGGGTCCGGGTGGCGACCGTGGCTTATACAAAACCACCGATGGGGGTAAAACATGGAAGAAAGTCCTGACAATTTCAGAGAATACCGGCGTGGCCAATATGTGTTTTGAACCGGGAAATCCTGATGTGATATATGCAGGTGCAGAACAAAGACGCCGGAGAGCTTTCGGTAAAATAGGTGGTGGTCCGGAATCAGCTTATTACAAAACTATCGATGGTGGAAAAACCTGGAACAAATTGACCAATGGCATTCCTAAAGTTGATAAAGGTGGAATGGCCATTGCTGTTTCTCCTGCCAATCCTGACATTGTTTATGTGATGTTTGAAGCATCCAATGGCAAAGGTGGATTTTATCGTTCAACCAATAGGGGAGCTTCTTTTAAAAAAATGAGTGATTACAATAGCAGCGGACAATATTACAGCGAACTCTACCCTGATCCGATAAATCCTGATAAAGTATATTCGGTTGATACTTATGGACAAGTGACTTTGGATGGTGGAAAAACCTGGAAAAATATGGGCAACAACAAACGGCATGTAGATGACCATGCCTACTGGATAGACCCGAAACACACTGATCATATGCTCATTGGCTGCGATGGCGGGGTTTATGAAACCTGGAATGGTAATAAAACTTTTGTTTTCAAGAACACCTTGCCGGTTACCCAGTTTTATCACGTATGGGCCGATAACAGTAAACCCTTTTATTGGGTTTATGGTGGCACACAGGACAATAATAGCCTGGGCGGACCTTCACGAAACATCAGGCAAGGTGGAGTTACTGGTGCTGAATGGGTAACTACCTTGGGTGGTGATGGATTTTGGCAAGCTGTCGAGCCGGACAATCCGGACATTGTTTACTCAGCCTATCAGTATGGAAACATCTTTCGTTATGATCGTAAATCGGGCGAACGTATAAAAATTAAACCCATGCCCAAACAAGGAGAAAAAACCTTCCGTTGGTATTGGGATGCACCTTTTATAGTCAGTCAGCATCAGGCTACCAGGCTATATATGGGAGCCAATAAGCTTTTCGAAAGTGATAACAGAGGAAATACATGGCGTGAAATCAGCGGTGATTTAAGCCGAAACCAAGACCGCAACCAGTTTAAAATGATGGGAAAATACTGGCCTTCTGATGCGGTAGCCAAGGATGTTTCCACCTCACAATGGGGGTTAATCATTGCATTGGCCGAGTCTCCTGTAAAAGATGGCCTTTTGGTTGTCGGAACTGACGATGGGCTGATTCAGGTAACGGACAATGATGGCAAAAGCTGGACCAAAACAGAACAATTTCCCGGGGTACCTAAATATACTCCTGTAAGCGATGTTTTCCCTTCCAATTTTAATGAAAATGTAATTTTCGCCTCTTTCAATGGAATAAAAAGCGATGATTTTAAACCTTATCTGTTGAAGAGCGACGATATGGGCAAAACATGGGTTTCCATCGCCGGCGACCTTCCAAAGGAAACCGTGCACACCGTGGCACAGGATCCGGTCAATAAAAATTTACTTTTTGCTGGTACTGAATTTGGCTTTTATTTCAGCCTGAATGGCGGGCAGCATTGGATGAAACTGGGGACAGGACTTCCCGATGTTGCAGTGCGTGATATTTCCATTCAAAAACGTGAAAAAGATTTGGTGATTGCTACTTTTGGCCGTGGTATTTATATCCTTGATAATTATTCGGCTTTGCGTCAGCTTTCTGCCAACAAACTAAAAAACAGCCCGGCTTTACTTTTCCCCATACGGGATGCGTTGATGTATATTCAAAAAGGAAATCGTTACGGAACAGGATCGGCTTATTACCAGGCTCCCAATCCTCCCTTTGGCGCCACACTTACTTATTATGTGAAGGATGTGCCGAAAACCTTGAAACAAACCCGCTTGAAAAAAGAAAAAGCATTGTTTAAAAAAGGACTGCCTATTCCACAGCCTACCAAAGATCAATTGGAACAGGAGAAAAATGAAACAGGTCCTTATTTTGTTTTCACCATAAAGGACAAAGATGGTTTAGTTGTGAGGAAACTGTATAAAAAAGCACAGAAGGGAATTCATCGGCTTACCTGGGATTTGCGTTATTTGATGCCTACTCCCATACGTTTAAAAAAGAAGGAATTTAATCCTTTGAACGATGGCTCAGATGGTATGCTAGCCTTGCCTGGAGATTATTCGATAGAATTATCCATGTATCATGACGGGAAAGAACTGCCTCTTGCCGAGCCGGAATCATTTAAAGCAAAAGTGCTCAACAATACCACTTTACCTGATAAAGACAGAAGTGCGCTAAATGATTTTTTCAACGAAATGTCTGAAGTTTGGCGGGTTGCCAGTGGGGCAGAAAAGTATTTGAATAGCCTTGAAACGAAGACAGCCTATGTTCAACAAGCTATTCAGCTTAGCAATGGAGCCACTTTGAAGATGAAGACTGAAGCGCAGGCAGTTAAGGAAGAACTGGAAAAGATCGAATTCATCTTTAATGGCACACCGGCCAAAGCCAGTTTTGAGGAGGTTCCACCGGAGAATATGTCCTTGCTTCGACGTCTTAATGAAGCTGTCCGTGCATCCTGGCAGTCTACTTCTGCACCGACCAGTACTCAAAAGATGAATTATAACATTGTGAAAGACATGCTGCCGACAGTTTTACAACGGATCCGGAAAGCAGATGGACGTCTTAAGATACTTGAAAGTCAATTGGATAGTATAAAAGCACCTTATACACCTGGGAGAGTTCCTCAGTTGTAGGTTCAATAACTAAATTTCTAAACCCCTTCGAGTTTTCGGAGGGGTTCTTTTTTTTAGTTCTATCCTGGTTTTCAATACTTTTGTGATACTAAAGTTAAGATAACGAAATTTGATATTTTATGTCGATGAAAATATGTGTGTTCTGCGGTTCCAGTATGGGTAACCAAATGGTTTATCAACACGCTGCCAGGGAGGTGGCTGATTTTTTTGTGGATAATAATATCAGCCTAATTTATGGCGGGGCTAAGGTTGGGCTTATGAAAATATTGGCAGACACTTTGCTCGATCATCACAAAGAAGTTATCGGTATTATGCCTCGTATGCTTGTTGATAAAGAGGTGGCACATGATGGATTGTCAGAACTTATTGTGGTGGACACGATGGCAGAGCGGAAATCGAAAATGGAAGAGTTTTCTGATGGGTTCATTGCTTTACCCGGTGGCTATGGTACCTTGGATGAGCTCTCGGAGATTCTTATTTACAATCAACTGCGTATTCACGACAAGGCCTTGGGGATCTTAAATGTGAATGGTTATTTTGATTCTTTGTTGGCATTTTTTGACCATGCCGTACAGGAGGGATTCGTACGCGCAGAACATCGAGATAGTTTGATCGTTTCGGATAACATCAAAACACTGATGGAAAAAATACAGGCCTATCGTCCGGTTTCCATAGGGAAATGGATCGATGACATCAAAGTGGAAAGCCGGTAGCTGGTGAAGTGTGAGACGTGCGAATTAAGACAAGAGAAGAATAAACAGACAATATTTTTCAGCCGAAACCGCTGGCCTTTATTTAAATCCATAAAGCAAAATAATTAATGTGTAAATCTTCTCGGTCAAGATGTCTTTTTTTGAACCAAGGAGTATTTGTATTTCTGTCTATCTTTGTGCCTTATAATGAGAAGATAAATTTGGATACAATTAAAGACCATCATGATTCTCCAAAAGAAGAAGAATTTATTTCCGCATTAAAACGAGGAGACAGGAAATCTTTTGAGCATCTTTTTAATATTTACCACAAACGACTGTATTATTTTTGTTATTCTTTATTGAATAATAAGGAAGTTGCCGAGGGAATTACGCAAATTGTATTTATCAAGATCTGGGTAAATAAAGAAAGTATAGACGAAACAAAATCTTTTTCAGGATTTCTATATACCATTGCTAAAAACCAGGTTCTCAACCATATCCGCAAATCAGTTCATCAGCAAAAATTCATCAACTATCTGATTGTTAATCCGAAAGAATTAAACCAGACCGAAGAGGATGTTTCGTATAACGAGCTTAAGCTTGCATTCGATAATAGGGTAGAGCTTCTGCCTACGAAAAGAAAGCAAATATATCTGTTAAGCAAAGTACAAGGTTTGTCCAGATTAGAGATTGCCAGGCAGCTAAACTTATCAATCAATACGGTAGACAGTCAATTATCCAAAGCCATTAAGTTTATTCGTTCAGGCTTAAAAAACTTCCTGCCATTGTTTTTGTTCATGCTATTTCATAGTTAATCGGCACGGTGTTTATCAAACACTGCATTTCTTTGCTGTTTGATAAGTATTTCTTTCGGCGAGATAATGGTTTTTATTAAATCAAGTGTATAATTAATGTGAGGCTTAAATTAAATGATGAAAATTAATAAAGAAAATAAGGCGCTTTTATTGAGATTTTTCAGAAACGACTGTTCTGAAAAAGAAGTGGAGCAATTGTCTGATTGGATTTCTCTTGACAAAGGGGGAGAGGAGATCACTTCGATTCTTGATGAACTATGGGATCAGGCGAAAAACTGTCCGGATAGTCAAAAGCCTGACACGCACAAAATTTATAATGAGATCAAATCGAAAATTGATGAGTTAGAAATTGGAAAAGAACACTTGCAGAATAAGCGCAAGATTATTAATTTTAAGGATAAACGTTTGCTTCAAAAGGTGGCCAGAATCGCTGCTGTATTTTTAATTTCCGCCTTAGTATTAGGTGCAGGATATTATTTGCATAATCATGCTACCAATAAGGAAGCAAATGATATTTCCGTATTTGTTCCTTATGGGCAAAAAAAACAACTTAGCCTGCCGGATGGAACACGGGTTTGGATTAACTCGGGAAGTTCGATAAGCTATCCCAAAAAATTCCAAAAAAAATATCGGGAGGTTAAATTATCAGGTGAAGCCTATTTTGATGTAACAAAAGACGCGCATCACCCTTTCATTGTAGAAACTAATGAAGTAAATATTGAGGTTTTAGGCACGGCCTTTAATGTTTCGGCCTATCCGGGTGGTCGGACAATAAAAACAACACTCGTGCGCGGTAAAGTCTTGGCTTATCATAATTCTTCAAAAGAAATTATCACAGATCATGTTTTCTTATTCCCAGGAGAACAAGCTGTTTACTTTAGGCAGCAGAAAAATTTCCAGCTTAAAAAGGTAAATGCCAAACTAGCTGGTTCGTGGAAAGATGGCAAGTTATTGTTTAACGACACTCCATTGTCTGAGGTAGTAAAAAGTTTAAATCGCTGGTATAATGTGGACATACAAATTCAGGATCCGGGAATTGAAAATTATGTGTATTCCGTTGATTTTGAGAAGGAACCTCTTGATTGGGTTGAAAAAATACTATCGGAGGTGACCCCAATTCGTTTTGTCCATTCCGGAAAACAAATTTTTGTTGTGAAAGACAAAAAGAAGTATGAAGATTTTATAAACAGGAAAAAGATTCATTAAACATTTCAGAGTATGAATAATAAAATTACGATCAAGTGGTTTAAACCCATCTTTCAGAAAAGAGGTCTATTAACTACATATTTAACCGTATTCCTTTTTTTAATAAACATTTTTACATTGTCGGCAAATACCTATTCTCAGGAGACCTATTTGACGATTAATATGAAAAACGCCAGCATTCAGCAAGTACTGGATGAAATTTCCAACCAAAGTGAATATACCTTCGCCTGGAGCAGTAAATTTGTTGACCTTAGTAAGAGAGTCGATGTGCAAATCAAAAAAAATACAATCAATAAGGTATTGGATGCTCTATTTTCAGGTTCTGATGTGCATTACAAGATAATCGACAAAAAAGTTGTTTTATCACCTGCTACAAAGGACACGAAGAAAGTTCTGCAGAACGGGAAAAGCGTTCATGGAGTGGTAAAATCATCGGAAGGCGAAACCTTACCCGGTGTCAACGTTTATGTAAAAGAAAGCAAAAAAGGGACAACAACCGATGTTAATGGAAGTTATACCATTCAGGTAAATAAGGGGAATACTTTGGTATTCTCGTATGTTGGTATGCAAACGATTGAGGTAATTGTGGGCGACAATCCCAAGGTAGATGTGACATTAATACCCAATATTGCTCAGTTAAAAGATGTAATTGTAATTGGTTATGGCACTGCAAAAAAACGTGATTTTACCGGTTCCGTTTCCTCAGTCACGGGGGATAAACTAACGCAGGTTGCTGCTGTTTCGCCCATTGCTAACCTGCAAGGAGAAATAAGTGGGGTACAAATTATTAACAATGGACTTCCTGGCTCGGCACCCATGGTTTTAGTTCGGGGAGTTGGTTCAATCGAGGCCAGTATTAATCCTCTTTATGTAGTTGATGGTGTGATTACTGATGATATCCTCAACCTGAACCCGGATGACATTGTTTCCATTGATGTATTAAAAGATGCTTCATCTCAGGCAATATATGGTGCCAGAGGTTCCAATGGCGTAATTATGATTACGACTAAATCGGGGCAAATTGGGAAACTGAAAGTGCGTTATTCAGGATATACCGGCTTTAATACCATAGCCAGCAGGGTAAAAATGGCAGGATCAAAATTGTATGAACAATACACCAACGAAGCCTTGAGATATGATAATAAGAGCCCCGCTTTTCCAACACTGGATTCAACCTATAACACCAATTGGTTAAATGAAATTACACGACAAGGGACTATTGTACAACACACAGTTACCTTGAGCGGTGGGTCAAAAGACGTAGTCTATTATGTTAGTTTAGGTTATTACAATGAGCAAGGAATTTTAAAAAAAAACGATTATAACCGAATTTCACTGAAAATTAAGAATGAATATCACCTTGCCAGTTTTTTAAAAATAGGGAATGATATAAATTTATCCACTTTTCATAGTGATAATCCCAATACGGCATTTTTTAATGAAGCTTATCGTCAAGGGCCTAATTTTCCCGTAAAGGATTCATTGGGCAATTATGGTTGGTCGAACAATATTAATAATGTCGGAAACCCGGTTGGCTCACTTGACTATTGGAACAATAAAAGCAAAGGTTATCGTGGGCTTGGTAATTTTTGGCTCGAAGCCAAACTAGTAAAGGGACTGAAATTCAGGTCTAATTTCGGCCTGGATATTGGCATAAGCAGCAACATTAATTATACGCCTTCTTTTTTCGTTTCGGCCCCTCAGCAAAATTTAATAAGCAAATTGACGGCTGCCATTAATGAAACTAGTCATTATACCTGGGACAATTACTTCACTTACGATCGGTCATTTAGTGGCGTACACAACCTAAAGATCGTTGCCGGTATTACTACCGAGCAATTCAAATCGTATGACCTTTCCGGTTCTCGCCAGGATGTACCCCCTCAGGAAAATTATTGGTATTTAAACCTGGGAAACGCCGCTTCTGCCACCAATGGAAACGGGGCTAACAAATGGAAACGGATGTCCTATTTCACTAGAGTTTCATACAATTACAAAGGGAGATATTTATTCACAGGAACCTTGAGGCGAGACGGGTCTTCCAGATTTTCACAAAACCATCATTGGGGCGTTTTTCCGGCTTTTGGACTTGGCTGGAGAATCTCAGAAGAAGAATTCATGAAATCTATCAGCGCCATTAGTAACTTAAAACTTCGTATGAGTTGGGGAATTGTTGGCAACGATAATATCAGTACCAATGCCTTTTTATATACCATTAACACAGGCTTAAATTACGTTTTCAACCAAAAGATTGTTGTTGGCTCTACGATTACCGACATTAAGGATACCAACATAAAATGGGAAACCTCAAATAGTTATGATATAGGTCTGGATTTTGGATTTTTTGATAACCAACTTTCCGGATCTTTTGATTACTATAATAAACAAACAAAAAATTTATTAATTCTTTTGCCGCTACCTGCCATTTTGGGTTCTCCCAGCTATATCACCAATGTGGCCCGAATGGAAAACAAAGGCTTCGAGTTTAATATCAGCTGGTCGCAAAAAGTCAACAACGCTTTCTCTTATTCTATTGGAGCTAATTTTACTGCCAACCAAAATAAGGTGTTGGATTTATCCAATGGCCTTCCCATAAATGGGGGCAGCCTAGACAATGGGCAATACACAACAAGGACCGCGGTGGGCGAGCCAGTAGGTAGTTTCTATGTATATAAAACGGATGGGATATACCAAAATCAGGCTGAAATTGATAAATCCCCCCACTTTCAGGGAGCAAAGCCAGGCGATTTAATTTATGTAGATACCAATGGCGATGGTCTTTTAAATGAGAATGACCGCGTATTTGCCGGATCCTATCAGCCAAAATTCTATTTTGGATTTAATTTCTCGATGAAGTATAAGCAGTTCGACTTTTTAGTTTCCGCTTTCGGAAATGTAGGTAATAAAGTATATAATGGCAAAAAAGCCCAGCGCTGGGGTGGCGAAAATATTGAAGCCTCTTTATCTGACAGGTGGACAGTTAACAATCCCAGTAATACTACTCCCCGAGCCTCTAATTCGGTTCCAATTCCATCCGATTATTACATTGAATCTGGTGACTTTCTTCGAATTAGCAACCTTACTTTAGGTTATACAATTCCTGTAAAATCAAAGATGATTTCCAGATTTAGGGTTTATGTGAGTGCACAAAACCCCATTACATTTAAAAAGTTCAGCGGTTTTAACCCTGAATTACCAGGTGGTATAATGGGATCTGGTATTGAATTGAATCCTATCCCAACCACAGCAAAATATTTATTTGGCGTTAATTTATCCCTTTAAGAAATTTGTAAGATGAAAAATTATAAAATAATCTTAATCATTCTGGGTCTGTTTTTAATGGGCTCTTGCAAAAAAGACTTTTTAACAGTGCCTCCGGAAGGTCAAATTACCCCCAATGGATATTATTCAACACCGGAAAAGGCGACACAATTAATAAATGCCATTTACAATAATCTGTTGCAGTGGGATGAAAGTACCTTCTCCTGGATTGGAATTTCCAGTATTACCTCTGATGACGCAAATAAAGGTAGCTCTGCTGGCGACACGGGAGCTGATAAGGATCAATTGGATAACTTTACTTATACTTCAACAGATTTTTCTTGTAATGAAGTGTGGATGGCTAATTATCGGGGGATCGCCAGAGCTAACAGGGCACTTTCCATTTTACCCGGGGTGCAAATTGATGCCAAATTAAAACACCGTTTAATCGGTGAAGCCAAATTTTTAAGGGCTTATTTCTATTTTAATATGGTTAGGACTTTTGGTGGCGTGCCATTGATTGATACACTTGTGGATCCAACAAATCAGGCGGAGCTTAAAAAACTTAATGTGCGGGCTCCTCAACAGGATATTTATAATTTAATTATTAGTGATTTGACTTATGCCAAGGACAGCTTGTACTCAAGAAGTGAGTATGAGACTAACGATTTGGGTAGGGTTACCAAAGGCTCAGCCGCCGGTTTATTGTCAAAAGTTTATATGTATTTGAAAGACTGGCAAAAAGCCTATGATTTAAGCGGAGAAGTAATTAATTCAGGGGAATATTCTTTGGCTCCCAATTATGCCACCATGTGGCGTGAATCCGGAAATAATGGTCCGGGTTCTTTATTTGAAATTCAAGCGGTTGGTGGTCCGATTAATTTGGGTGTTCAAGGCTGGTCTGTAGTTCAAGGTGTCAGAGGCCAATTTGGATGGGGGTTCAATACTCCTTCGAAATCTTTGGAAGATGCCTATGAACCCGGAGATCCCAGAAAAGCGGCTACCATTATTTTTCCCGGCGACACCATGTGGGATGGGGTGGTAATTATTAAGAATACACCAAATCCAAGATATAGTAAAAAGGCCTATGTCAGTCGTACTCAAGAAACCTTTGATGGAAATGACTGGGAAAGTAATAAACATGTGCGGATATTGCGATATGCTGAAGTCCTGCTCATCCATGCCGAAGCTGCCAATGAGTTGGGGAAAACTACCGAGGCTTTGCAATCACTTAATAAAGTTAGACAGAGAGCACATGTTTCGATCGTATTTACTAATGACCAATCAGCCCTGCGATTGAAAATTTGGCACGAAAGAAGAGTAGAATTAGGTATGGAAGGAGACAGGTTCTTTGATTTGGTAAGACAAGGAAGAGCAGCTACGGTACTAGGGCCTCTTGGATTCCAGTCTCCCAAAAATAATTTGTTCCCGATTCCACAACAGCAAATAGATATCAGTGGCGGCACGTTGACTCAGAACCCGGGATATTAATTTTAAGCGGATTTTAATTTCATGAAATTCCTTATTCTTTGTTGCGCTAATATATTTTTTCGTTTTCATTGAGATGTTTTTAAAGCACGAATAAACGAAGGGCAAACATGGGGTTGTTAAATCATTTCAATTTTCTAATTCTAAGATTATATAATACAGAAGTGTATGAAATATAGTAAATTATTTTTCTTATTGCTCATTTTTTCTACCAGCTATATTTGTGGTTGTACACCGGTAAAAAAAGGAGTTGACCTGCCCATAGCGGCGAACCCGGATTCTTTATTGATGGATACCGTCCAACAACAGACATTTAAGTATTTCTGGGATGATGCTGATCCTGCTTCAGGGATGGCCAAGGAAAGAAATACCTCAAGTGTCGTGACTACCGGTGGTAGCGGATTCGGTGTAATGGCCATTCTTGTTGGGATTCATCGAAATTTTATTAGCCGTGAACAAGGGCTTGACCGTGTGCTTAAAATTGTGGGTTTTCTGGAAAAAGCTGATCGATTTCATGGGGCATGGGGCCATTGGATGAATGGAAACACCGGGAAAGTCCATCCCTTTAGTCTTTATGATAATGGTGGCGATTTGGTAGAAACCGCTTTTATGATACAAGGACTTCTGACAGCTAAAGAATTTTTTAATGGTACGGATGCCAAAGAAACAGATTTGCGAGCACGTATTCAAAAACTTTGGGAAGGCGTGGATTGGAACTGGTATCGCAAGGATGGGCAGAATGTTTTGTATTGGCATTGGTCTCCAAATTATGGCTGGAAAATGAATATGCCCATCCGCGGATGGAACGAGGCCCTTATTATATATGTCTTGGCCGCTTCCTCACCCACACATCCAATTCCTGCATCCGTTTATGATTTGGGTTGGGCTTCTAAGGGTGCTATTTTAAGAAATGGAAATACGTATGAAGGGGTGGTTCTTCCACTGGGGCCGGCATATGGCGGGCCACTGTTCTTTTCGCACTATTCATTTCTTGGCCTTAATCCTCATGGATTGAAAGATAAATATGCCGATTATTTTCTTCAGAATAAGAACCAGAGTTTAATTAATTACCTGTATTGTGTAAGAAATCCGAAAAACTTTTATGGATATTCGGAAAATGTTTGGGGTCTGACCGCATCCGATGATCCTAAAGGTTATAAGGCTCATTCTCCAACCAATGATAATGGAACCATCACACCATCTGCTGCTATTTCTGCTATTGTCTACACTCCGGTGCAGTCGCTACGAGCCATGCATTATTTTTATGATCACTTAAAAGATAAAATTTGGGGAGAATATGGTTTTTATGATGCATTTAATCTGCAGGACAACTGGTATGCTAAATCCTATCTTGCCATTGATCAGGGCCCTATTATCATCATGATTGAGAATTACCGTTCGGCTTTATTATGGAATAATTTTATGAAAAATACTGATGTTCAAAAAGGACTGGACAAACTGGGATTTACCTATCAAATAGCCAATTAGAAATATTTATAATATGAAGAAAATACAATTTATCCTCCTTTCTTTTCTTTTGGTAGTGATGGGTGGAGCCTGCCAAAATAATAGTATTGATAATAAAAAAGATATTAAATCAAACGGCGTTTCCTATGACAAACAAATCAAAGATTTAATGTCAAAAATGAGCCTGGAGGAAAAAATTGGTCAGCTGAATATGTTGAGTGGCGATTGGTCGGTGACCGGCCCTGTTATCAGATCGAACTTTGCCAAAGAAATTAAAAAAGGGATGGTAGGTGCTATGTTGAACTGTTATACTGCCGCTTATACCCGGAAGCTCATGAAACTGGCTGTTGATAGTACGCGTCTGGGAATTCCTTTATTATTTGGTTATGATGTAATCCACGGGCAGCGGACGATCTTCCCAATTCCGCTGGGTGAATCTTGCAGTTGGGATTTATCTTTGATGAAGCATTCAGCCAGGATAGCTGCCATCGAAGCTTCAGCCGAAGGAATCCAATGGACTTTTGCCCCTATGGTTGATATTACACGCGACCCAAGGTGGGGAAGGGTGATGGAGGGTGCGGGCGAAGATCCATGGTATGGTTCACTGGTCGCTAAAGCACGCGTAAAAGGTTTTCAAGGAAACGATTTGTCAGCAGACAATACAGTGCTGGCCTGTGTGAAACATGGGGTGGCTTATGGTGCCCCCATTGCAGGAAGGGAATATAATACGGTGGATATGTCGAAACGTACTTTGTTCGAAACTTATTTGCCGCCCTATCATGCCGCTGTTGAGGCAGGCGTTGCTACTGCTATGACGGCTTTTAACGATCTTAACGGAACGCCCTGTACTGCTAATGCCTGGTTATGGAATGATTTGTTCAGGAAACAATGGAATTTTAGGGGGCTGGTCGTATCGGATTATACTGCCATCAACGAGTTGGTAAAACATGGTGTAGCAAAAGATATCCCCGATGCTGATGTGCTCGCTCTTCATGCCGGAGTGGATATGGATATGATGGGGATGGGATATGTTTCGAACCTTAAAAAAGCAGTGGAAAGCGGTTTGGTTTCAGAAAAGGAAATAGAGAAATCTGTTTACAGCGTTTTAAAGGCCAAATTTGAACTGGGGCTTTTCCATGATCCTTATAAATATTGTTCTGAGAAAAGGGAGAAAAATGACTTGATGACACCTGAAAACCTTGCTTTTGCACGAAAAGATGCACGGGAATCCATGGTATTATTAAAAAACATGAAGCAGCTGCTCCCCTTGTCTAAAAAAATTCATTCTATTGCTGTGATAGGTCCTTTGGCGAATGATAAATATGATATGATTGGTGCATGGTCAGGAGCTGGCGACCATTATACGAAACCCGTAAGCTTGTTGGAAGGGGTTAAAAATAAATTGGGATCAAAGGTTCAAATCATGTTTGCAAAAGGCACGGAAGTTAATACCCTTTCCACCAAAGGCTTTGCAGAGGCCATTAAAATTGCAAAAAAGGCTGATGTGGTATTATTGGCTTTGGGTGAGAGTTCTAATATGACTGGGGAAGCCACCTCCCGTACCCATTTAGACTTACCGGGAAATCAAAATGAGCTGGCTGATGAGGTGATCAAAACGAATAAAAATACTGTGGTTATTTTAATGAATGGCAGGCCTTTAACAATTCAGCACCTCGACACTACTGCACCAGCTATTTTGGAAACATGGTTTGCCGGTACGGAAGCCGGGAATGCCATTGCAGATGTAGTTTTTGGCGATTATAACCCTTCCGGGAAACTAACCATGACCTTCCCTCGAAATGTAGGACAGATTCCCATTTTTTATAGCCATAAAAACACCGGAAGACCCGATAATCCAAAAGATCATTATACTTCGAAATATAGTGATTCACCCAATACGCCTTTGTACCCATTCGGATATGGACTGTCTTATACAACGTTTTCATACAGTGATTTAGCATTAAGCAAAGTTGAAGTCACAACAGATGACACACTGAAAGTTTCAGTTATGCTTAAAAATACCGGAAATTTTGATGGGACGGAAGTAGCCCAACTCTATATCCGCGATTTGGTTGGCAGTGTAACTCGTCCGGTGAAAGAATTACGGGGGTTTAAGAGAGTGTTCTTGAAAAAGGGAGAGTCCAAAAAGCTTACATTTAGCCTCACGAATAATGATTTAAGCTTTTATCGAAAAGATATGAGCTGGGGTTCTGAACCCGGTAAGTTTGAAGTATTTGTCGGAACAAACTCATCCACCCAGTATAAAAAAGCATTTAACTTGAAATAAGAGTCCACTCCGAAAAGTAATAAAAGGCGTCATTGCGAAGGAGGAACGACTGAAGCAATCTTTTAAATAGTAGTAACCTGAGTTCGATGTAAAGAGATTCAATAACTACTAATGCTAATCAAAACCTAATTTTCCCTCATATTGGTATATTTTATTTCGAACTCAGCTTAGTATGTTTGATAGTTGAGATTGCTTCACTGCGTTCGCAAGGACGTTCAAGCTATCTTCGGAGTGGTGGGATCAAATAAAAAAGGCTGTCCTTTTATGGACAGCCTCAAAGATAAGAAAATTGAACGGTATTACCTCTTGATAAATTTCTTCACAGAAATAAGATCAGAGTTATCCATTAATTTTAGAAGATAAATTCCCTTGTCAAAATTTGAAGTATTTATGGTAGTCCTTCCTTTTTTAACATCTTGTGCTTCATATAATTTTTGACCCATGAGGTTATATATTACAAGCTGTTTCATATTCTGATTCAACTGTAAATTCAAAACATTTCCTACCGGATTAGGATACATATTAAAGTCAAAAGCTTTATGACTCGAGATACCCGTTGTAGTAATCGGGTTGGGATCATCATTCAGGATGATATCATCAAAATAAATGGTTACATCGGCAGCACCAAGCAAGGTGTCAAAATCAGGCATTAAATCTGCAGTGGGATAAGTGCCGGTTAATGTTGAGAAGTCAAAAACGATATCTTCCCATGTATTAGTAGCCTGCTGTACATTTAGACTTGGTACTTCAAGATTGCCTGTTGCTCCTCCTTCTAATTTAAAGTGTAACGGACTAATTTTTGGCTTGTAAACTTTAACGTGCATATAATGGGCGTTAGTTAAATCAAGATTAGGATTAACGCCGGCCCAGAAACCACCCCATGTTTGTCCACCATTATCAGTTCCGCGACGGATAAACTGCATCACTTTAGAGCTGGTATTGATGCCTGAAGGATCCGGATTATCTACCACCGTAAATGTTGAATCCAAAGGATAAACAGCATCATTGTCCCAGGCACCGTTACCCATAACGTGAAGCGTCAATGATCCGGATGTGCCATCTTCAAAATTAGCAACTACAGTTGACGCTGGTGCAGGTTCAATGGGGGTTGAATCGTTATTTACCTGAATATTATCAAAATAAATAGTCTGATCTCCAGCCATTGTAAATGGGTCTTGAAAGTCAGGCATTAATGAACATTTGGGATAATGGCCGGTTTTACTTGAAAAATCAAAAACGATATCTTCCCATGCTCCTGTGGTTTGCTGTATGTTCATACTGGCTGTTTCAAGATCACCAGCATCCCCTCCTATAACTTTAAAGTGTAAAGGACTAATCCTTGTCTTATAAACCATAACGTGTACATAATGTGCATTTGTAAGATCAATCTGAGGATCTAAATCAGCCCAGAAACCACCCCAAGGCTGACCACCATTATCAGTTCCACGACGCGTATATTCCATCACTTTAGAGCTGTTATTGATACCGCTTTGATCGGGGTTGTTTACGACCTTAAAAGATTTATTTGCAGTGGAGTCATCCCATGTTCCATTTCCTTGAGAGTGAAGCGTTAAACCTGTGGCTGCGCTATCTTCAAAATCAATGGTTTTAAATGGAGGTAGAACTTCTTGCGTTGGAGTTGAGTCGTTATTTACCCGAATATCATCAAAATAAATAATTTGATCCGCAGCCATTGTCAGTGGATCTTCAAAGTCGGGCATAAACGAACAGATAGGATAAGTGCCGGTTTTGCTTGAAAAGTCAAAAACTATATCTTCCCATTTGCCGGTAGTTTGCTGTGGATATTTGCTTGCTATCTCAAGATCTCCGGCTGTACCTCCCTGAACTTTAAAATGTAAAGGGCTTATTCTTGTTTTATAAACTTTAACATGTACATAACGTGCATAGGTAAGGTTAATCTTAGGATCCAGTGATGCCCAAAAACCACCCCATGGCATTCCTCCATTATCAGTACCACGACGGATATATTGCATAACTTTAGCACTAGTATCTATGCCCGACATATCAGGGTTGTTTACTACAGTAAAAGATTTATTTGCCGTAGAGTCATCCCATGTTCCGTTTCCCATACTATGAAGCGTTAAACCTGTAGCCGTGCCATCTTCAAAATCAATCGTTTTAAAGGCAGGCTCCAATGTAATAGGATTTGGGTCGTCATTTACCGTTATATCATCAAAATAAATTGTTTGATCAGTAGCCATCGTCAAAGGATCTTCAAAGTCCGGCATAAAAGAACATGTTGGGTAAGCACCGCTTAAGCTTGAAAAGTCAAAAACAATATCTTCCCACTGGCCTGTAGTTTGCTGCTTGTAAATGCTGGGTATTTCAAGAGCACCCGAAGGGCCATCTGCTAATTTAAAGTGTAAGGGACTTATTCGTGTTTTGTAAACCTTAACGTGTACATAATGGCCATTTGTAAGATCGATTTTAGGATCTAATGATGCCCAAAAACCACCCCATGGCATTCCTCCATTATCAGTACCACGACGGGTATATTTCATCACTTTCGCACTCGAATCTATGCCTGACACATAGGGATTGTTTACTATCGTAAAAGATTTATTTGCTGTAGAGTCATCCCATGTTCCGTTTCCCATACTATGAAGCGTCATTCCACCAACTGTACCATCTTCAAAATTGATCGTAGTAAATGGAACAGGAGTATATACAGCAGGAGTAGAATCGTTATTTACTACGATGTTATCAAAATAAATTATTTGATCTCCGGCCTCTGTTGGGTCTTGAAAATCTGGCATAAACGCACATGTTGCATATTTTCCGCTTACAGAAGAAAAGTCAAAAACCATATCTTCCCAAGTGCCGGTTGTCTGCTGAACTGCTTTACTTGGAATTTCAATATCAGCCGAAGTACTACCACCTTGCAATTTAAAGTGTAAAGGACTTATCATGGTTTTATAAACCATAACGTGTACATATTTATTAGTGGTGACATTAATGGAATCACTTACACCTGACCAAAAACCACCCCATGGCTGTCCTCCATTGTCTAAGCCTCTGCGGATATATTTCATCACTTTCGAGCTTTTGTTGATGCCCGATGCATCAGGGTTGTCTACCACGGTAAAAGTTACGCTTGTAGAGTCATCCCAAGTACCGTTTCCCATAGAATGTATGCTACTAAGTGAATCGGTAGTGCCATCTTCAAAATTGGCAATGGTTTGAGCCGTAATGAAGCTGACGGTGCCAAATAGTAAGATAATTAAAAGTAAAAATTTGTGTTTCATGCTATTACGATTTAGTGAATAATTAAAAATTAAGCCCAAGACTTTATTGATTAAAAAAATCTACTTGCTATGTATAATACCCTTCAGCTATAAAAAATGATGACTTAATAAGTCTTTTTTTTAGAAAAAAAGAAACTTTTGTTTCACAAGAAAAAAGAGATTATTGGTAAGCGTTTTGGTAAAGAAGACGCTTTGTCTGTCCCATTCCTCATGCGGACGGCAAGATGGATTCATCCCTTTATAAATAGCAATGGTGGATTTATATAACCGATGGCTAAATGGTTAATATTGATGCGCGGTATCATGGTTGGTATAAGCTTTCCTGACAAATCAATCTCGAGCTTTATCCAATAGCCTGTTTAATTCCTGAACCTCCTCTTTTGTCAGGTTTTTTAGAAAAGTGTCTGTCTTCTTTTCACACTCATCCATTGTCTTTAAAAGGGCGATTCCTTTTTCGGTTATACAAATGTCTTTTTGTCTACGGTCAATCTTATTTTCTTTTCTTCCAACATGGCCACTTTCATACAGCCTATCCACTATCCGACTGACATCTGAACTTTTGTCGAGCATACGCTCTTTAAGAAAACCAATGGAAGCAGGGCCTTCGCTTTGGAACCCCCGCAAAACCCTTAAAATATTGTATTGAGGCTCAGTCAATCCATGCTTTTTCATAAGCTGCAAGAATTGATAGTTGAAATGCTTAACGGTATAGATTAAATTAATCGTCCCTTTGTGGTAGTCATTTCGAAATCGTCCTTTTATTTCATCTTCAATACCCATAATAAACAATTAGCTCAATAAGCACTTTGTAATATTAAAGTTTATTCCTAAATATTCACAGGAAGCTCTGATTCCTGTAAAAGTCATTATATTTTACATTCTCCGTCCTGAGAACAGCTGCTTCCTTCCGATACCGAGAACTTTTCTTGAATATTAGAATGCCAGCTCGTCCAGGCTTTTTCAATCGCATCAAAATAAATTTGTTCGGTTTGTGCTCCGCTCACATAAATCTCATCATCTATCAGAAAATAAGGAACCCCTTTGATGCCTAACTCTTTTGCGTGTTCAATGTCGTTTTCAACTGCCTGGTCAATGATTTCGGAAGATAGTAATGGTAATAGCGTTTCTTTATCGATGCTCAATTCTTTGGCTAATTCGATCAATACATCCCTATCGTCAATATTAATGTTATCAATAAAGTAGGCATGGAATAATATTTCTTCTGCAGAAGCCCCCTTTCCTTGTCCCTTCGCTATCTGCAATAGCCGATGTGCATTTTTTGTGTTTATCCGCCGGGTTTTTTCGAGGTGAAACTCCAAGCCTGCTTCCTGTGCCATCTCTCGAACAAAATCGTATGATAAGGCTACGTCCTCCACGGTAATTTCATCGCGTTCGGCAATGTATTCATATAGGGTCTTGTCATTTTGCGTAATCATTTCAGGAGAAAGTTGATAACTATGCCAAACCACCTCAATGTCATCTTTGTGTTCGAACATTGAAAGGGCTTTTTCAAACCTCCTTTTACTGATGTAACAAAATGGACAAACTACATCTGACCATATATCTATTTTCATCTTCATCGATTTATCTGTTGAATTCATTTAAGTTATTGAAAATAAGCCCTGATACTTTATGTTTATCGCTGATAAGTAGCAGGGCTAAATTTACAACTTTTAGGGAAGGCTGTGTCGTGGGCAAAATAATTTTGTTGCTGAAGATTTATACAATCGTTGAAATCTCGTTAAACAAACGCCTTGGGCGTCGTGGATAAAGATCCTTGGTTTTGTCAAAGAAGCCCATCACCAGGGACATCACCACTGTTTCATCTTCGGATAAGTCAAATTCTTTATGAATTCCGTCGAAATCTATTCCACTCATGGGGTGAGTATCAACACCATATTCTTTCGCTGCAATCATTATCGACATGGCTAATAAACCCACATTGCTTTCGGCAAATTTGAGCTCGCGTTCCTTGCTGCTACCGTATAGAAATGCCGCCGCTTGCTTGGCACCATCAACCATTTCCTGATTACCGCCTACGCTCTGAAACATTTCTTCCCAAACGGGATTGTCATTATTCCATGCGCTTTTTTTCCCAACAAGAATTAAGGTGAGCGAGGCCTCTTTTACTTTCTCTTGCTGGTTAGAAAGCTTGAATAATCGTTCTTTGCTGTTTTCGCTTTTTACTACGATTATCCTCCATGGTTGCAAATTAAATGCAGAGGGAGCCAATACTGCCATGTTGATAATTTCGCTTAATGTTTGCTCACTAAGTTCTTTGGTTTCGTCAAAGAAATTAACTGAACGACGTTCCTTGAATAAGGTTTTAATTTCCATTTTATAGTGCTTTAAATTATTAATAATAATCACAAAAGTATGTCAAAACATTATATGTTGAAACAAATAAATAAAATTAAACTGTTAAATAACGTTAAAGAAGTTAAAATGAGTAAGATAAGGGGGGTAATCATTCCTATATAAGAGATGGATGGGCTTTAAAAATGCCTTAGGCTTGCTAATTGCTGTATTTTCAAGAGCCTTGGTGATGATATTATCCAACAGAAAACCTAAAAAATTAATCGTTGTTTACCAATGGAATAGCTTCTCTCCCTGTTAAAACAACAAAGCCCCCCATTTTCATGGAGGCTTTTGTTGCCTGACCAGGGTTCGAACCTGGACTCTTCTGATTCAGAGTCAGACGTGTTGCCAATTACACCATCAGGCAATGCGGCGGCAAAAATATAAAATTCTTCAGTAAATAAACCATCCTGCGGCCAAAAATATTTTGCTTTAAAACTCCAGGTTCTGAGGAGCTCTCGGAAAAGGAATTACATCGCGTATATTCGTCATGCCGGTCAGAAACAAGATCAATCGCTCAAACCCCAAGCCAAAACCTGAATGGGGTACAGTGCCGAATTTGCGGGTTTCCAAATACCACCACATGGAAGATTCGGGAATGTCTAAAGCGTTGATTTTCTCCAATAATTTATCGTAGTTTTCTTCCCTTTGCGATCCGCCAATGATTTCACCAATTTGTGGAAAGAGGACGTCCATAGCACGTACAGTTTTACCATCCTCATTTTGCTTCATGTAGAATGCTTTGATGTTAGCAGGGTAGTCGATAAGGATAACGGGTCGTTTAAAATGTTTTTCTACCAGATAGCGCTCATGTTCCGATTGAAGATCAGCACCCCATTCATTGATGAGGTATTGAAAACGTTTCTTTTTGTTGGGTTTTGAGTTTCTCAAAATCTCAATAGCCTCAGTGTAGGGAAGCCTTACAAAGGGTTCTTCTAACACAAAACGCAGTTTTTCCAATAGTTCCATGGAACGATCTTCCGCCTTTTTATTTTTTTCTTCATCTTGCTGGCGCTTGCTCAGAAATTCCAAATCATCCATGCAATGGTCTAATGCATACTGAATGACAAATTTCAGCATTTCTTCGGCCAGATCCATATTGTCATTCAAATCGTAAAAGGCCATTTCGGGTTCTATCATCCAGAACTCAGACAAATGTCTGGTTGTGTTGGAATTTTCTGCTCGGAAAGTAGGGCCGAAAGTATAAATTTTTGAAAGTGCCAAAGCAGCCAGTTCTCCTTCCAACTGTCCCGACACGGTTAAATTTGCGGCCTTTCCAAAAAAGTCTTTTTTGAAATCCACACTTCCGTCTTCATTTTTTGGAATGTTTTCCAGATCGAGGGTTGTCACCTGGAACATTTCACCGGCACCTTCAGCATCAGAGCCGGTAATGATGGGGGTATGGATATTGTAAAAGTTGCGCTCGTTGAAGAATTGGTGTACTGCGAAAATCATGGTATGACGAACGCGTGCTATGGCACTAAATGTATTGGTGCGAAAACGTAAATGGCCTTTTTCGCGCAGAAATTCAAGGCTATGCTTTTTGGGTTGAAGAGGATATTCATCGGGATTGGCTTCTCCTAATATCTCAATCACTTGAGCCTGAACTTCTACTTTTTGTCCACTTCCCATTGATTCGGACAATAGTCCGTCTATCGACAAGGCTGCACCGGTGTGAATTCTATCCAGCAGCGGTTCGTTAGTCGCATTCATTTCCACCACTATCTGAACATTCTTGATGGTTGATCCATCATTCAGAGCGATAAAGGCCACGTTTTTACTGGCTCGTTTGGTTCGCACCCAACCTTTTACATTGATAAGACTACCGAAATCAGCACTTTCCAACAAATTCTTTATTTCCGTTCTCTTCACTTTTCAAACATTTAAATGAATTTGCAAAAGAACTAAATTTCAGCGAACTAAAGCAGCATATGATTAAAATATTTCTAAGGAAGCTTTCCTAACTAATTTTCAGCCTATACTGTTGTTTCTGCTTGGTGAAGAAAAACGATGTGAGAATAATCTCTAGACCCTGAGTTTTCAACACTCCCAATAGCCCTTAAGTCTGGCAATATAGCTGTTTAAGCCCGAAAACTGAAAAGAATGTTAGCAATTTCAGCACATTGAAGTGTGGGTTTATTAACATATATTAAGAAATTCTTAATTTTGTTGCGATAAATAACTATTAACCAAAATTTAATAAAATGAAATTACAGCTACGCACTGCTTGGCTAATGCTTCTTCTTGTAGGGATTAGCGTTTCGGGCTTTTCGCAGGGGGTCACAACTTCTGCTTTAAAAGGTTTTGTGGTCGATCAAAAGGGAGCCCCCTTATTTGCTGCTACCGTCTTGGCAATTCACACGCCCACCGGGACCCAATATGGGACGGTAACCTCAGCAGATGGCCAATTTACGATACTAAACATGAAAATTGGTGGGCCTTATTCTGTAAGGATCAGTTCAGTGGGTTATGAAACCGTGGTCGTCAAAGACCTGTACCTTGAGCTGAACAAAACCACTGATATTAAAGTGGTGCTAAAAGAAACTTCGGTTAATATTGGTGAAGTGGAAATTAAGGGGAATACCGCTGGAGTTATGAATTCGGATCGTACCGGCTCCATGACCAATGTAAGTGGCGAGCAAATTACCGATATGCCTACCATCTCAAGAAGTTTGAAGGATATCACTCGTCTTACTCCTGAATCGGATGGAAATAGTTTTGGCGGAAGAAACAACCTCTATAACAACTTCTCAGTAGACGGTTCTATTTTTAACAATTCATTTGGCCTGGATTATGCCACTCCCGGTGGTCAAACTGGAGCACAGCCTGTGTCGCTTGACGCCATAGCCCAGGTGCAGGTTTCATTGGCTCCTTTTGATGTACGCGAAGGTGGGTTTACCGGTGCCGGTGTAAATGCCGTTACCAAATCGGGAACCAACGAATTAAAGGGAACGGCCTATTATTTTATGAGAAACCAAGGCATGGCCGGAACGAAAGTAGGAAATACGAATGTTCCGAATACCAATTTTAGTTCCAGTCAATATGGCGTTAGCCTGGGTGGCCCCATCATTAAAAATAAACTGTTCTTCTTTGTGAATGGGGAGATTGAGCGTCGCGATGAGCTGGCTCATGGATTTGTTGCCTACAATGCTTCCAATAAAGGACAAGAGAATGTTACCTCTGTTCCAGAGGACAGTATTCAAATGGTACAGGCAAGATATCGCAACTATTGGGGCTATAATCCGGGGGCTTACCAGGGTTATAATCATCATAAAGACAACAAAAAGCTGTTGGCTAAGATTGACTGGAACATTTCGAAAAACAACAATCTGACCATTCGATACAATATGTTAAATGCATGGAAAGATATTCTTCCCCACCCGGAAGCAATTATTGGCCGTGGACCTACCAGCTACCGTTTGCCTTTTGAAAATTCATCCTACCGTATTTTCAATAAGATCAATTCGGTGGTGGCGGAATTAAACTCCATCTTCTCCAATAAAGCGGCTAATAAGTTATTAATTGGTTATACTGCTTTCCGTGATCATCGCGAACCTCATTCTGCACCTTTTCCGGTAGTAGATATTTTTAATCAAAACGGCAACTTGGCCATTACGGCCGGATCCGAGATGTTTTCGACCCACAATGTTCTGAATCAGGATGTTTTCCAATTTACAGATAACCTGTCTTTATACAAAAATAAACACACCTTAACTGCCGGGGTAAATTTTGAATACTTCAATTTCCAGAATTCTTTCAATTTATTTTATTATCCCTGGGATACTTTTTCCAGTGTAAAGAGCTTTCTGGCAAACGATTCTATCACCGGAACGAATTTCAATAAACAAGTGCGCGATTCCCAGAAAAATCCTTACTTATGGTCTTATTTAAAAACCGGCCAAATTGCACTTTATGCACAGGATGATTGGCAAGTGAATGAAAATTTCATCTTGACCTACGGCTTACGTATTGATTTACCCATGTATTTTAATAAAATTCCACGCACAGCTGCCGTTGATGTTGCTGCTAATTTTGATGGTTGGGTTGACCAAATTGGGAACCCAATAAAAATTAATCCCGGTAGCTGGCCAAAAACAGAGATTTTGTGGTCTCCACGTGTTGGCTTCAATTGGGATGTGAATGGCGATAAAACGTTCCAGCTTAGGGGTGGATCTGGTATTTTCAGCGGCCGTGTTCCTTTCGTTTGGTTAGGAAACCAATCGTCCAATTCAGGGATTAACCCGGGATATACTTTTCAGGTGAATGCCACTGCTGACAATTTCCATTGGCCTCAGGTTTGGAAAAACGACCTGGCTGCCGATTTCAAATTTGGAAATAACTGGGTTGCCACTGTTGAAACCATGTATTCAAAAGATATCAATGCTGTTGTCCATCATAATCTCAATATGAAGCCTCCAACAGGTTCTTTAACTGGCACCGGCGGTGACCACCGCGCCATATTTGCCGGATTTAATGAAGTGAACATTTATTCTTCCAGCCCTAATGCAATTGGCTTTTTGGATGCAGGTGCCATCGTTTTGGATAATTCAAAGCAAGGTTATCAATATAATTTTACTGCGAAAGTGACCAAGACATGGAATTTCGGCTTGAATTTTATGGCTGCTTATACATACCTTGATTCAAAAGATATTACCTCTATTCCGGCAGAAATTGCTGCAGATGCATTCCAGCGTAACCCGGTGGTGGGCAATCCCAACCAGTCAATGTTTTCCTGGTCGCGTTATGGGTTGAAACACCGCATTATTACCAGCATAATGTACAAAGTGAATTATAGAGGACGTTGGAGTTCCACATTTTCCGCGTTCTACGAAGCAGGAAAAGGAAACCGCTATTCCTATGTATATGCAGGCGACTTAAACCAGGATGCCATTTCTAATAACGATTTGCTGTATGTTCCCGCTAACAAAGGTGATATTCACTTCGGAACTGTAGATGCTACCACAGGCGTTGCTACTGTTGCTCCTGATGCTGATGCGCAATGGAATGCATTGAACAACTTTATCGAACAGGATAAGTACTTGAAAACCCGTCGTGGTAAATATGCGCAACGGAATGGCGCGATGTTGCCTTGGTATGGCCAGCTCGATTTCCGTTTCCTTCAGGATTTGGTTTTGGACAAAACAAAAAACAAAAACAAATTGCAATTCTCCCTTGACATTCTTAATCTTGGCAATATGATTAATTCCAACTGGGGCGTCAGGAAATTCGCAAGAACCACTACACCAATTACTGTAAATGGTGTTGATGCCAACGGAGTGCCTTATTTCAAATTTGACACCAGTCTTAAAAGCTCTTATGTCGACGATGTGTCTTTGCGTTCCAAATGGCAAATGCAAATCGGCCTTCGATATATCTTTAACTAATCAGTTTATTAAAATTTTAAAAAGAGGCTGTCGAAAGACGGCCTCTTTTGGTTTTATCCTGGTTCTAAAATTGTTTTGAAGTCATATGGTACTGACAATAAGGTTATTATGATGGTTTTCGATAGGGAAGATTATTTAAGTACTAAAACCATGCCAATTTGAAAATCTTATTACATTTGTAAAAAAACCAATGGAAACAAAATAATTAGTACATGCTGAAGCAAAGACTACAACAAAAGTTATTACAAAAACTGTCTCCGCAGCAGATTCTGCTGATGAAACTTTTGCAGGTACCTACCATTGAATTAGAGCAACGCATTAAACAGGAAATTGAAGATAACCCGGCTTTGGAAGCCGAGGATGAAGATGGCAAAGAGGAAGAGTCGGATTTTGAGATAAACAATGAAAGTTCGGATGACCCTGATAGCGAATTTTCGGAGGAAACATCGACTGAAAGACAGGATGATTTTGACATTGACGATTATTATAAGGGCGAAGATGAAATTCCGGAATACAAACTTCAAATCAATAACCGTAGCCAGGACGAAGAAAGAAGAGAAGTGCCTATTTCTTCGGGCATAACTTTCCACGAGCTCCTACAACAACAACTAGGCTTACGTCAACTGGATGAGCATAAATACCAAGTCGGTCAATATATTATCGGAAATATTGATGATTCCGGATACTTACAGCGATCGCTTGAATCCATGGTCGATGATTTGGCCTTTATACATAATATGTCCACTAGCAAGCAGGAGATGGAAGAAATCCTTCCCATCATCCAGGACTTTGAGCCTCCCGGAGTCGGAGCCCGTAACCTGCAGGAATGCTTACTGATTCAGCTTCAGCAAAAACTCAATAAGGATCATTCGGAGAATATTGAATTGGCCATGAAAATCATTAAACGCTATTTTAATGAATTCACCAAGAAGCATTATCAAAAAATAATGAAACGCGCCAATATTTCAGAAAGTCAACTGAAAGAAGCGATGGAAGTAATCCTAAACTTAAATCCTAAGCCTGGAAATTCACTGGGAGAAACTTCCCGGAACAACCATTATATTATTCCTGATTTTACCATTACGAACGATAGTGGCGAACTGGAACTTTCACTAAATACCTGGAATACCCCCGACCTTCACGTAAGCAATACATACTCAAAAATGCTAAACCAATTAGCTCATGGGAAAAAAGGGAAATCAGAGAAGGAAGCGGTTACTTTTATTAAAAATAAAGTGGACTCGGCAAAATGGTTCATAGAGGCAGTCCGACAACGTCAAAATACGCTTTACATCACCATGAAAGCCATCATGGATTATCAACAAGCATACTTCCTTACCGGCGATGACACCAATCTCCGTCCCATGATTTTAAAGAATATTGCCGATATCGTGCAAATGGACATTTCTACTATTTCCAGGGTTGCCAACAGCAAATATGTTCAAACCCCTTTCGGTACCTTTTTGTTGAAAAGCTTTTTTAGCGAGTCGATGCAGAAGGAAGATGGAGAGGAGGTATCAACCCGAGAGATCAAAACGCTGCTAAAAGAATTAATTGATTTGGAAGACAAATCGAAACCATACACTGACGAATATCTTACGCAGCAATTAAAGGTTAAAGGTTACCCCATTGCCAGGCGTACGGTGGCAAAATACCGTGAACAATTGGTAATCCCTGTGGCTCGTTTACGAAAACAATTGGGCGATTAATTCGTATATTATGGAAAAGATTATTGCCCGCGTACTATCCTTCCTCTTTCACCCGCTGTTGGTTCCTTCTTATTTTCTGTTAATACTATTTCAGCTTTCATTGCCCGAAGCGACGGCTGCACAGGGAAAATTCAAAACCTTACTTTGGCTTTTTGTATTTACCATGACATTTATGCTGCCCATATTGTTTTCTTTTTTGTTATGGGGCTTGAAGTATTTAAAAAGCCTTCAGATGCAAGAGCGGGAAGAACGGATGCTTCCAATGGTTGCTGTAGCCGTATTTTACTATTTCACCTTTTATGCCTTGAAACAATTACCCATTTTTCCATATTTCAAACTATTTATGGTGGGCTCTACCGTGCTGGTACTCTTGGGAATTCTGATTAATTATTTTTATAAAATCAGTCTTCACCTGATTGCCTGGGGTGGTTTTACTGCCGCTCTTATAGGATTGAGTTTTCAGCTTCATCTCTCATTGTTTTTATGGCTCTTTTTGGTGATTTTTATTTCCGGACTAACCGGATATGCCCGACTGCAATGTAAGGCTCATTATTATTTACAGATAAATCTTGGATTTTTGCTGGGTTTTGTAGTGATGCTTGCTTTATTTTTAATTTAAACGGCTCTTATTTCCCACTAAGCTATCCTTTATTAGAACACTATCTTTGTAAAAATTTTCAGCTATGAAAACAAAATTAATGCTACTAAGTATGTTTTCGGTTTTCTTGTTCTCCTGCACAAGCGTGGAGCAAAAAGCACCCGAAGCCAAGCCCTCTGATAATGCCTTGTTAATGGCCACTTTTTATAATTATTTCGCTGCCGAATATGAGGCTTTATGCTATCAGGCATACAACATGGCCAAAGAAAGGGTAGAAAAGTTGCATAAGGAATTTCCAAAAGAGAAAAATATGGCCATTGTTCTCGACATCGACGAAACCGTATTAAACAATAGCCCATATCAGGCCAAAATGATTGAACTTAACACACGCTACGATTCTTGTTGGAATACATGGGGCCGACAGGCAAACGCACAAGCTGTTCCAGGTGCTGTTTCTTTTTTAAAGTTTGCCGATTCACTGGGGTTTCATATCTTTTACGTAAGCAACCGAAAAGAGAAAACGCTGAAAAATGCTACCCTTGAGAACCTGAAGAAATTAGACTTTCCACAAGCCGACGAAGCGCATCTGTTCCTTCGTACCACTACTTCGGATAAAGAAGGCCGCCGACAGGCTATTTCAAAAAAATACAAGATAGTTTTGCTTGCCGGTGATAACCTCGGTGATCTTTTCGAAGACCCAGGCAATTTTAGCGGGCGAAAAGACAAAGTGGAAGCCTTGAAAAATGAATTTGGAATTAAATACATTGTTTTGCCCAACGCCATGTATGGCAGCTGGCCGGCAAGCCTGGGCCTGTTCAGTAAACATCCGCCTGTAGATTCGCTATTAAAAGTAATGACAAAAAGTTTCGGAAAAAGCTGTCCAAAGAAATAAAACAGCGTTTAAAGGGCTGTAACCAACCTGGTTATCACTGGCGTACGAATATTTTGTGTGACTTGAGGAAGCTCAGTTGACACGAAACTCGCTGCATCACAATCTTTATCTGTGAAAAATTAACTATAATTATAAATTCAATAATCCTGATGGCATTGTTTTTGTAAGGCTTGTCGTGGCAAGATGGATTGACGTTTTGATGAGTCATATTCGTCTTAAAATTATAATGAAAGATAATTTATTAATTAATAAGCTAAAATATTATGGAAGAAAGACGATTTAATCCTCAGCTACTTGAAAAATTAAATAATCCCGAAAGGTTGAAAGCGCTAGCCCCTGACTTTATTTGGGAGAGATTAAATATTTCTACCCTTCAAACAATGATTGACATAGGTGCCGGTACGGGGTTTTATAGCATTCCTTTTGTTAATTATTACAAGGAGAGTAAGCTTTATGCCTGTGATTTGTCTGACATCATGATTAATTGGATGGAGGAGAATGTTTGTCCAAAATACGACAATATTATTCCGGTAAAAATGGAAGAGTATTCAATTCCTCTCCAAAACAATATTGCAGACCTGGTGTTTATGATCAACTTACATCATGAGTTAAAAAGTCCCGAAAAAATGTTAACAGATTGTTATCGCTTATTAAAAACTGGCGGTAAGATTGCTATTGCTGACTGGAAAAAGGAAGAGATGCCCGATGGCCCTCCCATTCAAATAAGATATCAAACAGAAGAAGTTAAGAAACATTTGCTCGATACGGGATTTAATAATATTGAAATTTATAATGAGCTATCAATGCATTATTTGATTATTGCAGAAAAATAATTTTGTCTGATTGCAATAAAAGAACTAATCTTTCTTTTTAGGAACCCATCACAGCGTAATCCCCATTTTTTTCATCAAAAATGTGGCATTGAGGTTTTGTGATATCCCCTCTTTGAGTTGATAATCGAAAACCAGTTGGTTGTTTTCGATTTCAACTTCGAAGCGTTTATTGACAATATTCTCAGGAAAATCATCAGCCAAACCACCCAAAGCAAGGTCGTGTGTCGCCACCAAGCCCGAGGCTCCTAAGCGGATTAACTGCCGGAGCAGAGCCCTGGAACCCTTTTGTTTATCCTTCGAATTCGTCCCGCGAAGAATTTCATCAAGAATGATAAACAGTTTCTCGCCTTTTTCAAGTCGCTGGATGATTTCCTGCAAGCGCTTAAGCTCGGCAAAAAAGTAGGATTCGCCATCCTGCAAAGAGTCGGAGGTTTTGATACCTGTAAAAAGTTGTACCGGTTTAAATACAAAACGATCGGCCAAAACAGGGGCTCCGCACATGGCCAGCAGCAGGTTTACACCAATGGTTCGCAGATAGGTGCTTTTGCCTGCCATATTGGCTCCCGTAATAATTTGAAATTGTGCCCAGGATTGAATATTTATCGGGTTTCCCACACATTTTTGAGTTGCGATAAATGGATGTTTTACATTTTTTCCCTCCAATCCAAAATCATTGATCAGGTCGGGAAAAATCGCTTCAGTATGTTGAAAGGCAAATCCGGCAAACGAACAAAGGTCGTCGACCTTGCTAAGGGCATCAAACCAATGTGGCATTTCTTTACCATAGGTTTTCTTCCATTTTTCCAGACGCATAAGCTGCAGAATATCCCATAAGAAAAAGATGTCTAACGGGATACCAATCAGTATATTGAGACGATAATCAAAGGCTTTGGAAATAGCCCTAAGTTGTTTAAAAGCCAGTGCTGCCGGTGAAGCAGAAGTAGAGAGATTAAGCTGTTCCTTTTTCAGTAATTCCGAATGAAAATTTTGGCTCTCGATCTTTTCAAACAAGGTGGCATATTTCCCCAGCAATTCTGTTTTCTTCCCCAGCAAATCGTGTTCACGATTGATTGTGGATAGTTTCGACCCCAGAACAATTAGTGGCAGCAAAAGAAACATCAGAAAAGCACCAAAAGATAAGATTCCAAGATTGATGAGTACCACCGTTCCCAATCCCAGCAATGGGGTGATTACTATAAGTATTTTATAAATTGGCTTATTCCAAAGCCCGGTTTCTATACCGGACCATCGCAACAAATTGTCTATTGCTAGTTTATCGGTCTTTTCCGCCGTCCCTATAGCCTGGAATTCCTGCCGCCAAAGCGGTATTTGCTGTAACTCAGCGATGGCTTGCTGCCGTTTTAAAATTACATCTGATGATAAATCGGGCGCCAATAAACCCTCTGCCAGCAGATCGCGCCCACGCTGTGTTGCGCTGCGGTCGAGCAGTTGAAAGAGTGAGCCCTCTCCAAAAACATCCAAATCCACAGCAAAGGGATGTTCAACAGATAAATACTCCGTTCCGGGCAACTGATTTTTAGTGTTTCGAACCAGCAGCAGTAATTCATTCTTATTAATTTGAAGCAGCCTTTCTAAACGTGTTTTCTTCTGAAAGAGTCTCACATGTTTTATCACCAGGAAGGCAAAAAAACTCAGTCCTATCATGCTAATTCCTAAGACCATCCACCCATTGGTGGAAGAAGCGAGGTAAATTCCCAACACGGTGATTAGAAAGACACTAATGCGGAGTATGGAAGTTTTCCGGATTGTCTGCTTAACGGAAAACAATTGAGCCGAATAATCGTCAACTTGTTTTTGGAAAAAGGATGCAGGATTTATGTGGTTTGAATTCATAGCGTATTTTTATTGTTTTAAATGGTTCTGTTAGGCACAGAATTTATGCGTTGAATAAGCTTTCAATTGTTTTAATTGGTAAAAACATTTTTGCACTATCAGGTAATTTAATAAAACCATATTTTTCATAGAAATATTCGGCATCCTTGTCCAAGGGATTAACGATTAACGCGAAAGAGCCTATTGTATGAGCTATTTCATAACTTCTTTTTAAGGCATCAATAAGTAAATTTTTACCCAAACCTTGCCCTTGAAATTTACTGTCAATCGCCAACCTGCCAAGTAAGGTCGTAGGTATGGAAACATATGATTTAGGTAATTTTTTTTGCAAAGTATTTGGGACTAAACTTAATGGAATACTGTTGTTTGCCAAGGTATAATAGCCTTTTATAAGTTGGGTTTCAGAATCAATGAATACAAAGCAAGTGGACAACTTTCTTTTCACGTCCTGATTGGCTTGGAAGTGTAAATAATTATCCAGTAGATCCTTGCCACAGGAAAATGCTGCTTTTTTGTGTTTTGGAGCAAGCGGCTCGGTTAAATAACTCATTTTGGAACGATCGCGTTGTATTCATCGGCTGCAGAAAGCAAGTCTTTATTGGGTTTCCCTGGATTTGTAATAGCATCAAAGAAAATTTCGCTGTCTCTATTCGAAGCTAAAACTTGTTCGTGTTCTTTAATAATTTCTTTAGCTCTTTGCTGTGCTGCGAAAAGTACAAAGTCGGTTAAACTTCTATAACCGCCAAGCCGGGCAGCCCTTTCAAAAAACATTTTTTGCTCTTTAGGTAATTTTGTGTCAAAGCGCGCTTTTTTTTCTGTAGTTGCCATAATTTTAATTTTTTACAAACGTACGGATATTTTCCGTACGTTGCAAGTTTTTATGCAGAATAACTACTTGATGAAGTTTAAAGATCAATCCTTGTTTAGACTTAAAAACGTCAGGCATACTGGCTCCGAAACTTCAGCCTCGTATCCGGTATACTTTAAAAGACCGGTTTTCTGATTTATTTTATAAACAGTGATGTTGTCGCCGTTTTTATTGGCAACAATTAGGAATTTCCCTGAAGGGTCGATGATAAAATTGCGGGGCCAGTTGATGGCTTCTTTCATCCAACCAACAACTTTAAGTTCCATGGTCTTTTGATTGACCTTACAAATAACAATACTGTTGTGTCCGCGATTGGAAGCATACAGAAAATGACCATTGGGAGAATAGTGAATTTCGGCACATTTACTCTTCCCCGTATAAGAGGAAGGTAATGCTGAAATCACTGATTTAAGTATGGTGAAGCACCCGTTTTTGTCTGGCAGATAAGTAGTAATGGTATTGTTCAGCTCATGCACCACCGACATGGCCTTATTTCCGGGCTGAAAAGCGATATGACGAGGCCCTGAACCGGGGGCAGCTTTTATAGTTGTATGAACAGACAAGCCGTCTTTAGCCAAATCGTAAACATAAATTTTATCAGCACCCAAATCGCATGAATAAGCATACTTTCCATTCAAATCAATACTGACAGAGTGGGCATGTGGAGAGCGCTGGCGATCCTTATTTGGCCCGCTTCCTTCGTGTTGATGATTAGACATTACTCCCTTTGCAATACCATCTTTGTTAACGGCGAGGCGGATAAAGTTGCCGCTACTATAATTCGCGGCCAAAACACTATTGCCAACATTGTCGTAAGCGATGTAGCAAGGAGCCGAACCTTCTGAACTGTAGGTAGCCAATTTTCTCAAACCACCATCTTTCTGATTGATTTTAAAGCCCACTATTTGCCCCATGCCTTTCGCAGCCTCATTTACACTCCACAACTGTTTTTTATCGGCACTGATGCACTGAAAAGAAGGGTTATTAATGCTCGCCGCTAATTCAGGAGTCGAAATCATTCCTGAATTGACATCGAATTTTGCTAGATAAATTCCCTTACTTTTAGTATCGGTGTATGTGCCGATATAAAGTAGCAATTTCTTATCATTAACTTTAGAAAAGGCATTTAGATTTTCTTCCCTATTAGCATTTTTGTTGGAGATTGAATCCTTATTTTCAACTACTTGCAAGTTTTCTTTACCACTGTCCTGTTTTGCTATGCTGATATCACAAGTCCATAAAGCGATTGACACAATTAGAAGGTACTTATACATACATTATGATTTTTAAAGCTGTAAAAATACAAAAAGGCAGGTTTCGATTCCAAGAAACAAACCTTTAGCATAAAGCTCCCCTGCCCGAAATCGCACACCTATTGTGGGGCATGCGAACACTTTATATAAAAGCCTTTTATTTAAGAAAACGGTTAAACTTCATATTAATTCTGGATTTTAGCACTTTACAAATAATGGCACAATTCGTGATAAACCTTAAAGCTCAAGAAAAGCACCCGTTTAATGATCAAACTTCACAATATCCACAAGTCCTATCAAATTGGAAAAAATCAACTCCATGTCTTAAAAGGAATTGATTTACATATCCGTCAGGGCGAATTGGTTTCCATTATGGGATCATCAGGTTCCGGAAAATCGACTTTATTAAATATTCTTGGCGTTCTGGACTCATACGACCAAGGGGAATATTATTTGGACAATACCCTTATGGCCGGACTCAGCGAAAAAAAAGCAGCCTTTTACAGAAACAAGATGCTGGGTTTTGTATTTCAGTCCTTTAATCTTATTCCCTTCAAAAACGCCATGGAGAATGTGGCATTGCCACTATATTATCAGAAAGTCAACCGCAAACACAGGAATAAAATAGCCATGGAATATCTCGATAAGATGGGTTTGAAACCATGGGCAGAACATACCCCCAACGAACTTTCGGGAGGACAAAAACAAAGACTGGCTATTGCCCGCGCCCTCATTGCCAATCCAAAAGTTATCCTGGCCGATGAGCCCACCGGGGCACTCGACTCAAAAACATCAATGGAAGTGATGGCTCTGCTACGCGAAATTAACCAACAAGGAATCACCATGATTATCGTGACCCACGAACAGGACATCGCCGAGCAAACCGACCGGATTATCCACTTGAAAGACGGGATTATTGAAAATGATGCCAACGGTAGGGAAATGAAACAAAAGGTCTTTGAAGCCATAGTGGAGGAGGAGGTATAATATGATTATTGACCGGGATAAATGGCAGGAGATTTTCAGTACCATCAGCAAGAATAAGTTGCGCACTTTTCTAACAGGCTTCAGTGTGGCCTGGGGAATTTTTATGCTGATTATATTGCTGGGATCAGGGCAGGGATTACAAAACGGTGTACAAAGTCAATTTGGCGATGACGCAACCAACAGTCTGTGGGTTTATTCCGGCCAAACCACCAAAGCCTATAAGGGAACCAATGCCGGCCGGAAAATTCAGTTCACCAATCGTGATTATGATCGCACAAAGACCCTTGACAAACATATAGATCATATTGCAGGACGTTTTTACGTGGGAAACAAACAAATCAGCTATAAAGACAACTATGGCTCTTACGACATTCAAGCGGTACAACCTGCCTATAAATACCTTGAAAAAAACGAGATAACACAAGGTCGTTTTCTAAACCGACTGGACATGGAGAATTTCAGTAAGGTGATTATTATAGGTGATGTCGTTCGAAAAGATCTTTTTAAAAATGGAGTAACGGCTATGGGAAAATATGTTGAGGTAGGGGGTATCCCTTTTAAAGTGGTTGGCGTTTTTAAAGTCAAGGGTGAAAACAGAAATATGCGCAAAGTGTATATTCCTGTTTCCACTGCCCAACGTGTTTTCAATGGAGCTGATCGTTTAAATCAGGTAATGTTTACCGTGGGAGATGCCAGTGTGAAAGACACCCGAGCCATAGAAACCAAGTTACGAAATGAATTTGCTGCATTCCATCATTTTGACCCAACCGATCAAAGAGCCATTCGCATCAATAACGATCTGGACAACTACCAAAAAGTGATGAACCTTTTCCTGGGAATCAGAATCTTTATTTGGATAATCGGTATCGGAACCATCATCGCGGGCATCGTGGGCGTAAGCAACATCATGATGATCGTGGTAAAAGAGCGAACCAAAGAAATTGGCATCCGCAAAGCCTTGGGTGCTACTCCCGGCTCCATTGTGGGATTAATCCTACTTGAGTCGGTGCTCATTACCAGCATGGCCGGTTATATTGGCCTGATGGTCGGGGTAGGATTATTAGAAATCGTTGGAAAAATTATTCCCCCCAGCGAATTCTTCATGAACCCACAGGCCAACATAGGCATTGCCCTTATTGCCATGATCTTATTGGTTGTTGCGGGAGCCATCGCAGGATATATCCCCGCCCGTAAAGCAGCTTCCATAAAACCCATCGAAGCCTTACGGGATGAATAAAATATCACGAATACAAGGAATGAATGATAGAAGAAGATTCGAAAAAATGAAAAAACTGACGGCACATACAATATATTTAATCTCGTCGCTCTTTGAAGTGTTTGAGAAGGAAATCGTGAAACATCAAAAGGACTATTATGAATCTATTTGACTTGGACAACTGGCAGGAAATCTGGACGGCATTAAAAAAGAATCCGGTGCGTACCTTTTTTACGGCCTTTGGTGTTTTTTGGGGAATTTTCATGCTGGTCGTCATGCTGGGTTCCGGAAAAGGCTTACAAAATGCAGTCTATCAAGGATTTGGTGATTTTGCCACCAATAGCTTTTTCATGTGGGCTCAAAAAACCTCCATGCCTTACGAAGGTTTTAAACGAGGCCGTAGTTATAATTTTACCAATGAAGACAGCAAGGGCATCCGAAAAAATATTCCGGAGGTAAAACTTATTGCTCCCCGTCTTCAGGGTGGAGGTTTTCGTGGTGCCAGCAATGTGGTAAGAGGAAAAGAGACCGGTGCTTACAACATTTATGGCGACTATCCTGATTTTTTCAAAATCGACCCGGTAACCATATTATCCGGCCGTTTTATTAATGAACTGGACGTTAAAGATAAAAGAAAAATAGCGGTCATTGGAAATGATGTGGCCAAAGATCTTTTTAAAACAGGTGAAAATCCCATGGGTCAGTATATCCGTATTCAAGGGGTCTATTTTAAGGTCGTTGGCCTGTTTAAATCTAAAAAGAAAGGGGGACAGGCCGAGCGTGATGGCAATTCTATTTTCCTTCCGTTTTCGAGCATGCAACAAACCTTTAATTATGGCAACAAAGTTTTTTGGTTTGCCATCACTTCAGCCGATAATGTTCCGGCTTCGGTAGCCGAAGAAAAAGTGCTGGTCTATATGAAAAAAATGCACCACATCAATCCGAAAGACACCCAAGCCATTGGCCACTTTAATGTGGAAAAGGAGTTTAAAAAAATGACCGGCCTTTTTATTGGTATTAACGGCTTGATTTGGATCGTGGGAATCGGCACATTGCTGGCCGGCATCATTGGGGTTAGCAACATTATGTTGATCATCGTAAAGGAACGCACACGGGAAATCGGGGTCAAACGAGCATTGGGAGCCACCCCCTTAAATATCATTTCACAAATTATCCTTGAGGCCGTCACGCTGACTACCCTGGCGGGATACATTGGTTTGGTAATCGGTGTGGCATTACTTTCACTCATTGATAAAATCATGGTGAACAGCGGTGCTGATTCACAGTTTTTCCTTCATCCTGAAATCAATTTCAAAGTAGGAATGACCGCCTTGGCGGTACTGGTGATTTCAGGAATTTTTGCCGGCCTCATTCCCGCCAAACGGGCAGTGAGCATTAAGCCGGTTGAAGCATTAAGAGATGAATAAATTATTTAACAATAACGATAAAAAGAATAAACGATGAAGACTTTTTTTAAAATTTTAGTAATTTTTATCTTGCTCGCACTATTCGGGTACACCCTTTATTATCTCTGGAATAAATCAAAAGAGAAACCGGTGGTTTTCAAAACTGAAGCACCAGCCTTCACCAATATCGTTAAGAAAACGGTGGCAACGGGATCGGTGGTTCCACACAAAGAAATCGAAATTAAACCGGTAGTTTCAGGAATTATCTCCGAAATTTATGTGGAAGAAGGTAAGATGGTGAAAAAGGGCGACCTGATCGCAAAAATCAGACTAATTCCAAACATGATTAACCTGAACAATGCCATGTCGCGGGTGGACCAGGCCAAAATTAACCTGGAAGATGCCCGACGCACTTACGATCGTCAGTATGAATTACTAAAAAAGGGAGTGATTGCCAAAGCCGCATTTGATTCGTATGAAACTAAATTCGACATAGCCAAAGAAGAATTGCAAACTGCTCAGGAAAATTTGCAGTTGATCAAAGAGGGACAGATTAAGAAAAAAGGTGCTCCCACCAACACCTTGGTTCGTGCCACCATAGCAGGTATGGTGCTTGATATTCCGGTTGAAATCGGGAATCAGGTGATTGAAGCTAACAATTTTAATGCCGGAACCACAATCGCCACGGTAGCAGATATGAAAGACATGATTTTTAAAGGTAAAATTGACGAAACGGAAGTGGGTAAGATAAAACTGGGGATGCCGCTCATTCTTACCATTGGGGCTATCGACAATACCAAATTTGATGCACATTTGACGAAAATATCACCAAAAGGGGTAGAAGAAAACGGGGCAATCCAATTTGAGATTGAAGCAGATGTAAAATTAAAAAGCAAACAGTTTATCCGTTCGGGATACAGTGCCAATGCGGACATTGTACTCGAACGTGCAGAGAACGTATTGTCTATTCCCGAAAAGCTGCTTCATTTTGATGGCGACTCTGTTACTTATGTAGAAGTGGAAACCGCCCCTCAGCAGTTCAAGAAAAAGATTATAAAAACCGGCTTGTCAGATGGAATAAACATACAGGTACTTTCCGGCTTGACCAAAAAAGATAAAATTCAAGTCCCATTGTAACAAAAGAGGCTTGTTTTGCTATTTTAGCTGTTCATTGAACTTATTTCAGAAAAAAAACAGATAAATGATCTGAATATTATTTTATTAAGCAATTAAAAATTTAAAAATGAAGAAGATTACTTATTTCATGGCTGTGCTATTGATGTTTTCAGGGCTGAGCCTCAAAGCCCATGAGGGCATGTGGATTCCGCTGCTTTTAAGGCAGAATTTCGCAGAAATGCAACGTCTGGGGCTCAAATTGACTCCTGAGCAAATTTATAGCGTGAACCATTCAAGCCTAAAAGATGCCATTGCGGGTTTATCAGATAGCCCTGAGCCTCAGGGTTTTTTCTGTACTTCCGAAATTGTTTCTGACAAAGGTCTTTTGTTTACGAACCACCATTGTGGTTTTGAGTCAGTACAAAAACATAGTTCCGTAGCACATGATTATTTAAAGGATGGGTTCTGGGCCATGAGCAATGCCGAAGAACTGCCCAACAAAAACCTGACAGCTTCTGTGTTGGTTCGTATGGCTGATGTTTCTGACAGCATCCTCCCCATGCTAAGCGATACCATGACCGGGAGTCAGCGTTCTGCCATTGTAGGAAAAATCATCCATCGGCTGAAAAAGGAAAATGCCGAAAAAGGAAAATATAATGTGGTGATAAAACCCTTTTTCAACGGCAACAAATACTATATGCTGGTTTACATTGTTTACAGAGATGTACGTCTGGTAGGTGCTCCCCCGTCTGCCATTGGGAAATTCGGCGGTGATACCGACAACTGGATGTGGCCCCGGCAGACGGGCGATTTTTCAATTTTTCGTATTTATACCGCCCCGGATGGTTCACCGGCAACTTATTCCATAAAAAATATTCCTTTGAAACCCAAACATTTTCTTCCTATTTCGTTAGATGGCGTAGAAAAGAATGATTTTGCCATGATTTGGGGTTTCCCGGGCAGAACCAACCGTTATATGACGGCACCGGAATTGCAATTTAGAATGGCTCATTATTTTCCACCTCTTATTAATGCCTTTGGTAAAAAGTTAGAAGTTTGGAAGAAACATATGGATGCCAACCAGGCAGTCCGGATCAAATATGCTTCCAATTATGCAATGGTCGCCAACAGCTGGAAGTATTTCATTGGACAGACCAGGGGGGTAAAAAAACAACATGTAATTGAAAAGAAAAAAGCTTTTGATAATCGTTTTGTCCGGTGGGCAGCAGCCGAACCGGCAAGAAATGCCAAATATGGTCATGTATTAAAAGACATTTCGGAGACTTATGAAAAGCAAGCAGCCGGTATTGAGCCTCTGATTTATGCCAATGTATGCGGTCTTTCCGGGGCGGAAATTATCCATTTTGCCCAAGCATACAGTGGCTTGGAAGGAATGCTAAAACAATACAAAAAGACAAAGGATAAAAACATAAGAGCCAAGAAGCTCAAGAATATCAACAGCATTGCGCAAGAAATGCAGGAAGGCCTGAATAAGAAATACAAAGATTATGACGAGGCCACTGACCGTGATGTCTTTGCGGCGATGACACGCTTGTATTTTGAGAAGACGCCTGCGGATCTTCATCCTGAATATTTGGATAAAATGGCGAAGAAATTTAAGAATAATTTCCATGCTTTTGCTGATTACGTTTTTGAAAAATCGCATTTCAGCAGCGCAGAAAAAGCCAAGGCCTTTTTGGCTAAGCCCGATTTAAAGCGTCTTGAAAAGGATCCGGCTTTTATCCTTGCTCAGGAATATATGGCTAAATTAACCGGAGCCTCCCAAGCTTATCGCAGCCAGGGGAGTACCCTTGGAAAAGCCAAACGACTGTTTATGCAGGGAATCATGAAAATAGAACCCAATAAGGTTTTTTATCCGGATGCCAATTCTACACTTCGTTATAGTTATGGAAAGGTTGAAGGATACAATCCACAAGATGGTGTTCATGATTACTATCAGACACACCTTTATGGCGTGATGCAAAAAGAAGACCCGACTAATGATGAGTTTATTGTTCCGAAAAAGCTAAAAGAACTTTTTAAAACCAAAGATTATGGTTCCTATGGCGAAAATGGCCAAATGGATGTTTGTTTTCTTACTAATAATGATATAACAGGTGGCAATTCGGGCAGCCCGGTCATCAATGCTAAGGGAGAGTTGTTGGGATTGGCTTTTGATGGCAACTGGGAAGCCATGAGTGGAGACATTGCCTATATTCCCAAGTTGCAACGCACCATTGTGGTAGATATACGTTATGTTTTGTTCATCATTGATAAATATGCCGGTGACCATCGGCTGATTGATGAATTAAGCCTGGATAAGTCAGTTCCACAACCAAAACCTGTTGAGGTGAAAATAAGTACGGAATAGGGCTTGGAAAAATAGTATAACAAATGAAAAATGCCATGGCAGTGATTGTCATGGCATTTTTTTATGATCAAAACCTGTCAATTATTCATCAGAAAACTCCTTGAGCAGTTTACGATATCTGGAGAAAACCTGAGCACGGGAAACAAATCCAAGGTACTTCCCTTCGCTTATTACCGGTAAGTTATAATTACCGGTCTCGTTGAACTTCAAAGCGACCTCTTCCATTGATTCATCTGGCCTCACCCAAGGTTCAGGCATATACATTAAGGCTTCAACTTTAACGGTATTGTACAATTCTGGTCTAAAAATAACATTCCTAACATCATTCAGGAAAATGATTCCATGAAAATAATTTTCCTCATCCACCACCGCTACAACATTACGTTCAGAAACGGCTAGTACTTTTACTAAATCACCCAAGCTTGCATCTTGATGAATAGTTTTAAAATTGGTTTCTATCAGGCTCGACACAGTCATCATTTGGAGAACAGCTTTGTCTTTGTGATGAGTCACTAACTCCCCTTTTTCTGCCAAGCGTCTGGTATAAATAGAATGATGCTCAAATAAATTTATGGTTAAATAGGAAAAGACAGCAGTAAATATCAAGGGGGTATAAAGTTCATAACCACCTGTAAATTCTGCCACCAAAAAAATTCCGGTAAGTGGAGCATGCATCACCCCGGCCATCACCCCGGCCATTCCTACCAGGGCCATGTTTTTCTCAGGCACATTCACAAAGGGCAATAGGTTTATCAGCTTTGCATAGAACACACCAGCAACGCCCCCCATAAATAAGGAGGGTGCAAAAACACCTCCCACACCACCACTGGCACCTGTTGTAGCCATTGCAACCACTTTAAAAACCATGATTAATGCCAGGAAAAAGAGTAAATGCCAGATACTGTCTGCTGAGGTATATAAATTTTGATTCACAAGGTTGTTCACATCACTGTTGATGAGCTGACGTAGAAATTCGTAACCCTCACCATAAAGAGAAGGGAAAATAAAAATCAACACTCCCAGCGTTATACCGCCAACCAGGACTTTTTCAAATCGGCGGTTGATTTTGCCAATGAGATTTTCTACCATAAAGGTGGTTCGGTTAAAATACAAAGAGACGAAACCGGTGAAAATGCCTAATAAAATATAATAGGGCAAATTCTCCACGCTGAAAGCCTGGCTTAACTGGATAGAAAACAGAACCCCGTTTCCCATCAAAAAGTAAGCCATTGTAGCCCCGGAAACGGCAGCAATTAAAAGCGGAATCAGGCTGGCCATTGTAAGGTCAATCATCAGGATTTCCAGCGAAAATACAACCGAAGCAATGGGGGCCTTAAAAATTCCTGCCAAAGCGCCGCTGGCTCCGGCGCCCACTAAAATAATTACCGTTTTTCGATCCATTTTGAAGCGCTTGCCGATAAACGAACCGATAGCACCTCCTGTTAATACAATAGGTGCCTCAAACCCCATGGAACCACCAAATGTTATCGTAAAAACACTGGCTATCATGGACGAAAGTAAATTATGTTTACGGAGCACACCAAATCGCTTGGATAAAGAATGAAGGACAATACTTACCCCGTGAGCCAAATTGTCTTTTAAAACGAAATTTGTAAAAAGGACAGTTAGAGATAAACCGATGAGGGGTAAAGCCAAATAGAGTGAATAACCTTTACCAAAGTCAAATCCTTGCGTAACCCATGCGTGGGAATAATACGCGATGTTTTTTAATATTACTGCGGAGAGGCCGGCCCATATACCGATGACCATACTCAATAATAAAACCGTGCCTTTTTGTTGTCTGTTAACAATGCTGCCAAGCGGTTTTTTCAAAATTTTATGATACGAAAGCAATTGCTTTATTTTTGGTTGCTGCAAAAGTAAATATTATCTGCTTGTATTTCCCTAAGGTTTACATCAATCCTAATCAATTTATACGCTTTCATCATCTGAAGATTCTTTAAATCTGCTACGCAAACGTTATTTTATTGAGAACCAAATGCACAGAAAAAAGAAATGATATAAGAAAAAACAAAACTTAAACGTAAAATCCCGAAAACAGTAAATGGATTCGGGATTCCGGCTTCTTATCGGAAGATTTATTAATAGGCAAACAGGGGAAAATCAGCCATCATTTCATTAACCCTCTTCTTCACCGAGGCCAAGACGGTTTCGTTTTCTATGTTGCTGATTACTTCGTCAATCAAATCAATAATGGGTTCCATCTGGGCTTCTTTCAATCCCCGGGTGGTTATTGCCGGGGTTCCGACTCTCAAACCACTGGTTTTGAAGGGAGAACGACTATCAAAAGGAACCATATTTTTATTGACAGTAATATCCGCTTTCACCAAGGTATTCTCCACCATTTTACCGGTGATTTCGGGAAACTTGCTTCTTAAATCAATCAACATCGAATGGTTGTCGGTACCTCCTGAGACTACATGGTAACCTCTGTCGATGAATGCATTGGCCATAACCTGGGCGTTATTCTTTACCTGTAGGATATATTCAAAATAACTGTCGGTGAGAGCTTCGCCAAAAGCAACAGCTTTGGCAGCAATCACATGCTCCAGCGGCCCACCCTGGGTACCGGGAAAGATGGCCGAGTTCATTACTGCCGACATCATTTTTGTTGCTCCTTTTGGTGTTTTAAGTCCCCAAGGATTTTCGAAATCTTCCCCAATCAGGATCATTCCGCCCCTTGGACCACGCAAGGTTTTATGGGTGGTTGTGGTAACGATATGACAAAATTCAATCGGGTCGTTCAATAGCCCTTTTGCAATCAGGCCGGCAGGATGAGCTATGTCAGCCATCAAAAGTGCACCCACTTCATCCGCAATATCACGCATCCGTTCATAATCCCAGTCACGCGAATAAGCCGAAGCACCGGCAATAATCAACTTGGGTTTTTCTTGTTTGGCTAGAGCCTCCATTTCGTCATAATCAACCAATCCTGATTCTTGGTTGACTTTGTAAGCTACCGGTCGATAAAGAATTCCTGATGAATTCACAAATGAACCATGCGATAGGTGTCCGCCATGCGATAGGTCGAGACCCATGAAAGTATCACCCGGTTTCAAGCAAGCCAGTAAAACGGCCATATTAGCCTGGGCACCGGAATGAGGTTGCACATTGGCATATTCAGCATTGAAAAGTTCTCGGGCACGATCAATGGCGAGTTGCTCTGATTGATCCACAATCTCGCAACCCCCGTAATACCTCTTCCCGGGATATCCCTCGGCATATTTATTGGTCATCACCGAGCCCATGGCTTCCAAAACCTGGTCGCTTACGAAATTCTCCGAAGCAATCAACTCGATGCCACGCATTTGCCGATCTTTTTCCTGATTAATCAGGTCAAATATCTTTTGATCTCTTTCCATCTTGTTTCTATTTAAAATAACTGGTTTTGACGGGCAAAGGTATTAAATAATAAAGATTTGATGGTGGAGACTGGTAATTTAGAAAATTACTGACAATCATGCATCCGGATTATAATATTCAGGACATAAATGAATACGATTCTGGCATAGAATGAGAATTATAGGCCGAAATATACACAATTCATAAACCAAGGAATTAAACAATTGTTGATAAGTATGTGTTTTTGAACTATTAATCTCTTCGGGTTTGAAAAAATGCTTTCAGTAGGGAGCTACATTCGTTGGCCATTACCCCTTCCACCACTTCAGTACTTGGATGCAGTATAGCATTTGGGAGCAAAGAAAAACCTCTTTTTTCGTCACTGGCTCCAATAACCACCTTCCCAATTTGTGTCCAGAAAGCGGCTCCGGCACACATCACACAAGGTTCTAAAGTAACATACAAACTACAGTTTTTTAGATATTTACCACCTAAATAATTCGTAGCAGAGGTAAATGCTTGCATTTCAGCATGTGCTGTTACATCGTTCAATTTTTCGGTAAGATTATGTGCTCGGGCAATTATTTGATTCTTACATACCACCACTGCACCCACAGGAACTTCTCCTTCATCAAAGGCAAACTGCGCTTCTTTTAAAGCTTCTTTCATAAAATATTCATCCGAAAAGACACTTAAGGTCATGGCTGTTTTTTAGGTAGCCAATTTAGAAAAAAAATAGTAGCATTTTATAAAATTCATATATCCCGGCTAAATAGTATTTAGCCCCCTTTCATCCTTTTCAATCGCCCCAGCTTTCCCTGTCCAGGCTTCGGTATTGAATGGCTTCAGCCAGGTATTCTGAGCTGATGTTTTCGCTGCCCTCCAAGTCGGCTATGGTTCGCGATACTTTAATGATGCGATCGTAAGCCCGTGCTGAAAGACTGAGCCTTTCCATGGCTGTTTTCAACAGGCTCCGGCTGACTTCATCAAGGCTACAATACTTTTGTAGGTCGCGATGAGACATCTGAGCATTATTATGAACTTTTTCCTGAGATTTAAAACGATTCTCCTGGATTTTCCGTGCCAGAATCACCCTTCGACGAACATCGGCACTTGTCTCTCCGCTAGGAACTTCTGCCAGATCTTTGAATGGGACAGGAACCACTTCAACATGCAAGTCGATACGGTCAAGAAGGGGGCCGGAGATCCGGTTCAGGTATTTCTTTACCGCTCCCGGCGAACAAGTGCATGCTCGGGTCGGATGGTTGTAGTAACCGCATGGACATGGGTTCATGGCTGCTATCAGCATAAAGCTGGCAGGAAAATCAACCGTAATCCGTGCCCTTGATATGGTTACCACTCTGTCTTCCATGGGTTGACGCATTACTTCAAGCACCGTTCGTTTAAATTCCGGAAGTTCGTCAAGAAATAGCACGCCGTTTTGTGCCAGCGAAATTTCGCCGGGTTGTGGAAATGTTCCTCCGCCAACCAAGCCGGCATCGCTGATGGTATGATGGGGCGAACGGAAAGGCCGTATAGTGATGAGTGATTTGTCGCTATGCAATAAGCCGGCAACTGAATGAATCTTAGTGGTCTCGATGGCTTCTTCAAGCGACAAAGGAGGAAGAATAGAGCCAATCCGTTTGGCCAGCATGGTTTTTCCAGAACCAGGGGGACCGATCATAATTACGTTGTGACCCCCGGCTGCAGATATCTCCATGGCACGCTTAATGTTTTCCTGCCCTTTGACATCTACAAAATCAAAGTCAAAATGATTGAGCTTTCCTAAAAACGCTTCCTCCTGGCTGACTAATATCGGCTGTAAACCTTCTCCGTTTTCCAAAAAATCGCAAACCTCCAGCATATGCGATGCGCCATACACCTCTATTCCTTCTACGATAGCAGCTTCAGCAGCGTTTTCAAGGGGAATAATCACCCCTTTGAAGCCACTTTCTTTGGCCACCAATGCAATGGGCAAAGTGCCTTTGATGGGTTTAATGCTTCCATCCAACGATAGCTCGCCCATGATCAGATATTCATGCAAATGTGCCTCGTTCAACTGCCCCGAAGCAGCCAGCAACCCAAGAGCAATGGGCAAATCATAAGCGGATCCTTCTTTTCTGATATCTGCGGGAGCCATATTAATCACCACGCGACGTTTGGGAAACTTCTTTCCCACATTGCTAAGTGCGGCAATAATCCTTTCATGACTCTCTTTAACTGCATTATCGGGTAAACCGACCAGAAAAAATTTGGATCCTTGCCCCACATTGACTTCTATGGTGATGATCATGGCATCGATTCCATAGATTGCACTACCGTAGGTTTTTACAAGCATGATTTGGGTCCTTAAAATGATGGCCTTACAAAGGTAGGTGTTTTTTAAGAATAACGTTCATCATGAACACTATTGTCCTATTCAGGGTTTATAGGCCGAAGCTTCCAAGAGACCCTGAGCATCTTTTATCTTCAATAAATCTTTCAGGCTGGTGGCAGGATGTTTTGACATATAAGTACGCACCATTTGCCAACCGAACCAATTGGCCATGCCGGCAGGTGATTGCCTGGAAAAGCCATCTGTAAAGGGCCCGGGCTGAGTCATTTTGTTCACCATTAAATAATTAGTAGAAAATAAAAGTCTATTTTTAACCAGGACAGCCCATACATCACGCTTATGAACCTTCATCCATTCCATTTGCTTCGATGTATAACATATTTTCAAACTGTCGGCCAATTGCGGCATCATGGCGTCCAGAAAATAAAGTTGTTTACCTGCCTCTACCATTTTGTCAAGCAGGGTTTTGGTTCGGATAGCGTGATAAAAATCATGCAGATACAAGGTTTTCATCACATCTACGGCGATATGATTTCTATTCATACATCGACGATGGTATTGAGGAATTCGCAACTCTTCATAAGAAAGATAATTTTTTCCCAGATAATCGTCCAGTGCAATAATCAAAACGGTATCCTTTTTCACAACAGGCTGTTCGTAATACAATCCCGAGATGTAGGTATACACCCATGGGAGTTTATAATGCGGAAAATAGTATTTTAAATGTGAAAAAGCCCCCGACAACTGCTTTGCCTCCTTTTGAAGATCAGGAAACCGCTCTTGGGTGTAGCGAGAAACGTGCAACAGTTGCGTATCGGTAACATAGGAATAGAGTTTATTCAAATTGGCGGTATCATTTAGGTTAGCGTCCAGAAAATAGGGGAATTCCCCTTTTAAGGCTATTATCCCTTTTCGGAAGTTTGACGTGTCTACCCGGAACAATGCTTGCCCATACCGATGAATCTTTACTGAAACCTTCGGCAGTTGCGAAGAAGAAACTTCAGGAAGATAAGGTTTATGATGAACACAGGAAGCCAGTAGAAAGAAAAGAAAAACTAAAGGGATAATGATGAGAAATGGTCGTCGCATAGCGTTAAAAAAAAATGTCAGCACAAAGGTACTGACATTTTCATTTTCCGAGAAGTTTTTAAGCTATAAGAGTTTCCATCCAAGGGTTACCATAAACACATTAGAAGGTGCATTTATGGCTTGGGTTTTGTTGTCGAACGTAACATTGCCATTTACCAAATCGCTTAATCCACCATAATATTTTACATCGAGGGCAAACATGAGGACATCCAATCCGGCACCTATCTGATACTGGAAGTTAACATCCTTAAAATTGTCGGGCTGAAGATAATCTTTGGGAGCTGCTGTGACAGGATCAATGGTTTTGTTTGCCACGAAGTTGGCAGTAGCACCACCAAAGATTCGCAACTTCACCACTTTCAAATCGAGTATTTGAAGTCCAAGGCTCACAGGAACCTGAATAGTTTTTAGTTGAACATTTTGTTCAACAAATGAGGTGTTGCCTAATAAAGAAGGGAATTTAAAAACACTGCCCTGTGTCAGATAATTAACCTCAGGCTGAATGTAAATTTTATTTCCAAGACGTAGAAAAACTCCAATAACCATGTTGCTTTTCAAACCAGTAGAAATATCACTGGACTTATATGAAAGCTGAGAAGCAGTATATCCAATTTGTGGTCCAATGTGGAATTGGCCGTACATAACCCCTGCCATGAGAAACGCGGCTAGAAACAAAGATAATTTTTTCATAGTAGTAAGTATTATTAATTTATTCATCAAATTTAAGTGAAATAGTATTTCGAAACCCAAACTTTTATAATAATTATTCTAATTGAATGATTATTTTTGTTCCCTGATTCACTTATAACATTGAAAATCACTCATTAAAAAGAAAATAGTTTGAAGATAGCACTGGCACAAATAAACTTTCATATTGGTAATTTTGAGGTAAATACGTCTAAAATTATTCAAGCCGTCCAACGCGCGAAAGCTGAAAATGCTGATTTAGTCATTTTCTCTGAATTAGCCATCACGGGTTATCCGCCACGTGATTTTCTGGAATTTCATGATTTTATTGATAAAGCACAGCAAGCCGTTGCCGAAATTGCTACCCACTGTATCGGGGTTGCAGCTATCCTGGGGCTACCGACTTATAACAGCAAGGTTAAGGGGAAGAATCTTTTCAATTCAGCCGCTTTCCTGTCGGATGGGAAAGTGCAAAAATATATTCATAAAAGCCTATTGCCCAATTACGATATTTTTGATGAGTACCGCTATTTCGAACCGAACCGACATTTTGAACTTATTTCTTTTAAGGGCAAAAAGATTGCCCTGACCATTTGTGAAGACATTTGGGATGTGGAAGAAAATCAGCTATACACCATCAATCCCATGGACGAACTCATTAAATTGGAGCCGGATCTGATGATTAACCTGGCCGCGTCTCCTTTTAATTATCAACAAGCTGTCCGTCGCGAAGAGGTGCTTCGAAAAAACGCGGTGAAATATGAATTGCCTCTTTTTTATATTAATCATGTTGGGGCGCAAACCGAGCTACTATTCGACGGTGGTTCTCTTGTGATGAATCCTCAAGGGGATGTCTGCGATGTGCTCCATTATTTTGAGGAGGATTTTCGTGTGTATTCCCTGGAAGAAACAATAAATGCTAAACCTAAAGCGGTACAAAACAGACCATCTGAAATTGCCTTAATTCATGATGCGCTGGTGATGGGCATTCGAAATTATTTTGAAAAACAGGGCTTCAGCCAGGCGATTTTGGGTTTATCAGGGGGAATTGACTCGGCGGTAACGGCGGCGTTGGCAGCAGAAGCACTAGGAAATAATAACGTGTATAATGTTTTACTTCCTTCACAGTTTTCGTCGGAACATTCCATTTCCGATTCCCTCGAACTTGTAAAAAACCTTGGTCTGACACATGATGTGATTCCTATTAAAGAAGCATTTGAAAGCATACAAGCATCACTTCAACCCTTCTTTGACGGACAGCTCGTTGACGTGACCGAGGAAAATATGCAAGCTAGAATTCGTGGAATAATCCTGATGGCACTTTCCAATAAATTTGGCTATATTCTACTGAATACCAGCAATAAAAGCGAAGCTGCCGTGGGATATGGAACGCTTTATGGTGATATGAGCGGTGGCCTGTCAGTACTTGGTGATGTGTACAAAACTCAGGTTTTTGATTTGGCACGATACATTAACCGAGAGCAAGAAATTATTCCATTGAATATCATCAATAAACCCCCTTCCGCAGAATTGCGTGCCGACCAAAAGGATTCCGATTCATTACCGGCTTATGATATCCTGGATCAGGTATTATTTCAATATATTGAAAAAAGGCAGAGTCCGGCAGATCTGGTTGCTATGGGTTTTGAAGAAAAATTGGTAAAGCAGATTTTGCGCCTTGTCAACATGAATGAATACAAAAGATACCAAACACCTCCCATTCTTCGGGTTTCCGATAAGGCTTTCGGGATGGGACGAAGAATGCCCATTGTTGCAAAATATTTATCCTAAGTCAAAGATTTACAACGCCCTTACTCCTTACAATTAGTAACGAATAATAAAATCTTGTTTGGGCGTTCCTTTGCGGAAAAATACGAGTCCCAGCCAAAACAAATCAATGGTCGTACTCACACGCTCATCCTTTTTGATAGCCCTCCAGGCATCTTCCATGCCGGGCGACCAGTGAATATCATCAAAGATAAACAGGCTGTTTTCGTTGATAAGCTCAACACATTGATTAAAATAAGCTATGGTAGGTTTTTTTCGGTGGTTGCCATCAAAAAAGACCATATCAAGGCTGTCCATTTCCTGCAAAACACCGGGAAGCAGCACCTCAAAATGTCCTATTTTAATATCCACATTATTGATTTGTAAACGATTCAAAGTATGGCTGGCCACGTCAGCCATACTGGCACAACCTTCCATGCTGACCATCCGGCTCTTTGGGATCGCCGACTTGATGTAAGCAGTACTAAAACCAGCAGCAGTACCAAATTCTAAGATATTTTCAGGCTGAAAATAATCCGCGAGGCGATGCAAAAGATGAGCCTGAGCCTTTCTTTGAGACCTTAATTTTACGACATCACCCACCTTTTGAAAGGAAGTGGAATACGGCTCATGGTGGGAGCCGGTACCAAAATCAACCGTTTCGATGACAGTTTTGCTCTTACTTAAACCTTTCCGGTAACTATCTATTTTCCTTAATTCGCTATTCGCAGATTTGTTTTTGAAAACTTTTTCTACCAAGTCAAATACAAAAGGAGAATGTATGTGATATCTTGTCCTGCTTTTCCTTAGGAAAGTCAAGTAGTTCTTAATTAACCAGAATTGATTCGTACTCATTTATTCTTTTCAATTTTTCTTGTATCCCTTTTTGGATCAATATAATTTATCAGCAGCAATATTATAAATTCATTTGCAAAGATAATAAGTTTGGAAATTATGGGCGTTTTTGAATCAAATACCCAATGCAGATTCATATACGGGTATTTCGATGGAATTCATGTTTACTTTTGTGGAAAATTTACCACCATTGAAAAAAGAGAATAAACCATTTGGAGCAAGTATGCAGGAAAAGCTATATGCCTTCGAACGACTACTGAATATCATGGATGATTTGAGAACGTCTTGTCCATGGGATAAAAAACAAACCCTCAACAGCCTTCGTCACCTCACATTGGAAGAAGTGTATGAACTTTCGGATGCTGTTTTGGATAATAATTTGGATGACATCAGGGAAGAACTGGGCGATATCATGCTCCATTTAGTGTTTTATGCAAAAATTGGTGAAGAAAAACAGTCCTTCGACATGAAAGATGTACTGGAAGGAATTTCGGACAAATTGGTTTTTAGGCATCCCCACATATATGGAGATGTAGAAGTTTCAAATGCGGAAGATGTCGCAGATAACTGGGAAAAATTAAAATTGAAAGAAGGGAAAAAATCGGTTTTATCAGGAGTACCTCAGTCTTTGCCGCCTTTGTTAAAAGCTTACCGGATGCAGGAAAAGGCAAAAGGCGTAGGTTTTGAATGGGAAACCCGTGAACAGGTTTGGAGCAAAGTGATGGAAGAAATGGAAGAGCTCAAAGCCGAGGTGGAAGGTGGCAACTCCAAAGTCAGGGTGGAGGATGAGTTTGGCGACCTGCTTTTTGCTTTGACAAATTACGCCCGATACCTGGATATTAATCCTGATGATGCCCTCGAAAGAACAAACCGCAAGTTCATCAGGCGATTCCAATTCATTGAAACTGAATCATCCAAAGAAGGGAAATCTATGCCTAACATGAGTCTGGAGGAAATGGATGCCTATTGGAATAAAGCCAAAGAGGGAGAGTAAACCCTTCATTTCTAGACGTCCATAAATCGGTGTTCCTTGGTCGATATTCGATTATTCATTTTGATTTCCTAAGCTTGCTTATAGCCTTTCTCAACTACTGCTGCAATAATCTTAAAAAACCAACTGTTCGGAATGGTCTTACGGAGACCCAATAACATTTTACCCTGAGCACTTGAAGGATAGCGCATTTTGTTGCCTCGGCTGGTAGCTGCTTTATAAATGGTTTTCGCAACCACTTCCGGGCCGGGTGCATCTTCTCCAAACTTCATAGCATTTTCTATGGTCACCTTTTCATATTGATCGTATTCAGGAATGTCCTTATCCTTAAGTACATCCATAGAGCGCGTATAGAAGTCAGTTTTAATGGCGGCAGGTTCTACCAGTTTAACCCGAATATGAAAGGGCTTTAACTCAAATTGTAAGGATTCTGTAAAACCCTCAACAGCCCATTTGGTGGCATGATAGAGACTATAAACTGGAAAAGTAATTCTTCCTCCCACCGACGAAATATTGATGATGGTTCCCGATTTCCTCTTTCTGAAATAAGGAAGAAATGTCCTGGTAACATTCATTAGTCCAAACACATTGGTATCGAATTGCTTTTGTACTTGTTCCGGACTTGCCTTTTCGAAGATCCCTACAGCCCCATAGCCCGCATTGTTTACGAGAACCTCTATGTTCCCAAAAGTTTCCAAGGCTTCTTCAAAGGCCTTGGAGATGCTTTCCGCTTGTGTCACATCCAGTTGAAACAGACGAATGTTCTTATTAATTTGTAATTGAGTTTCTTTTTCCGGATGACGCATGGACGCAGCTACATTCCAGCCTTTGTTGGCAAAATGTTCGGCTGTAGCGCGGCCTATGCCGGAGGAAGCGCCGGTTATAAAAATAGTTTTTTTCATATTGTTTGATTTTTCGTTTTTTATGTGTTTTTAATTTCTTTTCCGGTTTTTTTATTAAATATGAACCAAATCATATCTTCACGAAATTGTTGATAATATCTTGCTTATCCCCCGCTGGCTGGAGCGCAGGGGGTGGAATTATTCCTTTTAAAATGCGGGAAAGCTCATGTGTTAAAAAATTTGTCATGGATATTTCACCACAATACATTAACTTTAAACAACTTCAACAAATAAGCGCTATGAATAATCGAAACTGCTGCCATCCAAAAATTCACGCAAGATGGAGGTCGGCGGAATTTCTTTTTCAGCAATGGGATTTATATAAGACATAAATTTGAGTAAACGCCTGGCTTCTGAATACTCCGGAACATTGGGAGGAACTTCTTTTAAAAGGGGTTCGGCCCACCGCTTCAAAACGCCCAGTTCAAACAAGAGGGCGGTATTAAACATTACATCTGCTTCTTCCTGAAAAGGAAAAATATTGATTTCTTCTCCTTTCCGAACACTGGGCCAACGATGCAGGGTCTCCAAAGCCGAATAACCACGGTACAAACTATCGCGTACCATACGACGAATCAAACGGTTATCAGCGGTGGGAATACGATTATTAGAATCAATGCTCAAAGGGGTTAAAGCCGAAACATATACCTTAAACTTTCTTTTATCCGGAATCATCTCAGACACAATAGGATTTAAGCCATGAATACCTTCCACCAAAACAAGGCTGTTTTTTGCCAGTTTCAAGCTATTTCCATTGTAATGCCTTTTACCATCGGTAAATGAAAATTTAGGTAACTTGATTTCTTTTCCATCAAATAAATCCAGCATATTTTCATTAAAAAGCTTTATATCAAGCGCATGCAGATTTTCATAATCATAATTTCCTTTTTCGTCACGCGGTGTATGCTGGCGATCCACAAAATAATTATCCATGGAAAGCACAATGGGCTTAAACCCAATGACACTCAACTGAACAGACAGCCTCTTGGCAAAAGTGGTTTTCCCGGAAGAAGAAGGCCCTGAAATCAAGATTACTTTCAGATCCTCTTTTCGTTTGTAAACCATATCGGCAATTTGGGCCAATTTCTTCTCCTGCAAAGCCTCTGAAATTTTAATAATCTCACTTATTTTTCCATCCTGGCTAACCAAATTGAGTTGCCCTACATTAGGCACCCCAATAATTTCAACCCAGTCCTTAAATTCCCTGAAAATCTCGAAGAGCTTGCTTTGAACCACGATGGATTCCAATTGTTCCGGATTATCTTTCCGAGGTGTTACCAGCAACATCCCTTCATAGTATTTTACCAAATCGAAATGTTTCAGGTAAGCTGTAGAAGGAACCAGGTATCCATAAAAATAGTTGACTACATTATCCAGTTTATACACCGAGCTATAAAACTGGCGACGGGTACGCATCAGGGTACATTTGTCTTCCAAACCAAACTCCTCAAATACACGAATGGCTATTTCCGTCCGGATTTCTTCTCTTTCGAAAGGGATATCCTGCTCAATAATTTCACGCATTCGTTGAGACAACTTTTTCACCACCGCTAAATGCGTATCCTCAGTAATTAATTTCTCCAGCTCACAATATAATCCCTTGGAAACAGCATGTTCAATTTTGAGTTTGTGATCTGGATACAAATCCATTGCCGCTTTAAACAAGACCATGGATAAGGATCGAACGTACATTCGCTTTCCGTCAGGATGCCGGTAGTCAATAAAACGTACGGTTTTAGGCTTATAAATCAAATAGTCCAACTCTTTCAGCGAGTTGTTGACCATAGCTCCTAAAATGGGATACCCAATATCAATTTGCTGATCAACAATGATGTCATTGAGGGTGGTTCCAAAGGGATAAGCTTTCTCCTTTTGGTTGTTCTCACAATAAATATTATAGCTTTTAAGATGGCTCATAGGAACAAAGATAATGGATTATTAAGAACGTTTATCAATAGAGTCATCCATAAAAATTATTACTTTTTAGTTTAGCCTCCAATAAATTACCTTTATAGTAAAAGCCTGGTTGCATTCAGCTATTTGGAAGCAACCAGGCCTGCATGAAATTAACTTTTATCCTCTTTACCAATCAAACGTTTAAAATAAAGTTTTCCTGAATAAAGTGCATGATACATTGAAGGAACGATGACCAGGGTTAGGAATGTAGCAAAGGTCAAACCAAAGATAACCGTCCACGACATGGGTCCCCAGAAAGCAGTATTATCACCACCAAAAAACAGATGTGCATTAAAACTCCTCAGCCAAGTGATGAAATTAATGTTTAGACCTACCGCCAATGGAATCAGGCCTAATACAGTGGTGATTGCCGTAAGTAATACCGGCCGTAAGCGGGTTTTCCCGGCTTGAACAATACAATCTTTGGCGATATCCATGGGCAGCTCATCCTCTTCATTTAAGCCCATCTCTTTTTTCTTGCGCAATTTCACCAGCCCGATGTAGTCGATAAGGACGATGGCGTTGTTCACCACTACTCCGGCCAGTGACACCAATCCGATCCCGGTCATCAATATCACAAAATCCATATGGAAAGTGGCCAGGCCACCAAATACACCAATGGTACTTAGCAAAACACTGAACATGATAATTGAAGGTTTTACGAAGGAATTAAATTGCCCCACTAAAATTATCATGATCAACGCCAAGGCAATAAGCATGGCTTTGGAAAGAAAAGCACTGGTCTTGGCCTGTTCTTGTTGTTCACCGGTGAAGCTATATGCATATCCGGCAGGCATTTTAAAGTTCGCCATAATTTTTTTCAGCTTTCCATTGATTTCGTTGGCATTATAACCTTTTATAACATTGGAATGAATAGTAATCACCCTTTTCCGGTTAATTCGGGTAATGGCTCCATAAGTGGAACTATAGCGATATGTAGCTACTGAAGAGATCGGAACCTGGATAATTTTCCCGGAAGACTGCGAACGGAAAGTTATCCTTTGATTCATCAAATCATTGATATTGTTCCGATATTTATCTTGCAAACGCATTCGAATTTTGTATTCATCTTCGCCTTGTTTAAAGTCGGAGATTTCTTTTCCAAATAGAGCCGTTCGTATGGCTTCTCCAATTTGGCCGCTGGACAAGCCAAAACGTCGCGCTTTATCTCTATCAATTTTAACCAACAATTCGGGTTTTCCGACATCCAGGTCTATTTTCAGCCCTTCTATGCCCGGAATGTTTTTGGCATTGATAATCGTTTGAATGGTATCAGTAAGCTCAAGCAGTGTGCTGAATTTTTTTCCACTCACTTCCAAACTGATAGGATAACCAACAGGAGGGCCTTCGCGTTGTTTTTCCAACGAAATATCTACTCCGGGATATTTTCCTATCATACTATCGGAAAGACGTCGCATGATTTGGAAAGTGTTGATGCCATGCCGATTTTGGAAATCTTTAAAATTGATGGTGATGATCCCTTTGTTTGAAGCACCACCACGGCTTGTAAAACCCTCATTTTGGCCAACAGCTCCCTTTCCGGTAACGGTAAGAACTGATTTTACAATATTCATATCAGGCATAAGTAATTGATATACTTTGGCTTCCAATACTTTCATGGTAGAATCTGACACTTCTATGTCGGTGCTGATTGGCATTTCTGCAATCACATTTATTAGTTTCGGGTCAGAGCTAGGGAAAAAGTCCACTTTGGGTTTGGATCCGAAATAAAAAGCAAGTGTTAGGAACATCATCAAAAAAGTTCCTGCAATCATCCAATATGAATTGTTTCTGCGCAAGGCAAAACGAATAAATATGAGGTAAGTATTTTCAAGCCAAACCAGAAACACTTCCTGAAACCATATTGACAAGCGGGCAAAGAAAGCCAGATTTAGGAGCCCAACAATAGTTGCAACTGCCAGAAGAGAACCTAATATGTTCCAATGGATCAGATAGGCTACCATACTTAAAACCACCATTACTCCTGCAATAATTAAACTCCTTCGTCTTTTGGGAAGTGGATTGTTGTCGCCTGGTTTGTAAAAGTCGATAAAAAGAACCGGCACTATAACCAGCGCATTGAGGAGTGAAGCCGTCAACACAATAATTAGGGTGATCGGAAGGTATTTCATAAACTCGCCCATGATACTGTGCCAGAACACCAGGGGCAGAAAGGCGGCCAAGGTAGTGGCAGTTGAAGAGATGATGGGCATGGCGACTTCTCCCACAGCCTGCCTGGCAGCTTCCTTAACCGGGAAACCCCGCTGCACAAATCGATAAATGTTCTCGGTAACCACGATGGCATTGTCCACCAGCATCCCCAAGGCCAATATCAAGGCAAACAACACCATCATATTAATCCTGAATTGAGCTATTCCCATCACCATGAACGCCAGGAGCATAGACATAGGAATAGAAAAACCAACAATCAATGAGTTACGGGTACCGAGGAAAAGAAACAATATGACCACCACGAACAAAATGCCCATGATAATACTATTTTCCAGGTTATTAATCTGTTTTTTCACCTGATCCGACTGGTCGTTGGTAATGGTAATTTTCAGGTTGTCAGGGATGAGTTTAGTTTGACGGGCGGTTTTAAGAATTTGAAAAACCTGAGCAGTGGTGGACAGTAAATTTTCCCCACTTTTTTTAACTACCTGCAAGGTTACAACCGGCTGTCTGTCCAAACGGGCATAACTTTCGCGATCTTTAAAGCCAAACACCACGTGGCCGATATCACGCAAGTAAGTAATATTTCCTTTTTCACGTTTTACGATGATGTTTTCAATTTGTTTGGGGTTTTTAAATTCCCCCATAATGCGTATAGAACGGTTGAAATCTCCGATTTTTAGCTCTCCACCGGAAACTGACATATTTTCAAATTTCACCGCATTTTCGACATCAGTATAACTCACTTCCCTGGCCGCCATTTTGAACGGATCGAGGTCTATTTTCACTTCCCGGTCAGTAATTCCGGTAATATTAACCTTAGAAACCTCGTAAATAGATTCGAACTCATCTTTTAAGTCAGTGGCAAAGCCACGGAGTTCCTGTAAGCTATAGTTTCCAGAGAGGTTGACATTAATAACGGGAAACTCAGAAACATCAATATCCATCACCATTGGTTCGCTGGGCAAATCGTCAGGCAAATCGCTTTTGGCTTTATCCACAGCATCTTTTACGTCGTCAAGTGCTTTACGAATATCCACATCGGTGTGAAATTCGATAAAAACATTGGAGGCGTCCTGAGAAGAAATGGAAGTCATCTTTTTGACGCCCTTCACCGATTCAAGTTGCTTTTCCATTGGCCTGGTAACCAGATTTTCCATATCTACAGGAGGATTTCCCGGATATATGGTTTGAACCATTACCGTGGGTATTTTAATGTCAGGAAACAACTCCTTGGGCAATGAGGAATAGGCAATAAAGCCAAATATAATGGCTGTGATGGTAAATAAATAAACCGTATTCTTATTATTGATGGCCCAGGTAGTAAGCGCAAAATTCCTTACTACCTTTTTTTCATTATCTGGTGTTTTGTTCATGCTGTTCGTTTTGGGATGGCTTATTAGCGATCATTGTATATGCCAGGCAATTCCTATTTAAAAACTGATAGGGGAGAGCCATCCAATACATTATTGAATCCTTGGGTGATGATGGTTTCGCCGGCCTTTAAGCCTTCAAGAATTTCGGTAAGGTTTTGAGAAGATTTACCCTCCTTCACATAGCGTTTCTGTGCAATCAGATGGCTTTGTTTTTTGACGGCAACATAAAGATAATAGCCCTGAATGTCTTCACGAAGCACATAGGAAGGAACTACAATGGCCTTTGGATTTGTATAATCATTAATCCGTAAGCGAGCCAAAAGATTGGGTTTAAGTACTTGCTTGGGGTTATTTATTATCAACTGCACCTCAATACTTCGGCTCGTATTATTGATAACATTTCCAATCCGATGAATAGGCTTTCGCATGTGTATTTTAGGGAAAGCCGGGAAGCGAATGTCAACACTGTCTCCTTTATGCAGAACAGGCAAATAGCTTTCAGAGATTTGTGCATTCACATAAAGTTTTTCCAGGTTCACCACATGGATAAAACGAACACCGGGAATGGCCAGCTCTCCTTTTTTCAAGTCGATGGCCTCAACATATCCCTTGATGGGTGACTTGATGAAAGACTTATCATATTGAGTTTGCAAACTCTGTAGTTTATTTTGCAGACTCTCCATTTGGGTTTTCGCTTGAAGATATTGCAGTTCCGAACCAATGTGTTTTTCCCAAAGAGCGTTCTGCTTCTTATAGGTAAAGCTAGCCAACTCCAATGAGGTTTTCACCTCACGAATACTGTTTTCGACCATATCCGTTTCCAATTGGGCCAACAATTGCCCCTTTTCAACGTATTGCCCTTCATTTACTAAAACCTTTACAACTTGTCCGCTCACTTCCGGACTTATAAAAGCCTCGTGGATACTTTCCAATTCGGCGGAAGCCTCGAAGAAGTGCCGAAAGATCCGGGGCTCAATTTCTTGCGTACGAACGCTCACCTTACGACCACCAACTGTTTGGGCTTCATTTTTCTGAGTGTCCAGGTTTTGTTGTAAGTCGGTGATTTTTCTATTGAGCGTAACTACCTGTTTTTGGTAGGTAATGATTTGTTTTTCAATCTTATTGTCGTTTTGGCGTCCACAGGATGCCAAAACGGCCAATAGCGCTCCGATTAATGCAATTTTTTTCATTTTCTAAAATTATTAAAATGATCGTTTTTTTAAGACCAATTTGCTGATCCGGTCATCCAAAACCTATTATAAAATCTCTTCTTCTTCTTTATGTAATATCTCCAAATGCTTATTTAAATAGTCCACTCCATCGGCACTTAAAATGCCGTACAGATGATAAAAAAACATTTCCTCAACAACGTTTTTTGAAAAAATTTCGTCCTGAGTAAATAAATCTGTTTCCGATAGACTCTCTATGCGCAACAGATTCAATCTGGAGAGGATATCTTCTTTAATTTCAGGACGATATAAACCTTCCTTTTTTCCTTTTTTCAAATTTTGAACGGTGGACTCCATGATTTTTTCACGCTTCAAGCGTTTGAGGGATGAAAAAATTTCCGGATAATATTTTTTTAAATCGAATTCAAAAGAAGGATTAAAGTCCTGTGTCATTTTCAAATAGAAACGATAAATTCTTAATAACTCCTCCAGTGCATTCGTGGCTTCCTGGTTTTGTTGGCAAAACAGCTCTTCTCTTTCATGGCTTATATAATCAATCACCGTCTTTACCAAACAGGTTTTATCAGAAAAGTGCTCATAAAGTGTTTTTTTTGAAATGCCCAGCTCATGGGCAACATCATCCATGGTAATGCTTTTAATTCCGTACTTATTGTACAGCGCACTTACCTTTTTAACAATTTCATTTTTTTTGTCATCCATAATTAGTTCGCTTTAGTGAGGAGCGTTTGCAATTTCTCTGCCGATTTCAGCAGGCTTAATCCCGCATTGATGTAATCATTTTCAGCATTTAAAAACTGATTGTGGGTATTTAACAGATCGAGGCTGGAAGCCATCCCCTGGATATATTTTTCGGTGGTTTTATTGTATATTATCTCCGCTATTTTTCGGTTTTTCAATTTGTTTTCATACATGGTTTCGGCATTCTGGTAGTTGCTTTGTGCTGTTTGAAACTCAAGCCCCAGCTGTGTAGCGGTTTGTTTTTCAAGTACATCAGCTTGTTCGTATGCTATTTTAGCCTGTTTTAATCTTGACAAGCGCTGGCCACTGGAAAAAACAGGAATCCGCATAGTAACGCCAATAACAGCACTCTGATACCATTTATCATGTGCGAAAAAATTCCAGGCATTACGCTGAGCCTGCGTTTCGTAGTTCACGATGGCATTAATAGAAGGAAGATAAGCCGCTTTGGCTAATTTAACTTGCAAATTCAATAAGTCTTTGCCGGTTTTAACCATTTGGAAATCGACACTTTGATTTAAATTGAACTTATCAATCTTGATGAGTTCAGACTGCTTTTTCCTAATAAGAGAGGACAATCCTTCCTTTAGCTTCACTTGGTCACCCTCGCCTAAACCCAAATAAAATTTAAAGAAAGCAATAGCAATGGTATACTGATTTTTCAAAAAAGTATGTGAAGCTTCCAAATTGGAGACCAACAGATCCACCTGATCCACATCAACATCCTCAATCATTCCGGCCTCATAGATACGATGGGTCTCAATGGCCATTTTTTTGGTAACACTTAAAGTTGAGTCTACAATCCTTAAACTTTCTTTAATGGAAATGACTTGAAAATAAGCATCAGAAACCTGTTCTTTTACAGCCAGCTTATTTTTAAAGAATTCTTTATTGGTTTTTTCAAGGCTTATCTTGGCAGCCTTAAGCCCAATTAGGTACCGACCATCAAAAATCAATTGAGTGAGCTGTCCATTCAGGTTAGCATCATATCGCGCACCAAATTGAACAGGGATATCTTGTCCCGGATGACCGGTCAAATCTCCGGGTATAATTAATACGGGACGCGCCACATTATCGTGGTAAGTTAAGGTTGCATTTAGTTGAGGTAAGCCGGCTGCTACTTGTTCATTTATCTTTAACTTGGCGACTTCCAGGTCTTTTCCGGAATTAATCATTCCGTAATTGTGTTGCCAGGCATAGGCTACCGCCTGATCAAGTGTAAAATTGATTGCTGCATGGTTTTGAGCCCAAATATTTCCTACCCCAATCATAAGGAACAACAAAAAGAAGCTTATTTTTTTCATCTGTATGGTAAGTGTTATCCTAAATTTAGGCAGCAAAAATACAAAAAACAAACTTTAAAAACTATTTCGAATAAAAAGTTTCCAATTAGTTTTAGTTTCCAAAGTTTTAACGACTTCCAGACCCTAAGCGAGAATTTTTAAATGTATTGAAACTGATTTGAACTTTATTCACAATAATAATATCGGATTAAATTTCCATAATTATAAGGATATAGAGTAAGCTAAGGCCATTGCTGCTGCAAATGACAGGATAATCCGGACGGAAAGGATTATAGATAGACTTCCTCTATGTCATGAGGACAGTAACATAAACACAAAACCCCCACTTAATAGCTTAAGCGGGGGCCTTATATAAAATGTGTTTTTTTACTCTGGATGAATAGCCTCGGTAGGGCAAACGTCAGCACATGCACCACAATCAGTACAAAGGTCAGGATCAATTACATAAACATCACCTTCCGAGATAGCTTCAACCGGACATTCATCGACACAAGTACCACAAGCGGTACACAAATCAGGATCAATTTTATAAGCCATAGCGATAATTTTTAAAAATTTTGGCAAATATAGAATGAAAGTCTTTGCAATATCCAATAAACTGAAAGAAAAGTTCAATTTTTAGAAAATCTAAATTATGTCTTTAGAAATTTAGACCCGGTATAATTAAGAATTCCTTTTTTGAAATCATCCCAATAAAATCGCACATCAGCCTGGTTATATACGTTTTATAAAAACATGAAAAAAAACAAGCTAATGAACAATCGTTTTAAAAAAACCGTATTAGTTTAGTGCTCAGAAAAATAATTGATTTACTTTTGCCCTGACCATTTTAAATTAATTTTATGACAATTAAAAAAGATAAAGTAGTTGAACTGGAAGCGGCCGTTATAAGGTTTGCAGGCGACTCTGGTGATGGTATGCAGTTGACAGGTAGCCTTTTCTCAGATTCGACCGCCTTTGCGGGTAACGATTTTGCTACTTTTCCTGATTTTCCATCCGAGATAAGGGCTCCTCAAGGGACTGTTTCAGGAGTTTCCGGTTTTCAAATACATTTTGGACACAAAAGCATTCATACCACCGGCGATTTGGCCGACGTCTTGGTAGCCATGAACCCGGCCTCTTTAAAAGCCAATTTAATATGGGCCAAAAGAGATGCTATTATTATTGTAGATATTGATGCTTTTACAGAAAAAAACCTGGAGAAGGCAGGATGGGAATCCAATCCATTGGAAGACAATATGCTTATCGGCCACTTGGTAATTCAGGCACCCGTGAGCAACATGACCAGAGAAGCCGTACGAGAGCTTGACCTGGATAATAAATCGGCTTTAAAGTCGAAAAACATGTTTGCCCTGGGTATTATTTTTTATCTCTTTAACAGGGACTACACCAAGACTTACAGTTTTTTTGAAACCAAGTTTAAGAAAAATCCTGTAATTATTGAAGCCAACAAAAAGGTATTGGAAGCTGGTTTTAACTATGCTGAAACCCTGGAAGCATTTACCAATACTTTTCGGATTGAAAAAGCCAGCTTACGCAAAGGGCATTATCGGAATGTCACCGGAAATCTAGCCACTGCATGGGGTTTACTGGCTGCATCTGAACGTTCGGGACGTAATATATATTTAGGGTCTTACCCCATTACTCCTGCTACCGATATCCTCCAGGAACTTGCCAAACACAAACAGTTTACTTGCATTACTCAGCAGGCCGAGGATGAAATTGCCGGCGTGGTTTCGACCATTGGCGGTAGTTTTGCAGGTGCATTGGCGATTACCACCACTTCGGGGCCGGGTCTTTCATTGAAAAGTGAAGCCATTGGCTTGGCAGTAATAACAGAATTACCCATGGTAATCGTAGATGTTCAACGCGGTGGCCCTTCCACAGGTCTACCAACCAAATCTGAACAATCCGATCTTATGCAGGCATTGTATGGCCGTAATGGTGAAGCACCTGTCATAGTGATGGCCGCCACCAGTGCTTCTGATGCATTTTATTCTGCTTATGAAGCTGCCAAACTGGCAATGGAACACATGACCCCGGTTATTTTGCTTACAGATGGCTCCATAGGAAATGGATCGGAAGTTTTCAAAATTCCAAAAGTTGCCGATCTCCCTGAAATTATTCCTCCGATTGTCAAAGCCAACGACCCTGATTATAAGCCGTATAAAAGAGATCCGGATAAGTTAAGTCGCCAATGGGCAATACCCGGAACAGCCGGATTACGTCACCGTTTGGGAGGATTGGAAAAAGAGGATATTAGCGGCAACGTTTCGCAAGACCCTCTGAATCATGAAAAAATGACTTACTTACGTCAGGAAAAGGTGGATCGGGTAGCCAATTTTATTCCAACACTGAAAGTGGAAGGAGACGAAAAAGGAGGTCTTTTGGTAGTAGGATGGGGAAGTACACATGGTGTCTTGATCACTGCCGTGGAAGAATTGCGAGCCGAAGGCAAATCTGTTAGCCTGGCTCACTTCAAACACATCATGCCTTTACCTAGGAATGTTAATGAAGTCTTTTCCAACTATGATAAAATCATTGTTTGTGAAATCAATATGGGTCAGTTTGCTAACTATTTGCGCATGACTCACCCTGAATTCAAATATGAACAATACAATAAGGTACAAGGACTACCCTTTATGGTGTCGGAATTAAAAACAAAATTGGACACCTTTTTAAATGACTAAGATCATGGAACAAAAAATAGAACCGCAGCAGTTAGTGCTTACAAAACAAGATTTTGAAAGCGATCAAATGGTGAAATGGTGTCCGGGTTGTGGCGACCATGCAATTTTAAAATCAGTTGAAAATGTTTTTCCCCTGGTAGGAGAACAGATGGGTTATAAAAAGGAAGAATTTGTGGTGGTTTCCGGTATCGGTTGCTCCTCACGATTTCCTTATTACATGAATACCTATGGCATTCATGGTATCCACGGACGTGCAGCCGCATTGGCTATGGGGATCAAATTGACCAATCCTAAATTGAGTGTATGGTTGATTAGTGGCGATGGAGACTCCATGGCCATTGGTGGGAATCATTTTATTCATATTGCCCGGAGAAACCCTGACGTCAATTATTTGATGTTTAACAATAAAATATACGGCCTTACCAAAGGACAGTATTCACCTACAACACCAAAAGGGCAAAAGACGAAAACTTCGCCACAAGGATCTTTTGAACCTCCTTTTAATCCGGGGGAACTGGTCATAGGGGCACGTGGAAAATTTTTCGCCCGCACGATTGATACTAATCTGAAATTAATGCAAGAGGTTTTCCTTGCAGCGGCCTTACATCATGGTACTTCTATCGTCGAAATTCTTCAGAATTGTGTGATCTTTAACAATAAAATTCATGCATTAATTACCGGAAAAGACACCAAAGAAGATAACCAAATCCTGTTGGAAGCTGGTCAACCCATGCTTTTTGGAAAAAATAAAGAAAAAGGGCTCGTTTTGGAAGGAACCAGTTTGAAAGTTGTAAAATTGGGTGAAAATGGAATCACTGAAGCTGACATTCTGGTTCATGATCCCACCACCGAAGATGCTGGTATCCATATGATGCTTGCCAGCATGGCGCCTCCGGAGTTACCAGCGGCCTTGGGAGTTATCCGTGCGGTTAAATCGGAAACCCTTGAGGATGCTGTTTGGAATTCCGTGGAACATGAAAAAGAAGTTTCTCCTTACAAAACGGTGGATGATCTGCTCAACAGCGGGAACACCTGGAAGGTAGAATAATAATCTCATTCGTTAAAATATAAAAGGCTGCCTCGTTAAGAGGCAGCCTTTTATATTTTAACGCGATCCATAAAGCTTAATTTTATCAATATTAATTAGAAATTGCAGTTCATAGCATTCGGAAATGCCTTTGGCAATATCATGAAAAACAGAAATCTAAGTGTTTCTCGTAAACACAGTTCCACTTTCCATTAGAGAAATATAGGGGAATACCGTAGTTTCTAACAATAATATTTCTCCTACATTTATCCGAAAAATTTGGCTTATCATTTTATTAGTGCTCACTAAATTTTATAATTATGTTTGATACAGGAACAACGACTTTTATGATCCTATCGACGAGCCTGGTTATGTTAATGACCCCGGGACTCGCCTTTTTCTATGGAGGGCTGGCAAGTAAGCGGAACATCTTGGGCATCATGATGCAAACATTTGCGTCACTGGGCATTACGACCGTTCTCTGGATCGCTTTTGGCTATTCATTATGTTTCAGCGGTGGCCAAGGAGCGATCATTGGTAATTTCGATTGGTCATTCTTACATGGCGTTCCTTTTTCGCAAGGTTTTAAAGGTGCAGGCGGACAATACCCGACCTTTATTTTTGTGGCCTATCAAATGATGTTCGCCATTATTACCCCGGCTTTAATTACCGGTGCTTTTGTAAACCGTGTTACCTTTAAAGCCTATTTATTGTTTCTGGTATTTTGGCAAATTTTTGTTTACTATCCCTTTGTACACATGGTATGGGGTGGCGGACTTCTTGCTTCTTTAGGGGTTGTTGACTTTGCCGGAGGATTAGTCGTTCATGCAACTGCAGGTTTTGCTGCCTTAGCTTCAGTTATCTATGTCGGTAAACGCCAGGATCGACAATCTCCACCTAACAGTATTCCTTTAGTCGCTATTGGCACCGGTTTATTATGGTTTGGATGGTATGGTTTTAATGCCGGGAGCGAACTTAGGGTAGACGATATTACAACACTTGCCTTTTTGAATACCGATGTTGCTGCTTCATTCGCGGCGGTAACCTGGTTAATTATTGAATGGGTTCATGTAGGTAAACCTAAATTTGTAGGTCTGCTAACGGGTTCAGTTGCCGGTTTGGCTACCATTACACCGGCTGCGGGTTTTGTTCCATTATGGGCTGCAATTATCATTGGTATTACTGCATCAACGGTAGCTTATTTAGCTGTTAACCTTAAAAATAAATTGGGATGGGATGACGCATTGGACGTATGGGGAGTCCATGGTATGGGTGGTGTAACCGGGATGATTTTACTGGGTGTATTTGCTTCATCCGCTATTAATGGACAAAGTGGCTTAATTGAAGGGAATGTGGCTTTCTTTGCTAAAGAAACTATTTCTGTGCTAATTGCAGCTGCCTATGCTTTTATTTTTACCTATTTGATGCTGTCCATTATCGACAAAATCACGCCGGTTAAAGTAAGTGCCGAACACGAAAGAGAAGGGATCGACATGGCTCTTTTCGGGGAAAAAGCCTATGACGAAGGCGCACTCTAAAAAGAGATTAATATTAAATCAAAAGGCCATCTTTTTTCTGAAGATGGCCTTTTACTTTTTAAATTGGTATTGAGGTTCTTGCTCTTCTAATGATCAGCCAAGCCAAAATCTCTAATTTGGCCATCTTCAGGTATGCAATCGTTTCCGCGACAGAATCAGCTACATAATAACTACTCAAAAGTCCTTATCTTATTGATTTAGTTTGTTTTACTCAGCTTTAGTCTCCTACAACGAATTGGCAAACCGGAATCTAGCCTAAGTATCCTCTAAAAAGCAGGGCAAACGCATCATTAAAATATTATAAAACGAAATCAGGATAGTTAGCTGAATGGATAATCGCAAAACCAGGATTTCCATACTTTTTAACAAAGTCGTTGGGAATGCCGGCTTTTGTTTTTTTCCATTTAAGCTCGTAGGCATTCAGTGTCCCATTATGTTCTTCCAATAAGTCTATTTCGTTTCCATGATAATTTCGCCAGAAATAGCAGTTATAATACACCTCCTCATAGTTGAACTTTTTTATCCGTTCTGTCATTAAAAAATTTTCCCACAGGGCACCAATATCATTTCTATCTTCCAAGCCGTTCATTTGTAAAATAACCGCGTTTCTAATCCCATTATCATAAAAGTAGTATTTATTTTTTTTGACAATTTCTTTCCGCAAATTACCACTAAAAGATCCCACGTGATAAATGACGAAAGATTTTTCCAACAAATCAATGTATCGTCCAACTGTTTTAACATTAATGCCCAACTGGCGTGCAATTTCATTTAATGAAACAATATTTCCCACCTGAAAAGCAAGAAGTTTTAGTAATTTGAACAATAATGCCGAATTTTTAATTCGCTCAAAGGATAAAACATCCTTCAAAAGATAAGTCTCGACCAGCTCGTTCAAAACTCTCGTTTTTTCTTTTTTGCTTTTGCTCATTAGTACTTCAGGATAAGAACCGAAGACAAGGTAATTTTCAAGATTCTCTTTTAACTCATATCTGTTCATTTCTGCAATAAGCTCCTTTTGCGCTACGGGAAAAAGTTTTACGGTTCGCTTTCTTCCGGTTAACGGTTCGCCAACCTGCTGCAACAAGTCAAACGAAGAAGAACCTGTGGCAATAATTCTTAAATCAGGTATTTCATCGACAAGAATTTTCAATCCTTTACCAATATCTGGTATTTGTTGAGCCTCATCAATAACAATAATATCATATCCCGAAGCAAATTCTTTAATGATGTCAAAATCACCGGAACCAAGTAAATTTTTAATACGGATATTATCTCCAGATTCATAACGGTATTTCAGGGAGGTATTTTTTAGCCACTCTTTTACCAATGTTGTTTTTCCAACACGTCGTGCGCCATAAATTATGAGGACTTTGCCCGCTTCTATCAAAGTACCTGGATCTGCCCAAAACCGTTTTATCATTGTGTAAATTTTTGTCAAAAATATAAGATATTTTTTAAACTACCAATTTTAACTTGAATTCTGGTAGTATTGATACCAATTTTAACTTGAATTTTGTTATTGTTTATTTTTCCACCCAGATATGCAATCGTTTCCGTGACAGAATCAGCTCCATAATAACTACTTAGAAGGTCTTATCTTATTGACATTGTTTATATTACCCATCTTCAGCCTCCTATAATAATTGGGATAACAAAAACAAAAGTTTATAGATAAAATTGTCTTATTTTGCCAAAAACAAAACTCAATGTCACGTAAAGTAAAAATTGTAGCCACGCTAGGCCCGGCTACCGATAACTCAAACAAAATTACTCAACTGATCAAAGCCGGGGTAAATGTCTTTCGCTTAAATTTCTCCTATGGCACCCACGAAAGTCATTATGCCAGTTTTAAACGCATCAGAGCATGTGCTCAGAAGCTGGACAAGGATATCGCAATTATGCAGGATATTTGTGGCCCTAAAATACGGATCAAAGGCATGGTTGGTACCCGAGAGGTAAAGAAAGGAGACCTTTTGGTAATGGCCACCGAAGCCGGAGACGGAGCATTTACGATAAGCTACCCTGAAATTATTGGACAGCTAAATATTGGCGATGAGGTCTTTTTTGCCGATGGAATAGTAAAAGCACGCATAACGGATAAAAAACCGGATAGGCTGATTATGAAGGTACTCACCCATGGTATGCTTCGTGAAGGCAAGGGTGTCAACATCCCCAAGTCAGGGGTAAAAATGTCAGCCCTCACAGATAAAGATAAAGATGACTTGCGCTTTGCCGCCCAAATAGGGATTGATATTGTTGCTGTTTCTTTTGTGGAAACGCGAGACGATATCATCGAAGCAAAAGAAATCCTTCAGGAAAATCATTCTGACGCCTGGGTTATTGCCAAAATTGAGCGAAAGGCCGCGATAAAGAATTTAGACAACATCCTTACTGTGGTAGATGGACTTATGGTTGCCCGTGGGGATTTAGGAGTAGAAGCAGGTCTGTATGCTTTACCTGAACTTCAAAAGGAAATTATCCGTAAGGCAAACGAAAAAGCGCTGCCGGTGATCACCGCAACACAGATGCTTACTTCTATGTTGCATGCACCCACTCCCACACGTGCTGAAATCTCCGACATTGCCAACGCTGTTTATGATGGCACCGATGCAGTAATGCTTTCTGATGAAACTGCTGTAGGAGAATATGCAGTAGAAGCGGTTAAGGTAATGACCAGAACTTTACTAAGTACTGAAAAAAGTTATCCATACCATAAAGTCTATAAAGACATTAAAGAAGAGGCCTTTGCCAATGCAGCTGCATGGCTTTCTCAATTTGTGAAATGTAAAGCCATTGCCAGCATTACTACCACCAGTACCACTGTTCGTCAAATTTCAAAGTTCCGGCCTAAAAAGACGATATATGCCATTACTTTTGACGAGAGACTTAAACAAAAAATGGCATTGGTTTGGGGTGTAGAGAAAACTTTCACTATCCAAACCAACGTCAGTGGAAGCAATTTGATTTATCAGTTTTTACAGCAAGTTGGCACGAAGGATGAATACATCATCACTGGGGGTTCCAAAACAGGTATCAAGGGAACAACCAACAGGGTACGCCTTGTGGATCGGACTGAAATTGACAAAATCTATCGCCGGTTCGGGGAAGAATAGGGATTTATTCAGGGGCTTTTTAACATTCGGGTTTCAAATTTGAATGAGCTTGTTAGAGAGCCTATTGGCATGAGAAAAATGTTGTCATGTCGAACGAAGAGAGACATCCCCAAAGGAGAAAGCCTTGTGCCTAGGGAATTTATCTCCGAAGGAGTCCTTTGAACAGTCGTGCCTTCTACTAATGACAACTATTTGTAAGAATCAGAAATTCTGCATTTTAAAAAACAGCCTTTTGAATAATGAACATCGATTAACGATTTGCGAACTTTAAAAATCAAAAATCGTTAATGGATATTCGATATTTAATTTAAGTTGTCATATCACTATGTGTGCTCCTTTTCCAAGGGTCTTAAGTCTTGAAATGATAAACTGGGAAATGTACCTATGCCATTCCGTTCTGCCTGCCGAAACAACAAATTTTCGATAAAATTGAGGCTTTTGTTACTTTTGTGCTGTGGTTTTAAAATTTAAACAACATATTGCCCATCATGGACTTTGCTGCATCAGCGAAAGGATCTTAGTAGCGGTAAGTGGCGGAGTAGATTCTTCAGTTATGCTCGATCTTTTTGTCCGAAGCGGATATTCATTGGCAATAGCGCATTGCAACTTCCAATTGCGCGGACAGGAGTCGGATGGTGATGAGGCTTTCGTGAGACAACTGGCAGAAAAATATCAGCTTCCTTTATTTGTGAAATGCTGCCCCGCTGCTGACTATGCCAAAGAACAGCACATCAGCATCGAAATGGCGGCGCGCGATTTACGTTATGCCTGGTTTGACCATTTGATGAAATCACAATCGTTTCAAAAACTTGCCATCGGCCATAATCGAGATGATGATGCCGAGACTTTTTTCATCAACTTACTTCGTAATTCCGGCATCAACGGACTCAAAGGGATTTCAGTGAAAAGAGAAACAATTATCCGCCCATTGATGTTCGCCTCAAGAAATGACATTTTGGAATATGCACAGCATCAACAGCTGGAGTTCCGGGAGGATGCGACCAACGCTACTGACGATTACTTGCGAAACCGTATCAGACATCACATACTCCCCACATTAGAAGAGCAATTTCCGGGAGCCATGAATGCCCTTGCCGGAAGTATGGAGAAACTTAAAGAAAGCGAAAAACTTTTCAATTTCTTACTGGAAGAGAAAAAACAAGCATGGCTGGAGCCAACTGAAAGAGGTTTTCGGCTTGCCAAGAAGATTATTCTTCAGGTTCCGGATCAAGAAGCTATTCTTTATTACCTCCTGCGAGATTTTGGATTCAGCCGGAAAGTAACGGATCAATTAATGGCTGCTTCCATCAAAGAACAAACAGGACAACAGTTTTTATCAGAAAACTATGTTTTACTTTCTGACCGTGATTACATTTTCATCGAAAAACGTAATAATGTTAAAGAAAAAAGTTGGTCTCTTACAATAACAAATGCCCACATAGAAAAACCAATACCGCTCAATACCGAGATAATTTTAAAAGATAAGCACTTTATCCTGGAAAAAAATAAAAGCAAAGCTTATTTTGATTTGGAAAAATTATCAGAACCCCTTGTATTACGAAAATGGAAAAAAGGAGATCGTTTTGAACCTTTCGGGATGAAAGGAAGTAAGCTGCTTAGTGATTTTTTTATTGATGAAAAATTTAGTCGTTTTGATAAAGATAATTGCTGGCTGTTGGTTTCTGGGACTACCATTTTATGGGTTGTGGGGTATCGTGCTTCCAGGCATTTTAGCATTAGCCCTACTACCAAAAAAGTATTTGTCCTCAGCATTGATCACAAGCAGGAGGACATAACAATTAAGCAGTAATTTTAATCCCCAAACAAAAAGCCTTATGATATTTCATAAGGCTTTCGGTATTTTAAAAGTGGGCCCACCAGGACTTGAACCTGGGACCACCTGATTATGAGTCAGGTGCTCTAACCAACTGAGCTATAGGCCCTATTTCCAGTAGGGTTGGAAAGTTTGCAAATTTACACATTCACCTTCAAATACCAAGCTGATATCTAAAAAATATTTCAATTCAATCTCTCGGGATAAAGCGTAACAATAAAACATTTGATGATGATATCATGAGTGGTATTACTAAGCGGAAAAACTTATATTTGTACAAAAACAAGTATTCATGCTCATAGAAAATATCATTTTTGATTTCGGCGGAGTCATCCTGGATATCGATCCTCAACTAACAATAAACGAGCTGGTTAATTTAGGCTATCCCGATGCGGAGAAGCTGAAAAGTAAGGACTTTTATCAGCAGGTTATTCGAAAATTTGAAAAAGGCATCTTTACCCCGGATATCTTTCGCGCCAAGCTGCGTGAGTTTTTGCAAATGGAGTTAAGTGATCAACAAATAGACGATGCCTGGAATGCCCTCTTGTTTGATATTCCGCGGGAACGGATTGAAATCATTGAGCGAATAAAACACAACTACCCAATCTTTTTACTAAGCAACTCCAATGAGATTCACTATGATTTATATGTGAGAGATTTGCAGCTTCGCTTCGGCTATCATGAGTTTGATACACTCTTTAACAAAGCGTATTTTTCATTTGACTTGCATCTCTGTAAGCCGGATCTTGAAATTTACGAATTTGTCATTAATCAGGAAGGTATACGGCCTGACAAAACTCTTTTTATCGACGATCGAATTGAAAACATTGAAGGAGCACGCAAAGTCGGGCTGAAGACCTATCATTTGGAAAGACCTGAGCTCTTGCGAGACCTTTTCGACGAGAAAGGTTTTTTGAAAAAGAACCTAAAAGAGATAAACTAATTGTTTATTCCGAGGTCTTCAGTAGAATAAAAGGCCTCCACTTCTTTTAAAATATTTCTTACGTCTTCCACTAATTCAGTTTGCATAAGCTGGATTCGAAAGGGTTTGAACTGGGGAATATTTTTGAAATAAGCTGACCAATGCTTCCTAATTTCCAGCACTCCCCTGCGTTCACCTTTCCAGGCTACAGAACGTTCCAGATGAATCAAACTGATGCGAAGGCGCTCACGAATATCCGGAGGAGAAATAATTTTTCCTGTTTTCAGGTAATGTTTAATGTCTCTGAAAATCCATGGATTCCCGTAAGCAGCACGACCTATCATTAGACCATCAACGCCATAGTTATTTTTAAATTTTTCAGCAGATTCCGGATCATTAACATCTCCATTCCCAAAAACAGGAATTTGCATGCGGGGGTTGTTTTTTACTTCGCCAATTAACGTCCAGTCAGCCGCAACACTTGAGCGCGTGGTACGAGTTCGGCCGTGAACGGTAATAGCGCGGATGCCTACATCTTGTAGTCGTTCAGCGATTTCTACTATCTCTTGATGGTCATCATCATAACCCAACCTGGTTTTCACCGTTACCGGAAGCTTAACCGCCTTCACAACGGCTTCGGTCATTTTAACCATTTTTGGGATGTCATCCATTATCCCTGAACCGGCACCCTTCGACACCACCTTTTTTACAGGGCAACCAAAATTAATATCGATGATATCCGGGCTTACCCGTTCGGCATATCTGGCTGCTTGAATCATCGAATTGATATCATGTCCAAAAATTTGAATGCCCACGGGACGTTCAGACTCCTCGAAGTCCAATTTTTTCACGCTTTTCCCGGCGTCTCGAATCAGCCCTTCGGAAGAAATAAATTCAGTATACATCATATCGGCACCGAAGAGCTTGCAAACATGGCGGAATGGTGGATCAGTAACATCCTCCATGGGAGCTAGTAAAAGAGGAAATTCACCCAATTCTATGTTTCCTATCGTGACCACTATAATGCTGTTTGTTTTTTTCTGTTTCCAATTTCTTATTGCCGAATCGAATCTTGCCCTTTGATACAGATACCATACCAAGCAATTTAAAAGCGCTTGCAAAAATATTAAATTTGCGCACTAAATATCTTTTTATCGATGAAACGTACTGCATTCCTTGCTCAATTAACCCCGGCAGCCAAATTTTTGTGGTTTCTCCTTACGCTTATCCTTTTCTCTATGTTATTTGCCTTATTGGGATTATTAATAGGCAAAATATGGTATCACGTCAACATCAGTACTTTAAGCAGCATGTTTTCGCATCCTGAAAAAGCGGCGACAAGACCATTTCTTTATGTTTATCAGGTAATTAACCAAATAGGGGTTTTTGTTTTACCCCCTTTGCTTTTCGCCTGGCTGGTACATACTAGGAGCGGAGAGTATTTGCGGATGAACCAAAGGCCGAACATCTATAGCCTTATACTAGGTGCATTATTAGTTTACACCCTGCTTCCTTTTATTAATTGGTTAACCGATTTAAATGCAATGGTAAGCCTACCAGATTCGCTTTCCGGCTTGCAACAATGGATGAAAGCAAAAGAAATGCAAGCCGATGAAATTACCGGCGTTTTTCTGAGTGTAAAAAGCATGGGTGGACTTGGGCTAAATTTATTGATCGTGGCTCTGATCCCGGCCATTGGTGAAGAGCTTCTTTTCAGGGGTGTAATTCAACGGCTACTTGGTGAGTGGACAAAAAACATGCACTGGGGAATAATCTTGACAGCTATTTTATTTAGTGCCATGCACATGCAATTTTATGGTTTTCTACCACGCTTCATTTTAGGGATGACCTTAGGTTATCTGTTTTTCATTAGTGGAAATCTATGGCTGGCCATATTTGTTCATTTTGTAAATAATGCATCATCTGTGATTATTTTCTATTTACATTATAATGGTTTTATTGCTGTAAAAATGGAACACTTTGGCGCTATTCATAATCCGATTGGTATAGTAGGCAGCTTATTAGTCAGTATTTTGATACTTGTATTAATTGCGAAAAAGGAATGAGCAAAAAAAAGGCTGCCTTCGGAAGAAAACAGCCTTTTAATATGTACTAATAATTTTTATTTCGGTAAAACTTTCCTGGTAGAATAATTAATTTTCAGTGCGTTTGCCTTCCGCAATTGCTGCTTTATATCAGACACAACGCCCATCTTCGTATTTATATCTACTTTTAACGAAGTTGTAATCAACTGACGATCAGCTTCATCACGAGCTTGACGTTCCTTGGCAACAAATTCAGGGATATCAGCAACGGTGGCATATGCATCATTCAACTGAATACGTGAATTGGTTCCATAGAGGGCTTTATTGCTCGGTTCACCAACAAAAATATAGCTTACCAGAGACTTTTTTTCCAGTTTCTGAACCTCAGATGCTTCCGGTAATTTAATACGTACGAGCAATGTGTTCTGACGCATGGTGGTTGTTACCATGAAGAAGAATAATAAAATGAAAATAATATCAGGCAAAGACGAAGTATTAATCGCCGGAGAGCCTTTGGTCTTACTTGTTTTAAATTTACTCATATTACTGTCCTCCTACATTTTCAGGTTCAGCCTCTGAAACACGAACAGGAACAAGTTGATTGATAAGTTCAACTTTCTTATCATCCATCAGTTGATCATATTTCACGCCAAAATATTTTAGCGATTGTGCATCCTTCATCTCATTAAAAGCACGAGCCAATTCATTTTGCACTTTAATATACATTTCATACGAAGTTCCCCTGTCGTTTTTCAAAGACACAATCCCTTTAGTCATCAAAACTTTTTTTCCTAATTCAGGAATAAATTTTTCCTGAACTTCGGGATAAGCTTTATTACCGGGATGAATGGCCATAAAGTCTTGTACTTTGGCGGCCAGGTTGTCAATACTACCTGGTTTACCATTTACAAGTAAAAAGTCATGGCTGTTTATGAGAATTTTAAGAACGTTACGATCCTTTACTTCCACGTTTTCATTCTTATTTTCAACAGGCGGGGGCAACTTTCTAGTGATACCGGTATCAACATCCATGGTTGTAGTAACCAGAAAGAAGATCAACAAAAGGAATGCAATATCCGCCATTGAACCGGCATTTATCTCTGGTGTTGCTCTTTTAGCCATAATTTGCTATTTATTTTAATAATTTAACAACTCCTGAATACAGGATAGCGACAACTGACAATCCAAAAGAAATATAGGTTGCATACAAACCCATACCAACTAGTTTGGAGGTTTCAGCAGTCACCTTATAAGTTTCCAATTGGAGAGCCGATAATTGATTGGTGGCCAAGGCATACGATATGCCTAAAATTACCACCAGCAGAACAATGCTCAAGAGCATTTTCATTAGATTCTTGGGATTTACCACCAGCGTGTACAGAGGGGCAGCGATGATGACTATCACACCCAGGATAATGAAGGCCTTGCCCCAATTCAGGAAGGCATCTGTACTAATTGCATGGAGATAAAATAATATGCCGGGTACTGCCGCCAAAAACAGCAGAACGTACAGCATCCATTTAGTAAAATTTGCTACTTTATCTTTCATGGCCGTTTATTTTTTGTTATGTGAAGCCACAAGATCCATAAAAGCAATGGATGTGTCTTCCATGTCGCTTACCAAGCTATCAATTTTAGAAATGATGTAGTTGTAAAATACCTGAAGAATAACGGCAACGATCAAACCAAATACAGTTGTCAACAAAGCGATTTTAATACCGGTGGCAACAACAGCAGGGCTAATATCTCCGGCAACGGCGATATCATCAAATGCCTGGATCATACCAATTACAGTACCCATAAATCCAAGCATAGGTGCCAGGGCGATGAATAATGAAATCCAGCTAACTCCACTCTCCAAACGGCCAGTTACAACACTACCATAGGCAATAATAGATTTTTCTACATCTTCCAGCCCATTGTCGTAACGGTTGAGGCCTTCCGCAAAGATAGCAGCTACAGGCCCTCGGGTATTACGGCAAACTTCTTTAGCGGCATCAACGTCATTTTCATTCAACGCGTCTTCTACACTTTTTAGAAGCCTTTTGGAATTAATGGATGCCATACTCAGGTATATAATACGCTCGATAGCAATGGCTAAACCGAAGATGAGGGTTAACAAAATAACACCCATAAATCCAGGGCCACCTTCAATAAATTTCTCTTTCAAAACTTGGTGAAATGATTTCGTTTGCTCCGGGGCAGCATGCGTAGCAGCCATAGTAGCAGTAGCAGCTTTAGTGGAATCACTGGCAACGGTGCTCGAATCGTTCGCAACAACGGCCTGATCATTCGCTGCACTGTCTTGGGCATAGACCATATTGGAAATCCCAAAGCTTAATAAAGCAGCAATAGAAAGAAATGCAAATAATTTTTTCATGATGATTAAAAATTGATTAGTACGATTTTACATTTTTTGACTGGGTACAAAAGTATAAATTAAATTAATAAAAATATTGATGTATAGAATAAATTCACCAAGGTAACAATTACATCAGTGAAAAATACAATCCTTTTCCTTTTGCGGAGAGGGCGGGATTCGAACCCGCGGTACCCTTTTGGGGTACACACGCTTTCCAAGCGTGCCTCTTAAGCCACTCGAGCACCTCTCCTTATTCCTTTTTTCGGATGCCAAAAGTATAAAAATATTCTTAACCCACGGTAATTTCTCCACGGATTGATAAATTAAGACTATTTCTAAGCTCTTTTTCCGATATATTTTTCCCAAGCAAGAACATCAATTTGGTCAGCGTTGCCTCCGTGGTGCCATCATACCCACTTAAGACGCCAATTTGTTTCAAGGTCAGGGAAGTGTCATATTGACCCTGATGAACGGCTCCAGTCGGGCATTGCGACACATTCACTATCACCATTCCGGAACCTATTGCCGTCTCTAGTTCTTTCAAAAACCATTCTTCTGTTGGTGCGTTGCCTGATCCAAAGGTTTCCATCACCACTGCTCGTAAATCAGCGCTCTTCAATATAGCATGCACATATTCACGGGTAATTCCAGGAAAAATTTTTAGGATACCGACCCTTCGATCCAAAGCCCGATGTACTTTCAGATTCTTGAAAGTGGGTTTTAAAATGTTATGCTTGTTATATTTCAAATAAACTCCAGCCTCGGCCAAAACCGGATAATTAGGGGAAACAAAGGCATTAAAATTCTCCGCATTGAATTTAAGCGTGCGGTTGGCACGCATGAGATGGTTTTCAAAATAAATACATACTTCAGGAACTCTTGGCGTATCTGCATCGCTGGTAGCAGCCAACTCAATGGCAGTAATAAAATTTTCTCTGCCATCGGTTCTCAAAACGCCCAAGGGGAGTTGAGAACCTGTAAAAATCACTGGTTTATTCAAGTTTTCTAACATAAAACTTAAGGCAGAGGCTGTGTACGACATGGTGTCTGATCCATGCAAAATAACAAAACCGTCAAAGGCGGCATAATTTTTTTCGATGACTTCTGCCAATTGCACCCAATGATCAGGATGCATATCGCTGGAGTCTATGAGCGGATCAAAGCAATAAAATTCTAAGCGATAATCAAACCTTCTTAATTCGGGAATCTGATCATAAATCCCATCAAAATTGAAAGGGGTCAAGGTTCCTGTTGCTGAATTTTTTATCATCCCAATGGTGCCACCGGTGTAAATGATGAGAATACTGATTTGTTCATCCATATTTTCAAACTTCATTAATCGAAAAAATCTGTTCTGCCGAATGGTTGGTGACTTCGGCCACTGCCTCGCGAGAAATGCCTTTGATTTCCGCTATTTTTTGTGCTATGAATCTGAGGTATGCACTCTGATTTCTTTTACCCCGAAAGGGAACTGGCGTTAAATAGGGTGAATCTGTTTCCAGAACAAGATGCTCAAGAGGGATTTCCTTCAAAATCTCTGACAGACCTCCATTTTTAAAAGTAACGATGCCGCCAATACCCATTTTAAAGCCCGTATCCATAATTTTTCGAGCATCCGTCATACCAGCTGTAAAACAGTGAAAAACTCCCTTCAGCTCATCAGTGAGTTCTTCTTTCACGATGTTTAAAGTCAGGTCAAATGCATTTCGCGTGTGGATCGAAACTCCGAGTTGGTATTTTTTTGCTGTCCTGAGCTGTCTCCTGAAGGCATCTATTTGTTGTTCTTTGAAAGTTTGATCCCAATAAAGATCAATCCCGATTTCACCCACACCACAAAAAGATTGCCCGGGTATTTCCCCTTCCATTCGCTCGAGCTCTTGCTCATAATCAGAATTTACAGAAGTTGGGTGCAAACCCATCATTGGAAAACAATTATTGGGAAAGGCATCAGACAGAGTCAGCATGGCTTTCAAACTACTACGATCAATGTTTGGCAAAAGCATCCGCTTTATGCCTTGGTCTACAGCATTTCGAACCACGGATTCACGATCAGCATCAAATTCTTCCACATAGAGATGGGTATGTGTATCGGTCAAAAACATGTAGCAAAAATAAGAAAAGAAAGCATGAAAGGCTCGGCATCCTTCATACATCCTAAAACGAAAGCTTATCGCTCTTTGCCAAGGATCAGCTTTTGAAACGAGCACAAAAAAAAGGCTGTCCCTTCAAGGAACAGCCTTTTTTAAAGAAAATTGATTCTTATTACATCATGCCTGGCATTCCGCCACCCATAGGAGGCATAGCCGGAGCAGATGCGTTTTCATCTTTATGTTCGCTCAACACACATTCGGTGGTAAGTAGCATTCCGGCAACGGAAGCTGCATTTTCAAGCGCAATGCGAGCCACTTTGGTTGGGTCGATAACGCCAGCTTCAAGAAGATTTTCATACACTTCGGTACGGGCATTAAAGCCAAAGTCACCTTTTCCTTCTTTCACTTTGTTTACAACAACCGATCCTTCTAAACCAGCATTTTCAACGATCTGACGCAAGGGCTCTTCGAGTGCCCTTTTGATAATGGCGATCCCGGTATTCTGATCCTCGTTTTCCCCTTTCAGATCGATTAGGGCATCAATGGCACGAATAAAGGCCACACCACCACCAGGGATGATTCCTTCTTCGATGGCAGCTCGCGTAGCAGCAAGTGCATCTTCAAAGCGGTCTTTCTTTTCTTTCATTTCCATTTCACTGGCAGCACCCACATAAATTACAGCAACACCACCGGCTAATTTAGCCAAACGTTCTTGTAATTTTTCTTTATCATAATCAGAAGTAGTGGTTTCAATTTGTGCTTTAATTTGGTTCACACGTGCAGCGATACTCTCTTTGGCTCCTTTGCCACTAACGATGGTTGTATTTTCTTTGTCGATGGTGATTTTTTCGGCTTCACCCAACATCTCGATGGTAGCATCCTCCAGTTTATATCCTTTTTCTTCAGAAATAACAGTACCACCGGTTAAGACTGCAATGTCTTCCAGCATTTCTTTTCTCCGGTCACCGAAACCTGGTGCTTTAACAGCAGCTACTTTCAATGAACCACGCAGACGGTTAACCACTAATGTAGCTAGGGCTTCGCCTTCGATATCTTCGGCAATAATCAACAAAGGTCTGCCACTTTGAACTGCTTTTTCAAGAATAGGCAGCAAGTCTTTCATTACAGAAATCTTCTTGTCGTAGATTAAAATATAAGGAGCTTCGTAAACAACCTGCATTTTTTCAGTATCGGTTACAAAATAAGGAGAAATATATCCACGGTCAAATTGCATACCTTCTACCACTTCCACATAAGTTTCAATTCCTTTTGCTTCTTCAATGGTGATAACGCCTTCTTTTTTAACTTTTCCCATGGCATCAGCAATAAGTTTACCAATGCTGTGATCGTTATTGGCTGAAATAGCTGCTACCTGCTCAATTTTTTCCTGAAGATCGCCGACCTCTTTAGTTTGGACTTTCAAGGATTTGATAACCGCTTGAACAGCCAGATCAACTCCCCTTTTCAAATCCATCGGGTTAGCTCCAGCTGTAACGTTTTTTAAACCGGTAGCCACAATTGACTGAGCCAATACTGTAGCAGTGGTCGTACCATCACCGGCCAGGTCATTGGTTTTGGAAGCCACTTCCTTCACCATCTGAGCGCCCATGTTTTCAACAGGATTCGAGAGTTCAATTTCTTTGGCAACCGTTACACCATCTTTGGTGATTTGTGGAGCACCATAAGATTTATCAATGATTACGTTTCTTCCTTTGGGACCCAAGGTTACTTTTACGGCATCTGATAATGCATCTACCCCTTTTTTTAAACTGTCTCTTGCTTCTAAGTTAAATAAAATGTCTTTTGCCATTTTTATAATTTTTATCTGTTATTACTAATTTTCGATAGCCTCTTATATGATTGCCAGAATATCTTCCTGTTTCATAATCAGGTATTCCTTATCATCGATGGTAATTTCGGTTCCGGCATACTTGCCGTATAAAACCTGATCTCCTTCCTTAACACTGATTTTATTATCCTTATCATAATCAGGCACAGCCAATACAGTCCCCTTTTGTGGCTTCTCTTTCGCTGTGTCAGGGATGATAATCCCACTGGCTGTTTTTTCTTCTACCGGAGCAGGTTCAACAACAACCCTGTCTCCTAGCGGTTTGATATTCAATTTACTCATATTCTTTTAATTTTAAAATTAAAACTTTGAACTGCATTTCTTGTTGTCATATTTTATGCCAAAGCTGAGAACAAAAAAAAATGTCAGAACATGTATGACATTCTGACATTGATTTTGGAAAATAGTTTATTTCTATTTTTTCTTATTCTCTTTGGGGCTTGCCTTCTGGCTGGAAGGCTGCGTTACCGGAGGAGCCATAAAATCAACTGATGGTTGTTTAACATTATTGATTTTCTTTTGTAGTTCGCTATTTTGCTGGCTGGTAGCTCCACCATTTCTGGGAATAATCATGGTAGCCGTCAAGCTGAGTACTAAAAGCACAACAGCAAGTGTCCAACTGGCCTTTTCAAGAAAATCAGCCGTTTGACGAGCACCCATAAACTGAGTACCACTACTAAAGTTAGCTGCCAATCCGCCGCCTTTGGGATTTTGCACCAATACAATCAGGCCCAAGAGGACACAAACGATCAATATCAGTACGGAAATGAAGATGTACATTTTTTGAAATCTTTAATTTTTTAAGTTCTTTTCAGTTTTTTCAATAAGGGCTGCAAAGTAAGCGCTTTTTTCGGGAAATTTCAAAATTAATTTCTCATAGATATGAAGTGCTTTTTCGTGATGTCCCTGATCCACATAAATATTAGCAAGTGTCTCGCTTACAATATTTTCCTGATCCACCACACTTTGCCTGGCATAGTCTGCAGGGTCGTAAAAGGAGGTTTTGGGACGCGAAATGGAGGGCTCCTCTTTAATAAATTGCTCTATGATCTCCTGCTTGCTTTTAACTTTTGATGTCTTTTGAGCAGCTTTCTTAGCCTGTTTTTTTTCTGCTTCTATCTCACGAATACGGTCTTCGATCATTTTTTTTAATTCCTCAACGGTATATGAACGAAGTGTATCATTTGTCTCTATTTTACCATCTGCTGCCTCCTCAATATTGTTAACCGTATCATTTTCGCGTGCTGATCTTTCTGCCGGGTCTTGATTTAAAGTTTCGTTTTCCGTCACGGGCTTGTCATCAGCCTTTTTGTTTTGTGGGCTTGTTCCATTAGCCTGTTTTGGTTGATCCCGCTTTTCTTCGTCGGGTAATACAATGCGAACACTGGAATTATTTAACCTATCGATATGTTTTTTAAGGATGTTTCGGCTTCCGGCATAGATGGCCGTTGTTTTCAATTCTGCATCATAAAGGACGTTTTTATCTGCGTACAATTTCATTGTCAACAGTATCCGGGAGGTTTGGCAATAAGAGAAATCCCTCACCAGATTAATTAAATCGGAAAGAGAGGCGTCCTTAAGCTTATCGGGCTGTTGCATATACTCGATAAATTGTTCTTTATTCATCTTGCTAAGTTAGGGAAAAGATTTGATTACCAATTTACCACAGCCGCGTTAAAAATATTATCGGTTAAATCACCAACAATTTTTTTAATCAGATCTGCTTGTGCCGAATTCAGGTTCTCAGTGGAAGGATAATTCACAAACTGAGTAAACCGGGTTTCAAAATCTTTAGCAGGTTCCAGCTTGTTGGTAAAACGAACATTGACAACAATCGTTAGGCGATTCTCGGCCGCAGTTTGATCGGCTTGAATAGCTTCAGGAGTTGTTTTATATTCCACAATTTCACCTTCAAGAGCCAAATCACCATTTTTATCAACCATCCGTAAATTTGTCTGAGTAGAAAATTTGTCCCTTAAAGCATTCGTAAACACCTGACTCAAGGTTGGCTCCACCAAGGAAGCATTGTTGGGGAAATATTGTACCGAGACTGTTTTGGCTCCCGGTGGGATAGAAGCTCCTGTAAATGAATATATTCCACAAGAAGTAAGCATCCCGGCCAGCAGGAGGGTGAAAAACAATTTTCCGGAGAAAATCGAATTGAATACATTACTGATAGTATGACGCATTTGATTTGCCAATATTGATTTCTTTTTGCAAAGATAAAAATATTGCTTTCCAGATGAAATGGCTAACTTCGCCAGAAAAAAATCGCGATGATTCAAAACAGGCATTGGCTCACCTACCTACACCAACGAAAAAAGGTTCACTTATATTTTTTCGGTGCCTGCCTCATAATTCTCTCTTCCTGTGGGAATATCAAGCAAAAGGAAAAATCAGCGAAAACACCGTCCCAACAGATTCCCAAACAAGTTTTTCAAGTCGGTAAAATCTATCCCAAAGTAAGTTGCGCTCAAGGGCCGGCCTTCTCCTATTCTTTATACCTCCCACACGAATACCGAACCGGAAAACCATCTCCTGTTATCTTTTTCTTTGATGCCCATGCCCGTGGCTGGCTGCCTATCGCGAAATATAAAAATCTAGCCGACAGCCTGGGTTATATTTTAGTGGCTTCCAATGATTCAAAAAATGGGTTGTCTTCTACCAAAAGAAACGAAATTATTTATCAATTTATGGCAGATGTTGAACATAGATTCACCATAGATAGCCGTCGAATTTATACCAGCGGGTTTTCCGGTGGTGCACGCATTGCTTCCGGTATCGGCATCGCTAACCAATACATTGCCGGTGTTATGGGTTGTGCTGCGGGTTTTCCACAGGTTTCAACGCCCATCAGAACCGATTTTGCCTATGTGGGCATAGTTGGGAACAAGGATTTTAATTATCTTGAAATGAGATACCTGGATCAAAAACTTGAAGCCAATCATCAAACACATCTCTTGCTAATTTTTGATGGTAAACACGAATGGCCTCCAGCAAGGGTTATGAGACGGGCGATGCTTTTTATGGAAATGGATGCCATGCGAAAAAATTTGATTCCCGGAAATGAACCCCAAATCGCTAAAACAAAAGAAATGTTGGAGCAGGATCGCAACAAAGCCTCGGTAGTGAATGATGCCTGGGCGAGATTCAGGGCCGACCAACAATTAGTGGCTTGCCTTTCTGGACTGGCTCCTGTTCAAAATTACCGAATAGAGATGGATAAACTTAGGCAAAGCCGTTCATTTCAAAAGAGACAAGTTGAAGATATTGATCTTCTTCATGAGGAAAGTAAATCACAACAAAACTTATCCAACGCCTTACAAGTTCAAGATGAAAACTGGTGGCAGCAAAAAATTGCACAAATTTATAAGCATGAAAAATCTGCCAATAGCAATGATATCCGCCTGATGAACCGCCGTTTGCTCAATTACCTGAGTTTGATGGCTTACCTTTATGTCGATGGCAACTTAAAACAAGGAAATGCAAATTCAGCCGGCAAATATTTAATGATTTACGAAAAGGTGGACCCCACAAACCCTGAGGTTTATTTTTTAAAGGCTCAACAAAGAGCCATGCTTGGCGGCTCCGCACATGCTATCTATCACTACCTGGAAAAAGCCGTCAAGATGGGATTTCAAGATACTAAGCGGTTTAACAATTTGCCCTATTTTGCCTCTTTGAGGCAATCGCTTCGTTTTCAAAACTTAGCGAAACAAGTGCTGCAAAACCATGAAAAAGCGGAAGAACATCCTTCCGAATAAATCTTCTTCATTTCTTGGTATTTAGTGGAATTATATGATTAATTTTGGGCAAGTCGGTAATTATCTACCACAGGCTGATAATTCTGTGTGAAAGAGGGGTTCGAAGAGTGTGGATGTAGCCTTTTTGATTTAGTGAAAACAAATCATTGTTGACCAAATATTATTACACCATGAAAAATTATGTTGTTCATCAATTACTTCATCATGCCTTGATTACACATCCTGATCAGGAAATTGTTTCGGGGAATCACCGCTTTACTTATCTCGAATTCTACCATAGGGTGTTGAAACTGGCCAATAGCCTTAAGGAACTGGGTATCAAAAAGGGAAGTGTGGTTGGTGTGCTGGATGTAAATACGCATCGTTTTCTGGAAATGCATTACGCACTCTCCATGCTTGGAGCCGTGCTGCACACCATTAATTTCAGGTTGGCACCCGAACAAATGGTTTATTCCATGGTTCATGCGGGTGATGATTGGGTTTTTGTTTCAGACGTTTTTGTCGCCGCCGTCAAACCATTATTTTCCAAATTCCCGAACTGGGTACTTATGAGCGATGACACCTCTCAAGCGCTTCCCGAATCAGAAAAAGCATATCATTATGAGAAATTAGTTGAAAGTGGAGATGATCATCCCATACCGGAAGCCGATGAAGTAAAAGAAACAGATCTTTTTTCAATTTTCTATACCACGGGGACGACAGGAAAACCCAAAGGAATTCCTTATGAACATAAAGCCATTTTAACAGGATCTATTCAGCTTTTTCTCCATTTGGCATTACATAAATACGGGGCACGGGTGAGTAGCCGCGATGTGTTTATGCCCCTCATTCCGTTCTTTCACATTCATGCATGGGGGATGGCTTTCTTTCCGATCTATTTAGGAGCCAAACTCGTATTACCGGGAGCTGCAGATGCGGCAGGTCAACAAGCGTTGATTGAAAAAGAGCAAATCAGTTGGTTGAACATGGTTTCCACCCAATTGCAGATGCTGTTGGAACAGAAAAATTTTGGAAACATAAAAGTCCTGACCGGGGGCAGTCCCTTTGCTTCAGGAATTGCTGCAAGGGCAGCTAAAGCCGGGGTTCAATTCAGTTTGATTTATGGAGGTTCCGATCAATTGGGAACAGCCATTTCAGTGGTTCCTGAGACGGTTGAACCGGATACTGAAGAAGCATTGGAATGGCGTCGGGTAGGCATGCGCCCCTTGCCTTTGGTGGAAGTTTCTATTCGTGACAAAAACGGCGGAGAAGTTCCACACGATGGACATTCACTTGGTGCTATTTGGGTCAGGAGTCCATGGCTGCCAAAAGGTTATTTTAAGGAACCTGAAATTACGAAAGCGCATTTTATTGATGGCTGGTTCCGCACGGGCGACTTGGGATTTTACCATTCCAACCACCTTTTATATGTAGCCGACCGTGAAGGGGATGCCATAAAAAGCGGAGGAGAATGGATTCCTACCGGCATGCTTGAGTCAATTATCTCCGAACTTGAGGCGGTTGCACAAGTGGCCGTGATTCCTCAAAAAAATGAACAGTGGGGACAACGTCCTTTGGCTATACTGAAAGTCAGGTCTGAAATAAGCAAAACAGCTTTACGCGATTTTCTCCTGACGAAAGTCGAGGAAGGCAAATTAGCCAAGTTTTGGATTCCCGACGACTTTATTTTCGTGGATGAAATTCCACTAACGAGCGCAGGCAAGCTAAACAAAAAAGTCTTGCGCGATCAATATTCTGGTTGAACCGTTGCATAATTGAATAAATTTAGAAAGATAACTTTGTAAAACTTCCTTTTTGTCACCCTGAGTAAAACGTCCGAAGTCACGCAGTGATTCCTGCGGAAGACTCCTATGGAGAAGGGTCTCGTAAGTTTTGTAAATATGTAATTACAGATTCTTCACTACGTTACTAATGACGTATTTTGGTAATCGGTTTTAAACCAGGTACTTCAAAAATCAAAAATCGTTAATCCTTGTTCTTAAATCAAATGAATATCGAACAAGGAACGCCGATTTATGAATGAAGGAATACCCTGCTATACGTCATTTTTCGTTAGTTTACCCTTTTATCAGGGTTTTGTGGTTCAGAATGACAATTATTTTTAGTTTCGCAAAGGTCTCAGATAATAATAAACAAAAAAATTAACATCATGTCAATGGAAGTTTTAATGACAGCCGAGGATAAGCTGTTAAAAGAAAAAGTACAAGAATTTGTAAAATGGGTTCCCCGCCAGCTTTTGTTGGATATGGATGCGGACAAAGTAAGATATCCTAAAGAATTCATCCGCGAGGCAGGAAAGCGTAATCTACTGGGTTTGCGTTTTGATAAAAAATGGGGTGGCTCAGGCATGCCCTGGACCAGCGAAATGATTGCATTGGAAGAAGTTGGTGTTTTGGGCACTTCGCTGGGTTGTTTATATTCCTTGTTTTCTATCGTTGGCGAAGCTATTCATGTGTTTGGCACTGAGGAACAAAAGGAACGCTTCCTAATTCCGATGCTTAAAGGTGAAATAGGTGTGGCCGAAGGCTTAACCGAACCCCGAGGTGGATCTGATTTCTTTGCAGCGACTACCAAAGCCACGAGAAAGGGGGACATTTTCTACCTCAATGGGCAAAAACGATTTGTGGTAGGCGCCGAGGGTGCCGATGTGATTTTGGTGTATGCCATTGTTGATGGTATTGAGAATCCGAAAAAAGCAATGACAGCCTTTTTGGTTGAACGAGGCCCTGGTGTTGAAGTTGAGCATGTGTACGGACTCATGGGCACCCGTGGCGGAGGTACCGGAAGGTTGGTATTTAAAAATGCAGCCGTTCCTTTAAAGAATGTGCTAGGTGGCGAAGCAGGCATTGGCAATGGCACCAGTGTCTTTCACCAAATGATGATTCCCGAACGCTTGACCTCATCGGGAGCTGCTGTAGGAATGGCTCGTGGTGCTTTTGAAGTAGCGGCACGTTATACAGATCGCCGAAAAGCTTTTGGTCATATAATCAGGGAGTTTGAAGCGGTAAACACTAAGGTTTCAAAAAGCATCACCCTGCTTGATGCCTCTCGTGCACTTAATTATATGGCTGCCAAAACTGCGGACTCAACGGCTTCTGCTGGAAAAATCCGACGACTGGTTTCAGAGGCTAAGAAATTCTCCACAGAATCGGCCTGGGAAATCGTGAACCATGCCATGCAAATGATGGGTGGGATTGCTTATACTGATGTCTATCCCATCGAGAAGATGCTGCGTGACATTCGCCTGATCACTATTTGGACAGGTACCAACGAAATTATGGATCTTGTTATTCAACATGAATTTTTTAAGGATTTCCTGGCTTATAAGTTAAAAAGCCGCGATACGGAAGATGATGCTATTAACGCAGAACTTACAGAGGAGAAAGTGTATAATGATGACTAGTGTTAAAGATAAAAGACAAAAGGAAAAAGAAGTTACTGCCTGAATAGCGTTGACCAAACCGCTTTGAGCGTCTTCGCTCAAAGATTTATGAACCGATGCTTTTATTTTTCAGGCGTGGACGCCTGAAACGGTTGGGGAAATGATTATTAGTGAGTAGTGAATGGTGAAAGATAAAAGTGGGCAATGGTTGGAAAGGTTGGAAGCTTAGAAAAGGATAAATTTGAAGAAATTGATCATTGGTTGACAAGGTAAGCCGTTATTGCTTGAAGGGATTAGATTGTTTTCAATTATAATATTCCTTTTTATTTTAATCAATACCGCCTGTAAAATACTATAACCTAATGCATTCCCCTCCTTGGAGGGGCTAGGGGTGGGTTAAGTTGGAAAATTGTGATTGACGATAATTTTTTCCACATTTATTATGAAGGTTCTCCGGGTTTTGGAAGATACTAAAATCCTGTTTTGCTTGAAAATTTTCAAACAAGGACACAATCATAGAATTTGGAAGACTTATATCTCTTCACTAACAAAACTTCCGAAATTATCCCGGTTAATAAGCTTTACCTCTTTGTGATAGAAATTGGAGAAAGCTTTGCTGTGTTTCGCTTTTGAAGTACTCCATTTAAATTCAAAAGGATAAAGTTCTCCATCTTTTTCCTCGATATAGTCAATTTCCTGACCACTTACAGTACGCCAAAAGTAGGTGCCGGCAATTTTTTCCTGATATTCCAGTTGTTTACGTCGCTCGCTAATAAGGAAATTTTCCCACAGTGCACCTTTATCCTGCCTTAACTCCAAGGGTTTAAAATCACCGATTAAACTATTTCTGATACCGGTATCGTAAAAATATATTTTACGTCCCCTTTTGATTTCGTTTTTCTTGTTTCTGCTAAAAGTCCTCAAGCGGAAAATCACAAAAGACTTTTCCAACAATTGTAAGTAATTGCTAATCGTATTTTTATCTACTTGTAATATTTTTGCCAAATAATTGTACGAAACCTCATTGCCGAGTTGTAAGGCCAATAGTTGTAATAATTTTTCCAAAAGCTCGGGATGTCGCAAACCCTTGAAGTTAAATACATCTTTAAATAAATAGCTACCTGACAATTGCTTAAGTACTTTTTGTTCCTTCCCCTGAAAATTAATTACATCGGGATACATTCCGTAAATTAGCCTTTGCTCCAATTGCTGTCGGGCTTTTAAATACCCCACTTGCGACTCAAATTCCACCCAACTAATGGGATACAAAATGTACTCCCACTTCCTGCCCGTCAAGGGCTCGTTGATATCGTTGCTTATTTCAAAAGAAGAAGAGCCGGAAACCAGTAATTGAACCTCTTTAAACCTATCAGTGATGATTTTTAAAGTTAAACCGATGTTTTTTACTCTTTGTGCCTCATCAATAAATACCAGACGGTAGTCAGACAATATTTGTTTAAGCTCTTCAGTATTGGCATTCTCCAATTGTTGACGTACCACAGGATCATCGCAGTCCAAAAGTAAGTAGTCTCCTAATTGCGAGGCTATTGTTTCCATTAATGTGGTTTTCCCGCTTTGACGGGGACCCAATAAAATAATTGCTTTTCCCTGGTTTAAGCCTGACTGAATTACTTTTTCAAGTTGACGTTTTATCATGATCGGTGAATTGATTCACCAAAAATAGTGCTATTTGGTGAATCAATTCACCAAATAGCACTATTTTGTATTTCTAAAAAACAACCTTCCTAAACCAAATTGATGCCTTAACATCATCTGTATGGGAAGAAAATAACTCAATTATTAATACTTCATTTCTATTTCTGTTTATGTATTAACAATTGAATACTTTCAGGCTTCATAGGACTAGATCCTGCTATAAGAGCCGGTTTTAATACAATTAATGTAAACGTTGAGGCTCAATTTGTAGGGACATCCCAACAGGAAATTGATCAATGGTTGGAAGAAACCGAAAAACGCTGCCCGATAACTGACACGATCAAAACTGCTACACACATCCACCTGACACACAATAATCCTATCAATCTGTCATAACGATCGAACATGTCGGTGGAATTTTATTTTCTGAAATTCCTTGTTGATGATTAATGTAAAACTTGCTATTTTTACAAAAATTACCTGAAGCAACTAATGGATATCAACAAGAAATATTCGCAATGGATTGAATGGTTTCAGTTAATCCTTGTTTCTTTTTTTTCCGCACTATTTGCCTGGTATCTCATTCGTTTTTTAACTGATCTAACCACTCTTTATTTTAGCTACGACCTCAACATCCATGCTATCATGAATTTATCCGGGGTTCATTTCCTCAGCCCGGTTAATTCCTCTCAATGGACACGAGATGCCATTGTAACTATTTATTTGTCAGGCCCTTTTATGAACTTAGTATTGGGTCTCGGTTTTTTCATCACCTACACTTTTGTCCCACGCAAAACACAATCATTTTCTTTTTTCATGTTGTGGGTCATGATCTTTTCCTTTACGCTGATGTTTGCCACTTTTGTGGAAAATAGTCTTCAGCACACCGGCGTTTATCGCGTATCACAATTGATGCATATTAGTGGTGCATTCCTTGTTGTAAGTGCTGTAGTTGCTTTGTATTTTCTGTATTTGACAGGATTAAGTATAGGGAAATTGATGATGTTAAGCCTGCCTCCACGGCACACCTCTGAAGGCAGGATGAAAACCTCCTATTTTCTTTCAGCATTCGTGATTCCATGGGCTTTGGTGTTTGCTTTTTGCTTTATGGAGACCAACCTCAGTATCCGAATTATATATCTCCTCGGGTCATTGATCTTACTCCCTTTTATCTGGATGAGAGGCTCCGAAACCAAGGGGGTTCACCTTAAAGCTCTTCCCCCTTTGATGTGGATGGATACCGTCAGTATCATTCTATTCTTAATAGGTGTTCTTATTCTTCGGCAAATCATTGCTTCAGGCATCGTATTGAAGTAATCCTGTCCACAACATGGTTTAATCAGAACCGGCTGCTGCAAGAATATCCGTTCTGCTCTAATTTAAAACTTGATATTACGGTGAAATTATTAGTACTTTTGTGCCGTTATGGACATGGAAAAATTTAAACAGGATTTGGACGAACTTTTTCGGCTTTTTAATAGGCTGATGGAAGATCAGGAGCATTCTATGGATGAAATACCGGGTCTTAACAAAGCCATGCTTGAGCAGTTTAAATTCTTTTTTAGTAATTATGCCAGCATGAAAGATCAAATTGCCCATCAATTACAAGGACAGTTTGGTGATTCGGTAAAAGAAATGGTAGAAGCACTTATCAAACAACTTCGTGAGGAATTGGGCGATACTGATTTTGAAATTATTCCCGAAATAGAAACACCTGAAATTCATCGTATTACCGCTCAACCTGGAGATCCTGCCAAAGAAATTTCTGAGATTGATGAACTGTTGAAAAAGCCAAACCTCAGCCCTGAAGATATCGATGCTTTACTTGACAGGCGTTCCCGATTAAAATAAATTCGTTTACAATATTTTATATGCTTGATAAAGCCAAGGCCTGGATTCAAAAATATCTAAAAACAAAAAAGCCATTTACCATTATCACCGATGTTCTCTTTGTTGTGCTCATTGTTCTTTTGTTAATCCCGGGCACCAGAAAAGGGGTGGCGTCTTTTTTTATTCGAATTACCTCCTTGCCACCATCGGAGCTTTCGCTAAATCAACAATATCCAATTAAGCAGGAGACCAAACAATGGGTTGTAACAGATTTGGAGGGTCAACCTCATGTTTTTGGTCAGTGGCTTGATGAACCGATATTCGTAAACCTTTGGGCTACATGGTGTCCGCCATGTATCGCTGAGATGTCAGGAATCAACGATTTATATAAGAAATATAAAGGCAGGGTACATTTTGTATTACTCAATGATGAAAGTGCTTCAAAAATAAAGGCCTTTGCCCAAGATCATCAATACCAAAACTTACCTTTTTATCGTTACCAGTTTGTTCCGAACGATTTTAGTACCCGGAGTATTCCTACAAGCTTTATTATTTCGAAGAAAGGGATAGTGGTGTTGAGTAAAAAAGGAGCTGCCCGATGGGATTCGGATAAAGTTCAAAAATTACTTGATGACTTATTGTCGGAACAAAATTAAGTACCGAATTGTTATATCTTTGTCAAAACATTTAAATTTTAATTCAATGAAGCGGGTTTTTCAAAGCATTCTCATTATTTTTTTGGTTGTATCCTTTCAACAATCTTCAGCACAAACGCTTAGCGAAAGTGCTAAGAAGAAAGTAACTGTCGGAGTTGACTTATTCACAGACATTTGGAATAATGTTCCTTCCACAGTGAATGATCAGTTAATTAACCAGGGAACTAATGTGTATATGACCTATAATATACCGGTAGGCAACAGTAAAACCACTACCTTCGGTATCGGACTGGGCTTTGGAACACATAACCTGAGCCTCAAAGACGGACATATTGCAGACATTAAAAGTGACACGATCCAATTTGTACCGCTGGCCTTAGGTTTAAGTCTCAAAAAGGACAAACTCACCTTCTCTTATTTGGAACTTCCCATGCATTTAAAATTCCTTATAAAAAAGAGCTTTAAATTTAGTGTTGGATTAAAGATTTCCTATTTAATTGATAGCAAAGAAAAATATGTGGGCACTCTGATCGCTAATGGAGCAACCAGAAAAATTAAAAATAAAGGAGTGTATCAATTGAATACCGTTGGCTATAGCCCGGAAATTCGATTTGGGTATAAAGCCATCAATGTTTTTGCTGCTTATCAAATAGTATCAATATTCCGTACAGGTCACGGGCCTGGCATACATCCTTTTTCTGTAGGGATAACCATTACCCCTTTTTAGAGCAACGATAATGTGGGTCAAGTTGCCCATGTGACAAACTAATTTCCTTTACTCAAGGAAATAGTCTTTGGGTTTTAAATCCTGACTTCACCATCACTATATCAAGTGCTCAGGATTAATATACCTTACGCCATCGGCTTATAACAGGCTGAGCGTCGTCCCTTTGTGATTATACAATGCTTTTAATCATCACCGGCAAATCCCGGTAGGGGTTCTTTGAACAGTATAATATTTAGCCATTCTTATGGAAGAGCCTGTTCATTAACGGAACAGGGATTTTGTATATTTGTTTAGAAATTTTCTTTATGGTTGAGGATATTCAGGAGCTTTTTAATCAAAAAATAAAACCTCCGAAATTTGATCGAACTACCGGTTTATTTGGTGCGACTACCCTTGGGGTAGGTGCTTTATTGGGTGCCGGTATTTATGTGCTTATCGGTGTTGCCGCCAAAGTGTCCGGACCTTCTATTGTTTTATCTTATTTAATTACAGGCGTTTTAGCCTATTTTACCACCTTAATGTATGCCGAATTAAGCCATATTATCCCCCAATCGGGTGGGGGCTACACTTATGCCTACCATATTTTGGGAAGTATCGGCGGTTTTACAACAGGTTGGTTTTTAGCCTTAGGCAGCATTTTTGCCAGTGGGTTATATGCCATTGGTTTTGCAGAATATGCTTTGTCTCTTTTTGAAACCTCTGAACCCGAATACCTTACCCGCTTGATTGCCGTCGGCATAACCCTGGCACTGGGGTTTCTCTATGTTTTTATTCCTTTCAAGAAAAAGAATACTGTTCAAAGCTGGATAATATGGGGAAGTGTAGCAATTTTATTATTACTGATACTGGTTTCATTCTTCCATGTTGATCCCGGGAATATAAAGCCTTTTTTCCCAAAAGGGCTTAGTGGCACTTTTTCCGCCATTTCCATTGTCTATATTTCCTTTTTTGGATATCAGTTTATTGCCAACAATGCTGATGAGGTCATAAATCCGGAAAAAACCATTCCTAAGGCGATGAAGTTGTCAATGATTATCAGCATAGTCATTTACCTGCTCATTGCCCTGGCTGCCGTCATGGCAGTTCCATGGGAAAAGCTGGCTGAAAGCAAAGCCCCTCTGGTGTTGGTTGCTAATCAAAGTTTTGGTGGGAAAGGATGGATAATTATTTCTTTGGGAGGCATACTGGCTTCTCTTGGAGCCCTCAGCAGCACGATGGTTTCGCAGAGCCGCCAAACCTATACCATGGGAAAAGACCGATTCTTTCCGGATATCCTGGGAAAGCTGAATAAAAAATCAAAGCAACCGGCTGCCGCATTAATTACCGGAGTGGTTCTGGTGACCATAGCTTTATTCTTTTTTGATGTCCAATTCATTGCTAAAGCTGCCAATTTCTGTTTATTATTTTCTCTGCTTCCCGTTTCCCTCGCTATGCGCAAAATTTACAAAACGAATCCTGCGTTAAAGCCAAAAGCCAAATGGAAACATTACCTGCCGCAAATTACTTTTGTTGTAAATATTGGTTTATTGTTCACCCTCGACATTGTTTCATTGGCCTTTGGTCAACAGCTTGCAATTATTGGGGTTATCGTTTATTTTCTGTATTCAAGAAAGAGAGAAAAAAGGGGTAAAGAAGGTCTCAATATCATTCTTGAAGAAGAAAGAAAATTTTCTTTCTTTTCAAGTAATAAAGTAATGATTCCCGTGTCAAATCCGAACACCCAAAAGGCATTACTGATGATTTCTCATACCCTGTTAGCCAAAAAGGGAGGTGAAGTTGTTGTTTTGGCCATAAAAAATGTCCCTTCAGAAATGGATTTTTATGAAGCTTTGGCAGGAGCCGATAAAACATTAGAAATTATAAAAAGGAGCATTGATTTAGCAAAAAGTAAAAACATTAAGATAAAGCCAATTATTCGGGCTTCGCGAACCATTTCCGAAGGTATTGTTAATGTTGCAGCCGAAGAAACATGTGATTTGATCATCATGGGGTTTCCGAAGTTAAAGAATGACGGGCAGCCCAGCGTCACAGATGCCGTTTTGAGCTCCACATATACCGACACGTTTATTCTAAACCTTAAAACAGAAAGTGAAAGCTTTTCTCCAAAAAGGATTGGCCTTTATGTGCAAAGTGATAGCTCGCTCAACCTGATGGTTATGTGTGCCACTGCCATAGCTGAGAAACACAAGGCAAAAATTGTTTTATTTAGTTTTTTATCTGAAAATTATAACAAAAGGCAAAAAACCAAAAACGACAAACTAATAATAAAAAGTCTGCAAAATTTCCAATCGACAGCTCTGTACGATATTTCTGTTTCTGTGAGTAACGATCCCATGCAGGAATTAATCCGAATGTCTTCCGACTTTGACCTGATGATCCTTGAAAAAAGACCTGATCAAAAATCACACAAAGGTCATGAGGAATCTTTTTCATTTCAAGTAGCAGACAAGGCTAAATGCTCGGTGATTTTAGTAAAAAGCGTCCTCCCGTTTAAAAAATTAGTGCAAAGATTCTGATTGATTTTGGAGATGTATAAATCAAAGCAGATTAAATACATAGGGCTTGCTGATTTATACCTCGTCAGATCGACTGCGAGCTCATTTTTATTAACTTTGTGTCTTGTCCTGTGGGCAATATACAATACATGAGCAAACTGATTGATACTTCCTGGCTACCCGATAAAGCAAACTTGAAAATATCGAGCTGGTTTAACCGTAAAAGAAAAATAAAACAAAAGATCAGTGATTCGTATGGAAAGCTAAAGGAAGAGGACTATGTTTTCGGTGATATCCGGCGATATTTTGACAGAAACAGCCCCAATGTAAGTCTCCAAGTCTTATCGGAAAAAACGTGTGATGACTTGAATTTTGAGGATCTGTTTGCCTTTGTCGATCGTACTTCATCGCGAGTAGGACAACAATGCTTATATAATCGGATGCGAAGGATTCCACAAGATCGGAACCAAATAGAGCTGTCGGAACAGTGGGTTTCCGTATTTCAAAACGATGCAGTATTTCGTAAGGAAGTGCAATATGTTTTAAAGGAACTAAGCGACGAGGAAGCCTATTATTTGTGTGATCTTTTCCAGTCCGAACTAATCAAACCGCCAAAATGGCTCCCGATAGCCTATCTGCTTTCATTTACCAACATGCTCGCTTTGCTGCTAATGGTTTTTACGCCACAGTATATCCTTTTGTTTCTTGGGGTAACTATTGTAAATATGGTGATTCATTACCTTAATAAAAAAAATCTTAATACTTACCTCTATTCAATGCCACAACTAAACAATTTGAATAAGGTGGCAAAAAAACTCCTTTCCTTTAATAAAGTAAACATGGGAGATCAAATTTCCAAAGGTTCTATGCATGTTTTAAAAAAAATCAATAGCAAGATGGGCATTTTCAGAATTGGCAACTTGCTTCAGGGTGATCCAACCGGTATTCTTTTTATGGTTTCGGAACTGATAAAGGTTATTTTTCTGCTCGAGCCCATCGCCCTGTTCCGCGTATTAAAAAGAGTTGAAAAGCACGGAAAGGAATTGCAGGAGGTTTTTGAATTTGTCGGAATGGTGGATGAAGCTATTTCGTTGGCATCCATGCGTACCGGGCTTCCCTTTTATTGTCCACCTGAAATAATCCCTTCTGTAAAAGAAATGCATTTCACCGATTTGTATATCCCCATCATAGATTCTTGTGTGTTAAATTCCATCGATGTGAAAGGCAAGTCCATTCTGATAACCGGCTCGAATATGTCAGGAAAGACCACTTTCATCCGCTCGGTAGGAATTAATACCATCATGGCCTTGACCCTGAATACTTGTTTTGCCAGGACATTTGCCGTTCCCCGTTTTCAAATCTTTTCGGCTATATTAATGAATGATGATTTGATGAATGATAAAAGTTTTTATTTTGAAGAAGTCCTCACCATCAAGGAAATGATTGATAAAAGCCAATCTACTGATCCCATGCTGTTTTTGCTGGATGAAATATACAAGGGGACAAATACAGTGGAAAGGGTGTCGGGAGGAAAAGCGGTGCTTTCGTGGCTGAACCGTGGAGAGAACCTTGTTTTTATAAGTACGCATGATGTTGAATTGACCGAACTGTTGGATGAGGAATATGATTTATACCATTTCAGCGAACAAGTTAGCGAGCAAAGTATCTCCTTCGATTATAAAATTAAAAAGGGAAAATTGAAAACAAGAAATGCCATTAAAATCCTTGAGGTCAATGGTTATCCGCAGCCCTTAATTGACGAGGCCAGGAAGTTGTCCTTCGAAATGGACAAGCTCCGACAAAAACCTAAAGTTTAACACCGCTGAATACCCGCCTGCCAAAGCACCATCGCGGGCAGGCATATCTGAAAGAGCGGAGTAGGCCTAATCTTTCAGGTCTTTTCCGGCCTGAAAGCTTGATTACGTATCAAATGATGTGGGTGAACCTCGCTCCGGCAAGGGCTTTTGTAGGTCAAATATTTGTTACAGCGCATAAAAATTCGATATATTTCATATTGCAGATGATAAATATCCAATAATTATTTAATATCCCGAAGGCTTGCCAGCCGGTTTACTAGCCATAGGATGGCAGGCTGGGATTTAAATTTGAATAGCCCCAAATGAATTAATGTTCTACAATTTTTAATAAATCCACAGGAGTTGAAAGTGTGAAATCTGGTTTATAGAACCAAGAATCAGGCGTCGCCCCACTGTATGTAGCAGCCAGCGAAATCACCTTATTGCTTTTACATAATTTACTCGCTAGGTTTCTTGCAAAACGAACATCGCCCTCGTGATCACCGATATACAATATTAATTTATCTTTCGTTTCACCAAAAATATTTGCTAAACACTTGATGCCACTTTCTGGCAAAGGCTTTTGAGCATCGTTGGCTACATCATTATAACCTATTACAGCTTTAAAATGTTCATTCATCTTGTTGTCCTCTAAGACATTGCGAATATTATCGGCCGAATTTTGCGAGCAAATTCCATGTGGCAACCATGATAATTCATTAATGAGATCTTCAATGCCCGGAAACAGACTTACGGGAGTATTATTCTTTAATTGGTACGCTGCCCACAACTTCCCTGCTTTGGTGATTTCACCATCATTTAAACCATAATAGTTCTTATATAAGTCTTGCCAATTTTTAGAATTATGATTTACTTCGTGATATGCCGCCTCGCTCTTCAGGCAGCCGGGTAAATTTTCACCTGTAAGATGAGGCGCTACAATAGACAGTATTTGCTTCGTAATATCTATATTTTTAGGTACCGAATTAACGAGCGTTCCATCGTAATCCCACAATATCACATCTGCTTTCATTCTTCCACTTTTTTAAATTCCCCGACAGGGTCGGAATTAATTATAAAATTCCTCTTGATAACTCTCGGGCTGCTTCATTATATGTCGAAACAAATATAGATGTTTGCTCTGGAATTCCTGATTGCCGTCAGGCAAGTAATTCAAAAGCGCTTAAAAAAGCATGCTAAAAACCAGACTATTTTTATACTTTTGCATCGACTTTTAAGCCGAAAATGCATTTATAAAACTTTTAAAAACAAAATATTATGGCATTCAATATCAGAAATAGGAATTTTTTGAAGTTGTTGGATTTTACACCCAAAGAAATAAAATTCATGCTTGATCTGGCCGCCGACCTGAAAAAAGCAAAATACAGTGGAACCGAACAGCCTAAGCTGAAAGGGAAAAACATTGCTTTGATCTTTGAAAAGGCCTCCACACGTACTCGTTGTGCGTTCCAGGCTGCTGCTTACGACCAAGGTGCCAGTATAACTTATTTGGGACCCACCGGTTCGCAAATAGGAAAAAAGGAATCCATGAAAGATACGGCTCGTGTGCTGGGACGTATGTACGATGGTATTGAATACCGAGGTTTTGGACAGAGTGTTGTAGAAGAATTGGGAAAATATGCCGAGGTTCCTGTTTGGAACGGTTTAACTACTGAATTTCATCCCACCCAAATTCTGGCCGACTTCCTTACCATGATGGAACATTCTGATAAACCGCTGCATCAGGTTTCATTTGCTTATTGTGGTGATGCACGCAATAATATGGGGAACTCATTGATGGTCGGAGCTGCTAAAATGGGTATGGATTTCCGCGCCGTAGCTCCCAAAACCATGTGGCCCGATGAGGCTCTGGTGAATAGCTGTAGACAAATTGCCAAAACAACGGACGGCTCTATAATACTGACCGACAATGTGGATGAAGGGGTTAAGGGCGTCGATTTTCTGTATACCGATGTTTGGGTTTCCATGGGTGAACCCGATGAAGTTTGGGAAGAACGTATCAAAATGATGCTTCCTTACCAGATCAACATGGAAATGGTGAAAAAAACCGGCAATCCAAAAGTGAAATTCCTGCATTGTCTGCCGGCTTTCCATAACCGTGACACCATTGTGGGAGAGGAAATCTATCAAAAGTTCGGTGTAGAAGCCATGGAAGTGAGCGATGAGGTTTTTGAATCGGAACATGCTGTTGTATTTGATGAAGCCGAAAACCGTTTACATACCATTAAAGCGGTGATGGTGGCTACTTTGGGTGACTAAAGGGTTTCATCTAAAAAAATAAAAGGGATAAACTAATTTAGTTTATCCCTTTTATTTTTCAATTTATTCAATATTAAATCACAGATGTTCAATAAAATTAAGCTCATTTACCTCGTGTGAACTCAATATAAATCGAGCATCCTTATCATCTATAAGAATACTAAGGCAATAAGACCATCTTAATGGTTCGTACAGATTGCCCAACTCTCAAACTACAGAAGTATATACCACTTGGTAAATCTACGGCATTAAATTTTATGGACTGTACCCCAGCAGTTTCATATTTATTTGAAAGGAGGGTTTTTATTTTCTGTCCGTTATAGTTAAATACTTCAATGGTAACATTTGCCGCTTTGGATAATTTATACTCTATGGTTGTAGTAAGATTAAATGGGTTTGGATAATTTTGATGCAAAATAAATCCGTTTGCACTTGCTGACAAATCATGGACCCCTGTAACAATCTGCCCAGCCTTGTTGATGGCATATTGCACAAGAGATTGTGTATAAAGGTGATTATGCACGCCTCCACTTTCATCAGATTCGGCATAAGTTAAATTAGCATGAGCTTGTGCCAGCAATTTAATTTTAGTAGAGTCTGTACTGTTAACTAAAGAAGAATCGGCCTGAGCAACCGCAACGTTGGCAATTGAATCTAGATTAGCAAATTGGGCTTTCCAGAGATTAACTGAATCAAGCGCAACACTAGCGGTCATATCCTTGTGGCAAACAGTGCATGAAGCTGACATGCTGCCATCATCCTCTTTGATAAATATTTTCCAGGAATGTCCGCCATACATCACAGCGTTGGTTCCGTCAACATCACCGGTATGCATATGACAATCTACACATTTGACCCCGGGCATTGTTTGTAAATCGGGCACACTGTCTCCGCCGGATCCTTCTTCAATATTATAGCTCAAATGGTCGGTATCCGGGAAACGAAGGTTCCCATGGCATTGCCCACATAACTCTTGAGAAGAAGGCATTACCTCGTAGGTTTTTGTTTTTGAATTAAAGTAAGAAATCGTATCCGGATTATGCTGATCGTGACAGGAAGTACAGGCAACCTCAGTCCACAAAGCAGCATTTTGTGAGACTGTATTTTCGGTAAACTTTCCGTTTGTAGTTGTAAAGAACAGGTTCAGGGCATCCCCTTCAGTAATTCCGCCATTTAACAAAACCGAAGTTGAAGCATGACAGCCAATACAGTCTTCTCCACTGATTACTCCATCAGGGGTACTCCCAATATCATCCCCACTCAATTCGTCCGCAACATCATTCTGTCCACCATGTCCATGTTTGCTCATCTTCCATGCATCCATTCTTCGGTGATCGGTACCCTTATACCTTAATGTTCCGTGGCACTGTCCGCAGAGCATTGTGGCGTTCTCAACCGAATCATAAGTGGCTGTTGGAGAATTAAATATCGCCAACTTAGGCATTGATTGTGGATGGTTAGCCGGCACATTGTGACAGGTAACACACCCATTGTTTGGCCATTCATCGGAGTGTATGGTATCAGTTGAATTTGAATAAAGACCGTTAAGGGTAGAAAAAAAGTAGTTTAACGTCTGAACTTCAGTCATTCCACCGTTTGCTGTAATTGACGACGGACCGTGGCATGCAATACAATCCTCCGCATCTTGTCCATTTATTACAGAATCGGCCGGTAGGCTTACCCAATCTGTTGAAAGTTCATTGGCTACATCTTTTTGTGTGTTCGCATGACGGCTTTTCAGCCATGAATTAGACTCTTTCGCATGGCATCCCGAGCAATCTAAAGTAGATTGAGCATAATTTTGTGTTGGCATTATGAAAATCAGCATAAAACCAATAAAGAAAATTTGTAATAGTTTGTTCATGACATCCCTCCTTATTATTATTATTTATAAAAATAGGGGGCAATACGTAATAATAAAAAAATCTTGGCAGATTTTCTTTGCCTATTGTCCTCAAGTGTTTTTCAGCTCTAAATGTTCTTAACACCATCAAAACGACTAAAAATCATTGTTAAGTGTTTAACAAAATTGTTAAACACTTAACAATGCAAATGTATTTAAATAAAATAAGAATCAAGGAAAATCATTACTTTTTTTGCTTATGGCTAGTAGTCTGCTTTTGCTATTGGTTTGAGCAGAAGAAAAATTAGTAGAATAGCTAACATGGCCGCTAGGGCTGCCAGATAAAAAGCACCATCAATCCCGGCATATACAAAGCCTATCCCAATCAATAGCGGACCCATGGTTTGGCCAATACGCAAAACCATTCCGTTCACCGACATAAAAATCGCCCGCTGGTTAGCAGGTGCTAATTTTACCAATAAGGTTTGTAGGCTGGGGATATTCATGCCCTGGGCAATTCCAAAAAGCACCACAGGAATCAAATACACATAAAGTGAATTTATCAGAGGCATCATTAGACTGACGAGAAAATAAAGGCCAAAAGCTATTTTTATTAAGCTTACTTCAGAAAAATAGCGAACCAATTTTCCCAGCTGAGAGGCTGTAAGTGCCGTTGATAAAGAACTTATAGATAAAAACATACCGATTTCAGGAGCCGTCAAGCCAAATTTATTATTAAGTAAAAATGGAAAATAGCTTAGGAAGGCTCCGTAAAGAATCACAAAGGTTAAAATGCTTAATAGGAACAGTCCCACTACTTCTTTTTTTTGAATGCTTTTCCAGGTCTCATGAAGGTAGTCTCTGAGGTTCTGAATATTTTGGATAGGCCTGGTGTCCAGGAAGTAAATGACTATGATGCCTACCGGGATGGCAAAAAGAGGGAGAATAAAAGGGTAATTCCAGGCGATCCCGGCCAGCAGCCCGCCAATGAGTGGATAAAGAGCCGTGCCGATGCTTAGTACACTGGCATTGTAACCCATTGCTGTCGCTCTTTGTCTGCCTTGATAAAAATCGCCGATTAGGGTAACATTTAAAGAACCCAGAGCACTGGCTCCGACTCCCTGAAAAAAACGGAAAAATAGTAACCAGAAAAAATCCTTGGTAAAGAAACAAGCGAATCCGGCTAAGCCAAACAAAAATAGTGAAGGTACCATTACGGTTTTCCTTCCAAAACGATCCGCTAAAATGCCGGCAAAAGGGCTTAGGAAAATGCCGGGTAAGGAGAAAACACTTATCAAGTAGGCTACCTGATTTTCAGACAAATGTAAACTTTGCCCGATTTTTGGGAATGCAGGAGTTATACTGGCAACACCCAAAACCGCCATAAGCGTTACACCAAAGATAATTTGCAGATTTTTATCCAGGTAAAGTGCTTGCGCTTTAGGACGTTTGGCGTCTTCCATCTCACAAAGAAATTATTAGCAGTTAATTACGGCTTTCGGGAACGTTTTTGGGATTGGACTTTCTTCTTTTTTTGGACGGAAAAACCAAATTTCCCGATATAATCTCCCAGGGTATAATATTTCCCGTGGGCATAAGCAATGGGTTCGGCTTTAGCCAAATCAAAAGCTCCTGTTTCGGCATCCAGATATTGGCTGTCGCCGTGAACCGCCACAATTTCAGCTAAAAACATATCATGGCTTCCCAGCTCCTTTATCTCGGTGACCACGCATTCGATGTTTACAGGTGATTCGGCGATTAATGGCGCTTTTATTTTATCCGCTTTGGTGGGATGAAGATTCATCTCCTTAAATTTATCAAAATCCCTGCCTGATTTCACACCACACCAGTCGGTGGCAAAGGCCAACTTGCGGGTGGTAAGGTTGATGACAAAATCACCGTTATTCTTGATAATCCCATGAGAATGGCGGCTTTTCCGCAGTGAAATGTAACACATAGGCGGATTGCTGTTGATAATGCCCGTCCAGGCTACTGTGACGATGTTATATCCTTCTTCTTGTGTGCCGCAACTTACCATCACTGCCGGTATTGGATATACCATGGTGCCCGGTTTCCAGCTTACTTTTTCCATAACTACTGTTCTTGATGAATGAGGGGGTAATTTAGTGTTTTTTGCGGTGTGGGGAGAGGGAAATCGGTATTAAATTAAGTCCCTTTGATTACATTTCTTGTCCTCCTTTTGTTTTTGCATGCTTCAGAATAAATTGTAATTTTACTCATGTACAACTTTTACATTTTAATCTTTCCTATAATTCGAAAAAAACAAAGCCCGCAATCGACTATTATTCGTAATGTACGCGTTGGTAGCAAAGAATATTTAGAATAATCAACCAGAGCAATGAAGAAAAACTATCCCGCAATACTATTTGTAATCATAATAATAATCGTCTCATTTTATTATAATTATAACGAGATAGCACTAAAACGTCCCCAGTCGATACATAAGTGGAGACAATCAGATTGCGCTTCTATTGCATTGAATTACTATCAGGGAGGAATGGATTTTTTTAAATCCGAAACCAATAATCTTACTTCAGAGGGAGGAACAAGTGGAAAATGCTGCACAAGTGAGGTCCCAATCTTGTATTATAGTGTAGCCTCTTTATATACCGTTTTTGGGTATCACGAATATATCTATCGGATATTTAATACGCTCCTGTTTTTTCTTGGCCTTTTTTATCTCTTCCGGCTCCTTCGCTTTTTGCTGAAAGATGTTTTTTGGGCAATTACACTAGCACTATTATTTTTCACTTCCCCGGTGCTGGTATACTATGGAAATAATTTTCTGTCGAATTCGTCTTCGTTGGCTTTTTCGATCATAGGGTGGTATTATTTTATCCGTTTCTATTTCGAAAGAAAACCAAAGTGGTTTTACATTTCTATGCTTGTCTTTTTGATCGCTGCGGCTTTTAAAGTTACAGCACTCTTTAGTCTTTTTGCCATTGCCGGTATTTACGGTTTAGAATTATTTGGGCTAGAGAAGTTCAAAGTAAATGGTAAACTTTTCAATCGACCGGTCTGGCAATTGATATCTATTATTTCAATATTCGTTATAATCGGACTCTGGTTATTACATGCGCATAATTATAACCAGAAACACGATTGTACTTATTTTTCTACAACAATATTTCCGATATGGGACTTAAATAGAACTGAGATAAATGGAGTGCTGGATAATATCAGGAAAATCTGGCTAGATCAATATTTCCATAAATCAGTCATGCTGTTCATAATAATTTGTTTTCTGTTTATTGTGAGATTTTTTAGAAAGAATAATAAGCTACTTATCTTTAGTGTGCTCATCCTTTTTGTTGAAGCAATTGCATATATCTTACTTCAATTCTGGACATTTGCAGATCATGATTACTATGTTATCGGAATGTATATTTTACCAATACTAATTGTTGTTAGTGCGTTTGATGTGTTAAAGAGGCACTTTAACAAAATATTTAGCTCCAAAATATTTAAAGTAATTTTCTCTATTTTTCTGCTTTTCAATATTTACTATGCCCATCAGAAAATTAATGACCGCTATGATGGCTGGATGAACGATTATCAAGAAAACAAGGACATTTATTCTATCACACCATATCTGCGACAAATAGGTATTTCGTCAAACGATACTGTTATTTCTATCCCCGATTGGAGTAATGCTTCACTATATCTGATGAATGAAAAGGGATGGACTGAATATACCGATGCAAGGTTCAACAGGGGAACTCCGATACATTACAATCAGGATAGCATTGGAATTCGGTATTCCATTGATAAGGGGGCAAAGTATTTAATTGTCAACGGAATAAAAGAATTATACTATAAACCATACTTACAAACATATTGCACAAACCTGATAGGGCGTTATCATCATGTGATGATTTTTAATCTAAAAAACAAAGTGAAGAATTTTAGTCTTGCAAAGCGCAAAATCGTCGCAATATATAAATGTAACGCTGAATTATTGAGCCAGGACAAGCAGTTCTTCATTAATAAATCTGATAGTATATTATTTCAGAATGGCACAACACAGAGTGATTTGTTTGCCCATAGCGGGAAATATTCATCCAAAGTAGATGCAAGTTCTCCTTATGGAATGACTATTAAATTAAAGGACTTAAAGGCTGGAGAAAGTTTTGCAATTTATGTTTGGAGAAAAACAAATGGCAGGACCAATGGTGGATTGATTGCGTCAAGTTCGCCAAGCTCGTATTACAATAGCGAATATAAGATTCTTAAAACGGATTCAAATGGATGGGAAAAGATATTTATGAAGTTCTTTATTCCGGCAGGTTTGACTAATCAGGAATTGGTGATTTATGTATATAATCCTGATGCAGATCCGGTATATTTTGATGATTTAGAGATTATCAGGTATAAGCGCGTTTTTAATTAGTTTTTTTTGCATTAAAAACAACCAATGACCCCTTTCCCAATATGTACCTCTGCAAAGGGACAACACATTATGCTTATTCATTTATAATCTTCGAGCGTGGACGCCCGAAGCGGTGAAAGTGATTAAGTGGAGCCTTCGGTTGAGTAAATCTCCCCAACCGTTTCATGCGTCCACGCTTGAAACATTATAGGGATTCATTGAAAGAACAGCTTTATAGCGAGCAAGTTACTTCTGATGCGATACTGTTTTTATCTTTTGCCTTTTTTCTTTTATCTTGTCCAATAGTGTCTAAGCGCAGTATAATTCTTTGATAAAAACAACCTATGACCCCCTTCCAATATGTACCTCTGCCAAGGGACAACACATTATGCTTATTCATTTATAATCTTCGAGCGTGGACGCCCGAAGCGGTGAAAGTGATTACCACCCGACCGTTTCATTGAATATTGGATCCCGATATGCAGCGTTTCGAGGACTAGCAAGAAACACCGATTAATGAAAAACGAAATGTACATGAATAATTTTTTGTCCTAGATTCTACATTAATCGTCATTCGTTCCCAAGTGGAAGATGGAAATAAAAAGTTTATTTTAAAACAATTACCATTTATTCGTGAAACTCAAAGATCAAAAGCGAAGCGAATTGAACTTTGTAAGTTGAACGAATCCCGATAGCGTATCGTATCGGGATGAATGAGTTTAATACTCCAATGCTTGCATCGAGAAAAAACAAATTTCGTTTTGATACCTGATACCTCGATAGCTATGCTTCGGGCTACTTCATTCGTATGTTAATAAATGTTAAAACATCTTAATGAGTGTTAATTGCATTGTCTTTTATGTTATTATTGCAATGAAACCAACAAGACCCAAACCACCTTGTTAAAATACTCGTAACCGGAAACGATTTTAATTTGATATTACTCATTGTGGAAAAAAGACCCCCTTTTAATTTAAATGGGCGAGGATATTGCGAAAAATCCGCACAAATTATTGAATATTAAAATTATAATATGAAAAAACAAATTATTAGGGCATTGCTTTTAGCATTGCCCTTATTTAGCGTACTGCAATTATCGGCACAAAATAATCAGAATCGTTATGCTGTAAAATACAAAAACACCTTTCTTGTGGGAATGAATTTTGCCATGAATTCCAGCAGTACTACCGACCAAATTTCTTATTTCTACCGAAACGAATACATCCGCCGGTTAAGCCGACTTTTTGAAGCGGGGCTTGGCCTTGGATTTTACAATTATCAAAAGGCGGATCCAATGTTCACTGATTGGTACGGCCCCGGAGAGAAATACGATATTCTTACCCAAACTTCCATTGTTTCACTTGATGCGATGGGATACATTGATGTGGTTGACTCCAGACGGAGATTCTTAAGGTTTGGCCTTGGATATTCTGTCCGATTTGTCAAGGACATACTTCCGGGAGAAACCTATACCCTAGTGAATGATTTTGGGAAAAGACAATTTACCACTGAATATATACAGGAAAAGGGGGCTGATGGAGGCTTGCTTGTTCATTTGGAATACGGTCGCCGCATAACACCACATTTTGCCCCGTCAATCAGCGCACGCTATTATTCGCAAGGAAAATACGTTATGCTTTCTATGATTGGTGTTAATTTAAGTTATTCGTTCTAAACCCAGAAAATGAATAAAAGAAAATGATGAAAAAAACAATTTTGTGGAGTATCATTTTGATTCTGCCATTGCTTTCTTTTGGTCAAAATACGAAAAAGGCAAAAGGATTTCTTAAATTTGGGACGGGTATGTATTTAGACCTTAGTTATTTATTCCATTATAAAACTTATAAGGATCCATTTTCAGGCATCCCGCCCGAAGCACTGGTTCCGGGGAAAACCCTATGGATAGAAGGAGGATACAGGCTTTCTAATGATTTAATCGTGACTGCGAATGTAATGTTTGTCTCTGTGAAAAGGAAATATATTGACCTCGTCTATCAGGGACAAAAGCACCTTGCTTTCCAGCAGAATTATTCGTTAAATGTAGGTTATGAGGTGAATCTGGGGAAAGGCAATAAATTTTTGCCCCAACTGGGCTTATTGTATAACATTCTTTCCACTACTACAGCCGAATATTATGGAGACATTCATGATGATGGCTCCATTACTAATTTCAACCCTTATATTTCGGATGTAAATGATAAAGAAATAGGCATAAACCTTAGTTTGGATTATTACTATCAGTTTAAAAGCAATTTGTTTGTGGGTGTAAGAGCCAACGCCATTTATTTACTTGGTATTGGCATGGAAGGGCTTAGCTTTACGCCAATTGTTGGTGTTAAGTTCTGATCGGTTAACGTTGATATTGCCTGCCGAGGCAGTCTGGCTTCATCCCCAACCGTTTCATGCGTCCACGCTTGAAACATTATAGGGATTCATTGAATATCAACTCCAATTTATATAACGAAGTAAACATTTTGCAGAGGGACAACACATTATGTTTATTCATTTATAATCTTCGAGCGTGGACGCCTGAAGCGGCGAAGGTGATTACCACCCGACCGTTTCATTGAATATTGGATCCCGATATGCTGCGTTTCGAGGGCAAGCAAGAAACACCGATTAATGAATAACGAAATGTACATGAATAATTTTTTGTCCTAGATTCTACATTAATCGTCATTCGTTCCCAAGTGGGAGATGGAAATAAAAAGTTTATTTTAAAACAATTACCATTTATTCGTGAAACTCAAAGATCAAAAGCGAAGCGAATTGAACTTTGTAAGTTGAACGAATCCCGATAGCGGAGCGTATCGGGATGAATGAGTTTAATACTCCAATGCTTGCATCGAGAAAAAACAAATTTCGTTTTGATACCTGATACCTCGATAGCTATGCTTCGGGCTACTTCATTCGTATGTTAATAAATGTTAAAATATCTTAATGAATGTTAATTGCATTGTCTTTTATGTTATTATTGCAATGAAACCAACAAGGCCCAAACCACCTTGTTAAAACAATCGTAACCGGAATCGTTTTTAATTTGATATTACTCATTGTGGAAAAAATACCCCCTTTTAATTGAAATGGGCGAGGATATTGCGAAAAATCCACACAAAACAAAGAAAGGAGGTATCAGGCAAAAATACTAAATTAACATTCCAACGCTCATAAAATCAATGTAGGATTTTTTCAGGTGCGTCAGGCAAGAGCGAAAACAAACGGGCTTCCGCTGCCTTATTATTGAATGTGGAAATTATATTAAAAACTAATACTAAATTGAATAATTATGAAAAAAATAGCTAGAGGAATAGTCGTTTTATCCCTAATGATACTGACTTTTTCAGCTTGTCAAAAAAGCAATACGACATTGGCTGTCGAGAATACCGAAACACAATTAAGCCCTGAACAGCTTGTTCTTAAAAATGGAATGCAGCAAGCAGCAATTGTAATAGCGCAATTGTCAGGTGATAAAGAAGTTCAAAAAGAGATACAGGGCTTAATTAACCTTAAAATGTATAATGATGATTATATTAAATTTGAAGATTTGTTCCATCCGGAAGAAAACAACAAGTTAAAATCAACAAAGGTTACAAAGTTTGCTCAGGCATTTAGAAAAATTATTGCAAAAGGTGATTATCAACATTTAAAAAGCAGCAATAATTTTAATTTGGAGCAATTCCTTATTGATAATAACTTGACGTTATACATTCCTTATCCTCTTTCAAGTTACCCTGAAAACATGCGAACTCCCACTGTGAGTTTTAACCCTCTGGATAATGATTCGGTTGGCATGGGATATGCCTCATCTACTACAAAAAGCACTAATAGTATAGTCGCCGTGCCGGTTGTGAATGAAGCTTATTCGCTAGTCAAACCTGTTTATATTATTACGCCATCGATTGTTAATTCTGGTGCTGGTTCTGGTTCAGGAGGGACTACTGTAGGTACTGGTGGTGGAACTGGCCATTATGCCATTAGTATGGAGGAAATGCAAATTACGCACCAATTTGACGCTTTTTACAATGGGGGCTCAGAAATTCACTTCGTTTTTGCTGATGGTTATCTGTTGGACAAACAGAATAATCTTATTGGAGTAAACGCACATGCATCTTATACATATAAGTTTACAAGATGGAGAATTCGTAACAAAAAATGGTTAGGTATAAATATTACAATTGATCCTGATTGGGGATTAAATGAAACTTCAAATTATTTTGGTGCTGTTGAGATAGATATTTTAGGAACAGTCACCCTATCAGAGACAGTTGGATTTAAAGTTAATATTCCAGGTGTGGGTTCTGTAAATAAAAGTGCAACTGCTAAAGTAGCATTTACTTCTTCAAATGGTTTTATCGGAGAACGTGAATACACAAGGGATTATTACTTTGCTTCACAAAAAAATCCGGCACTGGAAGGGCGTGGAACTCATAATGGACTTACTGTTAGACCTAATGGGCCATATATGAATTTTACAACAAAAATCATGGAATATTAACATTATAATATGAACAAACAAATTATTAGGGCATTGCTTTTAGCATTGCCCTTATTTAGCGTACAGCAATTATCGGCACAAAATAATCAGGATCGTTATGCTGTAAAATACAAAAACACTTTTCTTGTGGGAATGAATTTTGCCATAAACGGATCCGGCGACCAACTTTCTTATTTTTATAGAAATGAATACATCCGCCGGTTGAATCATTATTTTGAAGCGGGCATTGGTCTTGGTTTTTTTAATTATCAACACCATCCCAATGAATCTTTTAACAATTTATTTACCCCTGGCACGCATTACGAAGAGCTTTCTCAGACATCCATTGTTTCGCTGGATCCAATAGGATACCTCAATGTAATTGATGGCAGACGGAGTTTTCTTAAGTTCGGGCTTGGGTATTCCATTCGTTTTGTCGAAGCGATATCTCCGCAAGAAACCTATTACTATGTTACTCTTGCCGGGAAAAAACTATTTACCACAGACTATTATACTGAAAAGGGAATCGATGGTGGTATAATTGTCCATTTAGAATACGGTCGCCGCATAACACCACATTTTGCCATTTCAACCAGCATACGATTTTATGCGGAAGGAAAATATGTTTCGCTTTCAACGATAGGTGTTAATTTAAGTTATTCGTTTTAAACCCAGAAAAATAAAATAAAATGATGAAAAAAACAATTTTGTGGAGTATCATTTTGCTTTTGCCCTTGCTATCCATGAGCCAAAGCACGAAAAAGGCAAGGGGTTTTCTTAAATTTGGAACGGGGCTATATCTGGATATTAGTGAATTGTCATATGCCAAAATCGATGCAGACCCTTTTTCGCATATTTTACCACAAACAATGGTTCCAGGACAAACCTTATGGATAGAAGGCGGATACAAGCTTTCTAATAACCTAATCCTGACAGCAAATGTTATGTTTGCCTCTTTGAAAAGGAAGTATATTGACCTCATCTATCAAGGGCAAAAACACCTTACTTTCCATCAGAATTACTCATTAAACGTGGGCTATGAGTTTAATTTAGGGAAGAACAATAAATTTATGCCTGAAATAGGCTTATTGTATAATCGCCGTTCAACCACAACAGCCGAATATTATGGATACATTCATGATGATGGCTCCATTACTGATTTCAACCCTTATATTTCGGATATAAATGATGCAGAGTTGGGCATAAACCTTAGTCTGGATTATTACTATCAGCTTAAAAGCAATTTGTTTGTGGGTGTAAGAGCCAACGCCATTTATTTACTTGGCATTGGCATGGAAGGGCTTAGCTTTACGCCAATTGTTGGTGTTAAGTTCTGATCGGTTATCGTTGAGATTGACTGCCCGAGGCAGTCTGGCTTCATCCCCAACCGTTTCATGCGTCCACGCTTGAAACATTATAGGGATTCATTGAAAGAACAGCTTTATAGCGGCAAGTTACATCTGATGCGATACTGTTTTTATCTTTTGCCTTTTTTCTTTTATCTTGTCCAATAGTGTCTAAACGCAGTATAATTTTTTGATAAAAACAACCAATGACCCCCTTCCCAACATGTACCACCATGAGAAAAAATATAGACATTCTTTCCCGGGAAGGGAGTCATCAGTTGCGTAAAACTTTGCTAATCATAGGGTAATGTTGACCTGTTAATGGTCTGTATTTCTGTGTTATAGTGTTGCGATTTCCTTTTAATTTGGTAGAGACGAGCTGTTAGGAGGATGAGACTTAGACCAAAAAGCAGCAACAAATGTTCAAATTGTGGAAGCACGTTTTGCCAACCTCCACCCATCAAATACAAGCGTCTCATGGCCTCCAGCATGGGAGTAGTCGGGATCAGGGCAGCAAATCCCCGTAAAAATACAGGCATGGAAGAAATGGGCCATGAGTAGCCGGATAACAGAAAAAGCGGATAGGTCGAAAAGGCTATGATCACCAACGCTTGTGTTTGTTTTTTAATGAACGTGCCAGCGAGCATGGCGTACATCGACACACACATCAGAAATAAAAAACTGATGACGAAAATAGGGTAGATGGAAGATTTTACCGGAAGTTGGAAAGCGGGAAAAATAAACCTGGTGAAAAAGAGAAGATAAGCGGAATATAAAAGAAGATAATAAGCCGGCTTCCCCACTAAATAATTAATCACGCCTTTGGGAGAGGCCGTTAATGTCCTTGTCAATAGCCCTTTTTCCCTGTCTTTGCTAATGCTTTCGGCCATGCCCAACAACAAGGTTTGCTGTAGGATAATAAAGAATAATGCTGGCAATAAAAAATCGCCATAGCTGTTGGTCGTATTGTAGATGGCTTTCACATTGGTTTTAATGGGCTTTATCATCTTCAGCGCCAGTGGTATACTGATTCCTTTTCCCTCAAAATGTTTTAAGCGAAGTTTGTTTCCTTCCTGCAAAATTATTTTGTTTACGGCCATATTCAGCTCGTTGGAAGGTAAGAATCGGGTCGTGTTCAAGAATAAGCTGACTTGAGTGTCTTTCCCCTTCAGAAGATCCTTTTCCAATCCATTTGGGAACACAATAAAACCTTGTATGTTCATTTTTTTTAATTCCCTGAGCCCGTTTCCGGCATCCAAAAGTTTTTCTGTCGTCTTAATTTTGGGGCTGGCCGATAAGAGGCGGGTGAGCTCACGACTCATGTGTGTTTGGTCATTATCTACCACGCCAAAAGGAATTTTGCTGATGTCTTTGTTCAGATAAATCGACCCAAGAAAAAAAGCGTAAAGTATGGGTGCGGCAATCACCGTTAAGAAGATGCTATGGTCGGTGATTACTCTTTGTAATTCAGTCGCTATGATTTGTCCTATATTTTTTCCAATATTCATTTTATGCCTTTGTTAAAATTATTTCAGAATGGATATTGTTTTTCATTTTTAGGCTCAAGGCCAGGTAGGTTGTGAAAAATCCTACCAGGATAAATGCAGCAAGAATCAAAAGCTCATCTTGTGCAAAAGCCAGGGATGTACCCATCTGTGATAGTTTGAAAAATGCACCTAAAAAGTGGGTATAAGGAATAAACTGAGCCCAGAGCGAATCGAATAAAGGCATGCCCATGACAGGAAAAGTGAAGCCACTGAAAATAAAAGCCGAAGAGTTGTAAAACAAAGCAATGTCCAAGGCTACGATTTCCTCGGGCACCAGCGCTGAAAGCATCATTCCAAGGCTTCCTGAGGCCAGGATAAATAAGAAGAAAAGAAAAAGTATTGCCCCGATATTGTTTTGATAAGGAATGCCAAAGACAGCAAAAAGAATACTGATAAACAAGGCTATTACCATTCCAATACTTGTGTAAACCAGTAGTTTACCGATAATAATATTTATAATTCTGTGATTAGCTGTTTCCAGCAATTCTTCCTCATTACCAGCTTTGTATTCCGTATTGATGGAACGTGCTCCCATAAAAAACACGATCATTTGAAGTAAAACCGTAAGCAGGCCCGGCACCAGGTAATACAAATAATTGTACTCCGGATTGAACAACGGCTTTGCGTTAACGGCAATAGGTAAGGCCAAATGCCTGGCTTGTCGGGGAGTGAGTCCCTGTGCAGTAAGTTTTCTTATCAAAACCCCGCCTGATACTGTTTCGATCAGGCGATAAGCATTTCGTTTCAGAATATTTCCGTAAATGATATTGGTTGAATTGGTCAACACATTTACTTCGGTACTTTTCCCTTTGAGAACGTCTTTCTCCAAGCCATGTGGAAAACAGTATATGGCCTTTTCTGTGTGATGGAGGAAGAAATCCTTCAGTTGCTCTTCCGAATTCACGTAAGTCGTTACTTTCGTGTCAGGGGAGGCATTTAAGTAAGTTATAAGCGTTCTGGACAGATTGGAATGATCCTGATCAAGGACTGCTACCGGGACCTTACGTAATGTCCCCGCTGAATAGATTCCTGCCAATAAGGTGAAAACTATAAGTGGAATCCAGAAGATAAGGATACGTGAAGTCGGACTTTTAATCATCATTTGCCACTCCCGGATTGCAACTTTTAAGCTGGCAGGTGTTTTCATAACCTTAAAAACTTTATTAAATTAATAAGTCAATTGAACTGTCATTCCGGGGCGTAGTCCACTGATGGGTCTTAGCGGGACGAGCCTGACTTCAAAGGTTTTTAAATCGAATTCACCTTTTGCCTTGCTGGGAACCCAAGTGGCAAAATCGGCCATGGGAGCAAGGTAGGACACTTTAAAATAGAATGTTTTTCCTCCCAAACCGGGGACTTTACCCGAGAGAATTTTCCCTTTCCTGAAAGTATTTAACTGATCTTCCCTGACATTGATCACTGAGTAAATTTTGGAAGGACGCATAAGGCTGAGGATAGGATAACCGGCTTTCATGACCTCGCCTTCTTCACCAATTTTTTCACTGATCTCACCCGATACAGGGGCTACGATTTTTAATTGTTTATAATAGGCTTTTGCTTCATTGTAAATTCCTTTTGCCGTCTCTAACTTGCCTTCTACAATCTGAAGGTCTTCGTGTGTGGCACCGTTTTTCGCCATGCGATAATTGGATTCCGCTGCTTCCATTTGATTTTTGGCAGCCGTGTGCTTAAACACCATTTCATCCATTTCCTGTTTAGAAATTATGCTGTCAGCATATAGAACCTGATAGCGTTTATAGGTTTTGTCGGCAAAATCAAACTGGCTTTTTGCCATAAGATATTCATTGTTGGCAGCATCAAGTAATTCCTTTCTGGCTCCTTTTTGCACCTTTCTTAACAGCGATTCAGTGGCTTCTTTTACACCCAGCGCCTGTGTCAGTTTTGCATCCATAATATTGGTCTTCAGCGTAGCCAGCAAAGTTCCTTTTTGAACGGTGTCGCCTAAATCTACATAGAGGCTGTCAATTCTGCCCGGGATTTCAGAAGACACATCCACCGTAGGTGCTTCAAAGGTTCCCACAATTATCCTTGCATTGTTTTGTTGATTTCGGGCAATCATCCACGCAATAGATACCAATACAACAATAAGAGGGATGGATAAAGCAAGAAGACTTTTATTCTTTTTCATGATTTTTATTTTTGAATGTTTGTTAATTAGCGATTTAAAATTCGGACGGCTTTTCCGGGCTGACCGGTGGACAGATAGACCTCCGATAGTGCCATATAATAATCATATAGGGTTTGCAGGCGTTCGAGTTGGATTTTTTCGTCCAATAAACGGGCATCAATCACATCTATGGATTTTGAAAGCCCTTCCTGGAAACGTTTTTCAGTGATTTTCAAGTTCTCAGCCGACAAAGCAAGCGTTGGCTGCATTTTTATGTAGCGCTCTTGTTCGTTTTGTGCTTTGCGATAGGACTGGTTTACCCAAAGATTTACCCGATCCTGCGCATATTGCCGGGCATAGGCTATTTGCCTTTTTAAATGATTGGTGGCTTTCATCTCATTAACTTTCTTTAATCCATTGAACAGATTGATTTTAGCCTGAATGCCAACCATCACTGGCGGCATGATTACCGGATATTGGTCTTGAAAGGCACTAAACTCACCCCATGCTGTCACTTGGGGTAAAAATGCTGAAAGATCTACTGCTTGTTTTTGTTTGACCATCTCTTCCTTTTGGTCAATCATTTTAAAAATAGGTTGATGAAGTAAGGCTTCATCCTGCAAATTTGCCAGCTTGATGGGGAAGGCTATAAACTTCAAGGAGCTAATGCATACGAAGCCGGCATCTTGCGTCATTCCCATATTCGTTATTAATGCAAGCTGCGCAAGGCTCAATCTGTTTTGGTCATCCGAAAGGGAGCGTTCTGCATTGGCAACCGCCACTTTGGCACGGAGCAATTCCTCTGTTGAAATCATGCCAATCTTAAACGCTTTTTCTGCTTGGCTTTCATGTTTTTGCATGCCTGACAGGACATTTTTTCGTGTTATGATTACTTCCTTTAGCAAAACGACGCCATAATAATTCTTAATGATTTCACGGGTGACCGTATTCCTGATTTGTTGTAGTAGCTGCCGTGCATTTTCAGCATCGGCTTTGGCGTAACCTAAGCCTGCCGTGATTTTTCCACCGGTATATATGGGCTGAACAGCTGTAATATTGAAATTGGGAAATGTCTTTTTGTCAATGCGGATATTATAGGCCGGCAGCTGGCCTAATCCTTGGATAATTCCTGTTAGCATGGAAAGGGCTTCTGGCGTAAGCGCACCACTTTTGGCGATGGCTTTACCATATTGTTGGATGTTTTTGTCCAATGAACTTTTGATCTGCCCCATGTTTACCTCAGGGTTTTTGCTTAAATAAGTATATCCACCTGACGCATTTAATGATGGGAAATAATTGCCCCGGGCTGCCTTGATTAGATACTCTTTTTGTTTGACGCGTTCACGGTACTGCTTGATTTGGGGATTGTTGTTCAGCGCACTGTCTACAGCTGCCTTTAAACTTAAAGGGAATCCCGCTTCCTGACCCCATAGAGACGAATGTCCCGATAGTATAAAGAACAGGAATGTTACAAAAATTATTCTCCAACGAATTATAAGTGCTTTCGTTTGGTTCATGACAAATAGATTAATGAATGTTTTATTGTTTCTGTGTGGATGGCTTGACAAAAGTTATGCCAAATAAGGAAATTAGAATAAAAATGTTTATTGGTCAGTTAGTTTATTACTGAAATAAAGGGTGACTAATCGGGATATTAATAAGAGTGAGAAAGTTATAATGTAATCCTTTTACATCATTAGTGGGCTTACGTCTGAGTGAGATGGCGTTGATGAAATTAGTCGGATAGATGTAAAACACGGCCGGTGCATAGCTTTGACAAGAGCCTGTTTGGGAAATAAGCCTGCCATAAGTTTCTGGGAATTTGTATACGCTAACTTGGTAGTTCTTTTTTGCCCGGAGGTTTGATTAATTAAACCAAGGAAAGTATTAATAAAAAAATTTAGGCCGCCATTCCTTTGACTAAAATATTTATTAAGTCGTCAAAGTGTGGACTAAGCTCAGAATATTTGTTTTGTAAAAAGAAAGGAATTTCCAGTCCTTTTAGAACCATAATAAAGACGTCCAATAATACATCCATTTTCTCATGTTGGTCGGCAAATTCACCGGTTTCAATGCCTTTTTTGATAATGCTTTTCAGTTGTTCTTTTTCCCAATGATCCAGATCGGCACGAAGATGGTCAACAAATTCGAAATGTTCGAAAAAGTCAGCTTTCAGGGTTTCCTGATAATTGGAAGCCCGGTAAAGAACTGCCATGCGCGTCAGTAAGTACTTTTTTATTTTCTCACGAGGATCTAATTCAGGATCAGTTACTACCATAGCCAATTCTTTTTTTAGGTTTTTTAGTTCCAGGGCCACTACCTCGGTAAACAAGTCCTCCTTGCTTGCAAAGTGATAATATAAAGAGCCTTTTGCCTTGTGTGAAGTTCGGGCAATTTCATCCATTGAGGTTTTGTAAAATCCAAAACGGCTGAAAATTCGTCCGGCAACTTGTAGTATTTTCTCCTTTGTATTGTCCATTTATTGTATGGAATGAATATTTCTTATTTGAGTATGACTATTTTGGTATTATGGTTCAAATGTAAGAATTTTACTCTTCTGTTTTCGTGTCAATTGGCTTAATTCTTACTTTTGCCCTTTTAAAAACTGATATCATGGAAAAACGAGCGTATGTTTGTCCTAAATGTGACAACAAACAGTACGAAATTGATCAAATTCGTACTACGGGTGGCTTTTTGGCTAAGATATTTGACGTCCAGAATAAGAAATTCTCGGTTATTTCATGTACCCATTGTGGTTACAGCGAATTATACAAACGTTCGACCAGTACATTTGGTAATGTGGTAGACTTCTTCACGAATTGAAAAAATATCTCGCAAAGGCGCAAAGAATAGAAAATGACTGAAAATAATATCTTGGCGGCTTGGCGTGAAACCTGACAGTAAAGCCTAGTAATGCTTTAATTGTTAAACAGATTGTTTATTTGATTAAATACTAATTAATTACAAAAAATAATATATTGAATATAGCCCCTTATGGGGGAATAAAAATAGGTTTATGGCAAAGCAGGAAGATTTATTTAAGAAGATTATTGCGCACGCGAAAGAATATGGTTTTGTATTTCCATCCAGCGATATTTATGATGGTTTAAGTGCTGTTTATGATTATGGTCCCAATGGTTCTGAACTTAAGAAGAATATCAGGGATTATTGGTGGAAAGCCATGGTGCAAATGCACGAAAATATTGTGGGGATTGATGCCGCTATTTTTATGCACCCCAAAGTGTGGAAAGCTTCCGGTCATGTAGATGCTTTTAGTGATCCTTTAATAGATAACAAGGATTCTAAAAAGCGCTACCGTGCTGATGTACTGGTGGAAGACGTAATGGCCAAACTTGAAGACAAGATCAACAAGGAAATTACTAAGGCCGGAAAAAGGTTTGGCGAATCTTTCGATGAACAGCAGTACAGGGAAACCAATCCTCGGGTGATGGCTCATGCTCAAAAAATCGAGGACATTAAAAATCGCTTATATCCTGCCATGGATCAGGACGATATGGCCGCAATAAAGCAGCTAATTGAAGATTTGGAAATTGTCGATCCTGTTTCTGGTACCAAAAACTGGGCAGAGGTTCGTCAGTTTAATCTGATGTTTTCCACGCAAATGGGATCCACTGCCGATGGAGCATCGGAGGTTTATTTACGTCCGGAAACGGCTCAAGGAATTTTTGTGAATTTTCTAAATGTACAAAAAACCGCCCGCATGAAAATTCCCTTTGGGATAGCCCAAACGGGAAAAGCTTTTCGTAATGAGATTGTGGCTCGGCAGTTTATCTTCCGCATGCGTGAATTTGAACAAATGGAGATGCAATTTTTTGTGCGTCCCGGAACTGAAATGGAATGGTTTGAATACTGGAAAAATGAACGTAAAAAATGGCATCTCGCCGCAGGGATTCCACTTGAGAAATTCCGCTTTCATGATCATGACAAGCTCGCCCATTATGCCAACGCTGCAACTGATGTTGAGTTTGATTTTCCTATCGGGTTCAAAGAGTTGGAAGGAATTCATTCCCGTACCGATTTTGATTTAAGTGCTCATGAGAAATTCTCAGGCAGAAAATTGCGTTATTTTGATTCTGAAATCAATGAGAGTTATGTGCCTTATGTGGTAGAGACTTCTATCGGCCTCGATAGAATGTTCCTGGCAATGCTTAGTAATGCATACACTGAAGAAAAGCTTGAAGAAGGTTCGGAGCGTGTGGTATTGAAATTTCCTCCCTTTTTGGCACCATATAAGATCGCCGTTTTCCCTTTAACCAAAAAAGATGGTTTGCCGGACAAAGCCCGCGAAATTATGGATAGCCTCCAGAATGAATTTATGTGTTTTTACGAAGAAAAGGATACCATAGGGAAACGATACCGTCGTCATGATGCCATCGGAACACCGTATTGTGTAACGGTAGACCACCAAACCCTGGAAGATAACTCGGTGACGATTCGTGAACGTGATAGTATGCTACAGGAAAGAGTACAAATAGATCAAATTGAAGGTATTGTATCGGCACGGCTTCGGAAGAAATAAGGGTAACTATTAAGCAAAAAAAAACCGTAGCCAATCAGTTGACTACGGTTTTTTTGTTTGGCTCAGATTTACCTCAGTGTAAATGTTCCATGTCCAATATTTTCATTCGCCTCAAATATATCAACATGATAAAGACCTGGTTCTAATTTCATGGTATTGCGACGTGTATAGTAAATGCAAACATCCAGGTTTTCGTTGTTATAATTCACTTCTTTCATGCTGGAATACTGAAGCTTTTCTCCCTTGAATAAAAATGAATATTTTTCACTATCATTCAATACCAGTATTTTTTTGTCGGGTTGAGCAATCCGAACATATATTTTCTTAGCCCCAGGAGTTGTGATTTTATTTTCGCCCAGGGTGAAACAAACTTTGAACTTGCTTACCCGTTTTACCTTGTCAGTTTTTCTTTCTCTTCCTGATCCGGTAACATGCACTGCTCCAATATGATAATTGTAGGTGGTGAGAATGCCGGCTGTGTGAACCTGAGTAGACAATTGATTCTGCTGTTCAATAAGTTGTTTGTTCTTCTGTACCTCGGTTTTTATTTCTTCTTTTATTTTTTGGTTCTCAAGGTGTAGTGTTTTATTTTCATGATAAAGCGAATCCATTTGACGGATATACCCTTGTGAAATATTTTGTAGGCTGGCTAGTCTCTTTTTTATCTTATAATACTCCCAGCGTGTGTTCATCAGTTTTTTAATTTCTTTGGCATTCGTCTCAATAACGCTGTCTTTGAGAGACAAAGAATCGGAGAGTTCTCCATATTTGACTTTAACCTGCTCATGAACTTTCATTAAAGAATCCAGTTCCGACATTAATTCTGTCCGCTGTTTTTCTTTTTCAGCCTTGAGGCTTTTCATGTCTTTCTGTACATTTAATAACCATACTGCCAAGGCAATAATTATTAAAATAAATACAACTGCAGCGGCAATGAATACTTTGTTGCTTTTGGTTTTTGCAACCGAATTTTTGGTTTGATTTTCCATTTTTTTAGTGCTATATTTTTCGCAAAGTTATAACATTCTTCATAACTATGAATCCTTTGATTACCCATAAGTTGGTTGAGTAGGTGGTATTTAGAACCAATCTAGATACTGTCAATTAGCCGCTTTGTGCTAATCTGTCTTCTTCACAGATTTATTCAAGGTCACTAATCCGGTAAAAAACATTATATAACGCTGGCTAACAATGAATTAAATTTAGTAAGTTGATGTTGGTAACTAACAAAGCAATGAGTTAAAGCTGAAAAGATCAACTAGACTGGAAGTAATAGTGAAAAGAGGGAAACAACACTTTCCTTATGATAAGTTGGAGTAAATGAAAAAAAATTGCCCCGGGAGGGGCAATTTTTTAGACAAGAGTTAACCGTTTGTAGAGTTTGGTTAGTTTATTGGGGTTTTCATAGTTAAGCAATTTTACTTTAAGCCCTTTCTCTTCGCATAGAGGGCAATAGGTGAGTTTTACAGGATATACATACTCACAATGATTACAATGGTAGAAGCGAACCTTATTTGATTTGTTTTGTTCTCTTAAAAGAATGAATAGGCCGTAAAGAGGAGTTAAAACCAGACTTGAGAGAAATATCTTCAATGCTTCGCCAGGAATTTCAATACCTATTACCGTAATAAGAAAAATGATGATTAAATATACAATGATAGCATTGATGATCATATTATTTGATTTGATGGTTTAGGTTTAATACAATTCTTGCGCCAAGGATTGTAAAAGACTTTGAATCAAATGATAAATGAGAAAGGATCAGGTAGCGACTGGCTTGTCCTCTCCGTTTGGAGGGGAAACCTTACGATTCCGTAAAGAGAGTGTGTATCGAAAACGGATTAAACATATCGATTGTAATTGTTTTCATCTTTTACCTTTCGGCGAGCATGCGCTTTTTCTAAAACTTCCGACTTTTGTTCATCAGTATACATGAACCAGTTTCTTACTTCTTCGACCTGACGATAGCAACCCAAACATACTTTTTCATCGTCAAGTGTGCATACCTGAATACATGGGCTTTTTATAGCTATTTTTTTCTTGAGCATAATGTTATCGTTACAACAATTGTCCTACAGGAAGGATTTTGAGCGAACAAAGTTAGTATAATTTATTATTTAGAATTTGTCTAATTAGTCAATTTCAATACTGAAATACCTTTATTTTTAGTTCCAAACCAAATGAGGCCTTGCTTGTCAACCAGTATACAAGTCACCCAATTGGAAGCCAAGCCATTATCCGTTGTGTAGTTTTTCATGGAAGTCCCATCATATTTGGATACGCCAAACTGAGTTCCAAACCACATACTATTCTCCTTGTCTTGCGCAATAGCTTCTACCTGGTTGAAAACCAATTCTTTTGAATTCGGAAAACTCAAATAATTAGTTCCGTCAAAACGCATAAGTCCAGCCAGGCTACCAAACCAAATGTTGTTGTCCTTGTCCTCCTGAAGCGTAAATATGAAATTGGATTGGGCATTCTGGGTCAGGTATGTTGTCCAACTATTGTTATAAAATTCGGAAGCACCAAATTCGGTACCAAACCATTTGTGATTATTGTTGTCTACCAGCACACTTCTTACGATATTATAAACCAGGCCTGCACCTCCTTGTTTTTCATAATGTTGCCAATTAGAACCATCAAAAACGGATACCCCATGACCAGTCCCTACCCATACATGATTCAATTTGTCGACGCCGATACTATATACTTGGTTATAACCCAACCCATTGGTGGTATTATAATTGGTAAAATGGCTTCCATCAAATTCAGACACTCCATAAGGTGTTCCCAACCAAACATTTCCAAGCTTGTCTACTGCTATAGCAGAAATACTATGATAGATGAGGCCATCTTTTTCGGACCAGCTGGTGAAACTTGTTCCGTCAAATTTTGAAAAACCGTAATTTGTTCCTACCCAAATGTTACCCTGCCCGTCTTGGGTCATGCAGGTTATTTCGTTGCTGGCCAAATTGTTTTCTGCCGCTTTATAATAAATCCATTTATCTTTCGAAACAGGAGACGTCGGGTTTTTGTTGCAGGAAGCAGCAGCAAGTAATAAAATCACAGTTACAGAAACGACTGCGATTAAGCTGAAAAGAGATCCCTTAGCCATCATAAATGTTGTTTTGGTCAAGGTTAAGTTTTATTCTGGAAACAACCATTTCAATAGCGACTTTATTTTCTCCCCCTTGTGGGATGATGACATCAGCAAATAGCTTAGTAGGCTCAATAAATTGTTGATGCATTGGCTTAACAAAGGCCGCATAATGTTGCAGGGCGTCGTTATAATTCCGACCCCTTTCCTGGATATCGCGACGTATGATTCGCATGAGTCGTTCGTCACTATCCGTCGAAACAAAGAGTTTTACATTTAGTAACTTCCTGATTTTAGGACTGGTCAAAATAAGAATTCCTTCCACAATAATCACACGCTTGGGATTAACGGCTTGTGTCTCAATTGCCCGGGCACAGTTAACATACGAATAAATAGGCATCTCGATGGACTGGCCTTGCTGAAGTTGATGAAGGTGATCGATCAATAAAGGCCACTCAATGGAATTCGGGTGATCAAAATTAATTTTTAACTTTTCTTCCAAACTCAGTTCCCCATTATCAAAATAGTAGGAGTCCTGAGAAATAACTGCCACCGAATCTTTGGGTAATGCATTCACAATCTTGTTTACCACCGTCGTTTTACCCGAACCACTACCTCCTGCAATACCAATTATCAGCATATCTATTACGTCTCTTAATTTAATTCAAAATTAAGAAAATTATAAAGAGAATAAGGACGAAGTTATTCTTTTGTAAAATAATTAAATGCTTCTATGCTCACAGAATTCGGTGAGTACACCAAAGGTAGATTTGGGGTGAAGAAAAGCAATGCTTAGATTTTCGGCTCCTTTGCGTGCTTTCTTGTCGATGAGCTTAATGCCTTTGTTTTCGGCTTCATTCAGTGCAGTTTCCAGATTATTTACAGCAAATGCTATATGATGAATTCCTTCTCCTTTTTTGGTTATAAACTTGCCAATAGGTCCCTCCTCATCCGTGCTTTCAAGAAGTTCTATTTTGGTCTGACCAAGGAGGAAAAAGGCAGTTTTCACTTTTTGATCCTTTACTTCTTCGATGGCATAACATTTTAAACCCAGTATTTCCTCATAATAAGCAATGGCCTTTTCGAGGTCTTTTACTGCTATTCCGATATGTTCAATATGCGAAAGCTCCATGGCAGAATTTTTTGTTAAAAACTTTACAAATTTACATTTTCTTTTTCGGAGTCCATATCTATAAAATAAGGAACTCTTTGCTACCGTATTGGAAAAAATGTCCAATGAAAAATTTTAGAAAATGGAAGAAGGTATAAGATCAAGCTTATCTTCAAATCGGATCATGGCATTTACCAAGCGTATTTTGCTAAAATGTTGAATGTCTTGTGGCCGAATATCAGCGGTTTGGATAATTTCCTTTTCCAATAAATATTGTCGTTGAGTTCCTTTCAAAAGTGGTAGCGAAGGCGTTAGCCATTGTTTATTATTGTAGAATAAAATGTTACAGAAAGAAGTATCACTGACCAATCCGTTTTTCACAATCAGAATATCATCAGCATTAGCACGTTGTTGAAAAAGTTGGTTTAATGGGGTTCGGTCAACGTATTTGTGGGAATAATCGATTGAGTCATCTGAAACCATTTTTAAGGAACGAATCTGAGGAATATGATAGGGGAGGTATTCCACTTGGCGGATTTGTTTGTCGTAGATAATCCTGCACTTGAACAAACCTGTGGTGGGAGCGTTTTTTACCAAAGAGGGTGTTATTGAAAAGGTCTTGCCCGGAAACAGGGCTTTCTGTGCAGCCTTCATTCGCGCTTGGTGGTACGAAAGCTGTTGAAGAACACCATCTTCCAATCGTATGGTTTCAAGTAATTGGCACATAAATTTTTTCAATTAATTCATTGTATTCTTCTTCGCATTCACTTTTGGCAGTAATTCCTCCTCCACTTTTATAAACCAAGCCCTTCTCCGTTTGTTCAATAAACCGTATTAATACCGCGCTATCTATATTTTTGCCATCAAAAATCCCCACAATACCGGTGTAATAAGCACGATTGTATACTTCTGCCTGGCGGATAACCTCCAGCGTTTTCTTTTTTGGTGCCCCGGAAATGGATCCTGCAGGTAACATTTGAAATAGGATATCTCCTAGCTTTTCACGATAATTTTCAGGCAATTGGCCTTGAATTTCCGAGCTCATTTGCAGGATTTCGTTCTTATGGGTCTTGATATGATCAATATACCTAAAATTTACGAGACTCACATTTTTAGCTACCTGGCTCAAATCGTTGCGAATTAAATCGACGATGGTAGAATGTTCGGCCAACTCTTTTTCGTTGCTTAGCAGCTTTTCCATGGCATTGGGCAAGCGAGCATCAATGGTTCCTTTCATGGGAAATGACCGGATTGTTCGGCCTTCTGTTTGAACAAAAATTTCAGGGCTGAAACTCACAAAGTGGTCTTTGAACCAGATTCTATATTTTGCCCGGCTACAATAAAAAATTTCTTTCAGACTAAAATTGGTTTCAATATGACTGGGGAACGTGAGATTCAACAAAAAAGAATCGCCACGACGAAGATGTTGTTGCACCAATTGAAAGGCCTCACAATATCGGGTTTTGGACACCGGAACTACATTGAATTCCAATTCTTTTTCATTCGGCTCGGCTTGGCTAAAATTCTTTTTCCCTTGTATGTCGTAAAGGATTTCGTCGGGATTTATTTTATCCAGCGGAATTGCCATCGGTGCTAACGTATCAAAATCAATCAAAAACAGAAAAGGAAGACCTTGTTTGCCCCAATGGTTCATTTGATGTATCGTGAAATCCCGTTTAGAATACATAATGTTTTCTTCGTCCGTTTTTGTGAGAGCAAAAATAACCATTCTGCATTTTATTTACCTTGTACTTTTTCTAATTGCCATTAATGAAATTAAGTGACAGGGGATATAGATGTTTTAAATAATAATGGATAGCCATCTAAAGTATCATTTCTTAAGTTTGCAGAAAAAAATTGAAGCTGCTGATTATTGATAATTATGATTCTTTTACCTACAACCTGGTTCAGTTGGTTGAAGAAGCCGGACAAACAGATAATGTCATAATTAAAAATGATCGTCTGGATGGAATTATTTCAGCTGATTTTGATAAAGTTTTGATATCTCCCGGCCCCGGCATCGCTTGTGAGACGGGACAACTTCCGGAATTTATTGCACGCTATTATACTTCTAAATCTTTTCTGGGTGTTTGTTTGGGTTTTGAAGCTCTTCTTGAGTTTTTTGGTGGGCATCTCAAACAATTGTCCGAGCCCATGCATGGCATTCAAAATAAGGGTTTTGTGGTAAAGCGCGACCTTTTGTTTCGTGGACTGGAAAAGCCTTTTCTAATAGGACATTATCATTCATGGGTAGCTATTCCTGATGATTTTCCTGTAGAGCTGGAAGTTAGCGTAAAAGATGATATGGATCAAATCATGGCTTTTCATCATAAGCAGTATGATTTGTATGGCGTGCAATTTCATCCCGAGTCATTTATGACTCCCCAGGGATGTAAAATGATAGCCAACTGGCTCAATTTTTCCTAAGCCTTATAACACTTCTTTGGCGATAGAATTATTCAGCGAGGAGGAACACAGGCGAAACTGTATATTTGCATGAAGATATGGATACTTCAGCAGAAAGAAAACAAATCATTGAGGCCGGGCTTCGGTTGGTAAATGAGGGACTTGTGTCCAGAAGTTGGGGAAATATAAGCCTGCGTTTGGATGAAGAAAATATGTTGATTACTCCCAGTGGAAGGACTTATGATAAACTGAATGCCGATGAAATTGTCTTGATGAATTTCCATAGCAATACGTTTGAAGGGAAAATAAAACCTTCCTCGGAGTACCATTTACATGCTGCCATTTATAAAAAACGGAAAGCTATTAAAGCAGTTATCCATACGCACCAGGCGAATGCTACCACTGTTGCCGCTGCACGCCGGGAGCTTCCTCCGATAATTGACGATATGGTACAAATCATTGGCCCGTCAGTAAGGGTTACTAAATATACCCTGGCAGGAACTGAAAAATTTGCACAAGGAGCAATAAAAGCATTAAAGGGTAGGCAGGCAGCATTGTTGGCCAATCACGGAGCAGTTTGTGTTGGGCGCAGTTTAGAGGAGGCTTTTACTGTATCTGAAGTACTCGAAAAAGCTTGTAAAGCATTTATTGAGGCTGAATTCTTAGGAGGTGCTAAAGCCATCTCGAGGATCACCGCTGTAATCATGCATCAGGCGTATTTGAGAAAATATTCTCGCTTGGAAGAAAAAAATAGGTAATCAGTAGGAATATCGAAGACATAAAAAAACGGGATAATACGTAAATTATCCCGTTTTTTTGAATAATATATTCTTGATTAACTACACTTCAATACTTGTTTTATTTGATATTTAGCTGCAGCCACATTAGGGCCTTTCACAACTTGTTTAAAAGATTTACAAGCATTTGCTTTGTCTTTTTTGCCTTGATAAGCTTGTCCCAAAGTGAAATAGAGGTCTGATTTGTCTTTGTTTGCTAACACAATAGCCTTTTTAGCAGCAACAATAGCATCTGACCACCTGCTCAGCTTAATATTAGCGATGGCTACGTAATAGAAAAGGTTGGATGTGCCTGCATGATATTTCAGGGCATCCTTCAAATATTCCAATGATTTAGTGGTGTGTTCTTTTTGCAATTCGCTGGCACCATTATTCATTAATGTTCTGAAAGCCATTGACTGGGCTTTGTTATAGATGTTTGCAGCCTTAGGATTAGTAGCAGCCATTTCGCCCAATTTATCAACCAATAACATCATTTGCGGCATATTACCTTGTTCTTTTGCCACCAGGCTTTTCCCGAATATTGCATAAATACTATTGGGTTGTACTTTTAGAGCCTGCTCAAATTGTGCCGTAGCTTGAGCCAATTCTTTATTATTAATAAAACTCATTCCCTTGGAGTAATAAACCCTGGAGATATAAGTAGTACAAAGCGTTGTAAATTTTGCATTTTTTGTGGTCTTGGCCATCTGTTTTGATTTCTCTAGCTGTGCGATGGCCTGATCGAATTGTCTCTTTTTATAAAGTGAAATTCCGTTCTTAAAATAAGCGATGGTTAACTGATTCTCAATTTGTCCCTGTAGGTCGGCAGCATCAGGGCCCACTGCTTTGGTCGTTTTTAAAGCTTGCTCATACAAGCTAACAGCTTGTGAAAAGGCATTTGCATTCATCTGCTGGTTGGCAGCATTAAACTTTTGTCCCGCATCAACTACGGTCTGGGCATAGGAGCTGAGTCCGAAAATCATAAGTGCTACTAAGGAAACGGATTTGAAAATGATCTTCATTTTTTCGAAAAATTTAGTAAAAATTAAAATAAAAAAGTGCCGCAAGATAATAAAATCTGATTATTCAGGGTTGTTAAAAATTATTAAGAGATAATTACAGACCTTAAGCCGATTAAAATATTGATCTGTAAGCTATTTGTGATGTCATTTTATTCGTAAAACTCAAATTGTAAAAGCGAAGCGCATTAGAATTTGTAAGTTGAACGAATCCCGATAGCGCAGCGTATCGGGATAAATGAGTATAATACTCCGCCCCTTGGGACGAAATAGAATAAATTCTAATCTTGATACTCCGTCCGCTTGTGGCGGGGTAGTTCATTTGACAGATTGAGAGAAATTTTTGGTCAAGTATAATTCACCTAGCGAATGTTGAAATCTGTTTTTGTATTTACAGCTTTCTGCTATCTTTGCAGCCCGATTGTCCTGGGTAATTGATGTCATAAATGACCACCCGGACGCTGTATTTCATAAGCCTCCTTAGCTCAGCTGGTAGAGCAGCTCACTCGTAATGAGCAGGTCGTGGGTTCGAGTCCCATGGGAGGCTCTGTTTTTTTTGATAATTATTTCCCCTTGCCATAAATCAGTCAAAACAATAGTGATCCAGCAGGAGTTTGATTTCAAAATTCAAATTATCAAATCAGACAGCACTCAATTATGCATCTCTGCGTTTTCTCCGGCCTTTGTCGTCATTTCTTTTCCTGTCGTTCTTTTTACCGTATTTCTTATTGCCAAATCCTTCTGACTTTGAGAACTGACTTTTCGAAAATTTCTTTTTTGCAGGCCAGGTTTTATCCGATTTTTCCTGTGAAACTTCAACGGTCAATTCTATGCCTTCATAGTCTGTGCCTTTCAATGCCTCAATAAGTTGATCTTTCTTAGGTTCTTCAATTTCAAAGAAAGTGAAGTTTCTCATTATTTCAATTTTCCCAATTTCTGCATCTCCAGAGTCTAAGCCTTCATTGACTAATCCGATTAATCGTCCCGGATTCAAGTTGTCCTTTGAGCCCACATTAATATAAAGCCTGGTGAATGAATTGTTTCCTCTTTCACGTTTGTCTCTTTGCTCACCTCGGTCGCCTCTTTCGCCTCTTTCGCCTCTTTCACCTCGGTCACCTCGGTCACCTCTTTCACGTTTACCACTTTGCCGATCCTCAACGTTGATATCTCTGGCGTTCTTATAGTAATCCAGAAATCGGTTAAACTCAGCTGAAACAAAATGTTTAATTAACTCTTCCCTGCTCAGCCATGCCAATTTTTCATAAATGGCAGGTAAAAATGGTTCTATTTGTTTCTCGTCAACTTGTACTTTTTCTATTCTGTCAATAAGGGAATACAGCTGTTTGGTACAGATTTCTTTGCCGGTGGGAACGACTCCTTTCGAAAATACGATTCCTGACCGTTTCTGAATCTCTTTAATCTTGCTAATTTCCCTCGTGTGAATAATAGCAATGGAGGTGCCACTTTTCCCTGCCCTTCCGGTTCTGCCACTTCTGTGTGTATAGATTTCGGCATTATCGGGCAAATTAAAGTTAATGATGTGTGTGAGGTCGTTGACGTCCAGGCCTCTGGCCGCTACATCAGTAGCAACCAGCAGTTGCAGCTGACGGTTTCTAAATTTGCCCATCACCTCATCACGTTGCGCCTGTGATAAATCGCCATGCAATGCATCGGCATTATAGCCGTCCTGTATTAGTTTATTGGCAACTTCTTTGGTTTCACGGCGCGTACGGCAAAAAACGATTCCGTAAACGTCCGGATGAATGTCCGCAATCCGTTTAAGCACTTCGTATCGGTCTTTAGAATGAACCATATAATACAAATGCTTTACATTTTCGGCTCCTGTGTTTACCTGCGCAACAGAAAGTTTAATGGGATCGTTCATGTACTTTTTTGTAATTGCTAAGATCTCCTTCGACATGGTTGCAGAAAACAACATGGTTTGTTTTTCGGAAGGGGTCTCGGCCAATATTACATCAAGATCGTCTTTAAAGCCCATGCTGAGCATCTCATCAGCTTCATCAAGAACCAAATGCTTAACTTTTCCCAGTAATAATTTTTTGCGATGAATTAAATCAACGGCTCTGCCCGGTGTTGCTACAACGATATGAGCCCCTCTGTTTAATTCCCTTACTTGAAGATCTATGCTGGATCCACCATATACAGCCACAATATTCATTCCCTTCCGGTATTTTGAATACTGGGTAAGATCCTTTGAGATTTGTAAACAAAGCTCCCTTGTTGGTGATAATATTAAGGTTTGGGTATGCTTGTCAGCAATGTCGGTTAATTGTATAGTCGGTAAGCCAAAGGCGGCAGTTTTCCCTGTTCCGGTTTGGGCTGAAGCGATAATATCCTGACGAGATGATAATAGTTGAGGAATTGTTTTAGCCTGAATAGGGGTTGGTTTTTCAAAACCTAGTTCGCGAATTGCATCAAGAAGTTCTTCCTGCAATCCGGTGTCTGTGAAAGTGTCCATATCTGATTGAATCATAAAAAGCGGCAAAGGTCGTGTTTTTAATTGGGCTATTTACAAATGACACAAAATACTTTGAAAAAGAAATCATTAGCCTAAAAAATCACAGCTTACGAAAGCCAATTTAAGCGAAGAAACACTGTCTTTATTCGTGAAACTCAAATTTTAAAAGCGAAGCGAATTAAAATTTGTAAGTTGAATCCCGATTATCGGGAATAGTGTAGCGTATCGGGATAAATGAGTATTATACTCCGTCTTCTTGCGATGGGGAAGTTCATTTGAAGGAATCAGACCACTTGATTTAGTGCCTTCTTTTTATCAATATAGCCTGTTATCTTAGCAAATAGCACCAATAGCACCGCTGCCGTTATGCCAATGACAGCATAAATATACCAAATATAATGGGCATGATCATAAGCGGTGAGTTTTTCTACCTCCGAAAGTGTATTTGGGTTCGGACAGTATTTATCGAGGAGATAGCCTGAGCTGATAAATCCCAGCAAGCTGGCCAAAAAAGAATGAAGATGGCTAAAGCCGAGATACATGCCTTCTTCCCCTTTCGGAGCCTGCAGCGAAAAGTATTCCAGATATCTTGGTGAGATAAAGGTTTCGGCAATGGCCTGGAAAATAATACCCACGATCATCATCACCGCTATGGGATGCAAACTAAAAATGCCAAAGGAAATGCTGCTACCGGTAATATTGGATAGCCAGGGGCCCATGGACATTGCTAAAGCAGATATGGGCATAATAAACATGCCAACGACCATGGAAGTAATGGCTTTTTTCTTCCGCATGAGTTCAGTAACCAACATGACCATGAGAACTACCACCAACGGATTTACATTGGCATACCATTCAGGAGCAGCCTGAGCTCCCACGGTACGGATGATGTATTTAGGCATAGAAGCGTATAATTGATATTGAATCATCCAAAATCCTGTGATAAGAATGATAAGAACAACCAATCGCCCCCTTTTAAGTAATGAAAAAAGGGCATGCCAAATCTCTTGAATACTTTTGCCTGTACCTTTTTCCCGGTTCGATTTGTAAAATAAGAGGGAAACGATCAATGCAATTACGGCCAAAGCAGAGGCATAATAATTTATGTATACTATTCCAAGGTTGATCCTAACCGGATAAGCAATGGTTTTTCCTAAGAAGGCTCCTACATTTACCAGGGCATAAAAGATGGCATATCCACGGGCCCTGTTGTGTGGTTCTGTTTCGCGGGCTACCGTTCCTGTGATAATGGATTTTATAAATGATCCTCCTAACATTACGAGGAACAGGGCAGGGATTACAGCCGCTTTATATGGCAACAGCCCCAGCGAAAAGTAGCCTACTGCCAGCAAAGAAAAGGCAAGAATCACGGAAGGACGAAATCCGATTTTATCTGCGTAAGCACCTGAAAAAGTAGGTAGAAAATAAAGCCCCGCAGAAAAAATACCGGCTACATAACCGGCTTCTATATCCGAAAACCCAACTACATCACTTAAATAAAGCGTTATGGCAATAAATACCGCATAATAAGCTCCTCTTTCCAATAACTCAACCATATTAGCGGTCCAGAATGCCTTGGAGAAATTCCAGCTATTCCCTTTTTGAATAGTTGATTTTGTCATAAATGTTTTATTAAATTTAAATAAAGGAATGCCTCACAAGAATATTCCATTTTGTACTTGCCTGTTAAAACCTCTTCGCTTTCATTTGTCTGGATGACAGCATTCCTTCAAGGATTATAGGGTGATCATCAGCAATTAACAGTTTAATCATAAAATTGATGGCTTGAAAACGAGGTGACAAGATAGGCTTTTTTCAAATATGCACCTTTATTAGTTATTATAAGAAGGTGAATGTATAATTTTACCTTGTAGACCCCATTTCAGCTGCAATATAAAACTACGCGGTGGGCGGATATCCCCCGGGCGACCCATGTATTCGCGGTTCATCAGATTATTTACAAGAAACGACAGCCTTATTTGCTTTGGAAAATTATAAGCGAATCGAATATCGAGGACAAGGTTTCCTTTATCATGTGTTTGACGATAAGTCTTGAGCCCAGGAAAGATTTCAGTACCGAGTATTTTATCTTCAAATGCCTTGTCGATGCGTTCCATAAAACTGTTGTAAATGAAGCTTATGCCGGCTTCTGCTTTCTTATATTGAAAAGCGATATCTCCTTTGGCTGAATGGCGATAGCGGTATTTGAGGATGTTGTTTTGAACAGTGTCGGCAAGGCTAAGGTCAACTGGGTTTTTATAAGTGTAACCGGCAAAAGCCCTCATGCTAAGATGGTTAGCTAGTTTTCCAGTCCCTTGCACGCTGAAATCTATTCCTTGAATCTTTGCCTGTCCGATGTTAAGTGATTTAAACCCAAGATCATGAATGCTGGCAATCGCAACTGAATCAGGTTTGTAGATCCCGAACTCAAACTCGATCATATTGTGGTATTCGGTCCAGAACGCAGCAAGATCCAGAAAGCCTGTCCAGTTTCTAATTTTAAAACCTTGCTTTACACCAATTTCACTACTCCATCCTTTCTCTGGTTTAAGTGCTGGATTAGGAAAAATATTGATGTTCCCCAAACTGGTTGCTGTATATTTTTCTGCTACTGAAGGAAAACGAAATCCCTGGCCGAAGGAGGCTCTTAGGTAAGTATAAGAAGCCATCTGGTAATTAATTCCGGCTCGTAATACAGGAGCTGTTTTATTGTCGTGCTGATCGAGACGATAATCTTCCCATCGAAATCCTGCCGAAGTGATTAGGCGTTTACTCCATCTATAGTTGGCTTGTATATAGAGAGCAAGGCTACTGTTTTGATGATTTCCATATAGCGCAGAGCGAGTATTACCATAAAGCGCGGAGAAGCCGGCGCTCAAGTCAAGCTGCTTTATGAAATGACCATGAAATTGGTATTGGCTGTAATACATTTCAGAGCCGCTGTTTTTGTCCGGACTGTCTTTGAAGCGGTTTTGTACTTTAAAATACCGTGTGCGAAGGCTGTGGCTGTTGTTATGACGGTCGTAGTATTCTATCCAGGGGTCAGCATTAAAGCGATATGCCCGGGTAGGGGCGATGGTGCCTGGCATTTGTAAAAAAGCCCCTGAATCAGCATTTTGCCAAATGAAGAAATCGGAAGTATGCTGCCATTGAATATTCGAATTAAGCCCATAACTCAACCCGATAATTCTTTTTGAACGTTGCCTCACTTTAAAGTCCAATCGGAGATGTCTTTCGAAATTGTCCTGACGGTAACCGTCATTTTTCAATACGTCAGCTCCCAATACCAAATCGGTATGTTTTATTTTTTGGCTGTGCGAAAAACGGATCCCGCTCATCCAGGGATTACTCTTCCACCACCAAGCTAAGTCTTTTCGTGCTGGCCTGTCGTAAAACCCACTATACAAAGTAATACGCGTCTTGGGTCGGAGGCCTGGCCAGGCGGTGCGAATGTTTATCACTCCATTAAGGGCGGAAGAGCCGTATAAGGCTGAAGCAGCACCTTTAATAATCTCCACCTGATCAATATTTTCAATTGGTAAGAAGTCCCATTTTACCTGTCCTGCGTCAGCTGTTAAAATAGGTAAACCGTCTAGCAGTACCAATACCCTGCTGCCGGCACCATAACTGTAGCCACCACCACCACGGATACTGGCTTGTCCATCCATCACCTGAACACCGGGGATATGATTTATTGCTGTTTCCATGTTAACGGTGTTGGTGTTTTGGATAAAATCAGGCTTGATAACAGTCATAGAAACAGTGATGTTGGAGAGTTTTTGTCTGAATTTGCCAGCAGAAACTACTGCCGTATTCAGGTTTACAGATTCGTGCTTCAGAAAAATATTCAAGGTCAGGCTGTCACCGGCTTTTAGTCTGATTATTTTGCTTAGTGAGGAGTAACCAACGAAGCTATACGATATCAGATGAGACCCGGGTGATAACTTTAGCCAATAGTTCCCTGAATCATCCGTACTTGTTCCGTGCAGACCTTCCTCTATTACATTAACTCCAGTCAATATCTCATGAGTGTCTGCATCTTTAATGTTTCCTCGAATGCCAGTTTGTTGAGCTTCAGCTGTGATAGTAAAAAATAAAAAAATTGCTAATATCATCTTGACGGGCAACTGAGAAGTTCCGCTTAATATGGAAAGGGGTGTTCTATACATTTCTGTGTATTTTAACCTCATAATATGTTTTGAAAACTAGTGCGTTTTGTTGATGATTTTTGTATAAGATCGGTTGTTCTGCTGTAGCCTAATAATCATGGTTTGCGGAGAAAAATTAATACCATTGAAAGGAATGCTGTTTTTGCCCGCTACCGATATAAATTTTCGATGGTAAATGGATTGCCCCAGCAAATTATAAATATCCACTTCCGTTTCAGTGGCCATTTTACTATTGAATGCAAGCCGAAAGTTGTCTTTAAAAGGATTGGGCCAAGTGGTGAAACCGCTAATTTCAGCCGGAAATTGCCTAATTGCATTGGCATCCTCCACATCAATCCATAGTGAGGTAGAATCCACGGTTTGTCCAAGTCTAAGCGGGATATTATTATAGCTCGAGTAGACATCAACATAAATCTTTAAGACATAATGACCATTTTGGCTGGGGGTTCCTGAAAATAAAACGCAATAATATTTACCGGCCATAAAAATATTACTGTCAGCATTGCTTTCCCATTGGATGCCCGGAGGAAGTCCTCCGACACTGTCTAATTGAACATGGTCAAGAGGTACAATAATACCCAACGAATTATAAGTTTTTGGAATAAGCATCGTAACTACCTGATTATATGTTGTGTTGAGGTAGGCGGTTTGGAGGGTGTCCGGACAAATGGCTCCATTGCCTTCGGGATCAGGACAGGTGATTGAATCGGCCGGGCTACATTGCGCCATTAGACTAGGAATAGGAATGAGGTTAAAGACGGCCAAACATATTAGAAGGAATAGTTTTTTCATAAGCCTGTTGTTTATATTTAAACAAACTGGATTTCAGTGGCTAAAGATAAATAAAGTGTTTGAGAAAATCAAACTTTACGAAAATCTTTAATATGCCCGGCTCGTTTTCCATTCTTTAGCCATCAATATTTCTTTTTACTTTGCATTTTAATAAGGAACATGAGATGAGCGGAAGCCAGCGGGAGCATACGAAAATTAGTGTTGCTATCAATTTCCCAAAAAGAATGTATTATTAAAATTGCAGAAATTGATTTATGCTAATAGATTATTCTTAATATTGAAATAAAAAATATAAAGATGGATAAACCGATTATAGTTCAGAAACATTCCTTGAAGATGGATATGGATTCCGGGACGTATTATTGGTGTGCCTGTGGAAGGAGCAAAAGCCAGCCCTTTTGCGACGGATCACATATCGGCACTTCGTTTCGGCCTGTAAAAGTTGTGATTGAGGTGCCAAGAAGAGTGAAATGGTGTATGTGCAGGCATAGTGAACATGCAGCATTTTGTGATAATAAGCATCGGGAATTATAAAATTCAATTCAGTTCCACTTTTTCATTCTCAACTACAAAATTAAAATAAACGAAGCTATTAAAGTTGTTTTTCAAAAACGGATGGTTTTTATCCACTTATGGACTTATTTTTTATTTTGGGAATGAATTCTTCATCCGGGAACTTAAATGCGAAAATAGTTCTTTGGTAACGGCTTGTTAAACAGATGAATAAATTATTACGGCACAAGGATTGTGTACTGACCTTTCGATTTGTTTATTGTTGCTATTCCAAGGCAAACTTTGGGTGTATCGTACAGAATACTGTTCTTGGAATGAGAAAAGTTCCCAATATTGGAAACTTTTTTATTTAATACGAGTAAAAATTGAAGTATTTAAAAAAGGTGTGCTGATGAGCCAACTTAGAATTTTTGTTGTTGAGGATGATTTGTTCTATGGAGAACTTCTCAAACGCCATTTATCTCTTAATCCGGACAATGTAGTTGATTTATTTAATACCGGTGAGGAATGCCTGGAAAATATGCATTTGAAACCGGATGTTGTTTCCCTGGATTATGGCCTGCCCGATATGTCGGGGCTTAAAGTAATGAACAAAGTTAAGCAGGAATACCCCGACCTGCCATTCATCATTGTTTCAGGGCAGGAAGATGTGAAGACGGCGATAGAGATACTGAAAGCAGGAGTTTATGATTATTTTGTGAAAGATAAGGATACCAAAGATCGCCTGTGGAATGCCATAAATAAAATCCGCACGCATAACAATCTAAAGACCGAGCTCAATGAATTAAAAGAGGAGGTCAGTAAAAAATATGCCTTTCGGAATATCCTTAAAGGAAACAGTACTGCCATTCAGCAGGTTTTTGGACTGATGCAGAAGGCCATAAAGTCAAACATTACCGTTTCTATTAGTGGGGAAACCGGAACGGGAAAAGAACTTGTAGCCAAAGCTATTCACTATAATTCTCCACGAAAAAAGAAGCCTTTTATTGCAATTAATGTGGCTGCCATTCCCAATGAGTTGATCGAAAGTGAACTTTTTGGTTATGAAAAAGGAGCATTTACAGGAGCTAATGCAAGGAAAATAGGTAAATTTGAACAAGCTAGTGGAGGTACACTTTTTCTGGATGAAATTGGTGAGATGGATGCCAATATGCAAGCCAAGCTGTTGCGTGCCATTCAGGAGAAAGAAATCACCCGCATAGGAGGAAACCAGCTCATTAAAGTGGATACCCGTCTCATTGTGGCTACAAATCGCGATTTAGCCCGGGAATTAAGCAAAGGCTTGTTTCGTGAGGACTTATATTACCGCTTGTTAGGGCTCCCCATCGAGCTACCACCTCTTCGGCAAAGAGGAAATGATATTTTATTGCTTTCAAAACATTTTACTCGTGAATTTTGTCATGAAAATAGCGTACCAACTAAAGGGATAACCGAAGAAGCACAAAATAAGTTAATGAAATATGCATACCCCGGGAATGTACGTGAACTTAGCTCAATCATTGAGTTGGCTGTCGTGATGAGCGATAGCGACCTGATCGACGAGAATCATATTAATTTTAGCGCTTCCAATATCGCTATCGATTTTTTGCTTGAAGAAACAACACTACTCGAATACGAGCGGAAAATTATCAAGTATTATCTTGAAAAAAACAATAAAAACGTAGTGCTTACAGCCAATAAACTTGGAATTGGTAAATCTACTATTTATAGGATGATTAAAGAATCGCAAATATAATGGAACCTCCAGCGTACTCCAGGCTATCCCTGATGAAAGAATACCTGGGTGATGATCCGATTCAAATAAAGGAGATGGTTCAGTTGTTTCTTGAAACCTATCCCATAGATATACATGAGTTAGAACAGGCATGCTTAGATCGCAACTATAGCATATTACAAAAAACAGCACATCGCCTCAAATCATCCGTTCAGCTATTTAATTTGGACGATGCCCGCGAAATATTGGTGACGATAGAAATGAGTGCAATGAATGAAGGAGCATTTTCTACGTTTCTTCCACTTATTCAACAGTTCAAATCTCTTATGGAAACTGAGGTGAAAAATATTCAAACCGAAATTCAACTACTTTAATATCCTCAATTCTTTTTCTCTCATTTTTTCTCCAAAGCTTAGAAATTTAGTAATTTTGCGGCTTAATTTAAAATTATTCTAAATAAATAGAAAATGAGTGACGAAAAGAAAAACAACGATGTTTTGAATGAGGTCACCTCTGGAGATTATAAATACGGATTTTATACGGATATCGAGTCTGATCAGGCAGCTCGCGGTTTATCCGAGGATACCATACGCTTTATTTCAAAAAAGAAAAATGAGCCGCAGTGGCTGCTTGAGTTTCGATTAAAAGCCTTCCACCACTGGTTAACACTGAAAGAACCCAATTGGGCTCTTTTGCATCATCCGCCCATTAATTATCAGGACATCATTTATTTTTCAGCCCCCAAAGCACGAAAAGAGCTTGAGAGTCTTGATGAAGTGGATACTGAGTTGATTGATACTTTCAACAAACTGGGTATTTCGCTGGAGGAACAAAAGCATCTTGCCGGAGTAGCCGTGGATGCCGTTATTGACAGCGTCTCGGTAAAAACAACTTTTCAAGACACCTTGGCCAAGCATGATATTATTTTCTGCTCCTTTAGTGAGGCGGTTCTAAACCATCCTGACTTGGTAAAAAAATACCTCGGTACAGTTGTTCCTTATACTGATAATTATTTTGCTGCATTAAATTCTGCGGTCTTTAGTGATGGTTCTTTTTGTTATATTCCCAAGGGTGTGCGCTGTCCCATTGAATTATCGACCTATTTCCGAATCAATGCCGCGAATACCGGTCAGTTTGAGCGGACACTTTTGATTGCTGACGAAGCAAGTTATGTTAGTTATTTGGAAGGCTGTACTGCGCCTCAGCGTGATGAAAATCAATTGCATGCTGCTATAGTTGAATTGATTAGCATGGCTGATGCCGAAATTAAATATTCAACGGTTCAAAACTGGTATCCCGGCAATAAAGAAGGGAAAGGCGGCATTTACAATTTTGTTACCAAACGTGGCCTTTGCAAAGGAAATAATTCAAAAATTAGCTGGACACAGGTCGAAACCGGTTCTGCCATTACCTGGAAATATCCTAGTTGTATTTTGTTGGGAGACAATTCGGTGGGTGAATTTTACTCCGTAGCCGTTACCAATAATTACCAACAGGCCGATACCGGGACTAAAATGATACACTTAGGGAAAAATACAAAGAGTACAATTATTTCTAAAGGTATTTCTGCCGGATACAGTAATAACAGTTACCGTGGTTTGGTCAGGGTGTCGAAAAATGCCGACAACGCGCGTAATTATTCTCAATGCGATTCCCTTTTGCTGGGTGATCAATGCGGAGCCCATACCTTTCCCTACATTAAATCCAGCAATGAGACTGCTACCATTGAGCATGAAGCTACTACTTCTAAAATTTCAGAAGATCAGCTGTTTTATTGCCAGCAAAGAGGTATTGATATGGAAAAAGCCATTGGCCTTATCGTCAACGGCTACGCTAAACAAGTGTTGAATAAGCTGCCCATGGAGTTTGCAGTTGAAGCCCAAAAGCTGTTGGCTATTACCCTGGAGGGAAGTGTTGGTTAAAAGAAGTGCCTAAAGGTTGAAGTGCCTAAAGTTCTTAAAGTTTGAAATGACTAAAGTTGTTGGAAATGAATAATAAAGTGTTTGGTGAGGAATTGGAAAGCAGAACTAAAAAGTTTGCCATTAGCATCATTAAGCTTTCGGTATTACTACCAAACAGTCTTGAGAACAACGTTATAAAAAATCAGATAACTAAATCAGGAACAAGTATCGGTGCGAATTACAGAGAAGCAAACCGGGCAAGAAGTAAAACTGATTTTAAAAATAAAATTAAAAAATGATAAAATGTTATTAAATATAAAAGATTTACATGTTTCCATTGATGGGAAAGAAATCATAAAAGGCTTGAATTTCAGCGTAAACAAAGGCGAAGTCCATGCTATTATGGGACCCAATGGAACTGGAAAGAGTACCTTGGCTGCTGCTATCACCGGTCGAGAAGGCTATGAAATTACTAAAGGGAAAATCATTTTTAAAGGGCAGGTCATCAACGATTGGAGTCCTGATAAAAGAGCCAATGAAGGTGTTTTTCTGAGTTTTCAATATCCCATCGAAATCCCGGGTGTCAGCATGACCAATTTTATGCGCACCGCCATCAATGCCAGGCGCGAATACAAAGAATTATCGCCGATCCCGGCAGGTGAATTCCTGAAAAAAATGGAAGAGAAAAAGAAGCTGGTCGATATCCAGGCAAAACTGACCAACCGTTCGGTTAATGAGGGTTTTTCGGGAGGTGAGAAAAAGAAAAATGAAATTTTCCAAATGGCCATGTTGGAGCCTGAACTTGCCATCCTCGACGAAACCGATTCCGGTTTAGATATTGATGCGTTAAAAGTTGTTGCTAATGGGGTAAATCAACTGAAGTCTGAAGAGAACGCCTTCATTGTTATTACTCACTACCAGCGCTTACTCGACTATATCATCCCCGATTTTGTACATGTGATGTACAACGGCAGAATCGTGAAATCAGGCGGTAAAGGCCTGGCTTTGGAGCTCGAAGAAAAAGGATACGAATGGATTAAGAGTCAATTCGACGATTAAGGAGGTTAGCATGGAAGAAATAACGCAATTAAAGTATCCATTGGAAAAGTTTTTGCTTCAATATTATGAAACGAACGCCCAGGCTTGGGATCTTACCGATCACCCCAAGGTGGCTGGTCTTCGTCATGAAGCCATCAAATATTTCAAGTCTCATGGTTTCCCAAACAACCGCATGGAAAAATGGCGGAGCACTGACCTTGAGGGCATTTACGAAACGTCTCTCAGTATTTTTGATGAAGACATCCCTTTCGAGAAGGAAATCAGTGAAATCTTTCTTTGTGAGGTACATGGTTTTAATACCCAGGTAATTTCTCTGTTGAATGGCAGGTATTATAGCCCTGAGGCGCAACGACTCACGGTTTCCGAAGAAGGTGTTATCGTAGGTAGCTTGGCAAAGGCTTTTGAAGCGTATCCCGAGCTGATTGAAAAATACTATGGCGAAATTTCGGGTCCTCCGGAAGATGGATTTAAGGCGATAAATGCTGCTTTTTCGCGTGACGGTGCTTTTGTGTTTGTGCCCGATGGTGTGGAAGTGAAAAATACTTTGCAGCTAATTAAGATTCTTGATCAACCCAATTCGTTGGTTAATACCCGCAACTTGATAGTGTTGGGAAGAAATTCCAAACTAACCTTCTTGCTCTGCGATGATTCTATCAATCATCATGAGGGGTTCACCAATACGGTTAATGAGTTTTATTTACATGAGAATGCCGAACTGGAACTATATAAACTTCAGAATCTGAATGATGAAAGTGTGCTATTGAATCAAAGCTACGTTCATCAGGATGCTAACAGTAGGTTGAAGATAAATAATTTAACCCTCAATGGGGGAATGGTCAGAACCGAAATTACCAATCATCTGAATGGTGAGGGGGCTGAGTCTGAAATTTACGGGCTTTATCTACTCGATAAAGAACAACATACCGATAATCAGGTCTATGTGAATCATAATGTTCCACATTGTAATAGTACACAGTTGTTTAAAGGAATCTTGGATGATAAGGCCACGGGGGTTTTCAATGGGTTAATTCATGTGGCACGTGGTGCTCAAAAAACCAATGCTTTCCAACGCAACAGTAATATTTTACTCAAAACTTCAGCCCATATCGACACCCAACCACAATTGGAAATTTATGCCGATGATGTAAAATGTAGCCATGGGGCAACAGTGGGGCAGTTAGACTATGAAGCATTGTTTTACCTCATGCAGCGGGGTATTCCCTATGTTGATGCCCGCATGTTGCTTTTGTTTGCTTTTGCTGATGATGTAATTTCTAAGATTTCCATTAAAGCATTGCGTATTAGTCTTCAGGATATGGTAAAGCGCCGCATCCGTGGAGAACTATCTATTTGTGATCGTTGTGTGCTGCATTGCAGCCATCCCGAACAACCCATTGTTTTTGATATCGACCTGAGTAAAATATAATAATTATGGCTTTGAACATCGATAAAATCAGGGAAGATTTTCCTATTCTTAACCAGCAAGTAAATGGAAAACCGTTGATTTATTTCGATAATGCCGCCACCACACAGAAACCGCTTCAGGTTATCCAACGGCTGACGGATTATTATCTAAAAGAAAACAGTAATGTCCATCGGGGGGTTCACCACCTCAGTCAGGTAGCTACTGAGGTATATGAAAATGCACGTCAGTATGTGGCAGATTATATCCATGCTGAAGAAAGTAGTGAAATCATTTTTACCAGGGGAACAACGGAATCTATTAACCTGCTTTCTAGTGCCTTGCGGCCATTAATCGAGCCCAATGACGAGATCCTGATTTCGGCCATGGAGCATCATTCTAATTTGGTTCCCTGGCAGCAACTTTGTGAAGAACGGAAGGCAAAATTGAAGATTATCTCTATCAACGAGGATGGTTCGCTGGATATGGATCAACTGAAAAAAATGCTTAAGCCGCAAGTAAAACTGCTTGCCGTAACGCATATTTCCAATGTATTGGGAACCATTAATCCTGTGGAAGAAATCGTGCGTATCTCACATGAAAAAGGGATTCCTGTATTATTGGATGGTGCCCAGGGGATTGCTCACAGCACTGTAGATGTAAAAGCATTGGATGTAGATTTTTATGCTTTTTCAGGACATAAAGTATATGCCCCAATGGGCATTGGCGTTCTTTATGGGCGTAAAAGCAGGCTTAGTAAATTGGCCCCTTATCAATTTGGTGGCGACATGATCGATCAGGTGAGTTTTGAAAAAACAAGTTTTAGCCAATTGCCTTATAAATATGAAGCCGGTACGCCTAATGTGCCTGGGGCATTGGGACTGGAGGCAGCATTGCGTTATATATCAGGGATTGGGATGACAGAAATTTGCCAATATGAGGATGAATTGTTAAAGATGGCTACGGAGAAACTTGAAGCAATTGATGGTATGCGAATTATAGGACAGGCCAAAGAGAAGGCTGCCGTATTGTCCTTTGTGGTAAACGATATCCATCCGTATGACCTGGGGACACTGCTTGATCAATTGGGTGTTGCTGTCCGAACGGGTCATCATTGTGCACAACCGCTCATCGATTCTTTAGGACTTCCGGGAACGGTAAGGGCCTCTTTTGCTTTATACAACACCCCTCAGGAAGTGGAGGCTTTCGCGAAAGCAGTGGAAAAAGCTGTTTCGATGTTACGTTAATATTATTTAGCCGTTTTTAAAGATAGATTATGACAATTTCAGAAAAAGAACAAGCTATTTTAGAAGAGTTTTCCCTCTTTGAAGATTGGATGGATAAATATTCCTATTTGATTGAACTGGGGAAAGAGCTCCCGCTGATTGATGAAAAATTCAAAGCTAACCAATACTTGATCTCGGGATGCCAAAGTCGCGTTTGGCTGCATGCCGAACTTAGAGAAGGAAAAATGTACCTGACTGCTGATAGCGATGCGGTTATTACCAAGGGGATCGTTAGCCTTTTGATTAAAGTTTGGTCAGGTGAAAGTCCGCAGGAAATCTTAAATGCCTCATTAGAATTTCTTGATAAAATCGGGCTACAGGAGCATTTGTCGCCTACTCGTGCCAACGGACTATTATCAATGATTAAGCAAATTCAATTGTATGCGAGAGCTTTTCAATTAAGAATGAATAAATAAGCCTAAGAAAATGACCGAAGACGAAAGAAGAATCTTGGAAGAGAAGATCGTCCATGTTTTAAAAAATATTTATGACCCGGAAATACCTGTGGATATCTATGCATTGGGATTGGTGTATGAGCATAAAGTAGATGAGGATGGAAATGTAAAAGTGGTGATGACCCTTACCGCTCCCAATTGCCCCGTTGCTGATATAATGCCTCAGCAGGTAAAAGATGAAATTTCCTTTTTAACCGGTGTTAAGGATGTTGATGTTGAGATTACTTTTGACCCGCCATGGGATCAGGACATGATTACGGATGAAGCCAAGCTGGAGCTTGGGTTACTTTAGAACCGTTATTACCTACCTAACTGATATTAGCAATAAACAATTGCTTTCTTAAATTAATTATTGAAATGACTTACGAAAATTTATTACAAACCATAGGGAATACCCCTTTGATTTGCATCCGACATTTAAATCCGAACCCAAAAGTTAAGATGTATGCCAAAGTAGAAGGCTTTAATCCCACAGGAAGTATTAAAGACCGCATAGCGTTAAAGATGATACAGCAGGCCGAGGCTGAAGGTAATCTTACGAAAGGCAAGACAATCCTGGAAGCTACTTCCGGAAATACCGGGATTGCCCTAGCTATGATTGGAGGCATTAAAAATTATGATGTTGAAATTGTGATGAGCAGTAATGTTTCCATTGAGCGTAGGAAAATCATCCTGGCTTTTGGCGCAAAACTGACTTTAGTGGATGCTGAAAAAGGAACGGATGGAGCTATTCAGGAAGCCCATCGCCTGGAGGCTGAAAATCCTGATAAATATTTTATGCCCAACCAGTTTAGTAATTCTTATAATAAACTGGCACATTACAAAACAACCGGCGAAGAAATATGGCAGCAAACCAACGGGAATGTTGATTATCTGGTTTCTTCCATTGGAACCTCTGGAACCATAATGGGTGTAGGAAAGGCACTGAAAGAAAACAACCCCCACATTCGAATTGTGAGCGCACATCCTGTTAAAGGCCATTACATTCAGGGTTTAAAGAATATGGAAGAAGCCTTGGTGCCAGCTATTTATGATCCTTCCAAAATTGATGAAACGGTGATGATAGAAACCGAAGAGGCCTATGAGATGGCACGCCAAATTATCCGGCAAGAGAGCATTTTTGTAGGCATGAGCAGTGGTGCTGCCATGGTTGCGGCCATTGAAACGGCAAAAAATATCGATAAAGGGACGATGGTGGTCATTTTTCCTGACCGGGGAGAAAAGTATTTAAGCACTCCGCTATTTTAGGGAAATCAGATAGATATACTATTTTGTTCCAGCCAGCCGGCTGGCAGGTCTCCGCCTTATGGTCGTACCAATGACAACTATTTGTAAGAATCAGAAATTCTGCATTTTAAAAAACAATCTTTTGAATAATGAACATCGATTAACGATTTGCGAACTTCAAAAATCAAAAATCGTTAATGGATGTTCGATATTTTATTTAAGTTGTCATATCACTATGTGCGCCCTTTTTCTCGGGGTCTTGGGTCTCGAAAGGACAACATTGTTCTTAAGTCAAATCCCTAAGCACCCCCTTGTCATGTCGAACGAAGAGAGACATCTCCCATAGGACAGACCACTTACTCAGGGGATTCCAGCCTGCCAGCTGGCAAGTCTCCTTCCTAAGGTCGTCGAAAAGACAAAATAAAGTTTTTTTAAATAAAAAGTTGGTCTTTTCAAAATAATACTACATTTGTCCCGATCAAAGTAATTTAAATGGACAGCTTTAATTACATCAAGAGGAATCATATTATTCTCATTACTATTCTTGCTCTATTCATGAGGAGGCGAGAAGTGTAATAGCATATTATATATACTATATAAACTTCCCGCCAAAAACGGGAAGTTTTTTTTTGCCACAATGGCAAAGTTTCTCAAGGACAATTACAGATTACAGAAGAGATCAGGCTGCTAAAATGGAGGCGGGCTGAAAGGAATTCAGGAATTAAGTGAATCAAACTGTGATAAAATGCGATCTTATGAATAACAAAATTATTGTCTTTGACACTACCTTGCGGGATGGTGAACAAGTTCCCGGTTGTCAGTTGAACACTGTGGAGAAAATTGAAGTTGCCAAAGCACTTGAAGCCTTGGGTGTAGATGTGATTGAAGCCGGTTTTCCCATTTCCAGTCCGGGCGATTTCCGTTCGGTAGTTGAAATTTCAAAAGCGGTCAGCAAACCTGTGATTTGTGGGCTTACCCGTGCCATTGAAAAAGATATTGATGTGGCTGTCGAGGCACTTCAATATGCAAAAAGGAAACGGATACATACAGGAATCGGCACTTCCCCCTATCATATTCAATATAAGCTAAATTCTACCCCTGAAAAAATTATTGAACGTGCTGTGGCTGCAGTGAAATACGCCAAAAAATATGTGGAAGACGTAGAGTTTTATGCAGAAGATGCCGGCCGCTCTGATAATGTATACCTTGCAAAAGTGGTGGAGGCGGTGATTGCCGCCGGAGCTACCGTCATTAATATTCCTGATACCACCGGCTATTGCCTGCCGGATGAATTCGGTGCTAAAATCCGTTTCCTCATCGAAAATGTGCCCAATATCCATAAAGCGATACTTTCTACCCATTGCCATAACGATTTAGGAATGGCTACAGCCAATACCATTCAGGGAGTACTCAATGGAGCACGCCAGGTTGAAGTTACCATGAACGGGATTGGTGAGCGTGCCGGAAACACTTCCCTTGAAGAAGTGGTCATGGCTATTAAAAGCCATAAGGATTTACCAGTTTATACCGAAATAAATACCAAAAAAATACACAAAACAAGCCAGCTGGTTTCTTCGCTTATGCGGATGCCCATACAGCCCAATAAAGCCATTGTCGGTCGCAATGCCTTTGCTCATTCTTCAGGAATTCACCAGGATGGGGTGCTGAAAAATCGCGAAAATTATGAAATTATTGATCCCAAAGAGGTGGGTATTCAAGAGTCAAGCATCGAGCTAACGGCAAGAAGCGGAAGAGCCGCGCTCAAGCACAGACTTAATATACTGGGCTATAAACTCTCGAAGGAAGAACTGGATAAGCTATATGATCGTTTTCTGGAATTGGCCGATAAAAAGAAGGATATTAAAGATGATGATCTGGAGGTGCTGATAGGAAATGTGTCGAAAAATGAAAAAAAACTGCATTTGGAATTGCTGCAAGTTGTTTGTGGTAAGTCTACCGTTCCTATGGCAACAGTACAACTGCGTTTGAATGATCAGATTCTGTCTGCCACCGCTTCAGGAAACGGGCCTGTTGACGCAGCCTTCAAAGCGGTAAAGCAGATCATTAAAAGAAAAGTACATCTTGAAGAATTCCTTATTCAAGCCATTACCCGGGGCAGTGATGACCTGGGAAAGGTTCATGTACAAATTGAAAACAGAGGGAACCAATACTATGGGTTTTCTGCTAACACCGACATTATTACCGGTGCTGTAGAGGCTTTTGTGGATGCCGTCTCCAAGATCGTTTAAGTTTCACCATTAAAATGACTATAAAATTGAAAGCAAAAACACTTTTTGATAAAATATGGGATAGCCATGTGGTTGAAACCATTGAGAATGGACCCGATGTGTTGTACATTGATCAACAGTACATACATGAGGTAACCAGCCCTCAGGCTTTTGCCGGGATAGAACGCAGGGGAGTTCCCTTGTTTCGTCCTGAAAAAAACCTGGGTACGGCGGATCATAATATCCCAACCAAAGATCAGCATTTACCTATCCGGGAAGAACTTTCTCGTATTCAAGTGGAAACCCTGACACAGAATTGTGAAAAACACGGAGTCAGGCTTTTCGGGCTGAATCACCCTAATAATGGCATTGTCCATGTTATTGGTACTGAGTTGGGTTTTACGCTACCAGGGATGACCATAGTGTGTGGCGATAGCCATACTTCCACTCATGGAGCATTCGGAACCATTGCCTTTGGCATTGGAACCAGCGAAGTGGAAATGGTTTTTGCCAGTCAATGCATCTTGCAACCCAAGCCCAAAAAGATGCGAATTACCATTGATGGAAATCTGAAAAAGGGGGTGATGTCCAAAGACCTTATCTTGTACATCATTGCTCAGATTTCAGCCAGTGGTGCCACCGGATATTTTGTGGAGTTTGCAGGATCTGCCATCCGTGCATTAAGTATGGAAGCCAGAATGACCATTTGTAATATGAGCATCGAAATGGGTGCCAGGGGCGGAATAATCGCAGCTGATGAAATTACTTTTAAGTATTTGAAGGCCTGTGAATATGCGCCAAAAGGAGAAGCCTGGGACGAAGCATTGCAGAGATGGAAAACGCTGAAAACGGATGAGGGGGCGATTTTCGATCGTGAACTAAACATACAAGCCGACGAAATTAGGCCAATGATTACTTATGGAACCAACCCGGGTATGGGTATTCCTATTGATAGTCGGATTCCGCAGCTTGAGGTCATTCCTGTCGATGAACAGGCGTCTTTTAAAAAGGCACTCAATTATATGGATTTCGAACCGGCAATGGAGCTAAAAGGTCATCCGATTGATTACGTTTTTCTGGGAAGCTGCACCAACGGACGGATAGAAGATCTACGTGCTTTTGCCTCCTTGGTAAAAGGAAAACAGAAAGCAGAAAGCGTAACTGCCTGGATAGTCCCTGGTTCGCATCTCGTTGAAAGTCAGTCTCGCGAAGAGGGTTTGGATAAAGTACTGGAAGAAGCAGGATTTGAACTTCGCCAACCGGGATGTTCGGCCTGTTTGGCAATGAATGAAGATAAAATTCCAGCCGGAAAATATGCTGTTTCTACTTCTAACCGGAATTTTGAAGGCCGCCAGGGTCCAGGATCGCGTACTTTGTTGGCTAGTCCACTCACTGCTGCCGCTGCTGCCGTAACCGGAAAAATAACCAATCCGTTGGATTTAATGTAATGATGTCACCTAAACAAGAATACCATGTCAATTGAAAAGTTTAATATATTAGAATCTTCCTGTGTTCCGCTTCCGACGGAAAATGTCGATACTGACCAGATTATCCCAGCCCGTTATTTAAAGGCTACTTCCCGTGAAGGATTTGGCGGAAACCTGTTTCGCGATTGGCGTTTTCATAAAGACAATACGCCCATCGAAAACTTTGTGCTGAACAATCCGGCTTATGGAGGCGAAATTCTGGTAGCCGGAAAAAACTTTGGTAGTGGATCCAGCCGGGAACATGCTGCCTGGGCTATTTTCGACTATGGATTTCGAGCCGTTGTCTCCAGCTTTTTTGCTGATATTTTTAAAAATAATGCCCTGAATAACGGCCTTCTTCCTGTGCAGGTTTCGGAATCCTTTTTAAAAAATATTTTTAGGGAGCTGGAAAATAATCCATCGGCTACACTCCAGATAGATCTTGAAAATCAGACTATTGAACTCCAGGCCATCTCTGAGGTTCAGTCTTTTGAAATAAGTACCTATAAAAAAACCTGTTTACTAAATGGTTACGATGATGTCGATTTTCTTTTGGGGCAGAAAGAAAAAATAATGGCATTTGAACAACGTAAAGACAAAATGACATGAGACTGGAAATAATGGATACCACCCTTCGCGACGGGGAACAAACTCAGGGGATATCTTTCTCTCCCAAGGAAAAACTGCATTTGGCTAAGTTCCTTTTGTCCGAACTGGGTGTCGACCGCGTTGAAGTGGCTTCGGCAAGGGTTTCAAAGGGTGAGTTTGAGGCAGCTACTGCGATTGCCAATTGGGCCGGCGAAAGTGGTCATCTGGATAAAATAGAAGTCTTGGGCTTTATCGATGATGGCAAATCATTGCAGTGGATTGATGAGGCCGGTCTGAAGTGGCTTAACCTGTTGAGTAAAGGCTCGCTTCGGCATTTGGAGAAGCAACTTCGAAAAAGCCCGGAGCAACATGTCGATGATATTAAAAGGGTAGTGGCTCAGGCTGACAAAATGGGGATTTCGGTTAATCTGTATCTTGAAGATTGGTCCAATGGAATGTTGTCGTCTCCAGACTTTGTTTATTTTATGCTGGATGGCTTGAAGAATGAAAATATTAAGCGGTTCATGCTCCCTGATACGCTGGGTATTTTAAATCCTGATCAGACTTATACTTTTTGCAAGAAAATAGTAGATCGGTATCCTGAATTACATTTTGATTTTCATGCACATAATGATTATGATTTATCGGTTGCCAACGTGCTGGCAGCCGTAAAAGCTGGAGTAAATGGTATTCATACCACCATCAACGGCCTGGGCGAAAGAGCGGGGAATGCCCCTTTATCGAGCATTGTTGGTGTTCTTCACGATCATCTCAACATCCCCACTCATATCAAGGAAGCCAATATCAATAAAGCCAGTAGGCTTGTTGAACGTTTTTCCGGTATTCTGGTTCCAGTCAATAAGCCCATTATCGGAGAAAACGTTTTTACCCAAACATCCGGCATTCATGCCGACGGCGACACTAAGGACAATTTGTATTTTAACGACTTGCTTCCTGAGCGTTTTGGACGCAAGCGGAAATATGCGCTTGGGAAATTATCTGGCAAAGCCAGTATCAAGAAAAATTTGGAAGAGCTTGGCTTTCACCTTGATGACGAATCCTTGGCACAAATTACCGAAAGAATCATTGAGCTGGGAGACAAAAAGGAGAGTGTAACGCTTAGCGATCTTCCATTTATTATTGCGGATGTGTTGGATAACGGTATTGGGAATCGCCATGTTTTTATTAAAAACTATTCCCTTTCCCTTTCCCACGGAATGCATCCTTCGGCCAATATTAAAGTTGAAATATTTGGGGAGTTGTATGAAGACACCTCCATTGGCGATGGACAATATGATGCATTTATGAAAGCTTTATGGCGAATTTATGATCGGATAAAGAAGGATAAGCCGATTTTAACAGATTATCGAGTAGCTATTCCTGCCGGAGGTAATACGGATGCGCTGGTTGAAACTATCATCAGCTGGAATTATAAGGGTAATCATTTTATCACCAAGGGATTGGATGTGGATCAGACCGTGGCAGCCATAAAAGCTACGGAAAAGATGTTGAATATTATCGAGTTAAAAACGCATATGCCGAATTTGGCCTAGTGCTTTAAAGAATTCTATTGAGAAAAAAAGATTGACTATGAAATTAAGAATAGCTGTTTTACCGGGTGATGGAATAGGCCCGGAAATTATTGAACAGGGCATTAAAGCCTGCAAAGCCATTGGTAAAAGGTTTAATCATGAGCTGGAATTTAGTTGGGGGCTTGTTGGGGCTTGTGCCATTGATGATTGTGGAGACCCGTTCCCCAACAAAACTTTTGAATTGTGTAAACAGTCAGATGCTGTTCTCTTTGGTGCTGTTGGCGACCCGAAATATGATAATGATCCGAAAGCCAAAGTTCGCCCTGAGCAGGGCTTGCTTGCCATGCGCCAACAATTGGGTTTATATGCCAATGTGAGGCCTGTTACTACTTTCCCTTCCCTGATAAGCAAATCACCTATCCGCAAGGATCTGGTGGAAGGCGTTGATTTTGTAGCGATTCGTGAACTTACAGGGGGTATCTATTTTGGTAAACCCCAGGGTCGTTCCGAAGATGGTAATACTGCCTATGATACCATGGTTTATCATCGTTATGAAATTGAACGCATAGTTAGGCTGGCATGCACTTATGCCTTAAAACGGAATAAAAGAGTTACGGTGGTGGATAAAGCCAATGTCCTGGCTACTTCACGTTTATGGCGTGAAGTGGCTGGAGAAATAGCTCTTGAGTATCCTGATATTAGCATGGATTTTATGTTTGTTGACAATGCTGCCATGCAACTCATTCAATGGCCGCGGAAGTTTGATGTGCTGGTAACTGCGAATCTTTTTGGGGATATTCTTACCGATGAGGCCAGTGTCATAACCGGTTCGTTGGGATTACTTCCTTCAGCTTCCATTGGTGAGTTGACTTCGCTCTTCGAGCCTATTCACGGTTCCTATCCACAAGCTCAGGGAAAAAATATTGCCAACCCCCTGGGAACTATTTTATCTGTTGCCATGATGTTCGAGTATGCCTTTAAATTGGAGGATGAAGCAGAAGCCATCCGGCAGGCTGTTCAGCAATCAATGGCAGAGAATTTTGTAACAGAAGACCTTACGAATGATAATCCGCGTTCTACCTCTGAAGTGGGCGACTGGATAGCGGCAGAGATTCTGAAATTGAAATTCTGAGTTCGGGCTAAAGAGCCGCGAATGCACAAATTATACCAATTGTATTTCAAAATGCCAGTAAAGCATTTTAAAATATACAATGGTAAATGCCGATATACAATCAAAGCGGCTTTAGGAGGATAACGAACTAAAGGTGCATTTTGATTGATAATCGGTATTAATAAGTTATACTTCAAAAATCGTTAATCCTTGTTCTTAAATTAACTGAATATTGAACAAGGATTAACGATTTTTGAAGAAGGGGAGTTCTCAGGCTTCTTTGTTTCCAAATACCAGTATCTCGCTGGCCACCACTTCTGTGATATAATGTTTATTGGCCTCTTTGTCTTCCCACGAACGGTTTACCAATTTGCCCTGAATGGCAGTTTCACGGCCTTTAATCAGGAGTTTTTCGGCAATGTCAGCCGTTTTGCCCCAGGCAACGATGTTGTGCCATTGGGTTTCCTGAACCTGTTTTCCTTCGCTGTCGCGATAGAAGTCATTGGTTGCTAATGAAAAGCGAGCCATGCTGCGGTCGTTGCCAAAAGTTTTCATTTCCGGATCTGTTCCCAGGCGTCCGATCAGATGAACTGAATTTCTTAAAGTTGTCATGATAGTAAAATTTAAGATGAATAAAATTAGTGTTGTTTTTGATGAATCGGCTTAGCCTTTTCAACTTATATCGTTATTATGAACGACATGACAAAAGTAGTTTCGCTCGATTCCTTTATCCGGTTAATAGTCATTTACTTCCGTTTAACATTCGTTTGTAAGCGGTTACAAATTAATAAATACCCCGTATTCAGTTGTTTAATGTATAAAAAATTTGGTGTTTGGTTGGGAAAGAATCAACATTATTCAATACATCAATAAGTATATTTTTCACAGAAATATAAACAACTTAAAAATTAACATTGTCTAAATGCATAAAGAGGTTTAATGGTTTTTTTGCTAAAGATAGAGTACTTTTAAAAAAAATTACAAAAATTCTTGACTTTTATAGTTAAATTTTATATATTTGTACCTCCATAAGAAAAATTATGTCTTTATTTCAATCGGAAGGTTTCCTCGATAAGCTCACCAGGTTTGAGTTGAAAAGTATTTTCAGAAACAACGGTTAGTTAGAAAATTTCAAAAAAAAAGCAAGCCTAATATGTGGTAATTATGGAAAAATAAAATACGTTTGATCTATTTAGGAAGATCGTTTAACGGGTTCTACGCATTTTCTTGAATCACAGGCGAAAAATGAATTTTTAGAACCCACCTAAGGAAAAGGGAGAAAATTATGAAACGTCTATATGTTGTTATTACAATCGCTCTTATAGCCTGTTTTGCCAATCGGAGTTACGGTCAAAGTCAGGCGAAAGAACAGCGTCTGTTCTATTACGTTAACACAACTTCGGCTTTCAAAAGTTTTAAGGAACACATAGATCAAATAACTATTGTGTCACCAAAGGCTTATGATGTTGATGCGAAGGGGATAGTTTGGGGATCAGTTGACCCACGTGTCATGGACCTAGCGCGCAAACATGACGTAAAGGTTATGCCTCTTATAAAGAACATGGGTTTTGATCAGGCCTTACTTCATAATCTCCTCAGCAATTCCGCTGCTGTCGGACGCATGGTGAAATCCCTTGTTGATCTCTGCACTCAAAACAAATTTATGGGAATCCAGTTCGACTTCGAGAACCTTAACGTGAGTGACAAGGATTTGTATACAAGTATGTGCAGAAGGGCAGCCAAAGCATTGCATGAGCATGGATTCGAGCTCAGCCTTGCCGTTGTCCATAGGCCCGGGGAAATCCCCGGTCCAACGGCGTATACCGCGTGGGTATTTGAAAATTGGCGCGGCGGATATGATTTAAAAAAACTCGCTGGCATAGTTGACTTTATCTCTGTTATGACTTATTCTCAACATACAGGACTCACTACACCAGGACCAGTCGCGGGACTTCCATGGGTTAAGCAGAACATAAAATACTTTCTAAAGTTCGTGCCTCCCAACAAACTTTCACTCGGTATTCCTGTGGGCTCGAAACTCTGGTACACGACGATTAATGGTTCTCCGGACGATACTCACCCCAATGTTCATGTTACAGCCAAAAGCCTTGATTACGGTGGCGTAGAAGGATTGATTGATCGTTATAAAGGAAATGTTATATGGGATGATAGCGCTAAGGTTCATTACGCTGTACTGGACAACGGTTGGGTATATGAATATTTGTGGATTGAAGATGCCCGCAGTTTCAAGGCGAAGCAAAACCTTGTCAAGGAATATAACCTTCGTGGTTTCTCCGTATGGGTTTTGGGTGTTGAAGACCCCAAGATTTGGAATAACCTTAAGTAAACCAAATTTCACTTCAGAGTCTATTATTATACTTAAACGAGAAAGGATACGAGATGCATAGGACTATTTTTAGGAATATGTTATGAATTATTATTGTCTTATTACTGTTCCACAATCATACTACACGGGCTGCAGAAAAGCAAAGCGATACTAATTCATCCGGTATTGTGAGTGTTACAGAGCCTACCGATGTGTCAGGCAAATTACTTTCGCAATCTGCTAAGAACTCAATTGACAGTCTCCTTAATGCTCAAGTGATGCAGGATCACATTGCAGGTGCAGTAGTTCAGATAGTCAGAAACGGGGTTATCCTTTATAAGAAATCATATGGATTTGCCCAGAAATTTGAACTTGTTGACAATCGCTTGGTTCGCCTCAATAACCCAATTCTTAAATTAACTGAATATTGAACAAGGATTAGCGATTTTTGAAGAAGGGGAGTTCTCATGCTTCTTTGTTTCCGAATACCAGGATCTCGCTGGCCACCACTTCTGTGATATAATGTTTATTGGCCTCTTTGTCTTCCCACGAACGATTTACCAATTTGCCCTGAATGGCAGTTTCACGGCCTTTAATCAGGAGCTTTTCGGCAATGTCAGCCGTTTTGCCCCAGGCAACGATGTTGTGCCATTGGGTTTCCTGAACCTGTTTTCCTTCGCTGTCGCGATAGAAGTCATTGGTTGCTAATGAAAAGCGAGCCATGCTGCGGTCGTTGCCAAAAGTTTTCATTTCCGGATCTGTTCCCAGGCGTCCGATCAGATGAACTGAATTTCTTAAAGTTGTCATGATAGTAAAATTTAAGATGAATAAAATTAGTGTTGTTTTTGATGAATCGGCTTAGCCTTTTCAACTTATATCGTTATTATGAACGACAGGACAAAAGTAGTTTCGCTCGATTCCTTTATCCGGTTAATAGTCATTTACTTCCGTTTAACATTCGTTTGTAAGCGGTTACAAATTAATAAATACCTCGTATTCAGTTGTTTGAAATATAAAGAATTTGGTGTTTGGTTGGGAAAGAATCAACATAATTATAAGAATCAGCTTTATATTTTCAGGAAATCCAAGAAGAGAATTGAAACCCTATTTTCTCAACTTTGTGACCATTTTATGATAAGAAGAAGTTGGGCTAAAACATTTAGTGGTTTTAAAACAAGAATATTATCAAAAATAACCTCTCTAACCATTATTCAATACATCAACATTATTCAATGCATCAATAAGTATATTTTTTACAGAAATATAAACAACTTAAAAATTTACATTGTAAAATGCATAACAAGTTTAGTGTATCTTTTCGTTAAAGATACAAGACATTTTGAAAAAAATTGCAAAAGTACTTGACTTTTGCAATTAAATGTATTATATTTGTACCCTTACAAGAAAAATTATGTCTTTATTTCAATCGGATGGTTTCCTCGATAAGCTCATCAGGTTTGAGTTAAAAAAGTATTTTCAGAAAAAGAAAATTGTCAGGGACTTGTATTTGCACGGGCTCATGGCCTTGGCTAAAATTATGAATTATTTGAATGTTGGTTCCCCGACTATTCAAAACCTTACCGACGAATTGTTACAGGAAGAGATTACTCATTTAAGCGGCTCTGGCTACTCCCAAGGCGGTCGGCGTCCCAATTTATATGGTTTAAAGAAAGATGCGCTTTACGTTTTGTCTATACGATATTGAAAATTCTGCCAAAGCTAAAGCACTGGCAGAATTTCGTTTTGGTAAAGCCATTGGTAAACAAAATGTATTGTTGCTCCATTTGGGATGGGGTTGGGATGATTTTAAACAGTAAATCAGACAAGGGAGCAAGGGGTTTTTTCGGGTGAATTTTCCCATATTTCGATGACCGATGAAAGAGGCTATTTATGCAGTTGCGGGAAACGGGGATGCCTTGAAACGGTAGGTTCAGGGATAGACTCTTACCTGCCTTGCTGTGGAGAAAGGGGAGATGACCCTGATCAGTGAAATGGCAAATCACAAAACCGAAAAGATTAATTCGAGACTTATTTTGAAAGCAGCACAAGAAGGAGACCAGTTTGCCATCAGTAGACCTTTGCTATTATAAGGGAATGTATTGTGGATTTGATCATTAGTGAATTGGGCGAAAACGCCAGCTTATTGGGTAATGTACTTAATGTGATGGAAAGTTTAATTGAAAGTTGATCTATGTCTTTATAATTTTATGTTTAATCTAAATTACTATTTTATGAAAATTAAATTACTAATGATTCTTTTTCTCTTTTACGGGGGATTAGGAACCCTTTTTGCTCAAAGGGTTATTACAGGAGCTGTTACTGATAAGGTTGATGGAAAGCCGATTCCGTCCCCTAATTCCCCTAAAGATCTATATGTTGCTGAAAAAACCGCAAAAACTATACTGCAACAGCAAAAGGTAATTAAGGGAACGATTACTGATGAACAGGGAAACTCATTGCCGGGTGTGAATATCCTTATTAAAGGAACTAATCAGGGAACAGTGACGGATGTAAATGGGAAATATACCCTCAGTGTAGCTTCTAATACAACCTTGGTTTTCTCTTTTGTGGGCTATAGAAAACAGGAAGTATCTGTTGCTGGGAAAAGTATTATCAATGTTACCATGATCGAAGAAGCCATAGGATTGAAGGAGGTTGTTGCTATTGGGTATGGTACTGTGAAAAAGAGTGATCTGACAGGTTCTCTCAGTTCAGTCAAAATAGAAGCAATAAATAGCCAAACAGTACAAAATCCCTTGGAGGCTCTTACGGGAGCTAGTGCAGGTGTTCAGGTTTTTCAGGAATCAGGTCAGCCTGGAGGTAGTTTTGGTGTTAGAATCCGCGGTGCAAATTCAATTATCGGAGGTAATAATCCTTTATATGTTATTGACGGATTTCCAATTACAGGACAATTAGACAACCTAAATCCAAATGATATAAAATCAATTAATATACTGAAAGATGCGTCAGCAACAGCAATTTATGGATCAAGAGGAGCTAATGGAGTGATACTGATAACAACGAAACAAGGTGCAGTAGGAAAAACACTTATTGAGTATGACAGCTACTATGGAGTACAGAACGTAACAAAAGAAATAGATATGCTAAATGCAAAAGAATTTGCAACTCTTGCAAACGTAAGAGCTGCAAATGATGGAGTAGCTCCTTTTTTCTCCGCGTCAGAAATAGCATCTTTTGGTAAAGGCACAAACTGGCAGGATGCAATATTTCGACCAGCTTCAATTCAGAATCATTCCTTAATGATCTCAGGTGGAAATATTAAAACAAGATTTAATATTTCAGCTAATTATTTTAATCAGGAAGGAATTATCATAAACTCCTCTTTTAAACGCTATCAATTAAAAATGGATATGGAGCATCATATTAATGCTAACTGGAAATTTTCCATTCACAATATTTTGAGTAGAACCACAAGTAATAACTTGTATAGTGATAATACCACAAGAGGTAGTGGGGTTCTTTCTGCTGCACTGGATAGCCCGCCAACACAACCGGTTTATGATGCAAACGGCAATTATTCTAATGTCAGAGCCTATCCTTTTAGTCCGGATGTCTTACAAAATCCTGTCCTTTTAGCAAAGGAGATTAAAGATCAAATAACAAAAAATTCTGATTTATCAAATCTCTCTATAGAAGGTAAATTTTTGAATAATTTTACATTCAGATCCTCTCTTGGAGTTCAATATTACAGTACACGTACAGATTATTATTCTTCAACACTCGATAACATAACTTATAATGGCAATGCGAGGATTAGTTATGGTGACTTTACGAACCTCCTGAATGAAAATACTTTAACTTATTTTAAGAAGTTTGGAGAAAATCACGTTTTAACAATTTTAGGAGGATTAACTGAACAACAAACAACATCTCAAAATGTTACTGCCGCTACCAATGGATTTCTAAATAATATAACGGAAGACTACAACCTTGCATCTGGCAGTGCAATTCAAACTCCAAGCTCTGATTACTCTAGTTATTCAATGCTATCCTATCTTGGAAGAATAAACTATGCTTATAAAGATAAATATTTATTTACTGCAAGTATAAGGGCAGATGGTTCATCCCGGTTTGGAGTAAATAATAAATGGGGTTATTTCCCCTCAGCAGCAGTAGCTTGGAGGGTAAGTCAGGAAGACTTTTGGGCTAATTTTAAAAAAGCAGTAAATGAATTGAAAATCCGTGTAAGCTGGGGGAATACTGGGAATACAGCAGTTTCTCCATATCAATCTCTTTCAACTCTAACCTTTACTACAGCTGTATTTGATAAAAACACATATTTAGGTCTCGCACCAGGAAGTATAAAGCCAAATCCTGATCTTAAATGGGAATCTACTGAACAATTGGATGCTGGTTTGGATATGGGACTATTAGATAATCAACTAACTTTTACATTGGATTATTATTACAAGAAGACATATAATTTATTGGCTATTGTTCCTTTGACGACATCTAGCGGTTACTCTTCAACCATAAGAAATATTGGAGCTGTCCAAAATAAAGGATTAGAAATGTCCGCAAATTTTAAACTTGTTCAAGGACTGTTTAGGTGGAGTATAGGAGCAAATATCTCATTTAATCGTAATAAAGTGCTTAAGTTATCTCAGGGGGCAGATATTCTTACTGGATTGTTACACATTCCTCTCAATGTACCTGTGAGTTTAATACGAGTAGGTTATCCAATGGGAGTTTTTTATGGTTATAAGGAAGATGGCTTAACAAAGGATGGTAATATAAAATACCTAGATACTAATGGTGACGGAGTAATAAATTCTCTCGATCGTGTAGTAATTGGTGATCCCAATCCAAAGTTTGTTTTCGGAATAAATTCATTTTTGTCTTATAAAAACTTTGGTTTGACTTTAGTAATAACTGGCGTTCAAGGCAATGATATCTTTAACTTTAATAAATCCAATGTTGCCGATGGTTTTAGTTTTGGAATAAATCAGATCAGAGACGTTTTAGGGAATTACTGGACTAAGGAAAATCCAGACCCCAATGCCAAATATCCCCGTATAAGTCAATATACCAGGTACGAAGTATCAGATAGGTATATTGAAGATGGATCATACATCAAAATTCAAAATGTGGAGTTATCGTATACATTCAAAAGATTTTCTTCCCCTTTAAATAATTCACAAATCTACATTGGAAGTCAGAATTTATTGACACTAACTAAATATTCCTGGTATTCACCAGAGGTTAATACGATGGGTGCAGATGCCTCTAAAGGGATTGATCAGAATGGATATCCAATGGCAAGGACTTTTATGCTGGGAGTCAGGTTAAAATTCTAAATATTATTAACAAGCACATTGTAACTTAAAATAAGAGGACATAATCATGAAACAAATAATAATTTTTATCATATTTATCTTTGCATTTTCTTCTTGCCAAAAATTCTTGGAAGAAGTTCCGAAAGACAGGATAACTGAAACAAACTTCTATAAGACTCCGGCAGATGCTCAGGCCGCTGTTAATGCAATATATGGACCTATTAGAGCCGAACAACTTTATGGAGACCAATATCTATTGCAAATAGAAATCCCTGCTGACTATGCTTACGGGAGAGGCTCTACCATGGCTGTCGGAGGAGAATATACTGGACTGGATGCAACCAATACAGGTAGAGTAGGAAAGATGTGGGCTTCTTTTTACAGGTCTATAAATTATGCGAATATTGCATTAGAAAAGATTCCCAAAATAGTGATGGAGAAATCGAAAGAAACGGCTTTAATTGCTGAAGCACGTTTTATGCGGTCGTTTTGTTACTATAACTTGGTTAGAGACTGGGGAGCAGTACCATTGCGGCTTCACACACAGGAAGAAGATGTAGCACGAACACCTGTGGACAGTGTATATAATGCAATAATAGCGGATTTGCAGGTTGCTGAAAGTGATTTACCCACTACCATTTCAGAATACGGACATCCTTCAAAATGGTCAGCGAAAACTATGCTTGCCGACGTATATTTAACAATGGGAAATTGGAGTAAAGCCAGAGATATGGCAAAAGACGTAATGGACAACGGACCCTATGCACTTGTTGAAATCAAAACCCTGGACGACTGGAATAAACTTTTTGGTGCTTCTGTAAATGGTAGTCCGGAAGAAATTTTTTATATAAAATATAACCACCAAACTGCAGAAAATGGATGGCCCTTCTACCTGAACTATGCGAATACTACCAAAAGTGCTTATGGAGCATATGTGTTATATTCCGATCCTACGAATCCATTTATAATAAATTGGAATAACAACGATTTACGTAAACAATGGGATGTTTTTACTGTATATAAAAGTAGTATTACAGGTAAAATTGATACATTAGTCTTCCCGCCTATGTGTTTTAGTAAATTCAGAGATCCGGATGCACCTTCTGCCAGGGCATCTGCAAATGATTTCCCCATTTATAGGTATGCAGATGTTCTGTTAATATATGCTGAATCAGAAGATATGGCCGGGAACGGGCCTTCTCCTTTAGCCATTGAATGTTTAAATAAAATTAAAAGAAGAGGTTATGGTTATCCTTCCGGGTCACCTTCTCCGGTTGATTATCCCAGTACTGGTTGGACAAAGGAATCATTTAGAGCTGCTGTATTGCAGGAAAGAGCGTATGAATTTATGTCTGAAGGTAAACGTTGGTTCGATTTAAAACGTTCGGGCACGGCTAAAGAAGTAATTCTTGCTCATTTAGGGAAAGTAGTCGCTAATAGGTTTATGTTATGGCCAATACCTACGCAGGAAATCCAAACTAATCCTAAAATAAACCAAGCGGATCAGAATCCGGGTTATTAATATTGATATTTCAGGGGATTTTGATTCTAAATGACTACGCTCTGGAAAGTTATATATTCTTTTGGGACGGACTAATAAAATGATTGTTGACCAATTGTGAAATCTTTACTTATACTGAGGGTTTTGCAAAGCTAAAAAATAATATCATTCTGAACAGAGTGAAGTCCGCCTACCGGACGGGCAGAAATCTGTAATTACAGATACTTATGAGTTCCTTCGCTCCGCTCAGGATGACAAAAAGAGGCTTTTGCAAAGCTCTCATACTATGAGAGTAAAATAAAATCTAAAGATCATGAAAACGACAAAAATAATAATTCTTTTTCTGTTATTTCTTTGTCTTTTATTGGTACCTCTAGCATGCTGCCATAATCGTTCTGCAAGACAAATTGTATATATTGAGAATGGCAAGATAAAGTTAGGCTTTGACAAAAACACCGGTGCATTACTGGTTTTCCGGGATTTAGTTGATTCATGTGAATTTCTGGACACAAACGTCACTCCCGGTTCACTCTGGGAGGTTGACTTCCTTCACGCTTCAAAGATTGAAACAATTGATATGACTACTCCCTCAGGATTTCATTTCTCAAAGCCTGATCCTTCTACTCTCGTTTTAACATGGGATAATTTTTCAGGAATTGAAAATAAAGATTTTCAAATAACTGCAACCATTATGCTTGATAAAAACAAACCTTTATCATCGTGGAAAGTATCTCTTGAAGGAACCGAAGGTATGAAAGTTAACAGAGTTGTGTTTCCTAAAATTTCAGGAATAAAAAATTTAGGTGAAGAATATCTTGCAGTGCCTTCATGGATGGGTCAACTTATTAAAGACCCCAGGTTCTGGCTTTCTCGGATTCGTAGTAAAGAAAAAAAATTCGAATGGGCTTATCCCGGAACTCTTTCGTTACAATGTTTAGCATTATATAATCCTGATAAATGCGGACTATATCTTTCCTGCAATGATACTTTGGCTTATAGAAAAAGTTTTTCGTTTACACTTGATACACTGAATAACCTGATTTATCAGGTGAACAACTTTCCATCTCTTGATTCGACCTTAAATTTTTATGCTCCTTCCTATGAAGCGATAATCGGATCTTTTAAGGGAGACTGGATTACTGCTGCCGAGCAATACCGGGAATGGGGTACGAAACAGAGGTGGTGTTCGGAAAGCAGGTTTAAAGACGGCTTAGTTCCCCCGTGGTTAACAAAAACAGCATTCTGGGTCTGGAACAGGGGTAAATCCGGTAATGTACTTGTACCTGCAACAGATCTGAAGCAAAGACTTAATCTGCCGGTAAGTGTTTTATGGCATTGGTGGCATAATTGCTCATATGATGATGGATTCCCTGAGTATTTTCCCCCCAGGGAAGGGAAAAGATCTTTCATTAAGGCTATAACCTCAGCACAGGATAAAGGTATCAGAGCTATCGTTTACATGAATAGTTATCAGTGGGGCACTTCCACAAAAAGTTGGAAAAATGAAAATGCATCACTTTATGCAGTGAAAGATATTAACGGAAAAATAATGTCGCGCGTGTATAATATATATACCGGAAAGTCTATGGCACCTATGTGCATCGCAACCCAGTTCTGGAAAGATAAATATACATCCTTATGTGATAGTGCTGTTAATACGTATCAAACAAATGGTGTTTACATGGATCAGGCTTGTTTAAGCATGATGTGTTATGACAAAAACCATGGACATAGTATAGGAGGAGGTAATTACTGGGTTAAAAATTTCGGCGATCTTACCCGTCAGATTCGTTCAAAGGTTTCTCAAAAAAATCAACCTGCTCTGGCAGGTGAAGGATGCGGTGAAGCTTGGCTCCCTTTTCTTGATGCATTCCTTACCTTACAAGTTAGTAGGGAAAGGTACGCAGGTGTAAGTGGATGGGAAACTATTCCATTCTTTCAGGCTGTCTATCATCAATACGGAATTACATTCGGGAATTATTCATCCTTAATTATTCCACCGTATGATGAACTATGGCCAAAAGAATTTGCGCCTAAAAACCCAAAACAACTTTTAAATGAAGAATTTAACAAACAGTTCTTAATGGAACAGGCTAGATCTTTTGTTTGGGGTATGCAACCTACCATTGCAAATTATCAAAGCTTTCTGGCTTCAGAAAGTAAGGAAGAAATTGAATATATAATAAACTTGGCAAAAGTAAGGTATCAGGGATTAAAATATTTGTTATACGGAAAATTTTTACGTTCACCAGATATAAAATTTCCCGAAAAAGAATTGAAGATTTCCAAATTATCGATCTATGCGGGCAGAAAGGAAGAAAGTGTTACAACTTTTCAAAAAAGTTTTCCTTTAATTTATGCCGGGACCTGGAAAGCTGAGGATAATCAGGTAGGAATTGCATTGGCAAGCATAAGTGATGATCCTTTTCAGGTAAATTTCAGTTTCAATTCAAATAAATATGATCTTCCGGCATCGGGCAAGATTTATATTATTGATACTGAAGGGAAAAGATTAATGACTACGTACTCTGATGAAAAGATTCATGTAAATTTTATGCTTCCCCCCAGAGGTTTGTGTATTGTGGAAATAGCTCCGAATAAATAATAACAACATTTAATAATATTGCTTGTATTTAAAGTGATAAAACAAAAAACATAAACAAAAAAACATCACTTTCATGATGAAAAATACAAAGAAAAATATGTTTAAACAACAGGAACACCGCAGCTTTATGGATTGGTTTATTGCAACACCTGCCAAAATAACCATTATTGGATATCAAATTGAATTGAAAATGCATGACGCCATTTTTACAAAGACGCATGGGAAGGGAATGAAAGGCCTGCCTGACGTTGGGCAGGCTCATCGAAGCGACATTAAAACAAAGAGAGGAGGAATCCATGAAGACCAACACGGGAGTGTATGGAAGAAGTACGTACACATTAGATATTTAAGTTATTTTTTAAACATAAAAAAAAGTTAAACATGAAAAAAATTAATTTATCAATACTATCAATCCTATGCCTGGCCTTGGCCTTCACTAATTGTAGCGGTCCAAACAAGTTAGCTATCATAACAGGAGCCGATCAAACAAGCAAGTATTTGCCTTACTTGAAGGGTAAGAATGTGGCAATGACAATAAATCAAACTTCTACTATCGGGAATAAACTGAGTTTGGATAGTTTGTTGTCCCTTGGTGTTAAAGTGGTGAAAGTATTCAGCCCCGAACATGGCTTCAGGGGGGATAACTCCTATGATACTGGAATTGATGAGAAAACCGGCGTACAGTTAATCTCTTTATTCAGAACCCACAAAAAGCCTACTAAAGAAGATTTGGCAGGAGTAGACGTTATGATTTTTGACATTCAAGATGTGGGTGTACGTTTTTATACTTTTCTATCTACATTACATTATGTTATGGAGGCATGCGCTGAGAATAATATAGAACTGATAGTATTCGACCGGCCTAATCCTAATGATTCGTATGTAGATGGACCTGTTCTGGAAAAAAATTTTAAATCATTTGTCGGGATGGATCCAATACCAATTGTACATGGAATGACATTTGGTGAATATGCTCAGATGCTTAATGGTGAAGGATGGCTGGAAAACAAGATAAAATGTAAGCTGAAAGTAATTAAAATGTTGAATTATAAACATGGAAAACCTTATATCTTACCCATACCGCCATCTCCAAATTTAAATACACAGCAGTCAATATTGCTGTATCCTTCATTATGTTTATTCGAAGGAACTGTAATCAGCGTGGGACGTGGTACTTATTTTCCATTTCAGGTATTGGGAAATCCCGAATTAAAAGACAAATATTCATTCTCATTCAAGCCGGTTTCAATTCCACGAATGAGCACTCATCCTCCCCATATGAACATAGAATGTTATGGCCTGGATTTACGAAACTACAATACAAATATTTTTAAGGAAACAGGGCGAATTAATTTAAGTTGGTTAATAGAATTTTACAATGCTTACCCATCCAAAGACAAGTTCTTTAAAAAAGGCACTAACGGGAAATTCACAAGATTTGACAGGTTAGCGGGTACCAGCAAACTGAGAGAACAAATTATCGCGGGGAAAACAGAAAAAGAAATACGTGATAGCTGGGAGCCAGGGCTTTCTCAATTCAAAAACATACGTAAAAAATATTTGCTATATAAGTGATAAAAAATAATTGGAGGAAATACTAATGTATACAAAAGCACATCAGGAAGCGGAGAATTTCCTGAATAACGAAACACAGTTTCATCTTGGAATATTACCGACAGAACAATCCAATCCCAAGACCCGTAACATTGACCTGAAATTTGCTGATAATCCAGCGGATGGAGTAAAAATGTTGTTATCAGTAGATCGTGACATTCAATCTATGGCCGAAAAGGTTCTGAAAGGGAATGAATTCCTGGAAATGGTCAATTCCGGGGAGAATGCGGTTGCGAAGGGGAGAAAAATTGTTTTTTCCGGATGTGGATCCACCGGCCGTCTGAGTATTCTTTTGGAATCAATGTGGCGTTATTTCTTTAGGGATTTGAACCATAAATATCCGGAAATTTATAGCAAAGCGAAAAAAATTGAAAATTGTGTATTCAGTATTATGACTGGCGGGGACTACGCACTTATTCGCTCTGTTGAACATTTTGAGGATCATCATGAGTATGGCAGGCAGCAAGTACGCGACTTGGATATGACAACTGGAGACGTGCTTATCGCAATAACGGAAGGTGGCGAAACCTCTTCGGTGTTGGGGACGGTTGAAGAAGCGGCAGACCGTGGTGTCAAAGTATTTCTTTTGTTTAATAATCCGGCATCTATTCTGATTGAACATATCGAGCGCTCACGACGTGCTATAGAAGATCCCCGGGTTACTGTGCTTGATCTATATTGTGGACCGATGGCGATCGCCGGTTCAACCAGGATGCAGGCAACTACTTCGGAGCAGTTGATTGCCGGGGCGGCACTGGAGACTATATTGAGCAGGATACTCAATCAAATTCTCTCTCAAGGCCAAAAGGAAATGTTAAACATCCGGGAGATAGACTATGCCATAGCATTTAGCAAGTTGTTAGATGATTTGCTAACCGATCAGAATGCGGAAATACTTGCAGAATATATTAACCTAGAGAAAAGTATTTACCAGAAAAATGGTTTAGTAACATATTTTGCCGAAAACTTTCTTCTTGATATCTTTACCGATACGGCGGAACGGGCTCCTACTTTTATGTTACCCCCGTTCAAAAAATTTGATGATGCCATTTCTCCTGTATCCTGGGCCTTTGTCAAGAGCCCGCTTCGTCCAACTCCGACCGCCTGGAACCATGTATTGGGTCGCCCCCCCCGGTGTCTTGAATGGAACAGCAAACTTTACCGACAAATGGGTGTTCCTGAAAACTTTGCATCTGCTCCACCAAAACTGGATAAAAATCAAATCCTCAAATTTCTTATTGGGAATGAGGAAGATAATTCCAGATTTTCCAGGAACCCCAACATTGCGGTTAGTATAGTTGGAAGTAGAGAAGCCCTCAATCCTGTATACAGAGCTTACCAAAATGCCTTTCATCATAGCTCATTGAATTTTCAGCAGAGGTTTACTCTGATCATTGGCAATGATGATACGGCTGCAGATTATCGGATTGACTGTTCGCCAATTTCTTCAGCTCTAAATCTAATGGAACGTCTGGCAGTTAAATTGATTCTGAATACGATGTCAACCGGGACTATGGTGCTAATGGGTAGAATAACAAGCAACTGGATGAGTTGGGTCGAAGTCTCAAACAAAAAACTAAGAGATAGGGGAATACGTTTGATATCTGAAATCTGTGGTTTAAGTTACCGGGATGCATGTTATGCACTGCATGAAACCATTGAGAAATTGGAAAAAACAAATTTTGTCAATAAAGAGAAACCTTCTCCGGTTCAATACACAATAGAGCAATTTAAAGCCAATAACAAAGATTAGTAAGTCGCTGTAACATAAAATAAATGTCGTATGGAATATTATAGAAAACTTCAGGAAGTATTTAAATTAGCCATAATACTTGAGTTTTTTTCATGGTATGCAAGTTATCTGCTATGCTGGTCTCTTTGTAAACAATTCTTAATTAAAAGGATATGAATCTTGGCATTGACGAGTTACTTAGCAATCCTTCCATTCGGGCTAGTCTGAAAAATAAAAAGGTTGCTTTTCTGGGACACAATGCATCCGTCACCAGTGATGGGCAATTTTCCTTAGATGCAATAATTGGTTGTGGCGAGATTAAAATTGTATCTGCTTTTGGGCCTCAACATGGAATTCATAGTGAAAAACAGGATAATATGATTGAATCGAATGATTTTATGTATCCAAGATATCATATACCCGTTTTCAGCCTTTACGGTAAGGTTAGAAGACCGACCAGAGAAATGATCGATACCTTTGATATTGTTTTGGTTGATATTCAGGATATTGGTTCCCGGGTTTATACATACATGACAACACTTTTTTATATGATGGAATCTTGTTCAGGAACTGGGAAAAGTGTATGGATTCTGGATCGGCCAAATCCTGCCGGAAGACCAGTCGAAGGATCAATTCTGGTCAAAGGGTGGGAAAGCTTTGTAGGCTCAGGGTCTTTGATCATGCGTCATGGATTAACCATTGGAGAATTGGCACTGTGGTATAAGGATGAAAAGAAACTTGAGCTTGATCTGAGAATTATTAGAATGAAGGACTACAATCCTGAGGCCAAACCTGGATTTGGTTGGCCGGTATTCGAATTTTCCTGGGTTAATCCAAGCCCCAATGCATCCAGCCTTAATATGGCACGTTGTTTTCCCGGGACAGTACTGTTTGAAGGAACTACATTGTCTGAGGGACGTGGAACAACAACACCACTTGAGATGGTTGGAGCACCAGATATTGACTTTATCCTGATTATTGAAAAAATGAGTTTATTAGAACCTGAATGGATGAAAGGTTGCGTGGTAATGCCTTGTACATTTGAACCAACATTTGATAAGCATTATGGCAAACTCTGTTCTGGCATTCATATCTATACAGATAATAGGTTGTATAAGCATCATCATTTCAAGCCTTATCGTCTTTGTGCCCTTATGATAAAGGCAATTAGGCTTATACTCCCAGATTATCCGCTTTGGAGACAGTTTGTTTTTGAATATGAAACAGAGCGAATGGCAATTGACCTTCTATGTGGTGGAACTTTCCTGCGTGAATGGGTAGAGGATACAAATGCCGACTTTTCTGATCTTAACAATTTTCTAAGGAAAGATGAAGTCCGGTGGATACATATCAGGGAACCTTTTCTTTTATATTGATTTATAAGTGTCATTTAATTATTATAATCCTACAAAACATAAATAAATGGTAAAATTATGAAGAAAAAAACAATTTTATTTTTAATCACAGTCCTTGCCATGCTTAGTTCTTGTGCAAAAAAGGATATAATTGAAAATCATCCAAACATCATATTTATCATGAGTGATGACCATGGTTGGCAAGCTATCAGTGCCTATAATTCGAAAATTACTAAAACGCCAAATATTGATCGGTTAGCCAAAGAAGGTATGCTTTTTCGGAATTGTTATGTTACAAATTCACTTTGTGCACCTTCTCGGGCTGTAATTTTAACAGGAAGATATAGTTACCACAACGGAGTAATGGATAACCACGATATATTTGACAGTTCACAAGTTACTTATCCAAAATTATTTCAAAAAAATGGCTATGAAACAGCTCTCTTTGGTAAATGGCATTTGAAATCAACCCCTTCTGGATTTGATTATTATGAAATCCTACCTGGACAGGGGGTATACTACAATCCTGTTTTCATTCGTAATGGGAAAAAGGTGAAATATGAAGGTTATAGTACAAACATTATTACCAAAAATGCATTGAAATGGATTCAAAACAGAAAGCAACCAAACAAACCTTTTTTATTGTTGATACACTACAAAGCTCCTCATTCGCCTCATCTTACAGATGTCCCATTTTTTAACTGGGGCTATAAGGATATCGTAGCTGCACCTGTTACACTTTTTGCTGACCATGCAGGGAAAAGTTCAGCCGTTAAAAACAATGACTTGACTATCGCTGGCATGTACCATGCACTGAGGTTACATCTCATAAATCCTGAGAAAAAACAAATGAACGAAGAACAAAGAGCTGCATGGCACCGTGCCTATGATAGTGTAAATAAGAGGTTTAGAATTAAAATCGCCAATCTATCAGGTAATGAATTAACCTATTGGAAATACCAAAGATTTATAAAGGAATATTTGAGAACCGTTCATGTTATTGATATAAATGTTGGTAGAATTCAACAATTTTTAAAAGATAATAATCTGGAAAAAAATACGGTGGTTGTTTATACATCAGATCAGGGATACTTTTTGGGGGAACATGGGTTTTTTGATAAGCGCTTGATGTATCAGGCAGCATTTAAGACACCCCTGATCATTCGGTGGCCAAATATGATAAAGCCTGATGTTGTAGATAATCACATGGTTTCAAACCTTGATTTTGCAGAGACTTTGCTTAATATAGCTGGTATCAGCATACCAAAAAAAATGCAGGGGATAAGCTTCAAACCAATTCTATTGGGAAAGAAACCAAAACAAGATCGCAAGTATATCTATTATCATTATTATGAAGATTCGCCACCGTGGGGTTTTCCTAAACACGAAGGTTTATTTGATGGAAGATTTAAACTTATACATTTTTACACAACGGATGAATGGGAATTTTACGATCTGAAAAAAGATCCATTAGAAATTGACAATTTATACTCTAATGATAATTATCAGAGTAAAATTCTTTCTTTGAAACAGGAACTTATTAAACTAAAAAAAAAATACAAAGTAAAATAATTATTCACAGATAAAATTTAATATAGGTGTTTACACATAGTATTCTAAAGACCCAGGGCAAAATTAGAAGATACTTCCGAAAGATGGATCGGTGTTATCGCTTTCGTGCTAAATATTATCAAACTTACTCAAATCAATGGGCTGACTTTTTGAGGCCATTTCGCATATTCAATATTAACTTTTGTTGTGCCGTGTTGCTTTTACTGGCTTTCTTTTGCATAGCCAGATAATTTGCGGTATATTTGTAATATTGGCAGTAGAATATATGTTAGGCCTCAAGAGTCGCAGTGGAACTAAGTGTATAAGTGTATAAGTGTATGAGACAAATAAACAGTTAAATGGAGACTCTATGGACTTCAGAGGTAAAATAGCCGTAGTGACAGGAGCAAGTAAGGGTATAGGTAAGGCAATAAGCGAAATGCTCGTAAAGGGAGGTGCTTTTGTAGTGCTTGTGGCCAGGAGAGTTCAAGTATTGGAAGAATTGCAAAGCGAAATAGATCCAAATAAGGAAAGTAGCTTGGTAATAGGTGCAGATATCTCCGATGAGAAACAGGTAATCGACCTGTTCAACCGAGTCCGTCACGAGTTAGGCTCAGTTCAGATTTTGATCAATAATGCCGGTGTTGGTACAATGGGTCCGACGGGAGTAGAGAGCTATGAAACTGCTGAATTGGACAGGATCCTCAATATTAACCTGAAAGGAGCATTTTTCTGTTCGCGCGGGGCACTGCGTTCTATGCGTGAAAAAGGATTTGGAACGATAATAAATATAGTTTCTATTGCAGGGATCAAAGCCGCACCGAACGTGCTTCCTTATAATGTATCCAAGTTTGGCATGAGGGCACTCGGCCAAACACTCCTTGCAGAGAATCTAAAGCATGGAATTAAGATCCATAATATATGTCCTGGAGTCACAAATACTTCTATTTGGGACACAAAAGAAATACCTTTAAGCGAAGCCGAAAGAGAGAAAATGTTGAAACCAGAGGATATTGCTTCAGTGGTGGAATTTTTGCTGACTCTTCCCAAAAATGTTCGTATAGACGAGCTGGTAGTTCTGCCGAATAGTTTTCCAGTCAAGCTTTGGGACTACGAATTGCTCGAAAACAATGAAGAATAATACCGTAAAAAGTTAAAGCAAAAAAGTTTTTAGAACGAAAGAAAATACCATGAAGAGTAAAAATATAAAAGATTTTAGAGTGTGCATCATCGGTCTTGGTACGATTGGAAGCAGATATGTTCGTGTCTTTTCCGAAAACTTTAATCCGAAGTCCGTGGCAATTCATGATCTGGATGAGGCAAAATCAAGACAGCTTGCCCAACAATACAACGTTAAGAGCTACGATCGAATTGAGACCATGTTCGAGAGGGAAGCCCCAGATATCGTGATCGTTGCAACTCCTGATCATGCGCATGAGGATCCTGTTAAGCTGGCATTAGAATCGAATGCTAGCGTGTTAGTCGAAAAACCCCTGGCGACTGACCTAAAGGCCGCTGTTGAAATGGTTGAACTGGCTGAAGAAAAAAACCTTACGCTTATGGTCAATTATAGCCAGCGCTATGTGACTGAATTCAGTTGGATCAAAACCCAGATAGATTCTGGAAGCATTGGAAAACCGATCATGATTACCTCAACGAAGTATGACACTATATGCGTGCCTACCGGGATGATTAAATGGGCAGACAAGTCTTCGCCTGTTTTCTTTATGACCAGCCATGATCTAGATTTAATCTGCTGGTATCTACATGCGAATCCGGTTGAAGTATTTGCTCTAGAAGTGAAAAAAAACTTAATAGGGAAGGGTATAGATGCCCATGACGGGGTACACGCAGTCGTGAAATTCGATACTGGAGCTACTGCGATGTTCACCTCGTCTTGGATTATTCCGGACACCTATCCCGTTGTGGCAGGCGGAAGGATGGACATTGTGGGAACAGAAGGGTTCATTACCTACTCGATGAACGAGAGAAAGTTAGCTATATACACGAACGATGGAAGTCAGGAAATCCAATTCGGCGGAACACATACGGCCGATATTAGGAATGAGAAATTGGAAGGGGCTTTTATCAAATCTGTACAGTCATTTATTGAAACGGTCATCGATGGTAAAGAAGCAGATACCTCAGGTCGAAATACTCTTCGCGTAACTGAAGCACAGTGTGCGATGATTCGTTCTATAAAGGAAAATACAATTATCAAACTATGAACGATCTGGCAGAATCTTGAAGTCGTCTTGGATAGCCGTGATTTAAAATTCTCAAATGTTAAACCAAAGATATTTGGATTTTGTGATTTACTTGGCGTTAGTTGCTTGGATCAGATCAGATCATAAGAGTTGGGCTGATCAGTCCTGCTTTCTTCAATATCCAACACACCCTACTCTCGCTAATAAAGTAGTAATTATAAGATAGATAGGCCTTTAATAAAACATACCATTTTTAAAAAAAAGCAAAACGCAAATGAGATCTAATCAAAAAAGAAAATTTGATTTCAAGTGAATATTTTCAGGTTTTCTTTGTATTAATAATTGTCCGTAGTTCCTTAACTTCTTCCTGACTTAATTTAAGTGTATCTAATCATTGCTTTTCAACAAAAATTCATGTCAATGCCTGAAATACGTTGACCACTTTTAATAACAAAAATGGTTAAAAATGGCAACAAGAAATCAATTTAAAATGACCACAGCCCAGCGAAGGCATCGTCATTTTAGTGACAGTTTCAAAATT